>JAESGR010000299.1_pt1 | contig 53475 bp, 48 predicted proteins | sample 9269771 | NCBI WGS metagenome assembly JAESGR01 (sample SAMN15739572, study PRJNA653492) | algae metagenome | isolation source: Chroococcus sp. CMT-3BRIN-NPC107 and co-occurring heterotrophs from well... | place: USA: Clark Mountains Wilderness, California | collected 2010-04-18 | reverse complement strand
CAGACCTCCTGCTCGCCGCCACGACGCCTCGCGAGCGCGCCCCTCGTGAGCAGGACGGGATCTACATAGAACAAAGCAGGAACATTGTCAAGCTTGGAGAGGCGAGCGAGTCGCTCCCACGACCCGCAGAGCACCCCCTCCCCGCAGGGCACCCCCTCTCCCTGCGTCCTTCCCCCTCTCCCCGTCTCACGGGGAGAGGGGGAAGAAGGCGGGGAGAGATGCCCGCTACAGACCGAACGGGTAGGTCTCCGGCATCCCCTTCCCGTGGCCGGCCTTCAGCGGCGTCACGGCCGTGGTGTCCTCGAACCACACGAAGGCGTCGAACTGCTCGGCCAGGACGGCTTCGAAATAGTGGCTGTAGCGCTCGGTCTCGGGGCGGTAGACGACGCCGATGGCGCGCTCGAGGCGGGGATGCGACAGGGCGGCGCGAAGCTCGCCGCGGTCGGGGCGGCGCCAGTCGGTGAGCGAGCAGGGTATACCGGCGTCGCGGAAGACGCGCTCGTGGCTCTCGGGCAGCGCCGGGCGGACATTCTTGATCCGCATGGGCTCGTCCCAGTCGTCCGCGGCCGCGACGGTGCCGCGGTCGGTGCCGAAGCCGATCAGCACCGCCTCGTCCTGGAAGGCGGTGCGGCAGAGCTCGCCGATGTTGAACTCGCCCTGCCAGCCCATGGCGGTCGCGGCGGCGTTGCCGATGTGGGAATTGTGCGCCCAGACGACCGCCTTGGCGCCCGCGCCCCGGTGGCGCAGCAGGCGCTGGAGCGTGTCGAACATGTGCCGGTCGCGCACGTTCCAGGATTCGGTCGAGCCCTCGTACATGATGCGGTAATAGTGCTCCGCCGCATGCACGATGCGGGCGTTCTGCTCGGCGTCGAAGAAGGCCTCCGGGTCGCCGTCGAGGTATTCCATGCGGCTGTCCAGGAGGTCGCGGAGCTGGTCGAGGAGGGCCTGGTCGCAGGGGCGCTTCTGGCCCGTGAGCACGGCGCGGCCGTAGCGGGCTGGGTCCGCCTGCCAGGGGCTCAGGCAGCCGTAGCGGCCCCGCGCATCCCGGGCGGCGTCGGGATCGACACCGTCGAGATAGCCCAGCACCGCCTGGATCGAGGAGCCGAGGCTGTAGACGTCGAGGCCGCGGAACTCCGCGCGCCGCTCCGCCGGGAGCGCCTCGTTGTGGGCGCGCATCCAGTGGATCAGGTCCGCGATCTCACGGTTGCGCCACATCCATTGCGGGAAGCGCGCGAAGGCCTCCTCCTCGTTGGGCTCCGCGGCGCGGTGGCGGATATAGGCGTCGATGCGGGCGGCATCCGGCCAGTCCGCCTCGACGGCGACGATCGAGAAGCCATGCTGCGTGATGAGGCGTCGCGTGATCGCGGCCCGCGCCCGGTAGAACTCCGACGTCCCGTGCGTGGCCTCGCCGAGCAGCACCACCCGGGCGTCCGCGAAACGGTCGAACATCGCCCCGAAGGCCTCGTCCTCGATCGCGGGCAGCGGCTCGGCCGCCTCCCGGACCAGGCGGACGGCGTCCGCGACGTTGTCCTCGCGCCCGCGGCGCTTGAAGAGGAGATCGGCCATGGTCCCGTCCTCGTGAGAATTGCCCAAGCCCCTGAGGGGGCTGCCGGATCGTCACCAACGGCAGGGCGCGGCGGCTTGTTCCGGGACGGGCGCGGCGCAAAGGCGGCAGAGCCGCCGTCGCGCGGCCTGCAAAGGGCCGCGCCACGGCGTATACTCGCGCCGCGGGACGTGCGGGAGCGACGGCCATGAGCGGAAGCGCAACGGTTCTACTCGCGCCCCGGGACGTGCGGGAGCGACGGCCATGAGCACAGGCGCGACGGTTCGCTGGGCGAGCGGCGATGTCTACGAGCCCTATGTGGGCCGCTGGAGCCGCCTGGTGGCGCGCGAGTTCCTGGCCTGGCTCGACGCCCCGGCCGGGCTCGACTGGCTCGACGTGGGATGCGGGACGGGCGCCCTGACCGAGGCGGTCGCCCGGGACGCCGCGCCGCGGCGCCTCGCCGGGATCGATCCGTCGGCCGGCTTCCTCGACTTCGCCCGCCGGCGCCTCGCTGCGGCGGGCGCCGACCTGCGGCAGGCCGATGCCGGGAGCCTGCCGTTCGGCGAGGCGGAGTTCGACCGCGTGGTGTCGGGCCTCGTGCTCAACTTCGTGCCCGACAAGCCCCGGGCCGCCGCCGAACTCGCGCGCGTGACGCGGCCCGGCGGCGCGGTGGCGCTCTACGTCTGGGACTATGCCGCCGGCATGGAGCTGATGCGCCGCTTCTGGGACGCGGCCATCGCGCTCGACCCGGCCGCCCTCCCGTTCGACGAGGCGCGGAAATCCCCGATCTGCCAGCCCGAACCCCTGCGCGCGCTGTTCGAGGAGGCCGGCCTGTCCCGGGTCGAGACCCGGGCGATCGACGTCCCGACGGTCTTCCGCGACTTCGACGATTACTGGACGCCGTTCCTCGGCGGGCAGGCGCCGGCGCCCGCCTATTGCATGTCGCTCGCCGAGGACGCCCGGACGCGGCTCCGCGAGCGCTTGCGGGCGTCCCTTCCGGTGCGTCCGGACGGCTCCATTCCGCTGGTCGCGCGGGCCTGGGCGGTGCGTGGCCGCAAAGGCTGAAAACGGCGGGCCCGGGTCCGCCGATGCCGGTCTAGAGTCCGTCAGGCTGTTTCCGGATCGCAGCCGGACGGCGTCTCGGAACCGACAGCCTCGCCCCGCCCGATTCCATCACGAGCGGACAGATTCTAAAGCCCGCGGACCAGTCCGCCGTCCACCAGGATGTTCTGGCCCGTGATGTAGCCGGCATCGCCCGAGAGCAGGAACGCGACGGTCTTGGCGACCTCGGCCATGGTGCCGTAGCGCTTCAGCGGGATGCGGGCTTTCCGCTCCGCCTTCTCGGGCAGGCTGTCGATGAAGCCCGGGAGCACGTTGTTCATGCGGATCCCGGCCGCGGCGTAGCGGTCGGCATAGAGCTTGGTGAACGCGGCGAGCGCCGTCCTGAGCGCCGCCGAGACCGGGAAATCCGGGTCCGGCTCGAAGGCCGCGAAGCTCGACACGTTGACGAACGCGCCGCCGCCGGACGCCTCCATGTGGGGCGTCACGAGGCGCGACATGCGCACCACGTTCATGAGCACCACGTCGAGGCCGAGATGCCAGTCGGCATCGGGGATCGCGAGCAGGTCGCCCTTCGGGGGATGGCCGGTGTGGTTCACGACCGCGTCGATGCGGCCGAAGCGCTCCATCGCGAGCGCCACCAGCCGCTCGAGATCCGGGACCTCCGTGACCGATCCCTGGAGCGCGACGCCGCCGAGCTCCCGCGCGAGGTCCTGGATCGCCTCGGAGCGCGCCATGAGCGCGAGGCGGTAGCCGCGGGCGGCGAGCTCGCGGGCGATTTCCGCCCCCATACCCTTGCTGGCGGCGGTCACGATGGCGACGGGAGCGGTGGAGGTCATGGGCGTCTCGTACGGCGGAGGAGGTCAGGTGACCCCCTCGCCTGCGGGAGTCAAGCGCCTCGGGCCGGCTGCCCCGCAGGCATCCTCACGGGCGGCCCCGCAGAGACCGTTAAGGGTCGGCCCACAGGGTTCGTCACGGGCCGCCGGCGGACGCCTTGCCGGCGGCCAGCACCGCGCGGACCTTCATGGCGAGCTGCTCGACCGTGAAGGGCTTGGTCAGGAGATGCAGGCCCTGGTCGAGCACGTTGTTGTGCGCGATGGCGTTGCGGGCATAGCCCGTGGTGAAGAGCACCGGCAGGTCCGGACGCCGGCGCAGGGTCTCGTCGGCGAGCTTGCGCCCGTCGAGGCCGGGCAGGCCCACATCCGTGAAGAGGAGGCGGATCTCCGGATGGGCGTCGAGCGCGGCGAGCGCCGCGTTCGCCTCGGCGGCCTCGACCACGCGGTAGCCGAGGCTCCTCAGGCTCTCGACCGAATAGGCGCGCACCTCGGCGTCGTCCTCGACCACGAGGACGGTCTCTTCGGCCTCGGCCCGCGGCAGTTCGGCCGGGCCGCGGCGCTCCTCCTCGACCTCGCACGAGAGGAGGCGCGGAAGATAGATCTTCACGGTCGTGCCCCGGCCGGGCTCGCTGTAGATCTTCACGTGCCCGCCCGACTGCCGCACGAACCCGTAGACCATCGACAGGCCGAGGCCCGTCCCCTGCCCGATCTCCTTCGTGGTGAAGAACGGCTCGAACACTTTCTCCAGCACCTCGCGCGGCATGCCGGTGCCGGTATCGGAGACCGCGACCATCGCGTACTGGCCCGGCCGCACCTCGCCGTTCGCGGCCGCATAGGCCTCGTCGAGGTGGGTGTTGGCGGTCTCGATCGTGAGCTTGCCGCCCTCCGGCATGGCGTCGCGCGCGTTGATCACGAGGTTGAGGAGGGCGCTCTCGAGCTGGTTCTGGTCGACATGGGCGAGCCACAGCCCTCCGGCCAGCACGGTCTCGACGGTGATCTGCTCGCCGAGCGTGCGGCGGAACAGGTCCGACAGGCCGCCGACCAGGCGGTTGAGGTTCACGGCCTGCGGCTGCAGCGGCTGGCGGCGCGAGAAGGCGAGGAGCCGGTGCGTGAGCCCGGCCGCGCGCTGCGCCCCCTGGCGGGCGGCTTCGATGTTGCGGTGGGCGCGGGGCAGGTTGGAGGCCTCCACGGCCCGGGCCGCGAAGTCGAGGTTGCCGATCACGACGGTCAGGAGGTTGTTGAAGTCGTGGGCGATGCCGCCGGTGAGCTGGCCCACCGCCTCCATCTTCTGGGCCTGGCGCAGGGCCTCCTCGGCGGTCTCGCGGCGGCCCGTCTCCTCGCGCCAGCGGTCGAACAGGCGCCGCTCCTGCTGCGCGCCGCGGAGCGCGAACAGGCTCAAGGAGGACAGCGCGAGCCCGGCGAGCGCCGCGATGGCCCCGAAGGTCAGGAGGTTCGCCCGCCATTCGTCCGCCACGCTGGTGAGGCTCAGGCCGTAGCTCACGTAGACCGGGTAGTCGCCGACGCGCTGGTAGGCATGGATGCGGCTGATGCCGTCGAGCTCCGAGGTGGTGCGGTAGAGGCCGCGGGGCGAGCGGGCGATGCCGCGCATGAGGCCGCTGCCGGCGCTCATGGTGTCGAGGCCGGTGGTGACGGGCGGGTCGCGCACCAGCACGGTCCCGTCGGCGCGCACCATGGTGACGGAATCCTCGCCGATCATCACCGAGCGGTAGAAGCGCACGAAATAGTCCGGCGACATCGAGACGAAGATCACGCCGGCCGGCCGGCCGGCGGCGGTGCGCTGGCGCGAGAGCCGGAACAGGCGCTGCCCGCTGATCTGGCCCAGGGTCGGCGCCGAGACGGAAGGACGCCCGTCCGGGGCGGCCGCGTTGGCGATGTAGTCCCGCCGGCTCAGGTCCAGACGCTCGACCGGAAACGGTCCGTTGACGGCGAGGAGCCGGCCGTCCGGCCCGGCCACGCCGACGCCCTCGATCGGGGCGAGCTCGCGGTCGAGCCGGTTGAGGTAGGCGTTGATCTCGGGCGAGCCGGCGATCTCGTCCGGGGACATGGCGCCGAGGCGCTCGTCCAGGCGGTTGAGGGCCTGCTCGTCGTTCTCGAACACCTTGAGGGCGTGCTCGGCCACCAGCCCGACGATGCGCTGGGCCCGGTCCTCGGCGGCGGCTTCGAGCTGGTGCCAGTTCTGCCAGGCCGCGAGCGCCAGCACGACGGCGGGGACCAGCACCGAGGCCGCCATCAGGGCGAGGAAATAACGCGGCATGCGCCGCGCCGCCGCCGCCTCGGCGGCCGGATCGTCGCGCATGTCGCCCGGGCGCCCGCGGTCGAAGAGCGAGGCCGCGAGGGCGAGCATCAGGATCATGGAGGTGACGGTGGCGACCCCGAGCGCGAGGTTGCTCTGCGCCACGCTGGCGAGCCCCTGGGCCTGGTCCACCGCCGAATGTCCGGTGAAGATCGCGGCATGCATCGCGGTGTAGTGCATGCCCGAGACCGCGAGCCCCATGGCGCCGGCGGCGAGGAGCCGCTGGCCGAGGCTGGTGCCGCGCATGGCGAGCCAGAGCGCCACCGTCGAGGCCCCGATGGCGATCAGCACCGACAGTGCCGCGAACAGGCTGTCGTAGGACAGATCCGCGGCCATCCGCATCGCGGCCATGCCCATGTAGTGCATGCCCGCGATGCCGAGCCCCATGACGAGCCCGCTCGCCGCGAGCGCGCCCAGCCCCGCCGCGCGCCGGCCCACGACGTAGAAGCCGAACGCGGTGACGCCGATCGGCAGCAGGAGCGAGAGGAGGGTCAGCGTGACGTCGTAATCGACCGGGATCGGCATGCTGAAGGCCAGCATGGCGATGAAGTGCATCGACCAGATGCCGCCCCCCATGGCGACCGCCGCCGCGGCGAGCCACAGGCCGTAGCGCCGGCCCGCGGCCCGCCGCATCCGCCCCGCGAGGTCGAGCGCCGTGTAGGACGCGAAGGTCGCGATCAGGATCGAGAGGGCGACGAGGACGGAATCGTGGGTGCCGATGAGGGGCATCAGCGGCCCTCGTCCGGCGCGCCGGCCGGGCCTGGGGCGAGCGGCCCCGTCCGCCCTCGGCCGCAGGCGGGCGGGCGGCGAGCCCGCCTCGGGGCTCCCGTCGGCGAGCCGGATTGTGGAGCGGCGGGCATCGGGCGGTCGGACTCGGCTGTGGCGGCCAGCGGCCGGATCGGGGGCTGTCGGGTTTCACGGGGACCGGCTGTGGACCGTGAAGATGGTGCAGCGGCGCGCGAGTCTCAACCCCATGGCCAAGCCGGCGCGGCGCCGGACCGGGCGTGGACCGCCCGGTCCATTCCGGCCCGTTCCGGTGTCACCCGGTCCCGGTCCGGCCGGATGCCCCTCACACGGCGAGCTTGAGCCCCTCGCGCGCCCGCAGGCGGTTGTGGATGTCGACGGCCGCGATCTCGCCCTGCGCCATGGCGACGCCGATCTGGTTCAGCCCCGAGACGATGTCGCCCGCCGCGTAGCAGCCCTCGATCGAGGTGCGCTGGTGCCCGTCGGCGAGGATGCGGCGGTCGGCGGCGAGGTCGAGCCCGAGGGTCGCGGCGAGGTCGGCGCGGGGATGGGTGCCGAGCGCCGAATAGACCGCGTCGAAATCGAGCGTGCCGCCGCCCGCGAAGGCGAGCCGGGCGATGCGCTCGCCCTCGACGGAAATCTCGGCGAGCGGCGTCTCGACCGCGCGGATCCCCGCCTCCTCCATGCGCCGGCGGTTCTCCTGGGACAGGTCGAGCCGCTCGCCCAGGGTCACGAGGGTGATGTCGGCGGTGTAGGTGCGCAGGAACAGCGCCTCGCCGAGGCCCGATGTCCCGCGGCCGATCACCACGAGCTTGCGGTCGATCATCTCGTAGCCGTCGCAGATCGGGCATTGCCGCACGAGGCCGCGGCGCACCGCCTCGAGGGCGTTCGGCAGCGGCGGCTCCACGTCGACCACGCCGGTGGCGAGGATCACGTGCGCGGCCAGCAGGGTCTCCCCGTTGGTGACCGCCGCGAACAGGCCGTCCTCGCGCACGCTCAGCGCCGTGACGGAGCCGGGCAGGACCTCGCCCGCGTGCCCGGCGAGCTGCTCGCGCATGCGCTGCAGGAGCTCGATCCCGCCGACGCCATCGGGGAAGCCGGGATGGTTGTGCGAGCGCGGGATCCAGGAGGCGCGGCTGTGGCCGGAATCCACCAGCGCGAAGCGGCGCCGGAAGCGGGCGAGGTAGATCGCCGCCGTGAGCCCGGCCGGCCCGCCGCCGATGATCAGGCAGTCGAGCGGCGCCCGCGCGGTGGTCTCGGGCAGGTCGTCGGTCGGCACGGCGCCGCCGGAATCGGGGGTCGGGGAGGAGGTCATTCGGGTCTCGCCACGCCGGGAGGGACCCGGCCCGCTGCGAGACCCGAAGTCGGGAGCGGGCGCGGAGGTTCCATCCTCGGGCCCATCCCTCCCCGCTCAGGGGAACGGCCGGAGCGAAGCGGAGGCCGGGTGGGGTGGAAGCACGAGACTTGCAGGACGATCATCTCCCTCCCCCCGCTTGCGGCGGGGAGGGGTAGGGGTGGGGGTGCCGGGGACGGGCCGAGTTTCTCCGAATACGCCCAGCGCATCGGAAGCGGCACCGCCCCCCACCCTCGGTCCCTCCCCGCCGCAAGCGGGGGGAGGGAAGGCTCCCCTACATCGTGGCGCCGATCTGCCAGGGCACGAACTCCAGGTCGCCGTAGCCGAGGTCCTCGGACTTGGTGTGCTGGCCCGACGCCACCCGCAGGACCGTGTCGAAGATCTCGCGGCCCTTCTCCTCCACGGGCACGCCGTCGAGGATGTCGCCGCAATTGATGTCCATGTCCTCCTCCATCCGGCGGTAGATGTCGGAGTTGGTGGCGAGCTTGATCGACGGCGCGGGCTTGGCCCCGAAGGCCGAGCCGCGGCCGGTCGTGAAGCAGATCAGGTTCGCGCCGCCCGCGACCTGGCCGGTGGCCGCGACCGGGTCGTAGCCGGGCGTGTCCATGTAGACGAAGCCGTGCTCCTTCACCTGCTCGGCATATTCGTAGACGGCGCGAAGCGTCGCCTGGCCGCCCTTGGCGGCGGCGCCGAGCGACTTCTCCAGGATCGTGGTGAGGCCGCCGGCCTTGTTGCCGGGCGAGGGGTTGTTGTTCATCTCGCCGCCGTTGCGGGCGGTGTAGTCCTCCCACCAGCGGATGCGCGCGACGAGCTTCTCGCCGACCTCGCGGGTCGCGGCCCGGCTCGTGAGGAGGTGCTCGGCGCCGTAGATCTCCGGCGTCTCGGACAGGATCGAGGTGCCGCCGTGGCGCACCAGCAGGTCCGAGGCCGCGCCCAGCGCCGGGTTGGCGGTGAGCGCCGAATGGCCGTCCGAGCCGCCGCATTGCAGGGCGAGCGTGATCTCCGCGGCCGGCCGCGTCTCGCGCTTGGAGCGTGCCGCGATCGGGATCATGTCGCGGATCGCGGCCGCGATCGCCGCGACGGTCTTGCGGGTGCCGCCGGTCTCCTGGATCGTCAGCGTCCGGAAGGTGTCGGTCTCCTGGAGATCGTACTCCTTCTTCATGCGGCCGATCTGGAACACCTCGCAGCCCAGCCCCACCATGACGACGCCGGCGAAGTTCGGGTGGCTGGCGTAGCCCCACTGGGTGCGGCGCAGGACCTCGAAACCTTCGCCGTAGGCCGCGTGGCCGCAGCCCGTGCCGTGGACGATGGCGACGATGCCGTCGATGCCGGGATACTCGTTCAGGATGCCGGAGCGCTCGACCTCGGCCGCGGCGAAGCGCGCCACGGAAGCCGAGCAGTTCACGGAGGTCAGGATGCCGAGGTAGTTGCGGGTGCCGGTCTTGCCCGTGTCGCGGCGGTAGCCCTCGAAGGTGGCGCGCAGCTCCGGCGGGAGCAGGTCGTCGTCGCGGGCGTCCTCGGCGAAGCGGTAGTCGCGGTCGAACTCGTGCAGGCCGACATTGTGCTCGTGCACCCACTCGCCGGGCGCGATGTGGGTCTTGGCGAAGCCGATGATCTGGCTGAACTTCCGGATCGGCTCGCCCTCGCGGATCGGCACCACCGCCATCTTGTGGCCGCGCAGGATGCGCTCGCGGGCGGTCAGGCCGGCGGCGGTGTCCCCCTGGGCGACGAGATCGATGGCGATGGCCACGTTGTCCTCGGCGTGGAGGCGAATGACACGGGGCGCGGCTTTGACGGGCGCGTTCATCGGATTGGCTTTCCAGATCTAGAGGTAACCGAGCTCCTTCAGGGTGCGGGGGAGCCACAGCACCGTCTCGGGCACGAATGTGATGAGAAGAAGGACGAGGACGAGCGGAATGAGCCAGGGCGCGCAGGCCCTGACGCATTGCTCGAAGGAGATCCGCGCGACGCGGGCCAGCACGTAGAGCACCATGCCGACCGGCGGCGTCAGGAGGCCGATCATCAGGTTCAGCACCATGATGAGGCCGAAATGCACCGGATCGATGCCGAGCTTGATCGCGACGGGCAGGAGCACGGGGGTCAGGATCGTGATCGCCGCGATCGTCTCCATGAAGCAGCCGACGATCAGCAGGAAGATGTTCACGAGGATCAGGAAGGTGATGGGATCGCTCGCGTAGGTGATGATCCAGAGGCCGAGCGCGTCGGTGGTGCGCGTGGTGGTGAGCACCCAGCCGAAGATCGAGGCGCCGGCGACGATCAGGAGCACCACGGCCGTGGTCTCGACCGTATCCATGGTGACGCGGATGAACTGCCGCATCGACAGCACCGAGTAGCGGGCCCGGTGGCCCTGGGCGGCCAGGATGACGTTGAAGCCGCGGTGGACCACGACCGAGAGCAGCAGCGCGTAGGCGCAGGCGCACACCGCCGCCTCGGTCGGCGTGAACAGGCCGAAGCTCATGCCCCCGATGATGATCGCGGGCGTCAGCAGGGGCAGGAAGGCGTTGAGGAAGGCCCAGCCGAGCCGGCCGAGATGGAAGCTCGCGTCCCGCCCGACGCCGTTCTTGTGCGCGTAGAGCACGACCGCGCCCGACAGGAACAGGGCCATGATGAGCCCGGGCACGATGCCGGCGACGAACAGCGCGTTGATCGAGGCGTTGGCGGCGACCCCGTAGATCACGAGCGGCAGGGAGGGCGGGATGATCGGGCCGATCGTCGACGAGGCCGCGGTGAGGCCGACCGCGAAGTTGGTGTCGTAGCCATGGTCGCGCATGGCCTTGATCTCGATGGTGCCGAGGCCGCCGGCATCGGCGACCGCGGTGCCCGACATGCCCGCGAAGATCACCGAGCCCGCCACGTTGACGTGGCCGAGGCCGCCTTTGAGCCAGCCCACCGCCGCGACTGCGAAATCGTAGATCTGCTTGGTGATCCCGGCCGAGTTCATCAGGTTGCCGGCCATGATGAAGAAGGGCACCGCGAGCAGCGGGAAGGAATCGACGCCGTTGACCATGCGGTGGATCACCGTGATGGCCGGCACCGTGACCTCGCCGGTGAGGTTGCCGACGACGATGAAGAGCAGCGACGAGCCCGCGAGCGCGACCGCCACGGGAACCCCGATGGCAATCATCACGATCAGCGCCACGGTCATGAGGGTGATGAGCATCGGGAATTCCAGGGTCGGAGGAGCAAGCCGCGGGGCGGCCGGTCAGTCGAGGATGAGGGTGTGGGTGGCGTCGGCTTCCTGGCGGCGCAGGCGGCGCACGAAGCGGACGGCCGCGTGGACCGTGATGCCGGCGAGCGCGGCGGCGACGCACCAGTACATGTAGCCTTTGGGGATATCGATCGAGACCATGTAGCCGGGGGCGCGGTCGCCGAGCTCGTAGGCGTACCAGGCCATCGCGCCGCAGAAGAGCGCCACGAGGCCGTCGACCGCCACGAGGGTCCAGTGCTTGCCCTCCTTGGGCAGGTAGACGAGCAGCGCCTCGACCGCGATGTGCGAGCCTTTGCGCATCGCCATGATCGAGCCCACGAAGGTCACGAGGATCAGGAGGTAGCGCGCGATCTCCTCGGTCCAGCCGAGCGAGTCGTTGAGGACGTAGCGGGTGTAGAACTGCAGGAACACGACCGCGAACAGGGCCCAGAACAGCCCGAAGACGACGATGTCGGACCAGCGCAGGTCCGAGAGGTCCACATGCGCTTCCTGCTCCTGCCACTCCTCGAACATGGCGTCCATGTCGCGCTGCAGGTCCTCGGCCGGAGCGGTCTCCGCCGGCCGCGCCGCGGCCATGGAATGGGTGTCGGTGGGGTGCATTGGGCTCGAACCGTCGAAGGGCAGGACTCCCTCTCCCCGTTCACGGGGAGAGGGCTGGGGTGAGGGGCCGGTCGGTGGAGCGAGCGGCATCCGTGATCATCCCTCCCTGCCAAGGGAGGGTGCCTCGCAGGGCGGGTGGGATGGAAGCTCCATGCTTCCGGACCTGGCGCGTCTCCCTCCCCCGCTTGCGGCGGAGAGGGACCAAGGGCGGGGGGCGGTGCCGCCGCCCGGGTGCCGGACCGGAGATACTCTGTTCGGCCCGAGCACCCCTACCCCTCCCCGCCGCAAGCGGGGGAGGGAAATCCTTGCGGATGCGCTGAGCTCCACCGACCGGCCCCTCACCCCAGCCCTCTCCCCGTGAACGGGGAGAGGGGGTTAGGGGCAAGGAGAAGGAGATCGGCCTCAGTTCGTCGCCGACTGGATCGCCTGGAGGCGGTCGTAGGTAGCCTTGTCCCAGGTGGCGTCGGAGCCGAGGTGCATCTTCACCACCGCCTCGCGGAAGGGCTTGCGGTCGACCTGGACCACGTTCTTGCCCTGGCCCTTGAACCAGGTCACCAGCTCCTTCTCCATGTTGGCGATGTCGTCGGTGCACTTGTCGGCCGCCTGGGCGAGGATCTCGGCCAGGATCTTCTGCTCGTCGGCCGAGAGGCGCTTCATGGTGCCGCCCGACACGATGGTGAGCAGCGCATCCGTGATGTGGCCGGTGAGCACGATGTTCTTCTGGACCTCGTAGAACTTCTTGGCCTGGATCGTGACGAGCGGGTTCTCCTGCGCGTCGGCGACGCCCTGCGAGAGCGCGAGGTACACCTCCGCGAAGGCGATCGGGGTCGGGTTGGCGCCGACCGCGCGCGGGAACATGGTGTAGAGCGGCGCATCCGGCACGCGGATCTTCAGGCCCTTCATGTCCTCGGGCTTGTTGACGTCCCGGTTCGCGGTGACGTGGCGCTCGCCGTAATAGGTCAGGCTCACGACCTTGTGGCCGGTCTTCTTCTCGTAGCCCTGGCCGAGCTCCTTGAAGAGGTCGCCCTTGCGGAAGGCGTTCCAGTGGCCGAAGTCGCGGAACATGTAGGGCGCGCCGCCGATGGCGATCGGACCGTGGGCGCGGCCGGCGAAGAGCTGGCCGGTATAGATGATGTCGACGGTGCCGAGCGACAGGCCCTCGTTGATGTCGCTCTCCTTGCCGAGCGAGGACGCCGCGAAGACCTCGATGTCGTACTTGCCGTTGGTGCGCTTCTTGAACTCCTCGCCGGCCCACAGGGCCCATTTGTGGTAGGGCTCCGAGGTCTCGTAGACGTGGGCCCATTTCAGCTTGGTCTGGGCGCTCGCCGGCAGGACCGGCAGGGCGAGCGCGGCGGCGGCGAGGACGCCGAGCGTGAGGCGGCGCGTCAGGGACGTCATGGGTGTCTTCCTCCAAAGGCAGGATGGCGGCTCCGGCTCTCACGGCCGGCTCGGGCGGCCGGGGCGGGTGCCGGCCGGGGTTGGCCCCCGCGGGACCATAGCATCGCCGCGCGGGTTCGACTAACATGCTACAATGAATGACGGCAGCGACAAGGGGGCGGTGTATTCTTTCCTGTCCCCGTTCCCGCGCGGTCCGCGCGGGGAGACCACCGCCAAGGTCGAGCGGGCCCTGCGCGCGGCCATCGTGGGGCTCGATTTCGCTCCCGGCGCATTCATCGACAAGGCCCGGGTCTGCGAGCGCCTCGGCGTCTCGCGCTTCCCCGTCTCGGAGGCGCTCGGCCGGCTCGCGGCGGAGGGGCTGGTCGAGATCCTGCCCCAGCGCGGGACGCGGGCGGCGCGGATCCGGCTCCCCGAGATCGTCGAGGCCATGCTGATCCGGCGCGCGCTCGAGGCCATGGTGGCGGAGACCGCCGCCCTCCGGCTGCCCCGGGAGGCCCTGGACGAGCTCGAGGCCAGCCTCGAGGAGCAGGCGGCCGCCGTCGCCCGCGGCGACCGGCCGGGCTTCTACCGGCTCGACCTCGCCTTCCACGAGCGCCTGGTCGAGGGCCTGGGCCTCCTGCGCGTGGCGGCCGTGATCGAGGCCTCGCGGGCCAACGTGGACCGGGTGCGGCGTCTCCTCTCCTCGCCCCGGCGCCACGCGGTGACGCTGGCGGAGCACCGGACCCTCCTGGCCGCGATCCGGGCGCGGGACCCGCTCGCCGCCCGGCGCGCCATGCAGGACCACCTCGACGCCGTCATGGACGAGTTGCAGCGCTTCTCCGCCGCCCATCCGGAGGTGTTCGAGGGCGCCGTGCCGGAGGCGCAGCCCCCCTCCCCCGATGCGTCACTGGCGGCGGCCGCGGCAATGCCGTAAGGCAGCGCGCAACCGCTCCCATGTGCAGCAGCGAACGGCCCCGCCCCGCACCCGGTCCCGCCGGACGGGGGTCGCGGGCCCCAACCGGCGAGGAAACCGCGGATGTCCCTGATCGACCAGCTCATCTCCTCCACCCTGCCCCAGGACGGCGCCGCCGGGGCGCTCGCGGGCCGCGTCTGGCGGCCGGAGGCCGGCGGCCCCTCGGTCGCGGCCGTGCGGGGCGAGGACCTCGTCGACGTCTCCCGCGCCTTCCCGACCATGCGCGACCTGTGCGAGACCAGCGACCCGGCCGCCGCCCTCAAGGCGGCGTCGGGCGAGCGGATCGGCTCGCTTCGCGACGTCCTCGCCAACACGCCCCCGGACGGGCGCGATGCCGGCAAGCCCTGGCTCCTCGCGCCGATCGACCTCCAGGCCGTGAAGGCCGCGGGCGTCACCTTCGCGATCTCGATGCTCGAGCGGGTGATCGAGGAGCGCGCGCGGGGCAACCCGGACGCCGCCGCCGCGATCCGCGCCGAGGTCAACCGCCTGGTCGGCGACGACCTCGCCAAGCTCAAGCCCGGCTCCGCGCAGGCGATGGCGCTCAAGGACGTGCTGATCCAGCAGGGCGCCTGGAGCCAGTACCTCGAGGTCGGGATCGGCCCCGACGCCGAGATCTTCACCAAGACGACGCCGATGGCCTCCGTGGGCACCGGCTGGGATGCGGGCCTGCACCCGAAATCGAGCTGGAACAACCCGGAGCCCGAGGTCGTGATGGTGGTGGCCTCCGACGGGCGCATCGTCGGCGCCACGCTCGGCAACGACGTGAACCTGCGCGACTTCGAGGGCCGCTCGGCGCTGCTGCTCAGCAAGGCCAAGGACAACAACGCCTCCTGCGCGATCGGGCCGTTCCTGCGCTTCTTCGACGCCACCTTCTCCCTCGACGACGTGCGGGGCACCACCGTGACCCTCACGGTCGAGGGGCCGGACGGCTACCGGCTCGAGGGTTCGTCCTCGATCGCCATGATCAGCCGCGACCCCACCGATCTCGTCGCCCAGATGCTAGGGCCCCACCACCAGTACCCGGACGGGGCGGTGCTCTTTCTCGGCACCATGTTCGCACCGATCGAGGACCGCGACACGCCCGGCCAGGGCTTCACCCACAAGGTGGGCGACATCGTCACGATCGCGGCGCCGAAGCTCGGGTCGCTCGTCAACCGCATGAAGACCTCGGACCAGTGCGAGCCCTGGACCTTCGGGACCGGCGCGCTCCTGCGCAACCTGGCGCAGCGCGGGCTGCTCTGATCCGCCGTCCCCCCTCCGTCCTGCCGCTCCATCACGCGACGGGGCGGGCCGCTCCGACCCGGCGGCCTGCCCCAGCCGATTCAGATCGCCATGACCGTTTCCCACGCCTCGACCACGCAGGGCCTCCGCTCGGCCAACCTCCTCGGCATCGGCCTGACGCTGCTCGGCGTGTTCATGTTCGCCGTCAACGACGTGATGGGGAAATGGCTCGTCGAGACCTACTCGGTCGGGCAGGTGCTGCTGCTGCGCAGCGCCGCCGCCCTCGTCGTGCTCGTGCCCCTGATGGCGCGCGAGCGCATCACGCTGCAATGGCCGCGCCAGCCGGGGCTGCACGTGGTGCGCGTGACCTTCTCGACCCTGGAGGTCGCCTGCTTCTACGCCGCCGCGGCCTATCTGCCGCTCGCCGACGTGATGACCTACTACCTCGCGGGCCCGATCTACGTGGCCGCGATCGCGGTGTTCTGGCTCGGCGAGAAGCTCGGTCCGAAGCAGGTGGCGGTGATCGGGATCGGCTTCGTGGGCGTGCTGATCGCGCTCCGGCCGTCCGGCGAGACGCTCACCTGGCCGGCGCTGATCGCGGTCGCGGGCAGCCTGTTCTACGCCTTCCTGATGATCGCGACCCGCAAGCTGCGCGAGGCGCGCGACACCACGCTGGTGCTGGGGCAGATCCTCGGCGCGCTGCTGTTCGGAATCGTGACGGCGCCGTTCACCTGGGTAGCGCCCTCCGCGCTCGATTTCGCGATGCTCTCCCTCCTCGGCATCGTCGCCATGGCGGCGCACATGTGCATCAACCGGGCGCTGAAGATCGCACCGGCGTCCGTGGTCGCGCCCTACCAGTACACCCTCATCGTCTGGGCCGTCGTGTTCGGCTACCTCGTCTTCGGGGACGTGCTGGAGCTGTGGACGCTCGTCGGCGCGGCGGTGATCTGCGCGGCGGGGCTCGCGCTCCTGGTGGTCGAGCGGGACGCGGCGCGGCGCGCTCAGAAGCAGGGGCCCTGATCGAGCGCGACCAGGCGCGGCGGGCGCGGCGCTCGCCTATGACGTGACCCGGCTCCCGCGCCCGTAGACCAGCAGCATCGTGACGATCACGAGGCCGTAGATGATCTGCCGCCCGGCCTCGGGCATCTGCATGATCGAGAGCACGGAGTTGAGCAGCACGATCAGGATCACGCCGACGAGGGTGCCGAGATAGCGCCCGCGCCCGCCCAGGATGTTGGTGCCGCCGATCACCACGGCCGCGATCGCGGGCAGGAGATAGGCGTCGCCCATGCCCTGGTAGGCCTTGGTGGAGTAGCCGGCGAGCAGCACCCCGGCGAGGCCGGCGGCGGCGCCCGAGAGCGCGAAGGCCGTGAGGATCACCGCGTTGGTGTCGATGCCCGACAGATAGGCCGCCCGCTCGCGGTTGCCGATGGCGTAGATCGCCCGGCCCAGGGTCGTGCGGGTCAGGATCACGACCACGAGCACGGACACCGCGATCCAGACCAGGAGCGCCACCGGCACGCCGAGGATCCGCGCGACCGCGAGGTACTGCATCAGCTCGGTCGCCGCGGTCTGGGGCGCGAAGCCGCCCGTATGCGCCACCATGAGGCCGCGCATCACCGCGTTCATGCCGAGCGTGAAGATCATCGAGGGCACGCGCAGGTACGCGACGCCGAGCCCGTTGACGAGCCCGACCGCGAGGCCGACGCCGATCCCGGCCGGGATGGCCCAAGGACCGCCGACGGCCGTCGCCATCATGGCCGCGGCCGTGAGCGTCCAGGGCACCGAGAGGTCGATGTGGCCGAGCAGGATCACGATCATCAGCCCGGCCGCCACGATGCCGAGGAAGGCGCCGACCTGGAGCTGCTGCAGGAGGTAGTGCGGCTGGAGCAGCGGCGCGCTGCCCTGCGTGGCGAGCGTGTAGCCGGTGCCGGCGAGCAGGATCAGCACCACGAACCCGGCCGCGAACAGCACCGGCTTGTCGTCCGGGCCGATGCGCGGCAGCCAGGGCCGCCGCGCGGCCGGTTGCGCGGTCGCGCTCACCGGAGCACCTCGAACGTGTTCGCAGCTTCGCCGGACCGCGTTTGAAGCGCCATCACCGGAACACCTCCAGCTTGTTCGCACGTTCGCCGTAGCGCTGCCGAAGGGTTCTCACCGGAACACCTCCAGCTTGTTCTTCAGGCGCAGCATCTTGAGGCCGCCGAGGCTCACCGCCGCGAGGAGCACGATGCCTTCGAACAGGGGCTGCAGCAGCGGCGCCACGTCGAAGATGCGGAAGTTGAACGAGATCACCCGCAGCACCAGGGCGCCGATCAGCGAGCCGACGGCGCTGCCGGTGCCGCCGAGAAGCGAGGTGCCGCCGATCACCACTGCGGCGATGGAATTGAGCGTGTAGGCGCCGGCCTGCGGGATGTCGGCGTTGCCCGACGAGGTCTGGAGCGCGAGAAAGAGGCCGCCGAGGCCCGCGAACAGGCCCGCGAGCGTGAAGGCCGCGAGCTTCGCCCGGTCGATCGGCAGGCCCGACATGTAGGCCGCGCCCTCGGACGAGCCGATGGCATAGACGGTGCGGCCCGTGACCGTGCGGGTGAAGGGCACCCAGACGACCAGGACGATGAGGAGGAGCAGGATCAGGGGGACCGGAATCCAGCCGAACGGCTGGAGCCAGGCGGCCTCGCCGCCGTCGAACAGGCCGAAGGTAGCGGAGAATTCCTTGACGTCGCTCGTGACCGCCCAGGAGAGGTCCTCGTGGACCTTGCCGCCCGGCGTCGGGCGCAGGATCAGGGCGAAGCCGATATAGATCGCGCTCGTCGCCAGCGTCGCGATGATGGGCTGGATGCGCCCGTAGACCACGACGAGCCCGTTGAGGAAGCCGCAGGCCGCGCCCGCCGCGATGCAGATCAGGATGCCGAGCGCGATCTGCCCCGGGCTGCCGTTGACGAGGTGGCTCGCCAGGCACCCCACCAGGGTCATGACGGCGCCGACCGAGAGGTCGAGGCCGGCCGCCAGCACCGGCACGGTCTGGGCCATGGCGACGAGCGCGAGCGCGAAGGCCTCGTTCGCGTTCTGGATCAGCACCTGGCCCGTGAAGCCGCGCGGATGGTTGGCGTGGTAGAACAGGTAGAGGACGAGGAAGAGCGCGGCCGCCCCGAGGATGCCGCCGTGCCGGCGCAGCCGCAGGGCGAGGTCCCCTCCCCGGCTCCGGCGCGGCGAGGCCGGCTCGGCGGCGAGCGGCGGGCTCAGGACGGCGTCAGACATGGGACTCCCTCGGACGCGCAGGCGGCGAGACGGCGAATCTCCGGCAGGTCTGGTCCATCCCGAGGAGACGACCGCCAAGCCGGCGCTCCCACCCGCACACCTCATCCTGAGGTGCGAAGAGCCGGCGCTCCCACCCACAGACATCATCCTGAGGTGCGAGCGGAGCGAGCCTCGAAGGAGGGCTCCAGTTCGCTCGCGGCTTCTGGAGCCCTCCTTCGAGACGCAGCCTGCGGCTGCTCCTCAGGATGAGGGGGAGGGTGGGACAGCCTGTTGCTGTTCTCGGACGGGGAGCCGGAGCAGGACGATGCGGCGCACGGGCGCGGGCGGCCGGGCTGCGGCCAGGCCCACCCTCGCCCCCATCCTGAGGAGCGAGCGGAGCCAAGAACCGGCGCTCCAATCCACACACCTCATCCTGAGGTGCGAGCGGAGCGAGCCTCGAAGGAGGGCTCCAGTTCGCTCGCGGCTTCTGGAGCCCTCCTTCGAGACGCAGCCTGCGGCTGCTCCTCAGGATGAGGGAGCGGGCGGGATGGGCAAGGGCGGGGGCGGGACCGGGGAAGCGCACGCGACGGGTTTCTCCGTGTGGTGCCGCCAACAAAGCCGATCCCGTCGGCTGCCGTCGCTCACTGCACATGCGCGCGTCCCCGCTCGCCCGAGATGTTGAGCGCGCTTGCGATGAGGTTGCGTTCCGTGATGGCCTCGCCCTCCAGCTCGCGCACGATGCGGCCGTCGTACATCACCGCAACCCGGTCGCAGCAGCCGATCAGCTCCTCGTAGTCGGTCGAGTAGAACAGCATGCAGGCGCCCGCATCGGCGAGCTCGCGCATGAGACGGTAGATCTCCTGCTTGGTGCCGACGTCGATGCCCCGCGTCGGATCGTTGAGGAGGATGATGCCGGGCCCCGTGGCGAGCCATTTCGCGATCACGACCTTCTGCTGGTTGCCGCCCGACAGGGTCGAGACCGGGTCGGCGGGATCGCCGATCTTGATCCGCAACTGCTCGATCGCCGCGGCGACCGCGGCGCGCGTCCGGGCGGGATCGATGAAAGGGCCGCGCGACAGGCGGCCGAGCGAGGCCATGGCGAGGTTGTCGGCGATCGACATGGAGAGGATCAGCCCCTCGCTCTTGCGGTCCTCCGGGATGAGGGCCATCGGAGCCGCCGCCCGCTTCGCCGCGCGGGGCGACGACGCGGCGGCCGGTTTCCCGTCGACCGTCACGGTGCCGCGCACGCCGCGCAGGGTCCCGAACAGGGCGAGCAGCAACTCCTTCTGGCCCTGACCGTCGAGGCCGCCGAGCCCGAGGATCTCGCCGCGGCCCGCCTGGAGCGTGATGCCGTTGAGCCGGTTCTCCCAGGCGAGGTTCTCGATCGCGAGGAGAGGCGCGGGCCGCGGGCGCTGCGGCTTCTCCGGAAACTGGCTCTCGATCTCGCGGCCGATCATCAGGCCGATGATCTCGTCGTGGCTGCGGTCGCCCTTCGCGAAGGTCTCGATGTGGCGTCCGTTGCGGAAGACGGAGCAGCGGTCGGCGAGCGCCTCGATCTCGTGCATGCGGTGCGAGATGTAGAGGATGCTCAGACCCTTGGCCTTCAGGTCGAAGAGCATGCGGTAGACCCGGTCGACGTCCGCGGCGGTGAGCGCGGAGGTGGCCTCGTCGAGGATCAGCAGCTTCGGGTCGCGGCCCAGGGCCTTCGCGATCTCGACCATCTGCCGGCGCGAGAGCGGCAGGTCGGCGACGCGGCTTCCCGGGTTGATGTCGTCGCAGCCGATCCGGGCCAGCAGCTCCTCGGCCCGGCGGCGCTGCGCGCGCCCGTCGATGAGGCCGAAGCGGCGGGGCGGATTCGAGAGGGTGATGTTGTCCGCGACCGTGAGCTCCGGCATCAGCGAGAGCTCCTGGAAGATGCAGACGATCCCGGCCCGGTTCGCGGCCGCGGGTTCGGGAAAGGCGATCGCAGCGCCGTCGAGCGTCATGCGCCCCTCGTCGGGCCGCACCACGCCCGCCATGATCTTGATCAGCGTCGACTTGCCGGCGCCGTTCTCGCCCAGCACCGCATGGATCGACCCGCGCTCGCAGGCGAAGTCGACGCCGCGCAGCGCGTGCACGCCGCCGTAGCGCTTCGAGGCGTTCTCGAGGGCGAAGAAGGGGCGTTGCGGGGTCATGGTCCGCTCGGTGAGTGCGGGACAACCCCCTCTCCCCGCCTGCGGGGAGAGGGTTGGGGTGAGGGGCGGGTCGGAGAACCGCGCTTGGTCCGGAGGGCCTCCCCTCCCCCTTGCGGGGAGGGGCCGGGGTGGGGGTTGGTGCAGGATCGAGCGCTCCGGTGCCTCCTGGACCAACCCCCACCCGCCCTTCGGGCACCCTCCCCGCAAGGGGGAGGGCAGGAACCTGGAACCACCGAGCTCCACCGACCCGCCCCTCACCCCAGCCCTCTCCCCGTGAACGGGGAGAGGGGGAAGGCGTGTGGGGAGATGGAGGTCCCGCCTGCGTCGTTTTACTGCGTGTTCTTCGCGTCCTTCGCCATGATCTCCGGCGCCGTGACGTTGACGCCGCAGGCGGGGAATTCGTTGGCGGCGAAGAAGTTGTCGGTGAGGTTCGACCAGTAGTTCGCGCCATCCTTCAGGGTCGTGTAGTCGACGACCGGGATCGGCACCGAGATGAGCTGCGGCATCGGGTTGCCCTCGAGCGCCGCGATCGCGGCCTTGATCGAGATCGACACGAGGCCCGGGGACTGGCTGTAGGAGAGGCCTTTCAGGCCCTCGCCCGCGTGCTTCGCGACGAGCTTGCGGTAGCCGTTCTCGCCCTCGCCCGCCATGGGCACGAAGGGATGCTTGGCGTCCATCATGGCCCGCACGGAGCCGGTCGAGCCGCCCTGCGTGAACACCGCCTCGAACTTGCCGTGAACGGCGAGCGCGTCGGCGGTGGCCTTCTGGGCGGTCCCGTCGTCCCAGTTGCCCACCACCTCGACGATCTGGAACTTGCCCTCCTTCTGCATCACCTCGCGGAAGCCGAGATGCCGGTCGCGGTCGACCGAGTTGCCGGGCAGGCCGCGCACCTCGAGGATCTTGCCGTCGCGCTTCGAGCCCAGCTCCTTGAGGATGTGGCGGGCGGAGAGGCGCCCGATCTCGAGCTGGTCCTCGTTGACCTGCATGACCTTGTCGGTGTCGAGCACGTTGTCGAAGGGCACGATCACCACGTTGTTGCGGTCGGCCAGGCGGATGACGCGGTCGAAGCCGTCCGGCGCCACCGCGATCGTGATGATGGCGTCGTAGCCCTGGTTGATGAAGTCCTCGATGGCGCCGAGCTGGGCGGCCACGTCGGTGCCGGTGGAGACGACCTTGAACTCCTTGATCTTCTCCTTGACCCCGGCCTGCTCCGCGAAGGCCTTGGCGGTCTGGATCATCTGGATGCGCCAGGTGTTGCCCACGAAGCCGTTCACCACCGCGATCCGGTAGGGGCCGGGCTTCTTGTCCCACTGCATGTACTTGGTCTGGGCGTTCCAGGGCTTGAAGCAGTTCGGGTCGGGGCCCGGACCCGAGACGATCTTCGGGGCCGCAAGAGCGGCCGCGGACGACAGGAGAAGACCCGCGAGAGCAAGCGCAGGCAAACGGGCGGCGCGAATCATGAACGTCCTCCTCGTGGCATGTCCTCGTCCGGTCCGTCTTTCTCGCGAACCGTGACAGGCTAGCATGCTAGTCTCAGGATCCCTGAGAAAACAAGCGCCAAGGGGAAGAGCGGAAGGGCGGGGCGACCGGCGCCGCGCGGGGAGAGAGCGTCGGGGCAGGAATGCCCGAAGGAATGCCCGCAGGAGTGGGCGCGAGGGCCGCGTCGGCAGCCCCCGCGGGTGGAGGCGGTCAGCGCGCCCCTTCGGTCAGGGTGGCGCGGATGCGGGCGAGGCCGTCCGCCGCCACCGGATCGATGCGCAGGATCGGGTGCCCGCCGTGCGACTGGCGCTTGGAGAACTGCATCCGGACGTAGCCGCCGCTCACCAGGGGCAGGAAATAGATGCCGTCCGTCTCGCCGCGCAGGAAGCAGCAGGCGCCGACGTAGAAGCTTTCCTCGTAACCCCGGATCGCCTGCCGCACCACCGGGTGCACCACCAGCGAGATGCCCTTGGACTCGCAGACCTCTTCGAGACTCGACAACGTCACCACGGTTCTGACCCTCACTGTGACGGCGCCTCCGGTACGCGAGCCGCCTTTCGTCGAGTCAACGTTGCGGACTCGCTTCGGGTTCATCATCGATGAAGGGGATGTGAAGTCGCGCCCAAAATCCGATTCGCATCGGCCGCCGGGCGCGAGCGCTCAGGCCGCGTCCGTCGCGATGCTGCCGCCGAGGAAGAGCTGGCCGATGCGGGGGTCGTTCAGGATCGCCTCGGCGGAGCCCTGGAGCCGGGTGCGGCCAAGCTCGAGCACGATGCCGTCGTCGGACGCCTGGAGCGCCGAGCGGGCGTTCTGCTCGACCATCAGGACCGTGACGCCGCGTGCCCGGAGGTCCTTCAGGATCGCGAACACGTCCTGGACCATGAGCGGCGAGAGGCCGATCGAGGGCTCGTCGATCAGCATCAGGCGCGGTTCGATGAGGAGGCCGCGGGCGATCTCGAGGAGCTTCTGCTGGCCGCCCGACAGGGTCGAGGCCTGGGCCTCGCCCCGGCCGCGCAGGGCCGGGAAGCGCTCCAGCGCCTCGGCGACGCGGCCTGCGACCCGGCCCTGGTCGGGGAGCGAGGCGGCCCCGATCTCGAGGTTGTGGCGCACGCTGAGCTCGGGGAAGATGTTGCGCCCCTGCGGGACGTAGCAGATCCCGGCCCGGAGGAGCTTGCGCGGGCCCCAGCCCGTGATGTCCTGCCCGGCGAACAGGATCCGCCCGGAGCGGACCGGGAGCAGCCCGAACACGGTCTTGAAGACCGTCGACTTGCCGGCCCCGTTCGGGCCGATCACGGTGGTGATCGTGCCGGGCCGGACGCTCAAGGCGGTGCCGTGCAGGATCGTCATGCGGCCGTAGCCCGCCACGACGTCCCGGAGTTCGAGGATCGGATCGCCTGAGGACATGGTCAGTGCCCGAGATAGGCTGGGGCGTGGCGTCGGCGCATGGGCTGCCCTGCGGTCATGGTCAGTGCCCGAGATAGGCTTCGATCACGGCGGGATCGTTGCGCACGGCGTCCGGGCTCCCTTGCGCCAGGATCCGGCCCTCCGCCAGCACGACGAGGCGCGTGCAGAGCGCCATCACGAAATCCATGTTGTGCTCGATCACCACGAAGGTGGCGCCCTGCTCCGCGTTGATGGCCTGGAGGCGCTCCTTGAGGTGGCCCAGCATGGTGAGGTTCACCCCGCCCGCCGGCTCGTCGAGGAGCACGAGGCGCGGGCCCGCCATGAAGGCCATGGCTGCGTCGAGGAGCTTCTGCTGGCCATAGGAGAGCCCGCCCGCCTTGGCGTGCGCGAGGTGGCCGAGGCGGAAGAAGGCGACCATCTCGTCCGCTTTTCGCCCGAGCCCGGCGTCCCGCGGCCCGAACAGGCGCGAGAGCATGGTGCCCTCGTGCTCCTGGCCGGCGAGGATCAGGTTCTCGCGCACGGTCAGCTCGGGGAAGACCTGGAGGAGCTGGAAGGTGCGGCTCACGCCGCGCCGGTTGAGGGCCGTCGGCGAGAGGCCGGTGACGTCCTCGCCGTCGAGGCGGATCGTGCCCGCGCTCGGGCGGAGCTGGCCGAGGATGCAGTTGAAGAGCGTGGACTTGCCCGACCCGTTCGGGCCGATCACGCCGAGGATCTCGCCCGGCGCGACCGAGAACGAGACCCCCTCCACGGCCGTGATGCCGCCGAAGCGGCGGGTGACGTTCTCGACCGCGAGCACCGGCGCCGCGCTCACGGGCGCTCTCCGTCGAGGGCCGGCGCGGGCCGGCGGCGCGCCCGCAGGGCCGCGAGCCCGCGCGCCATCAGGCCGGACAGCCCCTGCGGGCAGAGCGCGAGCAGGGCGATCACCACGGCGGCGTAGAGGATGAGATAGAGGCCGCCGGTGAAGCGCAGCCATTCGGGCAGCGCGATCGAGACCAGCGCGCCGAGGAACGGCCCGAGGAAATAGCCCGAGCCGCCGACGATCACCATGAGGAGCAGCATCAGCGAGGCCGAGAGCGCGAAGGGGCCGGGATCGATGAACTCCACGAGCGGGGCATAAAGCGCCCCCGCGAAGCCGCCATAGGCCGCGCCGATCGCGAAGGCGAGGAGCGTGTAGGCGCGGATGTCGACGCCGAGGGATGCGGCGCGGACCGGATTCTCGCGCAGGGCCTGGAACGCCCGGCCCCAGGGCGAGCGCACGAGCCACCACAGGGCGAGCGTCAGCACCAGGGTGACCGCGAGGACGAAGCGGTAGAAGTCGAGGGCGCCGGTGAGCTTCACCCCGAAGGCGCTCGGCCGAGGGATGTTGGCGAAGCCGTAGACGCCGCCGGTGAGCCATTGCTCGTTGCGGGCGACGAGGTGGACGAGGGTCGCGAAGGCGAGCGTCACGAAGGCGAGATAATGGTGCTGCACCCGGAGCGCGGGAAAGCCGAGCAGGATCCCGACGAGAAAGCACAAACCGCCCGACACGAGGAGCGCGCTCCACCAGGGCAGGCCCGCCGACACCGTGAGGAGCGAGGTCGCGTAGGCGCCGATGCCGAGGAATGCGGCCTGCGCGAGCGAGATCTGGCCGGCATAGCCGAGCGTCAGGTTGAGCCCGAGCGCCGCCACCGCCATGACGAGCCACAGCGCCATCACGTAGAGCCCGTAATTGCCGAAGCCCGCCGGCAGGAACCAGAGGATGCCGGCGCCGAGAAGCACGGCGATCAGGTTCGGGTCGATGCGCCGCATCATGCGGTCCGCTCCTCGAATCCGGAGCCCGGACGCCGGTGGTGCGATGGAGCGCGCATCATACGGTCCGCTCCTCCTTGCGCCCGGCGAGACCCTCCGGCTTGAACAGGATCACGAGGACGAGGAGCGCGAGCGGCACCGCGGTGCGGTAGGCGGTCGAGACATAGGCCGCCGCCAGGTTGTCGACGAGGCCGACCACGAAGCCGCCGACGAGCGCGCCGCGCACCTGGTTGAACCCGCCCACGATCGCCGCAATGAAGGCGGCGAGCCCGATCACCTCGCCGTTGGAGAACTTGGCGAGGTAGATCGGCGAGACCAGGAACGAGGCCACCACCGCGAGCCCCGCATTGATCAGGAAGGTGAGCGCGATCATGCGCTCCACCGGCACGCCGAGGATGCGCGCCACGGTCGGGTTCTGGGCCGTCGCCTGCATGGTGCGCCCGAGGCGGGTGCGGGTGACGAAGAGCTGGAGCGCGACGATCACGATCACGGCGACCACCACGATGGAGACGTCGCGCAGCGACACGTTGGCGCCGAGAAGCTGCAGGTTGCCGGTGGGCACGAGGGCCGGGAACGGATGCGCCTCGGCCGAGAACGCATCCTTGGCGCCCTCCTTCATGAGGATCGCGAGCGCCATGGTCGCGATCGCCAGCGGCAGCACCCCGTGGCGGATCATCGGGTCGACCACGATCCGCTTGAAGCCGAGGCCGAAGACGAGGAGGAACAGGGCCGAGGCCACGAGGATCGCGAGCCACAGGGGCCAGCCGAGCCCCATGGTGCCGGCGAGCACCAGGATCGCGGGCAGCATCACGAACTCGCCCTGGGCGAAATTGATGACCTGCGAGGTCTGCCAGACGAGCGTGAAGCCGATCGCCGCGAGCGCGTAGATCGCGCCGGTGGCGAGACCGGACAGGATGAGCTGGAGCAACTGGTCCATGGGCGGGGCCGTGCGGAAACGGGCGCGGCGCCGGCGCGGGGCCGGCGCCGCGGGACGAGGCGGCGAGGCGCGCCTTACGGGTTGATCATCGGCAGCGTGGTCTTGATGACCTGCTTGCCGGCCACGACCTCGGCGAGGAAGCTCTCGCGGTCCACGTCGCCGGTCTCGGTCCACTTGGTGTCGATCAGGATGCCGGGCTCCTCCGAGGGCTTGATGCGCGCGCCGCGCAGGCCCTTGGCGAGGGTCTCGGAATCGAGCTTGCCGGTGCGCTCCGCGACCTCCTTGATCATGTGGACGGCGATGTAGCCCTTGAGCCCGTTGTGGTCCGGCTTCGAGCCGAACTTCTGCTGATACTTCTGGCCGAACTCCTGGAACGCGGGCACCGGCGCGTCGACCGAGAGGCCCACATGGCCCTTCACGCCGTTGGCGGCGTCGCCCGCGAGCTCGATCACCTTGGCGCCGAGCAGCGTGGTCTCGCCCACGATCGGCTTGTCGACGCCCGCCTGCTTGGCGGCGCGCAGGAAGCGGGCGCTCTCCTCCTCGTTGAGGTAGACGAAGACCGCGTCCGCGTTGGCGTTCTTGACCTTGATGGCGTCGGCGGCGAAATCCGCCTGCCCCTGCTCCGTCGAGACGTCCGCCGCCACCTTGATGCCGCGCCGCTCGAGCTCGGGCAGCATGGCGTCGCGCCCGCCCTTGCCGAAATCGTTGTTGACCCACACGACCGCGACCGACTTCGCCTTCACCTCGTCGCGGAAGTAGTTCGCGAGCTTCGGCATGGCGTCGGCCTGGTTGAGCGAGGTGCGGAAGATGTAGGGGTTGCCCTGCTTGGTCAGGTTCGCGGCCTCGCCGCCGACGATCTGCGGCACGCCGGCGCGCTGGGAGATCTGCATCGAGGCCATGATGGGCCCGGAGAAGACCGGCCCGAGGACCGCGACGGCCTTCTCGTCGATGCCGCGCTGGATCGCGGCGCGGGTGGCGCCGGGATTGGTCTGGCCGTCGTAATGGACGATCTCGATCTGCTTGCCGAGGATGCCGCCCTTGGCGTTCACGTCGGCGACCGCGAGGTCGATGCCGTTGCGCCAGTTGGTGCCGGCGGTGGCGCCGGGACCGGACAGCTCGGAGACGTTGACGATCTTGACCTTCTCCTGCGCCTGCGCGGGCAGGCCGAGGGCGAGCGCCGCCAGGACGGCGAGCGCGGATACCGGTGCTTTCATCTGGGTGTTCCCCCTGTGGTGCCTCGTGGGCGGGCCGGCCGACCGGCCCGCGGGCGCCGGTCGAGCGGCACCCGAGGGCCCATATCAAGCCGGGCCGGAGCCGGGAAGCAAGACCTTCAGGGGATTTGGGCGCCGGAACCCGTCAAGCGGAACGGCGCATCGGCGCCGCCCCGGCGCCTGCCGCCGCCTGCGCCACGGTCCCGGCGACGAGATCGGGTGCGATGTGGTGGACCATGTGCCCGGCGCCCGGCACGGCGACGAAGCGCGATCCCGGCAGGGTCTCGTGCAGCCGGCGCGACTGGCGGCCGAAATCCGTGACCTGATCCTCGGTGCCGCAGATGATCGTGACCGGCACCCGGAGTTCGGGATAGCGGCCCTGCAACTCCGCCGCGAAGGGGATCATCATGGCGTTGTCGGCGCTCGCCGCGCGCAACTGTCCCGGGCGCAGCGCCAGCGCGTGCGGGAACTCGGCCTCGAACCGGTCCGGGACCGGGTTCGGGGCGAAGATCTTCTTGTACATCAGGGGCAGGAGCGCCGCCGTGATCACGGGAGAGACGGTGTAGCGCATCACGTCGCCGATCACCGGGATGGCCGGCCCCGACAGGAGGGGCACGTCGAGCCGCGCGGTCGGGAAGAAGTAGCCCGAGGCCAGGACGAGGCTCCCCACCATCGCGGGATCGATCAGCGCGAGCGACACGGCCACCTGCGTGCCGAGCGAATGGCCGAGCACGGTGGCGCGGGCGATGCCGAGGCGCAGGATCGCCTGGCGGAGCAGGCGCGCCTGGGCCATCGGGGTCCAGATCCGCGTGCGCGGGCGCTCGCTGTAGCCGAAGCCGGGACGGTCGAACACGATGACACGGTGGCGGCGGGCCAGCCGCTCGACGAGGCCGCTGGAGAGCATGTCCTCGATCATGCCGCCGTTGCCGTGGAAGATCACGATCGGATCGCCGTGGCCGCGCTCGACGTAGTGGAGCCGGACGCCCTCGACGTTCATGAAGCGGCCGCGCGGCGGATGCCCGCGCTCGGCCGCCCGGGCCGAGGCCGCGACCCCGAGCGCCACCGTGCCGAGGACGGCGGCGGAGCCGAGGAGCGCCGGGACGAGCCAGCCCCTCCCCTCGCGCCGCGGCGGCGCATTGTAGGGCTTCGGGCGCCGGGGGCGGTTCACCGGACCCTCGACCCGGGACCAGGACGCCCGCTCGCCGGGACGGCCGGCCTCCGGGTGGCCGGACGAAGGCTGGCCCTGCCGGAGTTCCGGTCCCCGCAGGGTGGGATCCCGCTCCATCGTGGTCCGCTCCATCGTCTTGCCCTCCATGGCTGTTCGGCGCCGGCCGCGGCTCGGGGAAGCCCCAAGGCTCCCCGACCGGGCTCAACGGGCAGAGCGACGCGCGGTTCCGCAGTGCAACATGATGGGCGGCGAGGAAGCGGCTTCAGCCCCGCCGGGACCGCAGCGTCCGCCCGGGGCGAGGCTCCGACTGCGCCCTCGGCGTTAATGGGAGGGCGACTGCCACGCCGCAGGCATCGGCGACGGCGGCGGCATGCCGGCATCCTCGATCGCCCGCTCGGCCTCGACCAGGACGTCGAACGCCCGCCAGGGCTTGGGCATGAAGGTGGCGTTGCGCGGAAGCTGGTCGATCCGCGCGGCGGGGTCGCCGGACGTGACGACCACCCGGATCCAGGGCCATTTCAGGCTCACCGTGCGGGCGAGGTCGACGCCGTCCATGAGGCAGGGCAGGCGCACGTCGACGAAGGCGAAGGCGACCTCGTCGGCCCGGTCGCGCAGGAAGTGCAGGGCCTGCTCGGCGCTTTCCGCCTCGACGACGCGCAGCGTCGTCTCCTCGAGCAGGGTCGCGGCGAGATCGCGCAGATCACGGTCGTCCTCGACCACGAGCGCAGTCCTGTAGGGTAACTCGGCCTGTCCCATTCCGGGCTCCTCCTCTCGTTGCATGTTTCCAGGACGCGACTCAGGACGCCGGCACGCGGTGCGGATGATGGAGACGCAACTGTCGCTCGATGCCGGAGCAGGGTACCCGGCGGGATGCGGCCCGGCCTTGCGGCGGGCGACCGTCAATGCTTGGGCTCGGCCTGACGCTGATCGAGCATGGCGACGAAATGGGCGAGATGGTCGGGCAGCGGCGCGTCGACCATGGGGGCATAGACGCGCTGAAGGCTGCGCCCGATCGCCGTGAGGATCTCGGTCCGGGTCGCCCCCTGGTCGGGCGAAGGCGCGCGCGGCGCACGCAGCGTGCGACTCTCGATTGAGGCCATGACCCTCCCCACGGTCTAAGCGCAGCCCGGCCACACACCGGTCGATCTGGGTTAGAACGGCCGGGCGCGGCCAGGGTTCAACCTAAGCCGTTGTTTTTCTGCGGCGGTTAGCCTGGCACGCAGATCGCGCGGCCGGCCGGCGTCCGGGAATCGTCTTCCGGACCCGGAGCCGGCGGCCGGCGAGGGGCGATCAGGAGTTGCCCGCCGCGGTCGGGCTCCTGCGGCCGGACGGACGCCCGGTGCCCGCGGCACCGCCCGCCGCCCCGGCGTCGAGCCCGCCCGCAGCCCCGGCGCCGGCGGCCTGCCGGACGCGGAGGTTGTTCTGCACGTGCGCGACGCCGGAGGCCTGCTCGGCGATGTCCTCGGCGTGCCGCTTCTCGAACCGGGTCGCGACGGTGCCCGAGAGCGTCACCTCGCGGTTCTCGACCCGGACCTCGATCTCGGAGGCGTCGATGTGGGGGTCGTCGGTGAGGCGGTCGCTCACGTCCTCGAGGATGCGCTCGTCCGGACGCTGGTAGCCGCGGGGCCCGCGGCCGCGATGGGAGCCCTCGGCCTCGCGCCGGGCGTCGTCGTTGAAGCCGAAGGCGCCGTAGCCGGAGCCGCGGCGGCGCCCGGCCGGGGCCGTGCCGGAGCCCGGCCCGCCCCGGTAATCGTCCACGAAGCCGCCGCGGTCGTCGTCGTAGCCGCTGTGGCCCCGGCTCTCGTCGCCGCCCCCGCGGGAGCCGACGGCGCCGCCGGACCCGTCGCGCACGCCGCCGCCGAGGGCGCGCCCGCCCCGCTCGGCCTCGTCGCGAAACCGCCGCTCGTCCCGCCTGCGATCCTCGTCCGCCATCGTCGCGCTCCCTGGGATTGGCCGGGGCGCCCGCTCGATCGGGGCGCCGGCCGTCCCGGAGGAACGTGCTCGGGCGGGGCCTGTTCCTGGCCCGGTCCGACCCGACCGTGAGGCTCGAGCATGGTGCCCTCGGATTGAAGCGGCCATGCTCTCTCGGTCTTTGTTGCTCCGCATGATCTTGTCCGAAAAGTCTGCAACTTTTCGGGATCATGCTCTAGCCGGTCTCGGCCAGCGGCTCGGGATCGAGCACCCGGCGGATCGCCTCGGCGAGCTCGCGGCGGCGGTAGGGCTTCTGCAGCACGATCGTGTCGGGATCCGGCCGCCCCTGGGCCGCGAAGGCGTCCTCGGGATAGCCGGAGGTCAGGAGCACCTTGAGGTCCGGGCGCAAAGCCCGCGCCCGCCGGGCGAGCTCGACGCCGCTCATGCCGTCCGGCAGCACCACGTCGGAGAACAGGAGATCGACGGCGGGATCGGCGCGCAGCGCCTGCAGCCCGCCCTGCCCCGTGCCGGCCTCGACGACCTCGTGCCCGAGCGCGAGGAGGAGCGAGGTCACGAAGCGGCGCACGTCGGCCTCGTCCTCGACCACCAGGATCCGCGTACGCCGCGCCGGGTGGGCGGGCGGCACGGCGGGCGCGTCCTCGAGATCGGCCGCGTCCTCCGCGGCGAGCGGCAGCAGCACCGTCACGGCGGTGCCGCGGCCGGGCCGGCTCTCGATGCCCACATGCCCGCCCGACTGCTGGGCGAAGCCGTAGACCATGGACAGGCCGAGGCCCGACCCGCGGCCGACCTCCTTCGTCGTGAAGAACGGCTCGAAGGCCCGCTCCAGCACCTCGGGCGCCATGCCGGTGCCGCTGTCCGACACGGTGAGCGCCGCGTAGCGGCCGGGCTTCGCGCCCGTGAGGGCATTGGCGGCATCGATCATCACGTCGTCGGTGCCGATCTCGAGCACCCCGCCCTGGGGCATCGCGTCCCGGGCGTTGATGGCGAGGTTCAGGATCGCGCTTTCGAGAAGCGTCCGGTCCGCCAGCGCCGGCGCACGGCCCTGGCCGAAGGCGGTGCGCAGGACGATGTGCTCGCCGAGCGTCCGGCGCAGCAGGGGCGTCATGCCTTCCACGACCTCCGGGAGCCGCAGGGGCTCGGCGCGCAGCGTCTGGCGGCGCCCGAAGGCGAGGAGCTGCTGCGTCAGCCCCGCGCCCTTGTCGGCGGCCTCGAAGATGACCTGCGCCATCGCCTTGAAGGGCCCCGGCTCCAGGTCCTCGGCCAGCACCTCCGCGTTGCCGAGGATGACGGTCAGGAGATTGTTGAAGTCGTGGGCGATGCCGCCCGTGAGCTGGCCCACCGCCTCCATCTTCTGGGCCTGGCGCAACTGGTCCTCGAGGCGCCGGCGCTCGGAGACGTCGCGCACCACGCCGATGACCTCGTGGGGCCGGCCGTCCGCGTCGCGCAGCAGGCGCCGGTGGGCCTCGAGCCACACCCAGCGGCCGGAGCGGTGGCGCGCCCGGTAGGTGACGGTGTCGTGGTCGCGCACGCCCGCGCACATCTCCATGAGCCGCCCGCCGGCCGTGGCGGCGTCCTCGGGATGGACGAACAGGGGGAGCCCCTTCTCCAGGAACTCCTCGGGCTCGTAGCCCAGGAGATCGCGGCAGGCGGGCGAGACGTAGACGGGCCGCCCGTCGACGCCGGCGCGGACGATCATGTCGGTGGCGTTCTCGGCGAGCAGCCGGTAGCGGCGCTCGCTTTCGGCCTTCAGGCGCTCGGCCGCGTGGCGGGCGGTGGTGTCCGTGTAGGTGCGCACCGCGCCGCCGTTGCCCAGGCGCACGGTGCGGACCTCGAGCACGGTGCCGTTGGGCCGCCGGCGCTCGTAGGTGCCCGGGCCGTCCACATGCGCGCCCTGCGCGATGGCGCGCCTGAGGTCCGCGTCGGCCTCGGCGAATTCGCCGGCCTGCGTCTGCCGCTCCACGAGGTCGTCGATGGAGATCCCGGCCTCGAACAGCGCCGCCGGCAGCCCGAGCAGTTCCAGGGCGCGCCGGTTCCAGAGCGGGATCCCGCGGTCGGCGCCGATCACGAGCAGGCCCTGGTCCATGTGCTCGAGGGTGGTCTCGAGCAGGGCCGCCTTGTCGCGCGCCTCGATCTCGGCCTCCTTGCGGGCCGTGATGTCGGCGAGCAGGCCGACGAGGCGCACGGGCCGGCCGTCCGAGGCGAACTCGAACCGGCCCTGCTCGTCGATCCACATCCAGGTGCCGTCCGGCCGGCGCAGGCGCAGCTCCATCTGGAAGCCGCCCTCCGCGACGGCCTGCTTCCAGGCCTCCTCGAGCCGCGGGCGGTCGTCCGGATGCACCCGGTCGACGAACGCGGCCGAGGGCCCCGACCCGAAGCCGAGCACGGCCTCCGAATTCGCCGAGCGCTGCACGTAGCCCGTCGCGAGGTCCCACTGCCAGGCCACGATGCGCCCGGCCGAGAGCGCCGACTGGAGCAGCTGCTCGCTCCGGCGCAGGGCCTCCCGGGCCCGGCGCTGCTCGGTGATGTTGCGGAAGAACACCGCGATGCCGTCCGCGGACGGATAGACGGTGAGGTCGTACCAGCGGCGAAGCCGCGTGTTGTAGCCCTCGACGGACCCGCCCGCCCCGCCCGCCATGGTGTCCCGGCACAACGCCGCGAAGGCGCTGTCGTCGGCCTCCGGGAACGCTTCCCACAGGCCGGCCCCGACGAGATCGCGGCCCTCCGGGAATTCGCGGCGCGCGCGCCCGTTCACGTAGGTGATGCGCCAGTCGCGGCCGACGAAGCCGACCGCGTCGGTGGTGCTCTCGAGGATATCGTTGAGCTGGCGCGCGAGGCGGCGGGCCTGGCTCTCGGCCTGGCGCCAGGGCGTCAGGTCCTGCATGGCGCCGACCATGCGGATCGGCCGGCCCGTCCCGTCCCGCATCAGGTAGGCGCGGTCGAGCACGTCCGCGTAGCTGCCGTCCGCGCGCCGGAAGCGGTACTCGCTCCGCCATTGCGGCACGCTCCCCTCGAGGTAGGCCGCGATGCTCGCCATCACCCGCGCCCGGTCGTCGGGATGGAGGCGCTCCTCCCACCAGGGCAGGTTCGGCTCGATCGCGGGATCGGCGTAGCCGAAGAGCGCCAGGACGGCGTCGTTGCGCTCCACGCGGCCGGTGCCGAGGTCCCAGTCCCAGATCGCGTCGTTGGTGGCCCGGGCCGCCAGCCGGTAGCGCTCCTCCCGCGCCTCGACCTCGCGCTCGGCGCGGCGACGCTCGGTGACGTCGGTGTAGGTCCGCACCACGCCTCCGCCCGGCAGGGCGGCGGTGCGGATTTCGAGCACGGTGCCGTTCGGCCGCTCGCGCTCGTAGACCCGCGGCGCGGCGTTGAGCCCCGCCCGCCGCGCCAGCGCAAGGATGTCCTCGCCGGCCCGGGTGAACTCGCCGGTCGCGAGCTGGTGGCGGCGCACGGCGTCGAAGGCGGGGTTCGCGGCCATGAGGTCGGCCGGCAGGTCGAGCAGTTCGACGGCGCGGCGGTTGCAGACCGGCACGCGCTCGTCCGCGTCGATGAGCATCAGCCCCTGATCCATGGCCTCGACGGCCTCGCGCAGGAGCGCCCCGGTGCCGGGTGCCGGCGCGGCGCGATCGGCCGCCGTCACGCCGGCGACGTCGCGCAGGACCGCCGCGAAGCCGACGGGATCGCCTGCGGAATTCCGGATCGGGCTGACGGCGACGTCGCAGCGCCGCGGATCGCCGTCCGCGACAGGCGCGGCCTGGAAGCGCCCCGGTGCGCCGCCGCGCGCCGCCGCGAGGGCGGCCTCCGCCGCGGCGCGGTGCGGCTCGGGCCAGAGATCGCGCCAGGCGCGGCCGATCAGGCCCGCCGCATCCTCCGCTCCGAGCAGGCGCAGGGCGCCCGCGCTCGCGAAGGCCAGCGTCGCATCGGGCCCCAGGGCGAGGATCCCGTCGCCGTCGCGGTCGGCGAGCGCCTGCAGCAGCGCGCTGCCGTCGCGGTCGGAGAACGCCCGCAGCAGCGCAGTGCCGTCGCGATCGGCGAGCGACCGCAGCAGCGCGCCGCCCTCGTGGTCGAGGAGCGCCCGCAGCAGACCGCCGCCGCCGATGCGCGGCGGCGCCGCGCCTCCCTCCGTGTCCGCTCCGATTCTGAGCATCGCTCCCTCGACGGCCCGTCATGGGCCCCGAAACCAGTGTTGCCTGCGATTGAGGCGGATGCCAACGCGCCGCCCGCCGGAGCCTCCGCACCCGGCCGAGCCCTGCGGCTGGTTCATTGCCCTGCCGAGACCTCTGAAACCTCGCCCCGTCCCCGACCCGTCAGAGCGCGGCGATCCTGATGGCCGCCGGCGTGATGATGACGGCGAACAGCACGGGCAGGAAGAACAGGATCATCGGAACGGTGAGCTTCGGGGGAAGCTCGGCGGCCTTCTTCTCGGCCGCCGACATCCGGGTGTCGCGGTTCTCCTGGGCGAGGACGCGCAGCGACTGCCCGAGCGGCGTGCCGTACTTCTCCGACTGGATCAGGCTCGTCACCACCGACTTGACGCCGTCGAGGCCGGTCCGCTCGCCGAGATTCTCGAACGCCTTGCGCCGGTCCTGGAGATAGGCGAGCTCCGCGGTCGTGAGGGTGAGCTCCTCCGCGAGCTCCACCGACTGGACGCCGATCTCCTCCGAGACCTTCCGGAGCGCGCCTTCGACGCTCATGCCCGATTCGACGCAGATGAGGAGAAGGTCGAGGGAATCCGGCCAGGCGCGGCGGACCGATTGCTGGCGCTTGGTGATCTTGTTCTTGATGTAGAGCCGCGGCGCGTAATAGCCGAGATAGGCCGCCGCGAAGGTGATCCCGAGCTTCAGCGCGAGCGGATGGTTCATCTTCAGGATCACGAACACGTAGAGGCCCGAGAAGGCGAACAGGGCGAACGCGCAGAGGACCTGCGCGGCGAGATACGTGGTGACCGGGCCCGGACCGCGGTAGCCCGCCATGCGCAGCGTCTGGGCCAGTTCGCCGTCGTCGCCGCTGGCGAGCTTGAAGCGGCGGACGATCTCCGCATAGAGCTTGCGCGGCTCGTTGCGCAGGGCGAGCTGGCGGCGCGCCTTCGCGTCCATGCGGCCGCGCTCGCGCACGCGGATGCGCTCCCGCTCCACCGCGACCTGGCGCAGCCGCTCGTCCAGCGGATTGCGCGCCAGGTAGGGCCAGGACACGACCATCAGGGCGCAGAACACGGACAGCGCCGCCGAGAGCGCCAGGACCAGGTTCGGGTTCGGGAGGAGCGCGATCATCGGATGGCCGATCGAGTGTCGAGGGTGATCATGGAAACGGGGTGCGGAAGGAGCCGGGCCATCGCGGCCGGTCAGAAATCGAAGTTGATCATCTTGCGCATGATGAAGACGCCGATCGACATCCAGAACGCGCAGCCCGCGAGCACGATGTGCCCGGTCGTGGTCGAGAACAGCAGCCCGATGTAATCGGGCGAGGTCAGGTAGACCAGGGTCGCGACCGCGACCGGCAGGGACCCGATGATGGCGGCCGAGGCCGTGGCCTCCGAGCTCACCGCCTTGATCTTCGCGGTCATCTTCTTGCGCTCGCGCAGCACCTTCGAGAGGTTCGCGAGCGCCTCCGACAGGCTGCCGCCGGTCTTGCTCTGGATGGCGATCACGATGGCGAAGAAGTTGGCCTCCGTGAGCGGCATGCGCTCCGCGAGCCGCTGGACCGCCTCGTCGAGGGGGACGCCGAGCGTCTGGTCCTCGATGATCTGGCGGAACTCGCTGCGCACCGGCTCCTGGGCTTCGACCGAGATGATCCTGAGGCAGTCGACCAGCGGCAGGCCCGACTTCACGCCGCGCACGATGATGTCGACCGAGTTCGGGAACTCCGTGGTGAACCGCTTGAAGCGCCGGCCGCGCCGGGTGCCCACATAGGCGTGCGGCAGGAGGAGGCCGCCCGCGATCCCGAAGCCGATCGCCGGAACGAGGCCGACCTTGAAGGTCATCGAGAACAGCGCGAAGGACACGAGCCCCGCGACGACGGAGACCAGCGCATAGGTCTGCTTGCTCCAGTCGAGGCCCGCCTGACGCATGCGCACCACCAGGGTGGGCTTCGCGTCCTTGCGGACCTTCTGCTTTTCCTCGAGCTCCTTGAGGGTGACCTCGACGTTCCGCTTGCGCTTGGCGTCCTGCTGCCCGCCGACGGCGCGCCCGCCGGCGGCGCCCGCCCCGGTGATGGCCAGGCGGCGCTGTTCCGCGGGGGACGGCCCTGCGAGGCGCCGGTAGAGCAGGCCGATCACCAGGGTGACGACGCAGAAGGCGACGAGCAGCGCGATGAGGAGCGGTGCGGTCTGCGGGGTCAGCATCGGCATGGCCTCCCTTCGGCAGCCATCGGACGGCTCCCCTCCCGGCTGCCGGGTGCGCGGCGGTCGGCAGCCACCGGACGGCTCCCGTCCCGGATGCGGGGTGCGCGGCGGTCGGCAGCCGTCGGACGGCTCCCGTCCCGGATGCGGCGGGCGCGGCGATCGGCAGCCATCAGGCCGCGACCTTCTCGGCCGCGTCGAGCGCGGCGGCGAGCCGCCGCTCCTCGCCGTAGTAGCGGGCGCGGTCCCAGAAGCGCGGGCGGCCGATGCCGGTCGAACGGTGGCGGCCGATGATCTTGCCGTTCGCGTCCTCGCCGAGCATGTCGTAGACGAAGAGGTCCTGGGTGATGATCACGTCGCCTTCGAGCCCGAGCACCTCGGTGATGTGCGTGATGCGGCGCGAGCCGTCGCGCAGGCGCGCGGCCTGGACGATCACGTCGACCGAGGAGCACACCATCTCGCGGATCGTCTTCGCGGGCAGGGTGAAGCCCCCCATGGTGATCATCGACTCGATGCGCGACAGCGCCTCGCGCGGCGAGTTGGCGTGGAGCGTGCCCATGGAGCCGTCGTGGCCGGTGTTCATGGCCTGGAGCAGGTCGAAGGCTTCCGGCCCGCGCACCTCGCCCACGATGATGCGCTCGGGGCGCATGCGCAGGCAGTTCTTGACGAGGTCGCGCATGGTGACCGTGCCCTCGCCCTCGAGGTTCGGCGGCCGGGTCTCGAGGCGCACCACGTGGGGCTGCTGGAGCTGCAGCTCCGCGGCGTCCTCGCAGGTGATGATGCGCTCGCCCGGCTCGATGTAGCGGGTGAGGCAGTTGAGGAGCGTGGTCTTGCCCGAGCCCGTGCCCCCGGACACGATCACGTTGCAGCGCACGCGCCCGATGATCTGCAGCACGTCGGCGCCCTCGGGGGTGATGGTGCCGTACTTCACGAGCTGGTCGAGGGTGAGCTTGTCGCGCTTGAACTTGCGGATGGTGAGCGCCGGCCCGTCGACCGCGAGGGGCGGCGCGATCACGTTCACGCGCGAGCCGTCCGGCAGGCGCGCGTCGCAGATCGGCGAGGCCTCGTCGACCCGGCGGCCGACCTGGCTCACGATCCGCTGGCAGATGTTCATGAGCTGCTGGTTGTCGCGGAACTGGATGTCGGTCTGCTGAACCTTGCCCCCGACCTCGATGTAGACCGTGTCGGCGCCGTTCACCATGATGTCGGCGATGTCGTCGCGGGCGAGCAGCGGCTCGAGCGGGCCGTAGCCGAGGACGTCGTTGCAGATGTCCTGGAGCAGGTCCTCCTGCTCGGCGATCGACATCACGGCGCGCTTGGCCACGATGATGTCGCTCACGATGCCGCGGATCTCCTCGCGGGCCTGCTCGGCATCCATGCGGGAGAGCTGCGACACGTCGATCGCCTCGATCAGCGCGCCGAAGATCTGGGTCTTCAGCTCGTAGTACTCGTCGGACTTGCGGCCCGCCGACGCGCGCGTCGCGGCCGGAGCCTCGGCCTGCGGCACGGCCGGCGCCAGGATCGCCTTCTCGGAGCCGCGCGCGGCCTCCGGCACCGACCCGACCGCGACCAGGCCGGGCTTTTCGTCCTGCAGGCGTCTTTTCCCGAACATCAGCGCCCCATCCTCGTTCTTCGTCAGGCCCGCGGGCTCCGCCTGCGAGCGGCGCCCGACCCATGGCGGCGAGGCAAGCCCCGACGCCGCGGGATCCGCCGCCCGGCCGGCCCGATCGCCTCGATCGGGCGACCTTCCGCCAGGTCAGGAAAATCCACCATTCCGCCGCCGCAATCCACTCCGCCGGACGACCTAGGGCCCGTCCGCGCGCGCTCGAACGCGTGGCCTAGGACACAAAGGCGAGGCGCCGGGAGCCCGCGGGGGTCCACGGCCGGCGGCTGGGCGGGGTCAGGCGGCCGCGGGAGCCGGCGGCCGGCCCGGCGGGGTCGAGGCCGCGGGGCTCAGCGGCCGGCGGCGGCGCGCTTGCGCTTGATGAGGCCCATGAGGGCGGAGGCCTGGAAGCCGCCCCGGCGGCGCTTCGCCGGTTCGCGGCCGCCGAGCGACTGGGCGATGCCCGCGAAGGCCTCGGCCGGGCGCGCCTTGGCCGCGACCTGGCCCACCATCTGGCCGTTGTTGGCCGCGGTCCCGAACAGCTTCGGCTCGAAGGCGATCGTGGCCAGGGGCTCGATGCCGAGCGCGGTGACGAAGTCCTTCGGCTTGATCTCGGGGCGCTTGGGCACGCCGACCTGGTTGAGCACCAGCTTCGGGGGCGGATCGTGCGGGCGCTCGTTCTTCAGGAAGGCGACCAGGTTCTTGGCGTTGCGCAGGTTGGCGAGGTCCGGGGCCGCGGTGATGACGATGTCGTCGGCCGCGACCAGCACCTTCCGGGCCCAGGCGCTCCAGACGTGCGGCAGGTCGAGGACCAGCGTCGGCACGTGCGACTGCGCGACCTCGAGGAGCGGGTCGAACACGCTCTCGTCGAGGTCGTGGGTCAGGTCCAGGGTCGCGGGCGCGGTCAGGAGGCTGAGGTGGTCGCCGCATTCCGTGAGCAGGCGGTCGAGCAGCATCTGGTCGAGCCGGGCGGCGTCCTGCACGAACTCGGCGATGCCCTGCCCGCCGTCGAGGTTGAAGTCGAGGCCGACCGTGCCGAACGGCAGGTCGAGGTCGGCGACGACGACGTCGGTCTGCGAGCGGCGGGCGATCGACCAGCCGACGTTGTGGGCGACCGTGGAGGAGCCGACGCCGCCCTTGGCGCCGATGAAGGCGTAGGTCTTGCCGAGCTTGCCGGCCGATTCGCCGCGGTAGATCCCGGAGATCGCCGCGATGGCGCCGACGGGGTCGAGCGGCGCGATGGCGTATTCGCTGACGCCCCGCTTCATCAGCTCGCGGTAGAAGCCGATGTCGTTGGAATAGCCGATCACCATCACCTTGGTGCCGGGGTCGCAGACCTCGGCGAGGCCGTCGAGACGGGCGAGCACGAGCTCGGCCGAGTGGTTCTCGACGATGATGAGGTTGGGCGTCGGCGCGTTCTGGTAGGCCGCGACCGCGCCGTCGATCCCGCCCGCGTGCACGGCGAGGCCGGCCCGGGCCATCAGGCGGTCGCGGGCGGCGGTCTCGAGGGTCGCGGCGACCGTCGGGCTCTCGCAATAGGCGTGGATCGTCACCCGCGGCACGTGGGCGATCTCCGCATGGGGCGGCAGATTCGCCTGGGAGACCGGACCGTCAGCCGCCCCGGCGGAGGCCTCCGGAGCGAGGCCGCCCGCATGGCTGCGCGCCATGGCCGACCGGTCGCGCTCGCGGACGTCTCCGAGGGAATCCAGGGCGAGAGTGGTCATGTCGTGCCTCGTCGAACGGCTCCCGGGAGCCGAAGATGGTGGAAGAGAGGGGCCCGGGCCGCCGTCCGCACCGGGTGTCCGGCGCCAAGGCCGGCCGTCCGGACCCGGTTCAGCGGACCCGCACCACCTCGCTGCGGCCGGCGCGCAGGATGCGCACCGACACGAGGGCGGCGGCCTGATGGACCGCCTGGGGCTCGTCGCCGTCCGCGATCGAGCGCAGCGCGAGGGAGAGCCCGCCCATGGCCTGCGAGGCCGAGATGATCTCGACCTGGGCCGGATCGAGCTCCAGGGTCGCGGTCTTGCCGATCGCCACCGCGCCGCCCTTGGGGTCCTCGACCTTCTGGTCGATGGCGAGCACCCGGATGTTGCCGAGGAGCACCCGGCTCATGCTTTCGATCGAGCCGCCGTCCTGGCCGGGCCGGCTCACGGTCTGGATCACGTCGACGCGGTCGTTCGGGAGCACGAAGCCGCCGGCCGTGGCCTCCGCGTTGATGCGGATCGCCACCGCCCGCTTGCCGCTCGGCAGCATGGCGGCGAGCAGCCCGACCCCGCGCACGAGCTTCTCCTCGCGCACGGGCTCGCCCGAGAGAATGGCGTTGCGCACGACCGAGCCCTTGAGGGTGGCGAGCGCGTCCGGCTGCTTCTTGCGCGTGATGAGGCCCGGGCCGACGGCGCTCTCGGGCCAGGACTGCCAGCGCACGTTCGTCTCGCCGACGGCCTGGCCCTGGTTGATGTCCGCGGCCGCAACGACGATGTCGACCATCGCGGGCGGAGGCGGCTGCACCGCGGCCGGCGCCGTGGCGACGGCCTGGGGCTGCATCGTCAGGGCGATCCAGGCCGCGAGGCCTCCGGCGCCGAGGGCGACCACGAGAATGATGATGCGGAGCATGGAAGAGGATCTCCTGGTCCGAGAGGCGCTCAGCAGGCCGAGCGGCGCAAGGGGTTAAGGGTCAGGGCGGGAATCGGCACGTCTCGGGTCAGCGCAGGACGGCCATCCAGGCCGAGTGCGGGAGGGTCAGAAGCGCGGCCGCCGCCATCGGGACCGCGTAGGGAATGCCGTTGCCGGGCGCGTGGAGCCGCGCGATCCAGGCCGCGTCCCGCAGGCCCGGCGCCAGGCGCGCGCGGCGGAACAGGATCAGGCCCAGGGCGAAGACCCCTCCGAACAGGGCGGTGTAGACCGCGAACGGCCCCGCCTGTCCGGCGCCGAGCCAGAGCACGGCAGCGACGGCCAGCTTGACGTCGCCGCCGCCGATCCAGCCGAGCGCGAACAGGCCGAACCCGAGCGCGAAGGCCGCGAGCGCCGCCGCCAGGCTCGCCGCGACGGTCGCGGGATCGAGGCCCGCGAGCACGGCGAAGACCGGATAGGCCGCCACGAGCACGCCCACGAGCGCGTTGCGGATCCGCATCGTGGCGAGGTCCATCAGCCCGGCTCCGACCATGCAGGCCCCGAAGACGAGGCTGGCGGCCGCTGCTGCGATCAGGGTCGGGGTCATGCCTGGCTCGTCCACTCCCGCGCCGCGGGCGCCGCCGCAGCCGCTTCCGCTCCCGGACCGGCAGCGGCATCGAACGGCACGGCGAAACTCCCTCGTCGGCAGGGGGCACAATCGGGCATTCGCGCGCGCCGATCCATTCCGTCTGACGGCCTAGGACCGCGCCGGGGCCCGCTTCGGGCAGGCGATCTAGGTCGTCCGGACGAGCGGCGGGGTCCCCAGGGGGATCGAAGGCGCTTCGGGAGGAGGATGGAGGGCCCGGCGGGGCGACGGAACGCCGGGCTACTCGCGCTGGGCGCGGCGGACGCTGTCCCTCAGGAGCTCGAGGTTGTTGGCGACCGTCGGGTTCCCGGGATCGAGGCGGGCCGCCTCCAGGAACTTGTCCCGCGCCTTCACGACCTCGCCCCGCAGCAGGTAGGAGTAGCCGACGTTGTTGTGGTACTCCGCCCGGTGGCCGACGAGCTCGCCCGCCCGGCGGTAGGCCCGGTCGGCGAGGTCGAATCGCCGGACGCGGTCGTAGGACGCGGCGAGCCCGAGCCAGGCCTCCGCGTTGCTCGGCGCGATCTCGACGGCGCGCTCGAAATAGCGCGCGGCGTGGCCGTAATGCCCCTCGCCGAAATGGTTTTTCGCGACGTTGAGGACCTCGTGGTCGGGGTAGAAGTCGACCGTCGCGGGCAGGTCGAGGCCCGAGGTCCGGTTGCCGAAGCTCGACAGGCCGAGGTCGATCGGGCCCGCGCCGTTGCAGCCCGAGACGAGCAGCCCCAGGCCGATGAACAGGCCTCCGGCCAGCCTCCTGAGAGCTCCCCTGCGCATGGCCCCTGTCAAATCCGCTCCGCTGCCGACCGAAGGTGCGGCCGTCATGGTTATAAAATCCTTAATCTTTCCGCGCCATGCCTTAACGGGGCCGGCGCGATTGATCGATTCCGGCCCGTCGGACTAGTCTGATTGCCAACTCGAACGGGCCGCCCCCCGGGGATAAGGTCTCCAAAGACGCGGACGGGCGCCCCGGGGCACGGGACGGACCGGGCCGCAACGACCGAGAACGGAAGACGATGATGTGGGGTCACTCCGCCCGGCGTACCGATCGGGCCCGCCGCGCCGCCGCAATCCTGCTGGCGGCGCTCGCCCTCGCCGGCTCGGCCCTCGTCGCGGCGCCGCCCGCCGGCGCGCAGGACCGGGCCATCTCCTTCGCCAAAGGGCGCTCCGACGACATCCGGGTCGCGCGCGGCCAGTTCGTGACCACGCGCACGGCGGTGGAGATCGGCCGGCTCGTGGTCGGCGACCCGGCGATCGCCTCCGCGGTCCCGACCACCGAACGCTCTTTCTACATCCTCGGCAAGGCCGAGGGCCGCACCAACGTGGCGGTCCACGACGCGAACGACACCCTGATCGGCCTGATCCAGGTGGAGGTCGGAGCCGACACCCCGGACCTCAGCGAGACGATCCGCTCCGCGATTCCCCGCTCCAACGTCCGGGTCGACACCGTCAACGGGCGCCTGCGCCTCGGCGGCTCCGTGCCGGACGCCATCGCGCTCAGGAAGGTGCTCGAGATCGCCGAGGCGTACAGCCCGGGCAAGGTGATCAATGCCCTCACGGTGACGGGGGGCCAGCAGGTGATGCTGGAGGTGCGGTTCGTCGAGGTGAACCGCGACGCCGGCCGGGAACTCGGGGTCAGTCTTTCCGTCCGCAACACCAGGAACGGCCGCGGCTTCACAACCGGTCAGTTTCTTCCGCCGACAACCGACAGGCCGACGACCTACAAGGAAAATCTGCCCTCCACGAATGTGCCGTTCGGAACCTTGATCGCCGAGATCCTGAGCAACGGCATCCAAGCCGACATCCTGGTACAGGCCCTTGAACAGAAGAATCTGGCCCGGCGGCTAGCCGAGCCGAACCTCGTCGCCTTGTCGGGCGACACCGCGAGCTTCCTCGCCGGCGGCGAAGTTCCCTACACGGCGTCCGTCGACGACGGCGTCGCTACGGTTGCCTTCAAGAAGTTCGGCATTCAGTTGAACTTTACCCCGACCGTGCTCAACAACGGCATCATCAACCTGAAACTCAACCCCGAGGTCAGCGAGATCTCGGGTTTCACAGCCAATGGGCAACCGATCCTCGATACGCGAAGCGCTACGACGACAGTCGAAGTCCGAGATGGGCAGAGCTTCGCGATCGCCGGTCTGCTCCGCAGCGTCCACATCAAGAATCAGCAGCAGGTCCCTTGGCTTGGCCAGGTCCCGGTGCTCGGCGCGCTGTTCCGCTCGTCCGCCTTCCAAGAAGAAGAATCCGACCTCGTCATCATCGTCACACCACGTCTCGTCCAGCCTGCCCCGCCCGGCACGCCGCTCAAGACGCCGCTCGACGACCCTAAGGCCAGCAACGACGTGGAGTTCTTCATGCTGGGCGCTCTCGAGGTGAACGATAAGATGCGGGACGGCTTCGCCTCGGGCGCCGGCATCATCGGACCGTTCGGGCACATCATCAACCTGCCCCCCAAGGCCGCTCCCGCGGTCAGGGTGCAGACCGCACCGGGAAAGAAGCATGTGGTCACGAAATAGAGCGCGGTCGCTCAAGGTGCTCGCGGCCGCTCTGGCGGCCTCGTCCGTCGCGGGCTGCGCCGACTACCTCAACCATCACGATACCGTGACGCTGCGGGCCGGCGACGCGCAGAACTGGAACAAGACGGTGCAGACCACCGATCCCTGGCCGCCTTACGTCAAGAATACCGACATCGACGGGGACGGGCAGCGCACGATGATTGGTGTGCGAAACTATTCGGAAGGCACGACGCCTCTGGCGAGCGGCGGGGGCACCGGCGGCGCAGGCGGGACGGGCGCCGCCGCGGCGCAGTAGGCCTCGCTGCGGGACAGCTCCTTTCGATGTCGGCGCAACACCTGGGCGCGGGCGGACGCATCAGCCCGACGGGACACGGAATTGCGCGCGCAGCCGCTCGACCTCCCGGCGCACCGCTGCCGCGATCGTCCGGGCCGTGCGGTAGGCCGCCCCCGCGTCGCCGCGCAGGCAGGCCTCCTCCAGGGTGCTGCAGGCATCCGCGAAGCCCCTGAAACCCACGAGCGCCGCCTGCGAGACGAGCGCATGGGCCTGCCGCGCCACGAGGCGCGCGTCCGACGGCTCCTCCGCCGCGAAGGTCTCGTCGATGCGCTCCGTCAGCTTTGCGAGGCCGGCGAGGAGCCAGTCGCGGCCCATCAGGTCGACGAGTTCGTCGAGGTCGGCGGTGACGGCAGCCCTCGGGTCGCCGCCCTCCGCGGCAAGGTCGTCGGGATCGGCCTCGGCCCCAGCCCTGAGACGGGCGCCCGAGGGAAAGTCGTCGGGATCGGCTGCGGCCCGGCGCCCCGGGTCGCCAGCCGGCCGCGCCGCATCCCCGGCGGGGGGCATGCCCGCGGAGGGTGCCGCGGCAGCGCCGCTGCGCCCGAGCCAGGCCGCCACCTTCTCGAGCAGCTGGGCGCGCCGGAACGGCTTGCCGAGATGGTCGTCCATGCCGGCCGCCTCGAAGGCGCGCAGGTGCTCCGGCAGGACGTTCGCCGACATGCCGACCACCGTGACCTCGCTCGCGGGCCCCTCCAGCCTGCGGATCTCGCGCGTGGCCGCGAGGCCGTCGAGCACGGGCATCTGGACGTCCATGAGGACGAGGTCGAAGGTCCCCGCCTGCAGGGCCGCGAGCGCCGCCCGGCCGTCGGCCGCGGTCTCGACCGCGTAGCCCGCGCGCGCGAGCACGGTCCTGAACAACTCGCGGTTCTGTTCGAGATCCTCGACGACGAGGATCCGACCGGGCTGGGTGGCAGGGGATCCGCTCACGGGCAAGGTTCCGGCGACGACAGGGCGGGGCCGTCGCGAATGCGCCGGCGGAAGGCCGTACCGGCGCCCCGGCTCCGGCCCGCCGGACGCAATACTCGCGACAGGCCCCACAAAGGTCAAACGCGGCGGCCGCGCGCAACTCGGCCGTTCGGCCGATCCCGGTCGGGTATGGGCTTATCTGTTAACGGGATATGGCTTATGTCTAGCCTGGGTGAGGCGTCAGGGCAGGCCCACCGCGTCCACGGCGGGCGGAACCCTTCGGGAAGGAGACCAGCATGTCACGGTCCAGCAAGACCTCGCTCGTTGCGGACGACGACGAGTTTTTCCGGATCGCGCTCAGAACCATCCTCCTCAACAAACTCGGTTTCACGGATGTGATCGAAACGGCGTCGCTCGACGAAGCCGTCGAGCGGCTCTCGGAGGCGAACGACGTGTCGCTCGCGATTTTCGACCTCGCCATGCCGGGCATGGAGAGCGCGGCCAGCCTGCGCGCGGTGCGCGAGTGCTTCCCCGCCACCCAGGTCGCGGTCGTCTCGGCCTCGAAGCGTCGGGCCGACATCCTGCTGGCGCTCGAGGCCGGCGCCCACGGCTACGTCCCGAAGGGGCTCGGCGTCGCGGAACTGTCGCGCGCGCTCCAGACCATCACGGAAGGCGTGATCTTCGTGCCGCCCTCGCTCGCCGACCTCGGCGCCTTCGAGGACGAGCCCAACATGCCGCTCGCCAGCGCCTATTCGAGCCAGCCGCGCTCCGACAAGAGCCTCACGACCCGCCAGCGGCAGGTGCTGGACCTCCTCGTCGAGGGCAAGTCCAACAAGGAGATCGCCCGCGCCCTCAAGCTCGGCGAGGGCACCGTCAAGGTGCACGTGGCGGCGCTGTTCCGGACGCTCGGGGTCACGAGCCGTGCCGCCGCCGCCGCGGCGGGTCTGCGCCTGATCACCGCCGAATGACGGAGCGCTCCGCCGCCTCGGGTCCGGGCTCGACCGACGCCGAACGACGGTGCCCCTGCCGCCGCCGCGGCGGGCTTGAAGCCGATCGGTGCCGAATGATGGGACGCTCCAACGCCTTTCCGGACATATGGCCCTTGCCAGCACAACCTTAAGATGGCAAGGCTGAACCGATCGTATTCCGCCATGTGATCCGAACGGTTCGGCCTCCTTGACCGACGAGCCCCCCTCGCCCCCCGACGCCGGCGCACATGGTCCGCGGGCCCGGGTCCTGCTCGTGGAGGACGAGCCGCTCGTCCTGCAGTTCGCGGCCGCGCAGATTGCCGGGTTCGGCTACGCCGTCACGGCCTCGTCGTCGGGCCCCGAGGCCCTCGCGATCCTCGAACGGGAGCGCTTCGACCTCCTGTTCACGGACGTCGTGCTGCCGAAAGGCATGAGCGGGGTCGAGCTGGTGCGGCGCGCGCGCGCCTTGTCCCCGGGCATCAAGGTTCTCATGACGTCCGGGTATTCCGAGGAGGTGTTCCAGCTCCACGGCCGGCCGGAGCCCGGCACCATCATGCTGGGCAAGCCCTATCGCCGTCACGATCTCGCCGAAGCGCTCCGGCGCGCCCTCGCGGCGGGCTAGAATCCGTCCGGCTGTTTCAGGATCGCATCCGGACGGGGGCGCGGAGCCGACGGCCCCGCCCCTCCCGATTCCATCACGAGCAGACAGATTCCAGCGCCGCCCGGGACCGGACGGCTCTAGCCCTTGACGCGGACCACGTTCGTGGTGGTCGTGCGCGTGCTCAGGGAGCCGTAATCGCAGCCCGTGCAGATGTCGCGGATCAGGGTGCGAAGGCGTTCCTCGCTGGCGCGCAGGCGCTCCTCCCGGGCGGCGCGTTCCCGCGCGGCCTCGGCGTCGGAGATCGGCTCCTGCGCGGCGCGGCCTGCGGACGAGGCGCCCGTGCCGACCGCCCCACCCGCGCGCCCGCCGCCCCCCACCGAGGGGCTCTGCGTCGGCGCGGCCTGGGTGGGCGAAGGGTCGGGACGCACGCGCGTGCCCGAAGGGCTCGTCACCGGGGCGGCCTGGGTCGGGGTCAGGTTCGGGGAGGTGGACGGGCGCCCGACCGGCGCGGTCTGGGTCGGCGAGACGTTCGGGGCCACGGAGGGCGGGCTCACCGCCCCCGAGCCTCCGCTCGACACGCCGCCCGCGCCCGTCGAGCCGGCGCCCGCACCGGAGGAGCCTCCCGACGATCCCGTCTGGGCGAAGGCGATCACGGGCATCATGACGGCGGCAGCAACGATCAGGGCACGCACGGCCTTACTCCTCGAACCACGGGGCGCGACGCTCCTAGCACAGCTAGGGTCAAGTTTGCCCGCTGCCAAGCGAAACCTGGGGTGCCGGCGGCGCTGCCCGGGCCCGGTCAATGCGCCTGCGGCGGCGGCGCCTCGGTCCAGACCTCGGCCGTGAGCCGGAGCATCAATTCCACGGCCTCCTGAAGCTCGGAGCCGCCTGCGTGCACGCGCACGCTCTCGAGCACGAGGTTGAGGTGGCGCCGCTCGCGCCAGGGCAAGGCCGCGAGCGCGGTCCTGAGGTCGAGCCGGTCGAAGGCGGAGACGCCCGCCCGTTCGGCCACCTCGTCGACCTTGGCCTGGAGGTCGCTCAGGTGACGGGCCACTTCGAGGGATGAGGTCATCAACGATCTTTGCAGAAAGGACGCAACACGGAAGGCATGCGGGATGGAATGCGCTTTCGGGAGAACGCCCCCCCGCGGGGCGGCGTTCCTGACGCCCGGCGTCTGCGAGAACGCCCCGTGCCGCGCCGCGTTCCCCGGCCGGAACCGGCGGTCCGGCTGGGTTGACGAAGTCTTGATCCGCGGCCGGCGCCGCTTCGGCGCCCGGTCGGGAACCTTGGGCACGCCCCGGCCGTTGCTGCCGCTATGAAGCCCCGCGCGCCCATCCTGTCCCGGCCGGTCGTTCTCCTGGTGGAAGACGAGCCGCTGGTGCGCACGCTTCAGGTCGACATCCTGCGCGACGCCGGCTTCTGGGTCGTCGAGGCCCAGGACGCCGACGAGGCCTTCGAGATCCTCAAGCGCCGCCCGGACGTCAAGGCCGTCCTCACCGACGTCGACATGCCGGGCTCCATCGACGGCTTCGAGTTCGCGCGCCTCGTGGCGCAGGGCTGGCCCGACGCCGGCATCCTGGTGATCTCCGGCAAGGCCTCCCCCGGGCCGAGCGACCTGCCGCCGAGCGCATCCTTCATCGCCAAGCCGGTCCGCCCCGCCCCCCTCGTGGAGGAGCTCCGGCGGGTGATGGACCGGAGCGCCAAACTCGCGCAGGAGACCTGAGCGGGCGGCGCCCCCGCGCCGGGCTCTCCGCCTCAGTTGCGCATCATGTCCCAGTTGCGCGCCTCGCCCGCCATGCAGTTCATCCGCGCGTCCTCCTGCACCGGCATGAGCCGCGCTGCTCCGTCCGAACCTCCCGCCTGCACCGGCATGAGCCGCGCTGCCCCGTCCGATCCTCCCGCCCGGACCGGCATGAGTCGCGCCTCCGCGCCGTGATCCGGCCCGAGATCGGCGATCTCGCGGATGATCTTGGTCTTGATCGCCTGGGCGAACTGGTCCCGGTCGCGCACCGGCACCATGAAGGCGCCGGGGCCGCCGATCACGCAGTCGCGGTAGTAGAGGTCGAGCTCGGCCACGTCCCAATAGCCCACCGCCCGCTTGAGCATGATGGGCAGGCCGTTGATCGTGATGCCCTTGGCGAGCGCCTCCTCGCGGGCCTGGGTCACGGGGCGGCCCTGGTTGTTGGCGCCGTCGCCGGAGATGTCGATCACCTGGCGCAGGGGCTCGACCCCGCTCTCGCCGAGGAGCCGCATCGAGAGGTCGATCGCCCCCGAGATCGAGGTGCGCGGGCCGCGCTGGATCGGCGCGCGGGCGAGGCGGTCCGCGAAGGCGAGCGCGTCCTCGGGCGCCTCCAGCGTGGTCCAGGGCACCACCACGTGCTGCCGGAAGGTGCCGGCCCATTCCGCATAAGTAACCGCGATGCGCCCCAGCATGCCGCCCCGGATCGCCTCGTGCACCAGCGGCGACCGGAACGCCTCCACGAAGCCCTGGCGCTGCAGCTCCTGCTCCTCCGGATCCATGGAGTTCGAGATGTCGACCGCGAGCACGAGGGCGAGGTCGACCTCCGTGGCGGCCCGGGCCGGCGCCGGCGCGGCGAGCGCGAAGAGGCCGGCGAGCACCGTGAGAACGCGAAGGAGGGAGAGCGGCATCGGGATCTCCGGTGGGGCGCCTCGAGGGCGCGGGCGGGCATGACCGGTCCGAGCTTTCCCGCCGGCGCCGGCCGCGTCAACGGGGTGGGGCAGGCCTCGCGGTCCGGCCGGCTACGGAGCGTCCGGGCGGGGCGGCAGCCTCCGCAGCGCTTCCACGAGGGCCTCGGCCATCTGGCCCAGGATTGCGGGGTCGACGTTGTCGAGGGTGTCGCAGGCCTTGTGATAGCAGGGATCGTAGGGCTGGCCGGCCGCGCCGCCGAACTGCGTGGCCTGGGCTTCGCCCTTGGCCTCGCCGGCCCCGGTGTAGAGCATGATCGTCGGGATGCCGGCCTGCGCGAAGGAGGCGTCGTCCGATCCGCCGCCCCGGCGCTCGGAACCGCTCATGCGCTCCTCCGCCGGCAGCCCGCGGGTGCGGAAATAGGCGGCGAGCGCCCCGCGGATGTCGCTCGCGGGCCCGGGCCCGGCCTCGATGCGGCTGCGCAGGAAGCGGCCGGGATTGGGCGAGCCCACCATGTCGAGGTTGACGTAGAGCGAGACGCGCCGGCGCGCCGCCTCGTCGAGGGCGGCGACGTGGTGGCGCGAACCGAGCAGGCCGCGCTCCTCGGCGCCCCAGAACGCGAAGCGGATCGGCCGGCGCTCGCCGGCGAGCCGCAGCGCCGCCTCCAGCACCGCGGCGGAGCCGCTCGCATTGTCGTTGATGCCGGGCCCCTCGGGCACGCTGTCGAGATGGGCCCCGACCGCCACGACCTCGCCCGCGCCGAGGCCGGGCGGCTCCGCGATCACGTTGCGGGTCGTGCGCGTGCCGGATTCGATGTCGACCGCGAGCCGGACCACGGCCGTTTCAGGAGCCTCCGCGGCCCTGGCGAGGGCGCGTCCCACCGCGGTCGAGGTGCCGAGCACCGGCACCGGCGCCGGCGCCGCGAGGCGGCCCCCGAAGGGCCCGGTGCGGTCCTCGCGCCCCTCGTTCATGATCACGACCCCGACGGCCCCGGCCGCGACCGCATGCTCGACCTTGACCTGGAACGGGCAGGTGCCGCGCCGGACGAGGGCGATGCGGCCGCGCACGAAGCCGGCGAAGTCCTCGCTCTCGCAGCCGCTCGTGGACGGCGGCAGCGAATCCTCGTCGAGTTCGAGATCGACCCCCTGGACCGGGGCCGTCACGTCGCCCGAGGCGGAATGCTGCAGGGTGCGCACGGCCTCGCGCGGCGCGGCCGGCGCGCCGGCGAGGCTCAGGACCGGCGGCGTGCGCTCCAGGGTGAACGGGAAGGTGAACTCCTCGAGGCGGACCGCGTAGCCCGCCTCCCGCAGCCGCGCGGCGACGTAATCCGCCGAGCGGTCGTAGCCGGCGGTGCCGGCGGCGCGGTTGCCCCCGTGCGCCGCCGCGATGTCGAGGAAGGCGCGCAGATGCGCGAGCAGGCGGTCCGGATTTCCGGTCGAGTCGGCGGCGGTCGCCGCGGCCGGGAGCATCCCGAGGGCGAGAAGGCCGAGGCCAAGCGCGCGAGCGAGGGAGGTCCGGGCAAGGGAGTTCATGGCACGATCCTGTGTCGAACCCGGCGGCCGCCCACCCCGCCCCGGAGCCCCACTGAGCCACATGGCCCCGCGGGCGGCAAGGGCGGGCGAATCACGATCCGGCGAACGGCGGACGGCCCGCGCGGCGCGGCCGGTCCGGCACGGATCCGCCACCCCTTGGCCCCCTGCGCGGGCAGTCCCTTCCGAATGATTCGATCACGATTTCGGCCGGCCGGCGGGAACCCGGGCTCCTCCGTCGGGCGTTTCCCCATGAATCAGCCGAATTCAGGAGGCCACGATGGCGGGCGCATTGAGACGGAGTCTGGCCGGAGCTTTGCTCGCCGGCGCCCTGCTGGCTCCCGCTGCGGCCGTCGCGCAGTCCGGACGCGCCTGGAGCGACCCGCCCGCGGATCTGAACGCCGGTCCCCTGGTCGAGGATCCGAAATCCCGCGGGGCCTCGGCCAAGGCATCCACCAAGTCGGCGGATGCCTGGCCCGACGAGGCCGCCCGGCGCCTGCGCCCCACCCAGGTGGCGCAGCCCCGGACCGAGCCCGGCGCGAAGCCGGACGACACGCGCACGGCCACGCGGAGCAGCGCCCCGGAGGCGGACCTCGACGTCAAGGAGACAGGCAGCACCCGGACGGCCGGGTCCGGCGGCAAGTCCGACGCGAGGGTGACCGCCGCCGCGCGGGCCGAGGAGGCGGACGAGGCCGCGTCCCAGGCCAAGGCGGCCGCGCGGGAGAAGGCGCGCAAGGAAGCCGCGCGCCAGCGCCGGATCCAGGAAGCGCGGGAAGTCCGCGAGGCGAAGGCGCGCCGCGAGGCCGCGGCCGTCCAGCGCCGGCGCGCGCTCGCCGCGCGCAACGCCGACCGGGTGCGCACGGCCCAGCCCGAATACGAGGTGATGCGCCTGCGCACGCTGGTCTATCCCGACGGCCGCATGGTCGAAGTCCTCACCCGGCCCGATCAGGAGATCGCCGACTTGCCCGTGCGGTGAGGATCCGCGCACGGGCGGAACGTCCTCTGATCCAAGATCCCGCCCGATGGGCTATCCCAGGTGAGGATCCGAACGCAGGGGCGGAGCGTCCCGCCGGGGGCGGTCGGAACACCCGACGGCCGCGCTACTGCGCCAGGAAGCCGCCGTCCACCGGCAGGGTGTGGCCGGTCACCATCGCGGCGGCGGGGCTCGCGAGGTAGAGGATCGCGGCCGCGACGTCCTCGGGCTCGGCGAGGCGGCGCAGCGGCGTCATGTCCTCGATCCGGCGGACGAGGTCCGGCTTGTCGAGCAGGGGCGCGATGAACGGCGTGCGCACGAAGGTCGGGGCCACGGCGTTGACCCGGATCCCGAACGGCGCCCATTCCACGGCGAGCGCGCGGGTCATGTTGACGATCGCGCCCTTGGTGGTCTGGTAGGAGATGTTCGGGTAGAGGCCGCCGCCCGACAGGCCCATGATCGAGGCGACGTTCACGATCGCGCCCGCCTGGCCGAAGCCCATCATGGCGCGCGCCGCTTCGCGGGCGCACAGGAAGGTCCCGGTCATGTTGACGGCGACCACCTTGTCCCAATTCGCCAGGGGCAGGTCGAGGGCCGGCTCGCGGATCGCCATGCCGGCGCTGTTCACGAGGATGTCGAGGCGCCCCTCCCGGGCCGCCGCCTCGCGGAACGCCGCCGCGACGGCCGCCTCGTCGGCGATGTCGATCCGGGCCGCATGAGCGGCGCCGGATTCCGCGGGCGGGTCGGCCCAGTCGAAGACCGTGACGGAGGCGCCGGCGGCCGCGAGCGCCTGCACGGTCGCGAGCCCGATCCCCGATGCGCCGCCGGTCACGACCGCTGCGGCGCCCGTCAGGTCGAACAGGCGGGGGATGGGTGAAGACGGCATGACGCTCTCTCGTGAGGATCGCGGACCCGGGGGTCGTGTTCCCGCGACACCGCCGGGCCCGGCAGCCGAGAACCGTCCCCCATGAGGAGAGCGGCCCCGACGGTGCGCGAGCCGCCTGGTCCGGGGACCAGTCTAGAGGATGAAATCGCCCCGATCGAGGGCGCCGACGTTTTCGACCGTGAGGGAGCCGGAGCCGCGCAGATCGATCACCACGTCGTCCCCCTCCCCCCGCAGCGCCCGCTCCAGCGCCCCATACGAGCGGAACAGCCCGCTCACGTCGATCCGGTCCCCCTCCTGGAAGTCCTTGATCACGTCCACGCCCCCGCCCGCCACGAACACGTCCGCCCCCGCCCC
>JAESGR010000298.1_pt1 | contig 53897 bp, 50 predicted proteins | sample 9269771 | NCBI WGS metagenome assembly JAESGR01 (sample SAMN15739572, study PRJNA653492) | algae metagenome | isolation source: Chroococcus sp. CMT-3BRIN-NPC107 and co-occurring heterotrophs from well... | place: USA: Clark Mountains Wilderness, California | collected 2010-04-18 | reverse complement strand
AGAAGTCTTGATTATAAGTTCCGCTATGGATTTGCGCGCGACACCAAGGACAGGCTGAAACAGTAGTATTAACTGCTAAAATAATCAGAAACGTAACAATACCTTTTATAGCGTTTGTCATCTATTCACTTCGTTGCAAATTATATTGCATAATTGCTTAGTTCAGACTAACCCAAATCTGGAATTCATCCTAGAATTATAAAAAGGCGAATTCATTTAAGATTCGCCTTTTTATAATTCTGAAGCAAAGTTGTTTTAACTGTTAGCTTTGCGGTTATTAATATCGATGTTTTGAGTTGTATCCCCACTGATTTCATCGACTTCGACATCTGTACGTCGAACCGTATCGCGTATGGTTTCTTCATGTTCGGTTACTTGTTTTCCGACTTCTACTTCTTCAACCACTCTCGCCTGTTTAGCAACAACTGCTTCTTCGGAACGTGTTGTTATATCGATTTCGCCTTCCTTGAAATTTGCTAAATCCGAATCTGTAACAGCTCGATTGACCGGATGACGTTCGACATTGACATGCTCTTCACGCAAAGTTACGTGTTCTTCAACCGGCGTTTCTATAACATGACTTTGAACTCTGACACCGCCCTTTTCAACTTCACGTTTTCCAACCTGTAATTCTTCTTCGATAATCGGAATTACATTTCCGCCGGTATTTGCACCTCGATCAACATTAGCCGTTTGAGTAGTAGTTGAAGCGACATTATGAGTTGTTGACTGAGCGACATTTGCAGTGCTTGAAGCTGTTTCGCTGAAATTACCGCCTGAAGAGTAAACGTTCGTTCCGCCGCAATTGGCAAACTGTTGGGAAAAGAATGCAGCGTCTTCTGCATTACGCGGCGTGACCCCTAGAACCGTGCCGCCTGATTTGATACCGGTTTCATATTCTGCGGCATGTTCTTCCGGAATACCGGAACCTACCAATCCACCAATCAATCCGCCCGTTATGCCTCCTGCTCCGGCACCGATCAATGCGCCGGCAATCGGTCCTGCAATAAGAAGTCCGAGACCGGGTAGTGCGATTGTGGTCCCGATAGCTGCTATCGAACCTAAAACTGCTCCGAGAGTTCCGCCAATTCCTGAACCGGTAGCAATACCTTCTGTTGCTTTATTACCGAGTTCGGTGTTTCCACCTGCACTATCTTCAGCATATTGATTTTGACGGGTTTCGTCGGACATAATGACGTTAACGTCATCTCTGCTATAACCACGGCTACTAATTGCCTGATAAGCACATTCTGCACTATTTCTATCACTAAACAATGCGGTTACAACCGGTGAATTGCTTGTATTTGATTGATTTGCCATTGAACTATTTCCTCCGAAATTCTTGTGTATTAAGATTTAGACACATGTAATACTCAAAATATTTATAAAGCATTAATATGCATCGATTGTTTACTTTTGAACCCAATTTGTGAAGGGAAGTGCAATAGGTGTGCCTAGTGTTGTAAAAGCTTTGAAAAAGCCGCCGATGCTCCCGTCAGGACTTGAGCCTAATGAAACAGTATCGGTTGTATATTCCGTTGAATCATTGACTCTTATATTAGAAATATTAATGTTATCCTGAACAAACCTTGTTGAATGAGCTCCTGCATGCCGCCTGAGCTTCACTTCTATTGACGAATAAACCTACGACTGCGTGTCATTTATATTCCCTTAATTTGAATTTGTGATGACATCGCAAGTCTGTTCCTTATAATGATGGTAGCGTTGATTAGAAAAGTTGGTACTTGTTTACTTGTTTGATGGAGTGAAATCTATGTTAATTTCTCCTTCAAACCATGTTAGGTCTATACCATTTCTTTGCGAATATCAAAATTAATGGGTTTTGCAAACGACCTTTTTTAAGACACCTCTTAACATTTCTGCGGAAATACCACGTAGTATCAATAACTCTATTAGAACCAATTCAATACAATCAAATTTTGTTGGCAGGTGTTTCTCTTATGGCTTTTCAGTAAATACCGCCCTTTCTTTTATCACTTGCAAGCTAACAAGTAAGTCATTTATAACGATCCAACGATTGAAAAACCTCATCTATTCGATATTTGGAACATCAGTTGCTTTCAATTCAAATGCAATAAAAATATGGCTATCATTTTAATATCAAGGTAGACGCTGCATACAGTGGTAGATTTATTTGATAACAGCTGCAAAGCTTAAATCCCATGACAGAAACTAGCACGAAAGGAATTTAGTGATGCGTTATCAAACAATTGAAAAATAACAGACGATTTCGAGAGGGAGAATGAACCAAAAAAAACCGTCAGTATTTCCAGTTATAGATTCACGCAATGTTCGGGCTACGATTGATTTAACAGTTTCACCTCCGGCAGGGAGTGATTCAAACCTTGTCCTAGTTCAATTCGAAAACGGGTCGCAAATTTTCGCCGATCCTCGAAATTTTGTCGAACGAGAGCAAGGCGTTTTTTATTTTCAGGGTAGTTTTGAAGAACTTATGGCAGCAAATTCTACTACCTCGAATTCGGCTGTGCCGAATACGGGCGATCAGTTAGTCGTTCCCGTTTTTGCTGAGGAGCTGAAAATCAAGCGTGAAAAGGTTTTAACCGGTGGAGTGCGCGTGCATAAAACCGTCGAGGAACGAACCGAAACGGTGGCCGAACCGATTTTGCAGGAACAAATCCACGTCGAGCGCATCGCTGTCAATCAATTTATCACTGAGGCGCCTCCTGTTCGTTATGAAGGCGATACCATGATTGTGCCTCTTTTAGAAGAAGTAATGGTAGTGGAAAAACGCCTGGTTCTGCGTGAAGAAATTCACATTACGAAAAGCAGCGAAAGAGTGCAAAAGCCTCAGGAAATCGTTTTGCGAAGCGAGCAGGCGACACTCGAAAGAATTGCACCCGAAAACGATTCTGCCGGTAATGCTGCAGTTAATCGCACTACTATTCGAGAATCTTGAAAGAAAACACTGTTAAAGATTTTATAAAAATTGCCGGCACCAAATAAGAGTGCCTAAGAGATAACAAAACGAGGTAAAAATAATGGCTGAAATCCCCGTCGTGCGCAAATCAAAAGGATCCTTTCCAATATGGCTTATTCTACTGCCTTTACTTTTAATACTGTTGGGACTGCTTTATTACTTTTTCCTTCAAAACAATACCGTCGGTAATAACAATAATGCTCAACGCCCGGCTGTAACGACATCTACAAATGGCGGAAATACGACAGCGAACTCTGCTAATAACCAGTAAAAAAGGAGATCTGTACAAAATGGCACTTGTAAATTACACGGAACAGAACGAATACGATTTAGTAAACAGCGGTCAAGAGTGTATAGGGTGGACAGTTGTTGATCAAGCCGGAAATCAACTCGGATTAGTTACCGAAATGCTGATTGATACTGACCGGGACATGGTTGACTCTATTCTTATTGACCGTCAAACACGAATTCCAGCCGCAGATTTCGCTCTTAACGACGGACAGGTCATCGTACGCGGCATTTTGCAGGGAAATAGATTAGTTGCTAATGACACGACACCAGTGGCAACAGCTGAAAATAACAATGTCTCACCGCCGGTGCCTTATGCGGCAAATGCAAGACATGTTGCCGGTGTTACTCGCGAGGCGAACGAAAGCGAAATAACTATACCAATTATCGAAGAACAGTTGAACGTCGGCAAACGGGTGGTAAAACGAGGCGGAGCACTTATTCACACACATGTGGAGGAAGTGCCTGTCGAAGAGCGAGTTACATTACGCGAGGAAAATGTTCAAGTCGGGCGGCGTCCTGCTGATCGCCTTGTTGAAAACGCACCAGGCGCTTTTAAAGAAGGGACAATTGAGGTAACAGAAATAGCAGAAATCCCAGTTGTTGACAAACAGATACGCGTAGTAGAAGAAGTAGTTATTGGTAAAGAAGTTACTGAACACGAAGAAACTGTGCGTGATACGGTCAAACGTCGGGAAGTGGAGGTGGAAAGATACGAGTCTGACATAAATAATGTCACAAATCATTAAAGATATTGAGCGAGGTTTTTTGAATTGTAAAATTTTGTTCGCTTGCAATTCTTTAGCCGACTAAGTCGGTCCCTGAACTAACAAAAGAGAAAGGATGTAATAGCAGCTTCGCGTTCAATGGTTTGTTTGGCATTAGTTAATTAAGAATCAAGCTTATTTTAGACTTGAATGAGTGAGAACTTTCATTCAGCAACTTAGTTCGACCCAAAAGGATTAACATTGTCATATGGAGGTTCGGTCTTCATGCCCGAATAGATGAATGAGTCGTGCCGCTCGTGGAAGTGGCTATACTGGAAGAAATAGCAAATCTTGAGCGGAGGGGCGTTTTCCCGATCTTTAAACTTCTGCTCGAAGTTTTTCCCGTTGATTCTCAACAAACATTTTCAACCGCCGTCGTCTGGGGAGTCGCGCCGGAAGCAAAGTTCCAGTTTTACCAAACAATGATTAAATTGTAAGTTTATACGTTGATGCAACCCGTCCAAAAAGAACCCTTTTTGAGACGTTTTTGAAGTGATTCTTAAATCTCAAAGTTAGGCACCATATGTGGATGCGCAATCCTAAATGAAGGAATGGATGTCAAGCTCTGCCCTAAACACTTATTTCATAACTTGTTCTAACCTTTGATTATTAACGAAAATCTGGACTCGCTTGACCGTAGCAAATTGTTTGGCTGTTGCTTCGATCTGCGAAGTTATGCGGGGTTCATCGCAAACGCCGGCGATTGCAGGTCCGTCTCCCGTTAATCTAATGGTTACTAAGCCCCTTCTCAAGGAAATGCTTTTTATTTTCAAGTTATTTCCGCCCCAAAAATTACTGAGTTTTTCGTCGTAATCGCGCGGAATAGTTAATAACTCTTCCAAAGCAGATTTCAAGGGTGCGGCAATTGATTTAACCGAGCGGGTTACGGCTACTAAACTATCCTCACACCCGATTTTCTTGCCCGTTTTTCCGTTATCTCCGACGGCAATAAGAAAAACTTGCACTCTGCCGGGTTTTCTTTCTGTCTTCTTTTTTGTAAACCGTTCAGCAAGGGTTTTACCGGAAGAATTAGCTTTGTACTGTTGATGGTCAGTTTTTTTGCTAACACTTAATGCGGTGCTTTGGGCAACAAAAATCAGCAGTATCATTGCCAGAGAACAAAGAGTTTTTTTCATTTAATTTCCTTTGGTTAATTTGAAATGTTTAAAATTTAAATTTCACGGCTACGGGGTAATAGAATAAGCATTCTTTATTCACAGTATATTAAATCTGCAAGTTAGTTTACTATTCGCATTACCCCTGTTCCGGACGAAACTTAGTTATCAAGAAATCTTATCCAAAGCAGCAGAAATTTTCTTAAGAGGACCTTGAAGACCAAGACAGCTATCGACAACTTCTCGAATAATGTCCTCGCCTGTGCTTTGGGGGAATATAATTAATCCAGGTTCATTAAGTATCTTCACGACATGTTTACCCAAATCTGAAACCTGTTGATTACTAAGTTTATTAGGATAGTTTTGAGAAGCGTGATCTGCTACTTTAATCAAAACGTCCTTAAACAATTTATTAATCATTTTCAAACGAACTTTAAATCTGTCTTCACCGATTTTGCCGAGAAATACTCCTAAGACCTTGCCAGCAACTTTCGGCCCCGGCACAGCATCGAGCAGCGCTTCTTTAGCCCTTCCCGTAAGCATCTTTTCTAAACCGCCGATCCCGGACTCCCCAAATACCACGTAATAAAGCTGCCTGGCGTTCTTTTCAATAAATTGCCGGTTATAAAGCAAAACTTCGATTGCTTTTTTATAGACATCGAAATTTTTTGTTATGTTACCCGTCGCGACTAAAATATTCATTCCCGTAATGCCCATAGCTACCGGTCCTCCGGCGCAACTGAGAACTCCCATAAAGACATCCATAAAACCTTCAATAACTGCTTTACTACCAGTTAGGCGTTTCGAAACTTCCGCTGCCGCCCCACCCATGCCGATGTCATCAGCAAAACTGAAACGATTCTGCATAAACAATTTTCCCAGCTTTCCGGCACTATTCATATTCGGTCGGACCAGAACATAAATGCAGTCATTACCATAGTTGCCGTAATAAAACCTGTCTCCGTCAGGACCTGAATAAATTTTACCTGCTTCAGCAAAACCATGCGGCTGCAAGTCTACGGTTCCCGTCATCGGACCTAACCAAAGAAAGTCTGTCATTTCTACCGGATTAGCCATTATCAAGTTCTCCACTAATTTTAATTTAATAACGATCTTATTCATCAGCTAATAACCGTTTTGTCTGGTTATTACCAATTATCTCACTAACTAATGCGATGTTTTTTTCAAAAAGCTATCATCGCTCTAATTTTTTTTATCCAGGCGAAAATAGAAGCATGTAAAATTTCCGGTTGCGGGAATCCCGATTTTTTTATTGTTTTGATAATCCCAGCCTTATGTTTCGGGACAAAAAGTCTAGCTTAATTGTTATTCTGCGGTTTGCGACGAGGTGTTTATAAAAAATAAAGATCGGGATGAGAAATGAAACAGGCTTCGGCTGAATACGTATCTAAAATCTGATTCAAACAAGATATACCAGAGACAAATCACCCCTATTAAAGTCGCTCCGGCGACTGCACCGGTAATAAACATTGCAGCAAACAACGAGGTAAGCGTCTATGCGCTTTTTAGCTCAAGTTTCCAGCTATCAGAAATTAAAATGAAAACTTTTTTTGCAACCGATGATAGTTTTTTCGATTTTCTTCCGCATTCAAATGTAACCGGCGACAATTTTGAAAAAAACGCTGTCAATTTATAAATTTATAAAGGAAGTGAAAGAGAAAATGATAAATTATTGCAAATTTATTTCGGCGGCGATTTTTGCCAGCTTTTTATTCGTAAATGCGGTTCAAATTTTCGCGCTCAGCAGCGGCGAGCGCCCGCCCGCTACACCGTCTTTTGATTTTGACGGCGATGGACGCGCTGATATTGCGGTTAACCGCAGATCGCTATTGTGGTATCGAATCAACTCGCAAAACAGCACGTTTTCCGGGGCGCAGTGGGGCAATGAAACGGATGCACCCGTTCCCGCCGATTACGACGGCGATCGCCGTTCCGATCTCGCTGTGTTTCGCAACGGCATCTGGCACATTCTGCAATCGGCGACCGGCACTGTGCGCACCGTGAGCTTCGGTCTCGCCGGAGACCGGCTTATCCCCGGCGACTATGACGGCGACGGAAAAGCCGATCCAGCTGTTTTTCGCTCCGGATTCTGGTACATTCTAAACAGCTCCGACAATTCGTTCCGCGCTGAACAGTTCGGATTGTGGGACGACAGAGTAGTCCTCGGTGATTACGACGGCGACTTTCGTCAAGATCTTGCCGTTTATCGCAACGGCGACTGGTTTATCAAACAGTCTTCGAATAATCAGTTCCGCGCCGTCAACTTCGGTCTCAGCCTCGACTACCCGATTCCCGCCGACTATGATGGCGACGGCAGCACCGACATCGCAGTTCGTCGAGGAACTGACTGGTACATTCTGCAATCGAGCGACGGCAATTTCCGGGCGATCACCTTCGGGCTGACGGATGACGCACCCGTTCCCGCCGATTATGACGGTGATGGACGCTCCGACATCGCTGTATATCGCCGCAGCACCGGTTTTTGGTACATCTTAAACATTGCAAACAACAATTTCAATGCCGTCCATTTTGGTGGAGATGTTTTTTTTGATCGACCTGTTCCGGGAATCTATCTCCCGGGCATAAGATTAGGTCCGATAGATTAACTTTCATCGAACGGATGCTTGGAAACGTCTCTTCGCCGGTGAAGTTTTACGGCATCGAAATAACCGAAAACAGCGACCCAATTTAGCAGCCAAAAGAGTAAAAAAACAGTGCAAATATATTTGCACTGTTTTTTGCTCTGAAATAGCATTTCGCTCTGATATTTATTGACTCAAACGGTTAAAACAGTCTGCATCCGGAATTAAACGCTATAAGAACTGAACACTATAAAGGAAAAACAGATGAATACGGATGCAACGCACTCAATCATGAACAGGAGCTCGATTCGTTGAGGATGAGCGTAAACCAGATTTGGTAGTGTTAAAAACGCTCCTTTAAGCAACAATCAAACGTGTCATCTATAAAGACGGTTTCGGTGTCAAGCGGAAAACAAGCACACTTTTATCTGTCCGCCATTTGCGGCGTTTCTAATTTCCCAATTGGAGCTGGCAATCGACTTCTCGTTCATTTTCTTTAATCTTTTCTTATTTATATTCCAGTATAGCCACCCTCAAATCGAGCGGCACGACTCATTCATCTATCCGGGCATGAAAACTGATCTTTTTAACCAGCCATCAACCCATGATGTTGGTTTCGCTGCAGTCCTCGCGGGACTGGTTGGTAGCCCAATCATAAAGCGGTCATTTCAAACCATGACACGTTCCGGGCATTCCAACTGTCGCGCCGCGCCTTTTGAACTCTGCGTAATCAATTTCATCACGAAGCATGATAAAAAGTCTGATCAAGAGTTTTCGCGCCCGCGGCAACTTTGGCGATAGACTTTGAACGCCGACTCGCCAATCCTTGATAAAACGTTTTCAATTGACCGTCGTAGCGAGCAGCCACGTGCATTGCCTGCCCGAGCAGATGTCGCAGAACGGCACTTCCTGCTTTACTGATCGAACCGAATTTCACTTTTCCCGCGCTCGACTTCTCAAGCGGATCGAGTCCAGTATAAGCAACCGCCCGCCTCCTTACTCGATGGAAAGCGATTGATGTCTCCGAGCGTGTACACCACGGCTAAAGCGCTTAGTAGTCCGACTCCCTTGTGCGTCAAAAGAAGCTGAACCTTAGCATCGCCCGCCGCTTTCTTTCGAGCCACTGCTCGATCTGTTTGATCCTTTCGCTCAGATCATCCAGTATCTCGAACAGCTGGTCTCTCTGAAAGCTTTGCGTTGCGGTGAGATTGGCTGCCATCAAAGCCAGGCGAGCCCGCTTTGTCTGAATGCCTCGTTTCGGCAAACCGGCGGCGTGTGCTAAAGCCTGAAGACGATTGCAAACCTGCGTCCGGTGATTGACCAAATGATGCCGAAAACGAAGCTGCTCTAAGACAGATTGCCCTCGCATCGACCGTCTCCACAAGGCGGGAAACTCGTTTTTTAACAGTAAATCCAGAAGTAGATCCGCGTCGCGTTTATCGGATTTATGACGCGATCGAGCGCGTGCTCTGATCACGGCTGGATTGCCGACTTTCAACTCGTGTCCGAGATCAGTAAGCAGCTGTTCAAACCAGGCGGCAGTACAGCTTGCTTCGATTCCAACCACTGCTTTGGGCAATTGCTTGTAGAAGCGGCGCACCTGTTCTACGTTGTGAACAAGTGAAGCCTGATGAACTTCACCTTCGTCTGAACGACAATAACTGACGGTTTGTTGATGTGGATGAAAATCCACGCCGATGTATAATGTCATAACGGTTTCTCCTGTCAAAGAACGAAAAATCTGTTGCCAAATCTGATTATAAGTCAGACCGGAGAAACCGTCTTTATAACATCATAAACGCCCCTTTTTGAAACGGATATTTAGTAAAAATCAATATATGAATTTGTGGCAGATAAAACAGCTCTATTTAGTTTTATGTTTTTCTTTGGTACTAACTGGTTATCAACAAATCAATGCTCAACAATCACAAAAAACAAAAGAACCGCCTCAAATCTTAAAAGCAGTAGCACCCACTTTTATTCCCTTTGTTTTTAATGAGACTGGAGTGGCTGAAATGGTCGTCGAAGTTAAAATAAATAGTGATGGTAAAGTAACGGCAAGTAAAATAGTCGATGTCACTTTATTTAGAGATTTAGGGGTTGAAAGCACAGCAAAACAGTGGATATTTGAAAGAAGCACGAATCGAAAAGAAAGAATAGCGAGGATAAAATTTGTATTTAGAATTATGCCGAAAGAAACAGATACGGTAGATTTAACTACGATTTTCCGTCATCCGCTTGAAGTCGAGGTTAGAAAACCTATTTTTGATTCACCTATAACAACTGCTCCTCTCCCAGACCAAGAGAAGCCGTAAAAAACACGAAAGCTGATTCCGATGTTTGTATCTTAATAGCCAATTCAGCAGAGCTTTTACAATAAGTTCGGACTTTGGGATTACACGATTTCCCACTCTATACTTCAATTGAAAGTAGAATATTGTCTTCAATTTGGAGAAGAAAGTTCAAGCCTTTTTGCCCTCAAGATGAATTTTGCGATTGCTTTCTTCAAGAAACTTTTCTTTGAAGATAGGCTTTCCGCTTTTGAAAAGATGGTGACCATTACAGATTACGTCTTTGATCTCTAATGAATCTTTCCGCAGCACTAAAATATCTGCGTCTTTCCCTTCTTCTAAAACGCCTTTTTGTTCAAGTTTTAAAGCCTTTGCCGTATTCGCCGTTACTAATGCAAGCACTTGCTCGATCGGGAAATTGTGTTCCAGGATGCAGGAGCGGATTTGCTCATACATATTTCTCGGACTGGTGATTGAAGCATCAGTCGAAACGGTAATCTGTTTAGGATTGCCGCCGTTATCCATGTAAAAACGCAGCCATTTCGGTATATCTTCATCGACCGTATCCATATCGACGTACGATCCTCTATCGGCGAGCTCAATCGCTTCTTTCATCAAGTCTTCGCTGCGCTGAATGTGAGTCGCGTAAATCCATTCTGGCTCAATCGGAAATTCATCAAGGATGTTTCTGATAGATTTCAGACGTTCTTCGCCGTTTCCCACATGGAAATGAGTTACTCCGGCTTTGCCGCTTAACATTCCGCCGTTATGAGTATCAATCACTAAACGAGCGAGTTCGTGCGGCACGTGATCAGTTGATCGTTCATCGGCGATGGCTATTTCACCCGAACCGATGATTTCTTCGATAAACATTATGTCGTTTCGCGGCGTGCCGATAATGTTCGTCGGCGGAACGTCATATCCGCCCGTCCAAAGGAAGGCGCTCAAGCCTTCTTCCTTCAATCCCTTTGCTTTAGCGAGCAATCCAGCCATCGTTTTCATCGTCGTATCAACGCCGAGACAGCCGACGACTGACGTAATACCGGCACTGATGATTTCAACTGCGCTTATTTCCGGCGTTTGCGATGAAAAACCTTCTTCGCCGCTGCCGCCTAAGATATGCTGATGCGGGTCAATAAATCCAGGTGTGACAATACAATCCGTGGCATCGATGACATCTACTTTAATATCTAGCGATTCAAGGGTCTGCCGGTTAATACTGCCGATTTTGAAAATCTTTCCCGCGCCGAGCAGGATTGAATCTTTACCTTTCCGTTCAGGCGAATAAATCTCTCCGTTTTCAATTAGTGTAAACATTTCTTGATTTAATTTTCTATATTTCTCGCCGGTTTCGCCGGTAATCAAAAACACCGACCGGCGCATTAAGCATTTGTATTCGTTAAATATTCTAAAAGAACATAAAGACCGGGTTTGTCCGGTCTTTAACAAACTATAATTTAACACTCTCATTAACAGAGGTATGTAAATTCACGAACAAAGATAAAAGGTTATAAACCTTTCGACACGCTATATTTACAAATACCATAACCTGCGCTCTCATTTTTGTTTGATGACTAACAGAGCGTTTAATATTAACTATTTAGAATTAACAATCAAGAAAACAATATGAGGGAAAAAGAATGAAAAAAGAAACTAAAGGGAATTTAATCGCCGTCGGAGGAGGCGAAACAAGTGAGATTACAGAAAATTCGCTTAAAATCATTGAGAAGTTTATAGAGTTATCTGGTGGTTTCAATAAAGCCAAAGTTATCGTGATGACCGTCGCTACCGATAATCCAGAAGCGGCTGAAGAAAGGTATAAAGAAGTATTCGATCAGTTAAAATTCAAGAGTTTTGATTTTCTGAATATCACCGATCGCTGTGAGTCTTATGAGGAACCAATACTTGAAAAAATCAGAAATGCGACCGGATTATATTTTACAGGTGGCAATCAGCTTCATATCACGGCTTTAACTGGCGGAACTCCGCTTCACGCTTTAATCCTCGAAAGATTTAACAATGGTTTGACTATTGGCGGAACGAGCGCCGGAGCAATGATGATGTCTTCTTCGACGCTTTTATCGGGGGCTCCAGACACGGCTCCGAAACACAGTACCGTCAATGTCGCGCCAGGTATGGAGCTGCTTGAAAGCTCCATTATCGACACGCACTTTTCTCAGCGCGGACGCCACGGGCGCCTGCTTTCATCCGTCGCACATAATCCGCAAGTATTAGGCATCGGGATTGATGAACGGACGGCAATGGTTGTCAAAGACAATAAATTCGAAGTGCTGGGTGAAGGAGTGGTAACAGTCGTGTGCGGTAAAAATTCAATGCACACTAATCTTCCGTATATCAGAACTGAAGAAACTATCGGTATTTTTGGAGTTAATTTTCACGTCCTTCCGGAAGGCTACCAATACGATTTGGCAAAAAGAGAACCGATTACTCCAAATATCAAAGAAATGGTTAATGGAGACTAAAAATTTAATCAAAAGGGTTATTTATTTAAGAAATAATTCTGGTAAGAGCAAGATTTATGGACGTATTAAACTCGCTGCTCGGTTTGGAACTTGAAAGCAAAGACATTAATTTTTGGCAGATGTCTTTGCGGGCAGTTATCGTCTTTATCCTATCGATAGCGATGCTGCGGATCGGGCACAAACGTTTCATGGGCAGAAATACAGCTTTAGACGTGATGCTCGGGATTGTTTTCGGCTCTTTGGTGAGTCGTGCCATTACCGGAAACGCTCCTTTCTTTCCCGCTCTGGCTGCAAGTCTAACGCTAGTTTTAATGCACTGGATTTTATCGTTCATTGCTTTTCATTGGAGCCGGTTCGGTAATGCTGTCAAAGGTAAAAAGAATCTTCTGATCAAAGACGGCGAGATTCAATGGGAAGAAATGAAAGGCTCTCACATAACTGAAGATGATTTAAGCGAAGCCTTGCGAAACAAAGGAGAAGAACCTGATTTCAAACAGGTAAGGTCAGCGCATTTGGAGCGCAATGGCGACATCAGCTTGATTATGAACGGTTAAAATTAATAATAATGATTTTGACGATTTACAAGATATTACAGGATAAAAAATACAAAAAGAGCCTTTATTGAATAATAATTCGTATTACTTGGCGCAGAAAACCGTCAGATGTCAGCAGAATTTATTACAAACTTCTTTTGTTAAATTTTATTGAGGTATTCGTGAACGAATTGTAGTGCCATCGCACCTTCGCCGACGGCTGAGGCGACGCGTTTGACGGATCCGCTTCGAACATCACCGGCAGCGAAAATTCCCGGACGGCTGCTTTCGAGGTAAAATGGCGGTCGTTCTAGTGTCCACTGCGCGGAGCTTGAAACCAGAGAACCGGTTTTAATAAAGCCTTTTTCGTCAATTTCAATTTCAGGCGGCAGCCAAGAGGTGCGTTGGATTGTGCCGATAAAAGAAAAAACACCTGACACTCTAATTTTGCGCGCGTCACTTGTTTGGTTGTTTTTTAGTTCAACCGCTTCCAGATACTTCTCTCCAAACATTGCGGAGATTTCGGTATTCGGCAAAACCTCGATGTTTTCTGTTTGTTCTATTCGCTCAATCAAATAACTCGACATTGTTTCACCCAAATCACTGTTGCGAATCAGCAAAAGGACTTTTCTGGCGTTTTCCGATAAAAAGACGGCAGCCTGCCCCGCAGAGTTACCGCCGCCGACTACAACTATCCGTTCGCCTCCGCAAGTCTGTGATTCCATCGCTGTAGCGGCATAATAGATGCCCGCCCCGTCAAATCGTTGGCGTCCTTCTACTTCTAGTTTTCGGTAATCGGCACCGGTTGCGACGATCACTGCCTTCGCTTTTACTTGTTCACCATTTTCCAAATGCAAAATCGCAAGATTATCATCAAAAACTAGTTTGTCGACTTTGGATAGAATGGATAATTGCGCGCCGAATTTTTCAGCCTGAATCGTCGCCCGCTCGGCTAGCTCGGTGCCTGACAACCCGGTCGGAAAGCCAAGATAGTTTTCAATTTTAGAGCTCGTTGCCGCTTGCCCGCCCGCTGCAATCTGTTCGAGAACAACGGTTTTTAAGCCTTCGGATGCGCTGTAAACTGCTGCTGCCAGACCAGCAGGACCGCCGCCGACAATTGCCAGATCGTAGATTTTACTTCGGGGAAGTTCCTGCTTGATACCGACGCGTTCGGCAAGCTCTTCATTCGATGGATTGTGCAAAAACCAGTCATATCCGTAGCCGACAACCGGAGTGTCGGATTCTTTTAGATTTAGTGATTTCAGTAAAGCGCCTACTTCACGATCTGTATCAATGTCGAAATACGTATAGAGGACATGGTTTTTCGATAAGAAATCCCGGATGCGAAAAGTATCGGGTGAAAAACGCGAGCCGATGACGCGTAAACCCGTAAAATGTTCAGTTTCACTCAACGCCTGTGCCCGCGTAATAAACGTTTGCAGGATTAAATCGCTTAGATTTGGTCGCTCGCTGATAATTTGGCGCAAGTCTGCTTCGCAGACTTCGTAAACTTCCGTTTCGCCTTTTGCTGTGGCGTCTACGTTGGATGTTTTACCGGTTATATTAGCTATATCTCCGGTAAACTCTCCCGGTTCATGCACAACAATCGTCTGTGGCTCTCCGGCTGAGCGGTCAATAATTTCGATTGCTCCGGATTTGATAACATGAAACATAAAGCCCATCTCCCCGGCGCGGAACAGAACGTCGCCGTCATGATAAGTTTTACATTTCGCAAATTCGGCGACGGCGGCAATCTGCTCTTCGTCAAGTTTGGGAAAAGCGTGCGGAGTTTCCTTTTTAAAATCAAAAGTTGACATAATTACCTCAATCATTGAGTTTTATGATCTTTGAGAAAAGAATAACCTTATTATTTGAACTTTAATTTCATACCTAAAATTGCTAAAGCCAGTACAAGTGTTACGCCGTTTGTCATTAAAATCGCCATATCCTTCTTGATAGAACCGTAAACCAGCCAGAGCGCCACTCCGGCACATAAGGCAAGGAACATTTTCAGCGAGACATCTTCGGCTGATTTGCTTTTCCAAATTTTCATTACTTGCGGAACAAAAGAAGCGGTCGTTAGTCCGCCTGCCAATAAACCAAGAGCAACCGTTAAATCCATTTAATACAACTCCCTCAGTCCTAGTTTCTTAATTTTGTACTTAGTCATTTTTACTTTCCCGTAGCTTTCATTTGGAGTTTCATAAGTATAGATTGATCGTAATGTTCCAATAAATCAGCGACATCATGATATATTTCGACTGCGCCGGCTTCACGCAACTCAGCTTCTGTAAACCCGCCGCTTAGTAATCCGATTGTTTGAATTCCAGCCTTGGCTGCTGCAATCGCATCGTAAGGCGTATCGCCGATGACAACCGCTTCCTCCGGCTGTACATTTTTTAGTCCGGCTAAAGCTGCTTGAAAAATATCAGGGTTCGGTTTTGATTTTTCAACATCGTCTGCGGAAGTAGCAGTTTCGAGAAGGTCTTTAATATCGAGAGTCTTTTTGTGTGTCTCTACCTCTTCTTCCTTAGCAGACGAAGCCAGCGCGATTTGAAGTCCATCGGCTTTGATTCTCTGAAATAAATCACGAACTTTTGGAAACGGTTTTACCCGACTTAAATAGTCATTCGCGAATAAATCGACTCTATATTGTTCTAACTCCGAGCCATAATTATTCAACTCCTCCGGCGAGCAAAAAACCGGCATCAATTGATCTCCGCCTTTTCCCATTTGACGATGGACATCATCAAATTCCAATTCTTTGCCGTAGCAGCGGAAAGCTACTTGCCAGGCTTCGACATGCAAATCGTTTGAGTCAACGAGAGTGCCGTCAACATCGAAAATTACCGCTTTGATTATGGAATCATTTTTGTTTCCCTTATTTTCCATTCCCTTGTTCGATTGTTTAGTCATACTTTGTTTTTCGTAAAAAAAATTAGCGGGAGAATGAAGTTAATAAAACTCACTATTCCGCTAGCATAAACATTATAAATTTTCTTGAGGAAGCGTCTGTCAGCTAGGTTACTGTTAAACAATAAAATTCAAAATATGAGGTTTGTGTATTTATATTTTACTTCCTATAGCATGTCCAAAAAGAACTCTTTTTGGACAGACTGTATAACACTCCCAATAACTCAATAAAACACTGTGTTAAATAATGCCGTTTTTTGAGGGGTTTTTGGACAGGCATAAAATCAGTAATTTTTCTATAATAATTACTAAATATGAAAGTTGGAATTTATGCCCACGTCTCGACTCAGGAACAACAAACTCTTCCCCTTCAAATCAAAGATCTGCGCGAATTTGCCAGACGAAGGAAATGGAAAATCGAAATTAAAATCTCCGATATCGCTTCGGGAGCCAAAAGTCGACCGAAACGTGAAGAGCTTTTGAAACTGGCAAGACAGAGAAAAATAGGTTGTATTCTGGTGTGGAGATTGGATCGGTTTGGCAGAAATTTGACTGATCTGATTACAACACTCCACACACTGATCTTCCAGGACAAAATCTGGGGTTAGCTGGTATTTTTGTTAAGTAATATACAGAAAATTGACAATGCGAATTTGCATTGAAATAAAGTGAAATTTCCTTATAATAGAAATCGCCCGAAAAGGACACCCCTTGCATATTCGGACACCCCATGCACATTCCATTTTTCTTAATGCGTGAATTCTAAATATGTCATTCGACGAAGCACAGAAATGCGGCGCTAAAACCAAACGAACCGGGAAGCATTGTAAAGGTCTAGCGATGGCTAACGGTAAATGCCGTATGCACGGCGGCAATTCTAAAGTAGGGCTTGCATCTTCCACATTCAAAACAGGGAAATATTCTAAATATCTGCCCGCCAATCTCTCTGACAAATACAACGACGCGATCAACGACCCGGAATTGACCAGTGCTCGCGAAGGGATTGCCCTGATTGATGCATTCACCAAAGACCGCCTCGAAAAGCTTTACAAAGGCGAATCCATTGATTACATCGCTCGCCTTAAAGCTACGTTTGCAGACTATCTTTCTGAACTCGATAACATTCAGTGCTTTTGCAATACAACGGCAGTTTTGCGCGGTGCTGAATTTCCCGAATATCTTTCGGAAAAAACTTATGAGGATTTGGGCGATGACGAAAACAAAACCGAACGAATCGAGCGCGCGAATCGGTATTTAACCGAGATGAAAGAACTACTTGAGCGCGGATTGGAAACGGCAAACGTCTTCGAGCGTGTTCAAGATATGCTCGAAATAAAACGCAAACATCAGGAAACCGAAAACAAACGCCTCAAAGACCTTAACCAAACCATTACCGCCGAAGCTGCAATGCAGATTGTTCTGATGATTGCCGGCATTATTCAAAGAAATGTTACAGACCGCGATCAGCGAACAAAAATTAACTCCGAACTTAATGATATCGTTGTTAAGCAGATTGGCTGAACTAACTCGCCCGGATTATGAGGAAAAATGCGGCGTTACGCCCGAATTCCGCGTGCTTATCAATCAAGGCTGGAAACGACTTATTCGGTGCTCTTTGATGGAGACGAGGGCAGCATCCACACCTGCTCAACGATTGTCTGAGCGGATTTTTTGGCTTCATCTTCCGGTAATTCGTTTTCGTAAATCAAAATTGCTGTTCGTTCTTCAATTTCGAATTCAAATTGATCACGCATTTCCGGGTCTTCCAGTAATTCATCAAGTGAATTAACTTTCTGATTTATACCGATTTGGTCACTGACAAAACTGACAAAAGGGTTATTTTGGGCTTTTGTCAGTTTTGTCAGTTCGCTCTCCCTTTTATCCTCAGGATTTTTTTCTAAGTATTCGGCGTAATAATCTCGCATTTTTTCACCTCAAACTTTCGTGAATCAAGTAATGAATGGTTTGTCGTCCGCCCGTTTCGATAATAACCGGCGTCAGGTGTCCGAATTCTGTCAGTGTTTCCAACCCCTTTTTGACATGATCGGTTTGCTTTAATTTTTGCCAGCCTTTTCGGTAAATATCTCGAGCTGTAAATTCATGTTCTAAATCACGGCTTTTGATTCGGTTTAATATCTCTTTCGCATAGTCGAACTCCGACAGCATGACCATTCCGTAAAGCTTTTCAGCATGTTTTTGCAAATAGCTGCACCAGGCTGAAGCTAAAAGCGCCGAGCTGATGCCAATGGCGTCTTTACTCGTATTTCCCGCCGTCCGGTCAAGCAGATGGAAAATAAGAGCCAGAGACGGCATCAGGCTTCGATATTTCGAAAGATGGGACTCCATCGTTGATGTACCGAAGGTGCCGGACCGCAAATCAATTTCAAGATCAGTCAGCCAGCTCTGAAAAAATTCCTGTGCTTCATTATCGAACTTAAGGTAACAGTGTCCGCCTGCGTCATCAGTCAGACGACTCGCGCCGATTGATTCGGGCGTTAGGGAATGTAGGTTTCTGAACGATTCCCGCGCCGCTGCTCTTCCGTTCGGCAATCGATCTATATAGCGGTATGATTTTGGGGTTTCAGGGTATACGAGAAGCTGAAAGCGCTGGATTAATCCATCGTCTCCATAGCCTTCCAATGCTCCGCGCAAATACGGCTCAATCATTGCCGGCTGAATAGTTCCAAGAATGGAAACCGTTAAATTTTTAACGTGCGTTTTTCCCCGCCCGATCCGGTCAAAAGTAAAAGAGCCTTCACCGTTCCACGCTTCAAGATAAAAAGCTCTGTCCTGCTCGTGCCCGGTCCGGTCAAGCATCCGAAACCAACCTGTCAATTCATCTCTTAAGATCAATAAACCTTCAGGGTTTTCATTCAAAAGCTCACCGAGTTTTTCAACTGTGACGTCAGTTGTCCAAAGACGCTTTTCTTTTGGGTCGTCTGACTGCAGCGAATTAAATTCGGAGCGCAGATCCTGCTTTTGAACAATCGTCGCTTTCGCCATTCTTTTAACGATTTCTTTTTTCTTCGCTTCATTAAATTCTTTTTCAAATTCGGCGGTTTAAAGGTTTTCCTCAAAGTTCAATCTTTCCTTTTCGGCTATCTCTCTAAAAAAAACCAGTCCTTCGTTTACGGCTGGCGTTTTCATGACGCCTGGAATTCCGACAATCGCTCCCCATACATTCGGAACAACGAGCCAAGAATCGAATTTTTTGGGCTTGATTCTGATACGATTTCCGACCAGAGATGCTGCCGCCACTAACGCAGACACCACGGCATAATCAAGCGGACATTGCAGACGCTCAGCTATGTCGGAAAGCCACTCGCGCCAAACTTCCGGCAGAAGTTTTTCGTCGAGCTCCGGGATTGGCAGATTACTTTCGGGCAACGGGATTGGGTTGGAAGATTCCAACCCCGCGTTTTGCATCTGCTCAAGCTCGACTTTAACGGCTTTAGCATAATCAACCGAAAACCCGCTGCCATTGGTTTTATTAGCTTCGACGGTCTCAATAAATTTTTCCATTTGTCTTGTCGGTAACCTCCTTTCGCGTTCGAAGCATAAACGGTCGGCTGTCGTTCAAATACCGAAAAACGCGCAGACCTTCGATAAGTTTTTCCCGGTCAATCACGGGAACAATAAAGCCGCGGCGCGAAAGATTTTCATCAAGATCAATTCGCCACGCTTCGCAAATCCCACCGTCCAAATCAAAATCACGTATTCGCACGAAACAACCGCAAAGTTTTAATTCTACGGTCGAAAAACGCTTAGAAAGTTCGGAGCAAATTAAAGCATTTAGTAAACCGTTCGGAATGCCGACAATTTTTTGCTCGAAAACCAGGTGTTCAAGGTTCTGTTTTTTTAGTTCACTGAAGACGCCGCGCGGAACGCTGCGCCAAACTTCCCAATCGCGCAAATATTCAGCATCGGCAAAAATCGACGCTTCCGCTTCATCAACATCTGTTTGCGTCCAGCCGGTTTGAAGTAATCCCTTGACGGTCAAAGGATGGAGCACGGAAGACAGAAACTGCCCACTGAGTTTGATTTGCTTTCCTTCCAAAAGCGACAGCATTCGGTCAAAAATGCGATGCCGCGAAAGTCTTTCATTTCTTGAGCGATATCGGCGAACTGCAACTGCGGAATTGAAGCTTCGTAGAGATTTTGCATCTGGTCTTTGTATTGTCGGTGTTCGTATCGTTGCTGTATTCATCGCGCCACCTCCCTTAAGACCGATGGGAAGGTATTGACGGTTTGCAGTGAAATTGAACCGTATCGAACCGTCAGAAAGCACGCCACGGCGAATTAGGCAGGGAGCCGTTCTAAAGAAACTCTCTGCCTGGTTCTTAACGTCAGGTTGAATTTTATTTGATTTTGGTTTAGTATTTTGCATAGTTAATTCCCGGTTTTAGTTATTAAGAGGAGCGCTTCCAACGCTCCTCTTTTCATATTAAAATTCCTATTTTACTTTCCGCTCACATTTGCGCATGTATTCGTCTAAATGCTGCTGTCCATAGAAAACTCTCGCTTTGCCGATTCGGTAATAACTGATCTCATTACCTAATCTGATCCGCTTAAGGGTTATCCGACTTATGCCGAGTATTTTCGCGGCTTCCGATTCTTTGTAGTTTTTGATTTCTTCTTTCAATGTTTTATAGCCTCCATTGCATTTTTATGCTGTTCTGCTATGCTTTGACAGTAAAAGCATAGGGCTTCGCCAAAAAGACGAAGTAACTTGTTTTCCGAAAGCGTAGTTTGTCTGGGTCGTCCAAAACTTCAACAAACTACGCTTTTTCAATCAAACCATATCAAAACATCTACATTCGAACAATCATTTCACACTTAAAATCAGAAGGGTTTTACCACACACGCTTTAGTCAGAAGCCTTTTTGCAGGATAACGCAGGATAACGCAGGTTCTAGACTGCGTTCCCTGTCAGAAAAAAATGTGTGCAGATAGTTACTAATTCAAATCCGTATTTTCCTCATCAGTAAATTCGGAATAATTATCCAGCGCGGAGCCTGCGTGTTGAAGTGTTTGGTCGTCAACGTTGATATAACGGTAAGTGGTTTGAGGTTGAGTATGTCCTAAGATTTTTCCTACTTCCTGAACCGACAGCCCGCTTCTGATCAGTCTGGTTGCAGCGGTATGTCGCAAATCATGAAATCGCACATCTTCAAGACCGGCTTCTTTTCTTGCGGAATCAAAGCTGTGCTTTATATCTTTGTAAACTATAGATGAAGATGAGGGAAGACGATCGTTGTAAAAAAGCGGCAACATCATTAAAACTTTAAAACGACCTCTTAAATCGGTTTTCTTTTTCTTTAATTCGTTGAACAGTCTTTTGGTAAGCGGAACCTTTCTTCCCTTTAAGGTTTTCGTATTTTCGGCAATAACGATTATCTGCTTCTTTTCAAAATCGATAGCTTCCCAGTTAAGGTGAAGGATTTCGCCCCTTCTCATTCCGGTGTCAAGCGCGATCATTATTATCAGCCGCAGATGTTTGCGCCGACCATAACAGGCATTAAGCAACCTTTTTTCTTCGTCAAGCGTTATGATTCTTTCTCTTTTCGTTTCCCCTGCAACAGAAATTAAGGGTTCCCCTGCTTGAAAAGGATTCTTTGTAATCCAATTTTCTCTGAGCGCAATATTGAACATTCGCCTTAAAAGAGATAGTTCTCTATTAACGGTAGCCATTGAAACTGTTTTTCCCGTTTTTTCCGAAACCGTTTGAAGTCTTATATTGCGATAAGCGAGAATGCGGCTATAGCTTAGGGACTTTAAATTAATATTCTGAAAATATTCTCTGAAGCGATTTAATTGTCCGAGCGGGGTTTTCCAAGAATTCATGCCTTCGATTTTACGAAGAGACTTTTCATGATAAACAGCCGGTTTTAGAAAATTCTTTTCGTAATAATCTGCCAGCTCTCGGAAGGTTTTAACAGCAGCCGTTAAAGATCGCCCGCCGTCGAGCCGATAATCCTTTTCTAATTGCTCCCTGATTTCTTTAGCATGCAGTTGAGATTTAGCACGTCTCTGGAGATCGCGTTTTTTACCCGTGTCGTCAACAAAAGTGAATCTCGCCCACCATGTTGCATTCTTCCCTTCTCCTCGCTTAAATACGCCTCTATATTTAGCCATAAACGTCTACACACATTCCGCACACATTTGAAGGTGTGTGCAACTGATATGAATCAGCATTTTTTGATACGCAATGATACTATGCTTAGATCAGAAAGCAAACAAAACAGTGCGGTTTGAGCTATATTGAGTTGGATTGCTACGAAAAGATTTAAGAACCGGAACGGACTTCGAACCAGAGGGTCGCAGGTTCGAATCCTGCCGGGTGTACCATTATTATCAATAGTTTAGGGTATCTTTCGAGATGCCCTTTTCTTGTTTTGTGTGCCTACAGTGTGCCAAAATTCAAAATCACAAAAAATTAGTCCCTAACTATTTAGTCTCGTTCTTTAGATTGTCTGAAATGCACTAATTTAAAAATCTAAAACATTTTCATCATTTTCTCCATTTTGCTCGTAGCATCTTTTTGCATTGAGGGTAAAACGTGGCTGTAAACATCCATTGTAAGAACGATTGAACTATGTCCGAGTCTTTCGGAAACGACTTTCGGGTTTTCACCTGCTGAAAGCAAAAGAGTGGCTGTAGTGTGTCTTAAATCGTAAAGTCTTATATCCGGCAAATTTGCTTTCTCAAGGATAGGCTTGAAATGTCTACGGTGTAAATTACGATGCATAATCGGCGTTCCGATTTCTGAGGCAAAAATCAGATCGTGATTTTGGTAACTTATGCCGAGTTTCATTCTTTCTTCAAGTTGTTGGATTCTGTGTGCTTTTAATGCTGTCACTAACGAACTTGAAAGCGGTATGCTTCGATTGCTTCTTTTAGTTTTTGGTTCTGTAAAAAGGAAGCCGCCGCCTTTACGAATGAAAACGGCACGCCTCACAGATATTGTTTGATTTTGAAAATCTACATCTTTCCACTGCAACGCAAGGTATTCGCCAGGTCGCATTCCTGTTTCAATGGCCGTTAAGAAAACAAGAAAATGTTTATCATCTTTTGCTGACTGTAAAAATTTTGTGGTTTGCTCTGGTGAAAAATATTTCATTTCTACTTTTTCCTGTCTAGGCAATTCACAAATATCACAAGGATTTTGGATCAACATTTTCCATTTGACTGCTTGTTTTAGCGCAGATGAAAGAACATTGTGGACGTGGCGGATAGTCTTTGGTGAGTAATCCACCTTTTTCATATCGTTGTAAAGTTTTTGAATCTCGTGAGCCTGAATATCTGACAAACGTTTTAAGCCAAGTTTTTCGCGAACGTGGCAATTCAATAGTGAAACGTAATTATTGAAAGTTTTTTCTCTAACTTTTTGCTTTGAGATTTCTTCAAGCCAACGATTTAGAAAATCATTAAGATAAGTTGATGCAGGTTCGACAAAAACGCCTAAATCTTTTTCGCGTGTTTTTGCCGTCAAGTATTTTTGAGCATCTTTTTTCGTTCCGTGGATTGTTTTATTGAAATATTTCCGTTTCCCATTGGCATCACGTCCGAGAAAGATTCTCACTAGCCAAGTATTTTCATTTCGTTTGATAAGTTGTCCTGTCATAATTTTTATTTTTTTGGAAAGGACACACTTTTTTGTTAAAATTAGCATATCCTTTGGTTAGTCAAGTCTCCTTTGGATAATAAGGGCTTAGGATTGTTGGTAGCTTTCCTAAGCCTTCGCCCTATGACATTTGTCTCTGCTTTGCCAATCCGATATGAAGGCTCAAAGCAGCCGCGCTGTGATAGCAAACCAAGCCTTTTTCCGCGCCTTTACAAGTGCAAGCCACTGTTTTATAACCACGCTCGTCTTTGCGGCAAATCACTGTGTAATAACCTTTCGAGCCAGAAACGCGATAACGTCCGAAGTAATCGAATTCGACTCGCGGGCGAATCGTTTTAGCTTTTGCGATTGCCCTTTCAAGTTGCGTTTTGTCTTTCAAAATAAACATTTTTCTTTCATTTCCCTCCAATAAATTTAGTAATCAACTTACACATAAAATACTAGCAGATGTAATAGGATATTTCAACTTAAATACTAACATTTGTGCTACTTCTTTTTATGATTTATTATTCCTTTTATGGAGTATTTAACCGCAAAACAAGTAGCAGAAAAGTTAGGTGTTTCGGCTGGTCGAATTCGTCAGTTAGTAGCTGAAAACCGTTTACCAGCAACCAAGTTTGGTAATTCGTTAATGATCCGTGAATCTGATTTAGACTTGGTTCGGGAAAGAAAAAGAACAGGTCGTCCACCAAAAGTAAAGGACGCGAAATAAAACAGCTTTTACTTTCCTGCTATGCCCATCGCTTCTCGAATCGCTTTCTTTTCATCTTCGATTGTCTGCATTTCTTCAGTTCCTGTTTTTTCTTTAATAAATGTGCGGGCTTCATCTTCAGTAAAAGCTACTTCTCTTAACAAAATCTCTTTTCGTTTTAACATTTCAATCGCGAAAAGATGTTCGGCAAGTTCTTCTTCAAAGTCTGAGCGCAAAGCAAGTTCATCATTAACGGCTTTCCAGGAATCCGTTGCCCGAACATATAAATAAGCTGCTAATTTTGCATCATTTGATATTCTTTCCTTCTCTTCAAGATCACATCGTAAGAAGAAATCAAAATTCATTATGTAGCCAAGCCTGACGATCAGATTACACAAGCGGAACGTTTTTATTTGCTTCATCAAATCGTAATAATCAACCTGTCGGAATGACTCTTTCGGGCTTGCCGCATTTATCGCGGTTATTTCGTTTTCGTCGTCGCGGGCATCTGCGTTATCAGCTAAAGATAACCTTTCGAGCATCGTTAACTCGTCGTAATTTCGTCTGATATTTTTGATATTCATTTCTTTTGCTCCTTTCTCATTTTTAACGCCATTTCGACGGCTTCAAGCCGTTGTTCCATTTCGCCGACCTTTAAGGCTTCGATATAGCCGTGAGCGATTGACACAAGCAGGCGTCCGCGCTGGATTGAATTTTGCAGAACAAGCGATTCCTGCAAAGCGTAATCAAGAATCGTCATTACATCCGTAATCGTTCTGGTTTCCTTCGGCACAAGGTTTTTATCGGCGACACTGGGCGTTATTCGCGCCAAGCCACCGTTGCGCCGAGCAATCGCTCGTTCTTTGCCTTTGGTCGCGTCGTGCGCGAAGCAAAAGCCGCTTCCGTTTGCTGATGCCGCACACGGCTCGCCGCTTTTAGTTTTCGCTCTGCATTGTTTCTTTGACATAAGCATTACTTAACACGGGTTTGCTTAACTTTCCGGTTCGGACAAGCCGTTACTGTTTATGCTCAAATACTCATCACTATAAGAGGTGAGCATTTGAGCATTTTTTGTATAAATGCCCTTTACCTTAGTTAAATCGCCGCGCTCGACAGCAGTTTTCAAATTTCGGGTGATTGTTGCTTTCGACATTTCGCCTTCGAGAATTTCGTCAATATCTTTGCGCTTGTATCCTTGTGTTTCGTCGAAAGCGTCGAGGAGGATTTCGTAGTATGTATTGGTGCGGGTTTCCCCTTGTCGCTCGAATAGCCTGCGGTCTTTGTCGTATTTGAAAACGGTGTCGGCGAACTTTTCGCCTTTGAGTTTCGGGCAGGACAAAACAATTCGGTCGTCGCCGTCTTTATCGAGATTAAAAATAGTTCGGCTTTTATCGCCGAAGCCCGAAGCACCGCGCCCTCTGTGAACGCCCTCTTTGGTTTCGCCATTTTCAAGTTTTGCTTTGCCGATGTGATGAGCAACGAGAACGCCCGTATCCGTCAACCTTGCGAAACGCTTCAAAGGATTCATCACATGTTGAATGACTTCGCTGTTGTCGTTTTCGTTGCGTATAGCAAAAGCGGAAGTTACAGTGTCGATAAAAACAAAATCAGCGCCGAAGTCGTTTATCGCATCAACTACACGCCCGAAATGCTCGGGTTTATTGAGCTTCAAATCTTCATCGCCGAATGACAATTCGCAAACTAGAAATAGATTTTCAGCTATCAGTTCCTTTTCCGCTTCGCCTAAATCAGCCTGCATCTTGTTCAAATCCGAGCGAAGAAAGGTTAAAGTATCTTCGCTGTCAATAATCGCGACGCGGTAACGCTTGCCTCCTGCCGTTAAGGGTTCAAACGGCTTTCCTAAAACAAGATTGATGGCAGTGTTGCGAATCATCGTGGACTTGCCGGTGTTGGAAACAGCGTTCAGCAAACCGTTTTCGCCGCGTCCTAACCCGCGAACAATTTCAAATCGTTCGGGCAGTTCGATTTTTTGAAGTTCGCCAAAGGTGCAGCCGACTTTCACAGAGTCTGCGGCTTCTTCAAAATCTTCTGCGTCAATATTGGTTTGTTCGTCCGGTTGCCAGACGATTGCGTTATCGGTCAAGATGCAAAGCCGTTCGGTTATATCATCAAGGCTCAGTCCGTTTTGCTTTTCGCTTTCGAGCCAATCGGAAAAGTCTTTGCCGTGCTTTTCGGGCAAAGGTTCATACGCGTAAAAATCAAGCGTCTTAAGTGATGCAACGCTGCCAAAAAGCAGTTTGCAAACGTCGTTGGCTTGTCTAATTCCTGATTTGTCGTGGTCTTGGATTAAGCAGACGTGCGAATCTTTCAGATATTGGTTAAATTCGCTTTTCCAATTCTTAAAGCTCGTTGCCGCAAATCCGAGCGTCCGCAAATTGTCCGCGTCCTTTTCGCCTTCGCAAAGATAAATGTCTGCCTCATTTGAAACGGCTTCGATCAATTCAGGCAAACGATAAGGCACACGTCTTGTGCCGTTCAAACTGTAATCGTAGCCGCCCGAACAGTCCGGTCTGCGCTGCCGAAAGTTTTTCGGCTCAAATCGGACATTTTGATAAAGAATCTCCCCCGCTTCGTCCACGTAATCATAAACGGCAGCGATTTTCTTTGATTGAAAATTAATCGCGTTTTTCACCGGTTTCGGTTCAGTAAATAAATCTTTAAGCTCTACGCCCAAAGCCGAAACGATTGCTTGGGTGTCGCAACCGGCAAAGCATTTCAACAATATTTTACTCCCTGTTTCCTTTACCGAAAGGCTCTGCTTTTGATCATTGTGGGCGGGACACAGAGCGGTGTAACCCGCTCCGTGTTTCCTTACCTGTTTCAAAAGTGAAATAATTTGCTGTGATGTCATCTTTTGACCTCGAAACGCTTCGAGTATTTGCGCCTCTGCTGGCGTAAACTATCAACAAATAAATGCGACAGCTTGAAACATTTCGGACAAGCGCCGATGTCGTTAAATCTAATCGAATTATTCGGCAATTCGCGCCAGCAGAATGAACAAAAGTATTGACGTGGAAGACTTGGACATTTTTTTTGTAATGTCATGCAGATATACGCCTCCTTAAAAATTTATGAAAGTTGCTCAATGCCCTGTCAAAAAAGTTTCTCCGTGCGACTTTGCCTTTATTGTCCGTAGTTGCTGACGAAAAGCATGCCTTACAGATAATAAGTACATTGCTCATCTTTTTAGCCGCAAAACTCTTTTCGCAGGCAAAACAATGATAAGTACGCATAACCTTCGGCGGCTTCATCAGCGCCAATAAATTTGATTGCAAATTTTCCTGTGATTCGGCATAATCAGACACAGAAAACGCCTTTTGATTGCCCGTTACAAAATCAAATGTGTTTGAGCCGTTGTTACCAGCAACGGCTTTCTCTTTTCTAGTCATTATCTTTTACCTCGTTTTCTTGATTTCCCCCTTGTTCAATCCAATTCGTCAAAGCCATTTCGCTATACCGGTATTGACGCTCGCCGATTTTCACGAAAGGCAGTTTCTTTTCCCGCGTTAATTCGTAAATTCGCGCCGGTTTCAAATCTAAAATTTCGCTCACTTCCAAAACTGTCAAAAGTTTCTGTGTCATCGTAAATCTCCTTAAATAAAAAAATCGTTGTCGAAAGGAATTGAACTCTTTCGACAACGACAATCTAATTTAAGAATTAAGCGTGTAAGGTTACTGTAAGGTTACTTTTTATTTATGTAACGCCCGAGTCTTTTTTTAACCTTTCCGCTTCATCGGTTAAACCTATTAAATTTAGGTAATCACAAACAATTTTAACGTCTTTGTTGTAGGCTACGGGTTTGTTCATAAATTTATTTTTAATCTCCGATAAACCTATTCTTACACCTTCAATACTAAAGCCTGTCAAAAAGGCAATAACCTCCGCAACTTTGTTCTGGTCGCAACCTTTTAAACGCGGAGCTAAACTTTTCATAAGTAAAATGGCTCTGTCTTGGCTAAAGTCTTTGTGTGTTTCGAGAAATTTACCTTTGTGTTTTCTGGTTATTTCTTCGCTAGGTATTTCACTGGCAATAGTTGGTTGAGAGTTTTCTTTTTCAAGTTCCAACAATTTTTCGTATCGCTGAATTTGAATTTCGCATTGTCTCAAAAATTCCTTACGCGCGAATTTTTCATTTTCACTCTCATCACTTTTTCCACCATTTTGTTCTTCGGATAGATGAAAAGCCTCACACTCAATGAATACTTCTCTCAAATGGTTTATTTTGAGTTGAGTATTAGGCAGTTTTTCCAAAAACAATTCCGTTATATAAAAACTTGGTGATGCCCATTTATCTCTTTTTTGGTTTTCTCGCTCCCAATAAAATGCTTCATAGCACGCTTCAATTAAACTCTCAATATAATTTCTACAGATTATAAAATCATTGGAGTTATAAATGCCGAGAAACCTAAGAAACTGAACTAATGTTTCAAGAAAATAACGCTGCTTAAACTTATCTTCTGTTTCTACCCTCTTCAAATGACCGACAACAAGTAAAGGGTTATCTTTATTACTAATTACAAAATCCTTTTCTATATCGAGAAGTCTAAAAAGCTCTAATGGTTGAAATGCCCAGAGTGCATCAGGCTGATAAGCTATTGTTTTGGTTTCGTCAATCGTTAATTCTTTGAAAACTTCTTTGTAAAAATCACCAAGCGTTTCGTGCTGTAAATATGATTTAAGTTCGCTTGCTTCTTCTTTAGAAAGTTTTCTCCAACCTACATAGAAGTTAAAATGTTCCAATTCCTTTTTCGTCATTTTTATCTATTTTTGAGTACCAAATGAGTGCCAAATATGCCGAAACCAGCAAAACCTAATGAAACTATTATAAACTGAAATTAGACGACGTGCCGAATAAATTGAAGTTGAAAGTAATGTATCAAGCTAAAAAAAACAATTAGAAAAAGACCGTAAGGTATTTACTCATTATTGAAAATGGGGATACATTATTTGATTTTTCTAAATATTTTAATTTAATTTGTAATCTGGCTTTTGCAAAATTGCCCCCGTTTTAATTTAATTGTCATCTCGTTCGAATTTGTTTTGAGCGTGATGGAGTATTTTTCGTATTTGCTATGGCAACCAGATTTGTTTTCACATATTTATTTTTTAAAATGTTTGAAGATCCTTTTATGGTTACTCTAAAGTCACATTAATAATAAATGATTTCAGATTCCAAACAATCGCCAATCTCGTTAATCGTTCCGCTCAAAAATGAAACGGAATCACTTTCGGCTTTGATTGAATCAATTAACCGACAAACTTTACTTCCCGATGAAGTCATTCTCGTTGACGGTGGCTCAACAGATGAGACGGTAGCCCTCGCCCGCGAATTAACCGCCGGTGACACTTGTTACCAAATCATAGAAGCAGGAGATGCTACTCCGGGACGCGGGCGCAACGTAGGAACGGAAAACGCGCGCAATGATTGGATTGCCTACACGGACGCCGGCATTAGATTAGAAATCGACTGGCTCGAAAAACTCGCGCTAAAGGCGGCAGAAAACCCAGTTGCAGCGATTGTTTATGGCAATTACGTGCCAGTCATCAACAACCATTTTGATCGAGCAGCCGCTGTTGTTTATGTTGCGCCGGTAAACGCTCAAGGGATTCGTGAAAAGTCCATTGCTTCGTCTTTAATGAAAAAAGAAGTCTGGACAACAGTTGGTGGTTTTCCCGATTTTCGTGCTTCGGAAGACGGGACATTTATGGAAGCGGCGGATAGAGAAGGATTCAAGTATGTTTACGCGCCGGATGCAAAGATTTACTGGTCTTTGAGTCCGGGCTGGTTGGCTACGTTTCGCAAATTCACGCTTTATTCAAAACACAACGTTTTCGCGGGGAGGCAACGGTATTGGCATTACGGAACTTTAAGACAATATGTGATAATTTCGCCGTTTGTCGTCCTGACTGTTCTGCATAGCTGGCTATGGCTGATGGTTGTTTTGTTGTGGCTTGCAGCGCGAACCTTCAAGAAAATGCTGCGGCATCGACGCCAAATCGGTACGAGAATATTTTTTAACCCGGTCTTCGTTTTAGAAGCAGCACTTTTGATTTTAACGCTTGATTTGGCAACCTTCGTTGGTTGGCATCAAGCGCTTACTCAAAAAAAATACGGTACGGCTTCGCCGGCGCCAGAACAGTTTAAAGACTCTTAATTTTATGAAATAGCCACCGACATTATTATTACTTCTTTTTGCTTTCTTTATTTGCGGCTTCTTTAAAGGTAACCTGTAAATGGTTAGGATAATAAGTAATTGCTAAACAGGAACAAAAAATGCTTGCGGTATAATTCAATCTTTGAAATAGTTAATGTATCGAGAAAATTTAGGTTAAAGATTTTAAATCAACGAATGCCGTGTAGATTAGTTATTGTTGACTACGGAGCAAGCAATTTAAATTCCGTGAAGAAAGTAATGGACAGAATGAAAGTTGAGTCCATTATTTCATCCGACCCAAAAGATATTATTAGTTGTCAGAAAATTATTCTTCCCGGAGTAGGACATTTCGGGAAGGCAATGTCTAAATTAAAAGAACTGAATTTATTGGACAGCCTGCATGAGGCTGCGTTAGTCAAACAAATACCCGTTCTCGGAATTTGTCTTGGAATGCAGTTAATGGCAAAAAAAAGTGAAGAAGGAGATGTAGCGGGGCTGGGCTGGTTTGATTCCGAAGTAATAAAATTTGATGTATCAGATAAGATAAAACATAAAATACCGCATATCGGCTGGAATCAAATACGTATAAAAAAACATAGCATACTCATGAATAATATACCTCAGTTGTCGGAATTTTACTTTCTGCATTCCTTCCATTTAAAGATCAGTAGTCAATCTGACGTGCTGAATGAAACTCTTTATGACTTTATCTACCCGTCAGCGATAGAAAAAGATAATATATTTGGCGTTCAGTATCATCCGGAGAAAAGTCACGCAGTAGGATTACAACTACTAAAAAATTTTGTTGAACTGTAATGTTTCGTCCCAGAGTTATACCCGTTTTACTACTGAAAAATCCCGCTTTAGTAAAATCAATTCAATTTAAAGAACACAGATATATTGGTGATCCGATAAATGCAGTAAGGGTTTTTAATGAGCTTAAAGCTGATGAGTTGGTGCTTTTAGATATAGAAGCTTCAAAAAATAACCGCCTTATTTCTTTGGATTTAGTGAAAAATGTCGGCGAACAGGCATGGATGCCGTTTTCCGTCGGAGGCGGAGTCAAATCAATAGAAGATATTAAAGCCATAATAAAAGCCGGAGCCGAAAAGGTAATAATAAATACACATGCGGCTAAAAACCCTGATTTTGTTGAAGAAGCTTCTGAAACTTTCGGTTCGTCAACTATTGTTGTTTGTATTGACGTAAAGAAAAAGCTGTTTAAAGGTCAACGAACATGGATTTTGGGCGGCAGTAAATCAACTGAATATTGCCCAGTGAAATTTGCAAAACTTATGGAGAAAAAAGGCGCGGGGGAGTTAATAATTCAATCTATTGCAAGGGATGGAACAATGGAAGGATATGATATTGAATTAATCAAATCTGTATCGAGCTCCGTTAGTATACCCGTAGTAGCTTTGGGAGGAGCCGGAAAGCCGGAAGATTTGATAGACGCTTATCATAATGGACATGCAAATGCGTTAGCTGCCGGCAGTTTATTTGTCTATCAAGGTAAAAAACGCGGCGTACTGATTAACTACCCTGAAAAAAACGAATTAATTTTCAAGTAATTCGTTTTTCTAGAAAACTTTGTTCAATCACTATTTAACTCTGTCAAAAAGATAGATAAAAAACAAAGCTCCCTTTTACCTAATTAATTGATTGTGCCGTATAAACACAAAAATCATCTCAAATAAATGAAGAAAAGAAGCTATCAAATATGTAGCCGATGCGTTATGGATACGACCGATCTGGAAATTAATTTCGGAGAAAACGGATATTGTAATCATTGCATTGAATACTTGAATATAAGGGTTAAATATAAATACCAGGGTAAAGAAAGTAATAAAAGGCTGGAACAGATTGTAGATGAAATAAAACGTCTTGGAAAGGGTAATGATTACGACTGCATCATTGGGCTAAGCGGAGGAATTGACAGCAGTTATCTAACATACATCGCGAAAGAGAAGGGGCTGCGTATTTTGGCAGTTTATATGGATAATGGTTGGTCTTCGGAAGAAGCGGTAGGGAATATTAAAAAAATTACGAAGAAACTAAAAATTGATTATGAAAGCTATGTCTTAGATTGGGAAGAATTCAAAGATTTGCAGCTCTCGTTTTTAAAGGCATCTGTTCCTGAAGCTGAAACTCCGACAGATATAGCAATCCCGGCAGCACTACATTATTTTGCAGATAAATATAATGTGAAAAACATATTAAGCGGAGGAAATTTTGCAACCGAAGGTATTCTTCCAAAGAGCTGGCATTATAACGCAAAAGACCTAAAGTATTTTAACCATATTCAAAAAACATTCGGAGGAAAAAGATTAAAAAAATTCCCGACCTTTGGATACAAAAAAGAAATTTACTACAAGCTAATAAAGGGAATAAGAATAGCCTACCCTCTAAATCATGTTTATTATGTAAAAGATGAAGCCATCGAATTACTAAAAGAGAAATTTGATTGGAAATATTACGGGAGTAAACATTATGAATCTACTTACACAAAGTTTATTCAATCCTATTATTTATATCAGAAGTTCGGAATTGATTACCGAAGAGCAACATTATCTAGCCAAATTTGTATCGGTGGAATTGATCGCGAAGATGCTATTGAACAATTAAAAAGCAAACCATTCAATTTATCTCAAATAGAAGCAGAAAAGGAATATATTGCTAAAAAGCTCGGAATATCAAAGGATGAATTTGATAGGATTTTACATTTAACAGCAAAATGGTACTGGGATTATCCAAACGATGATAAGAAACTAGGTTTCATATATGACACATATAGAAAGCTTTTTAACAAGGAAAAATTAGGCAGTTTTTAACGTTTAATTGACGATTCTGCATTATAATTGAAAAAGTTTGCAACTTAAATCTTTGATTATTTGACTGCCTTTCGGTATAAAGAGAAACTTATTTTTCTCGGTTGATGAACCTTTATTTACTTGGCAAGTAATGATAGACAAAAAATTATTTTAAGCAGTTTCTTTTCGCCTTGTAAACTTATAACATTCCAAAATAATTTCGCATGTGGTTTGAGTGCCAAATGAGTGGCAATTCTATCAATTTGAGAAAAACTAGATAAAACTAGTTAGAAGTAAAGTTTGTAAAACGCTAATAAAATTAAAGTAAAATGAACTTAAAAAAAACTCAATAAAACAACTGTCTAAGACTCTCGAATCATGGGTCCGCATGTTCGAATCATGCCGGATGCATTAATTAAATCAATAGGTTAAAGGCATCTTGCGATGCCTTTTATCTTTGACTCACGCTCTTACTCACACCTTCGACTGCTCCGTTGGATTAGTAAAGCGAGCCGTTTAAGGGAGTACATAGGTTAGCCTATTTATTTGGGCTTGTTATAACGAGTCGTCCATTTGTGCCAGTAAAGTCTGACTTGAGTATCGTTGCCAATGGGTGTACCCCAATGGTCAAAAGTAGCCGGTTTTATCTTATGAATTACCTTTTGTCTTGAGGGAGGAGCGTCAAAGTTTTCCTCATTTACATGAGCTAACTTTTGAGGATTAGGATCGAAATCGAGTCTGCATCTTCGGCGGGATGTAACCTGATAGCCTACGACCCAACCGACATTTGTACTGTTCATCGACCCCCAGTAAGGTTCTACATCCTGTCCGCCTAGGTTCCTCCTCGCATGCGCGATTGCGTCTTCTATCGAAAGATGAACTTGCCCACAATCAATTTCGCTCATATCAGCCTCTTATATGTATTGTATTTATCTTTTGACGTACAAACGGGGTTAATTTGCCATAATTTCTTCAAGTTTTTAATATGAAACTAATATCTTCTTCAAAAACTATAAAATCTAAATTGGGAAAATTTAAAAAACCATCTATACAAAAAGGTGAGTTAAATTACGCATGATCCGAACCGCTATCTTAAATTGAGTATTTTTGTGAATTTTGGCGTGTCGCCAGTGTGTCAAAGCACCTGAATCTAGGAAAATCAGATTGAATGAAAACAAACTAATATAAACAAATATTCCGATAAAATCGAAATTTTCCAAACTTAGGAGAACGAAAACAAACATCAATTTAGAACTGAAAATCCGCGTGCCGGCGGTTCAATTCTGTCCCAAGCTAACCATATTCTTCAATAGAATAGCTGAATTCTTCGGGTTGTCGCTTATTTTTCGACGCATTACCGGAACAAATTTTACAGTAGAAAATATTGTACTTAAGTCAAATGTGGGAAGCATTTCACACCTTTCGTTTTACCTGGCTAATTATCTGCAGTTACTTATCTGCAGTTACCGAGATTTGATTTTTTTAACTCTCTAACATTATCAATGTATTTTTGTATTTAATTTTATTTACCTTCGAAAGAAAAAAGAGTCTCTATTTCAAAGACTCTTTTTACTGTGTTTGAATGGTTAATCTACCAGTTAATGACTTTTTATTGTTGCTTTGTTGTATAAACTTTCAAACGAGTTTCTGCAACAACTTTGTAATCAGACGGAACCATGAAAAGCGAGCGATCAGGCTCGCTGCGACTAATGTTTGTTAAGCGATAAATCTGTTCTCCGAAACGCGGATCGAAATGTCGTGAATAAACGATCAAATCAAGTTCTTTGGAATACCAGCGCTCGTAAACAATTTCAAGCGGCTTTTCGTTTCCAATTTTGCCGGCTTCAATCGTCGTTACTGTGCGAGTTCCCTCGGCAGTGATACCTTCAAATGATTTTGTGCCGAGTTGTTCGGCATTGCCGCCGCTAATCGTTCCAACTGCTCCGCTGTTAAGGGTCGGCATCACGAGGACGTGAGTTTTTTGAGCAACAGACGTTTCGATGCGCGCCTTGACCGCCGGACTCATTGATTGCCCATCAACGAAGACCGCTCCCTCGGTGAGAATATTCTGATTGTTGAAACGTCGGACTGATTTCGTTGATGGATTTAATACGTAACGGACAGCTTCGACCGGATCATAAATGGAAACCGTGTCTTGAAAGCCTGACGCCGGGACTATACCGTTCACAAACGTTAATGCCCCTGTACTACCCGCTCCTTCGCGGCGAAACCGTCCTTCGCTGTCACGATACATTTTTGTCGTCGTACTGCGTGTAATTTTATTTCCGTCAGGTAAAGTCTGAATACTTTCGCTAACGCCTTCAGCTGAAAACGGCGCGCCCTTAACAACCTTTGTCGAGCTTGAAGCGATAATCTCTGCTACTACTTTTTTGTCCGTGCTGCGTGTTGTCGTTATTACATCTTGAGCGTTCAAGCTTGCCGCAGATGCGGCGACAAGCAGCGTAATTGTTAATAAATGTTTCATATTTTTCTCCTATAATTGCTTAAAATTTATTCTACAAATCTAATTGCCCGCGCTACACCGTCGCCGCCCACAAGCAGATCGGTTTTAACTTTTGCAGATTCGTTTTCAACCGGCAGATTTACGCCGAGAGCGAAAAGCTCAGAGCGCGAAACTTCCGTGCGAACTATTTGCAAAATCTCACTGTCCACTTCCCAATTTCCAGGAAATGATAAGGAATAAAACACTTCCGGTTGCTGTTTTTTTTGTGGTGGAAGCGGCTTTGTCCACGTTTGTTTTCGGGCGAGATTAACTAATTTCGACTTTTCGATTTTGAAGGTTGTTTTTTCGTTGACAGAGTGTCTTTTTCCTGCTGGAACTTTAACCTTTTTGATTTTCGACGTCGCTACTAGATTTTCAGCTAACGGAATTTTTTGCTTGACTTCCGGTCTTGTGATTTGTTCAACCAATTCTGGTATAGCTGGCTTTTTGAGAGAAGATATAGTCATGCTGATTACAAGAAAAGTTAAAAATGCGAACGCCACAAGGGCTTTTGGGCGGTAAAAGAAGGTTTCGATCGCCGAGGCGACAAAATTCCGTTCACGCTTTTGACTTAATTGCTTTTCCGCTTTAATTCTCGATAACACAGAATCAAAAAGCTGCGTTGAAGCAACAATATTTTCTATTTCATCGCTGCCCATTCTTGCAGTTTTGAGCAGTTTGCGCCCGATTTGATCGAGTTTCTCATTTTGTAAATCGTGTTTCTTCATTTCCCTTTTCAAAAGACGTCTTTTGACCGAAATCGGTTACAAAAATCTTTTCAAAACTTTTCTTAATGCGTTACGTGCCCGAAACGCCCGAACTTTTATTTTCGACCGTGACCAACCGGTAACTTCCGCAACTTCAACAACTGTCATTTCTTCGTCGTAAAGCATTTGCAGAAGCGCGCGGTCTTCAGCTGTAAGACTCGATAACAGTTTTTCCGCCAAATCGCGTTCGATAAAAAGGGTTTCGGCTGTTTTATTGGCTTGACTCTCATCAGCAAATAAAAATTCAGCTTCTTCGGTGGAAAGCTCGCAAATAAGATCTTCCGGTTTTCTTTTCTGATTTCTGAGCGCATCGAGACAAGCATTCGTAGCAATGCGTCCGATCCACCCAGCAAGTGAAAAATCGTGCGCGCCGCGAAAATTTTTTAGTTCAAAATAAACTTTCGAAAAACTGATTTGAATTATTTCTTCGATTTGTTCCGGACGTTTAAGATACCGACCGGCAATCGCGGCGACCAAACGTTTGTAGCGATCAAAAATCTGCTCAAAAGCTGTCTCATCTCCTGATAAAACCAGTTCGGCAAGTTGATTATCTGTCTTTACCGCGCAAATTACAACACTCGCATTTTCGTTCTCATCGCGTGCTGCCAGAATTTCGTTTTGCCAAGTTGCCGGGTAATCCATTTTCAATTTTTGAGTTGATTTAATTGATGTTCGGACTAAAAGACGTAATGGTTGGCAACTCGGTTACAACATTTTTATCAATGACGAAGGAATATATGAAAGAAAACTCAAGTGTTAATAGAAGTAACGAAATCTTTGCCCTCTGTTTAATTAATGTCTTTATTTAAAAACACTGTAATCATTCTTTTTGTGACAAGTAATCAAGTATGAGAGTGCAAATTATACGTATTGGTTTTATTAATAGGTTTGAATCAAGAAGATCCGGCGGAACAAGTAATTCTCCCTTTAGATTTTTCACTGCGCAAAAACATCACTCCATCGCGTCTAGATGCGAAGGTTTATCAGGATGATTCAGGAGTTTCTAGTAATATTCAGTATCAAAGCTGCCCAATCAAATGTTTCTAATTTACGTAAGGAATTTGGACATAATTTGAACCGATTTTCTTGATCATAAGTCAGGCAGCCCATGAACTCGGATAGTATTTAACCTAGTAAAGGAGGATAAGCGATTATGAGTACTATTTTGGTGATGCCTGCCTTAGGGTCTTGCATCTCGACATCGACGTTGCCGAAAAGTTCCGGTCCCATTGCAATCACCAAACCTGTTGGGCAAGGACCATCCTCCCGTAATCTTCCCGAGGACGTTAATACTATCCAGGAAGCTTTGAATCAAGTAACGGTAAAGGGCTGTGCGGGAGGCCCCGTGCCACTACTAGCCGTAGATGGCAGCAAGGGACCGAAGACGCAGTCTGCAATATTCAAATTTCAACAGACGCAGGTAAAATCGATCAACGCCGACGGGTTAATCGAGCCCGGCGGGAAGACGATATTACGTCTGAACGAGCTTGTCGCACCGGTCTCGAAATTCGATTTAAACGAGAAACTAGCGGCTGCGCTCCCGCTCTTGAGAACGTCGCTCGCCGCTGCTATTCAGAACCTAACTTCAGTGATTACCAAGGGTCCCAGCACACCTGGACAACCGGCGATTGCTCAGGACCGGCTTAATCGGCATTTCGCACTCAACAAAACTAATGCTTCTGGTCAAAGCAACGGACGCGTGAACTTGTTTGAGACCTATTCGGAAATGCAGCTCGTTCTCAATCGACCTGATCTTTTCAACATGTTTGGGGCAATCGATGCGTTCGACGTTGACCCGAATAACGCCAAGATCGCGCTGACCAACGCTCAGGGCGTTTTCGAACCGGCTATAAAGGACGGCACTTCCAACCCTGCACGCAGCATCCGCCTTGGTCTTGGATTCTTTGCTCCAAACGTGTCGAACGATTTCGCCGCCCACATTCTACTCCATGAATTGGCGCATTTTACCGGCCGGCGCGACGGCGAGAGAATAGTCGACAACGGTCGTGGATGGTTCGACGACGCATTCATCAAGCCGCTGTGCGCCGACCAGCGACTTCTCAATGCTGATAGTTATGCGTCCTTCGCTTATGAATGTCGCACTCGTAGTTCCGTTAAACCCGCCTTCGTGAAGACCGCGCCGGGCGGACTCGGCGGCGCTCGCTAATGACTTTTCGAAGACTTTAATAAATGTGCTAAATTGTGACAGTGTTCTAAATTTGGTAAACCCAGTAAAAAGCGCGGAAAAATCCGCGCTTTTTTAGACCATAACTGCTTTTTCAGAATAGTTTGTAAATGAACTATTTGAATTTTTAAGAGGTCATTGAAATTCAAAAAATACAATTCAATAACCAAATTAAATTTCAGCAACTGCTCGTTCAGTTAAACGTCTTGCCAGTGTTTGAACTCCCGTATGTTCATAATAGTTAGTCGTCATATCCAGAAACGCGCTAACGTAATCTAATTTATTGTCTGTAATATCAATATATCTTTTAAGGTTGCTAACAACACTTTCTTGCGTTAGGTTGCGTGAGGAAACAAAACTGCCCATCCAATCGGAAACGGAACGAAAACTCTCGCCGATAAATCCTAATTTGCTGTTCGTATCTCCACCTGGAATCTCATTATGGATTTGATTAAAGGTTTGATTTTGCTCTAATTCAGACGAAGACAAATCGCCGATTGTTGACCCTACTTTTTGAATAAAATCTGGTCCAAGGGGCAATAGCGCATCAACTGAAACAAGTGTCGCCATTCGCATTAGTGATTCACCACTATAATCAGCGAGCGCTCCGACGAATTCGCCGATGCTGTCACCCGGGATCCCGTTGATTTTACAATAAGCGACTATTTCAGCGACGAGTTTAACGCTTAAATCTATCGCCTGCGCTGTGTCAGCTTTCGGCGTCAGCCTGTTGAGAAATGAAAGAAACGAAAAATTTTCGCCGAATTTATTTGCCATCGCGGCTGCGCCTAACGCCCCGCTACCTTTTGAGACCGCGTCATAAATCCGTAGTGCTGTTTGATAACCTTGGGTTTCATCGTTATAAAGATGAATCGCGCGTTCGCCGATTTGCTGAATTATCTGCTCGTCGGTTTCGCCCGTCACCGTGCGTATAGTGTTATCAAATCCAGTAATGTTTTGCCATTGACCGGGAACAACGAAATCAAGCGACTTTAGTAAACTTACTGTCATTCCACCAGTCGGAAGCTCGTCAACAATTTCGTAAATAGGTTTACTCATAAAATTCTCCTGTTAAAAGTATTGTAAATTACAGACCGGCAATTCCGGCAAAATTAAATTTTTGCAGCCAAGTTTCGCGATCCTCTCTGGTAAATGACGGGCTACGCGAAAGCACTTTAACTTGAAATCTATTATCAACCAGCACTGCTGTTGCTGTGTTGCCTTGTTCAATAGCTGGATACCCGTTTATTTGTCTTGTGCTTTGTTGAAATTTAGCCGCTGCTTCCGGGTTTGTGACTGTATCGGTGACGGCGAGCATCGCGACATCTTTGCCATCTTTTTTCAATTTATATTCAGCAAATCCTTCTTTTTCTTGGCTGGCTACGCGCGTATAGCCGTCCTCATTCGCAGCAGGAAAAAACTTATTGAATTCACCACCCGCGAGCGGTTTATTGGAGCGAGGTGGACGATTCTGTGTAGTTTGCGTCTGCGCTGTTGCGGGTGTCATTGCAGGATTTGCACCCTGTGTGCTTTCGCGCTGCGCATTTGCCCAACGTGAATTTGATTCATTGCTTTTACATGCCGCACTAAAAAGGATGAGCGATAAAAATATAAATGTTAAAAGATTTGTTAATTTGCGTCGAAGCATTTTCAATTTCCTCCATTTTGATCAATACACTATTACACTCAAAGGCGAATCCTTTTGAGATTCGCCTATATTAGTAAGTATCAAGTGTGTTTTATATTAGCTGTTAGCTTCGCAGCTATTAATATCAATATCTCCAAAATTTTTGGAAATCAAAATATACACCTAACCACTCACTTGAAATATTTATCAAGTTTTATTTGTGCACTAATTGCGTGCAGTAAAACTCATTTGTGAGCAAATTTGCAAAAGGCGTGCCCAAAGTTGGTTAAAAGGAAAATCGAAAAGCTTTAAGTAATACCAGAAGTTGAAATTATTCAAGCAATCGGTTGCGAGTAGTGAATTATAGATAAAAGCAATGCAATTTGGTTTAATTGCTCTGTAAAAAACATTCATTACTAAGTTTTTTTCTTAGTAATTTACATTAAAAGTCTGCCAACCGACACTTATAGTAAAACCTTAACTTTTAAGATTAGGGAACTTTTAATTTTTCAATCCAGTTGTCTTGAGCTACAGATATGTGCAAGACAACTGGAATCTGTGAACTATACTTAATAGATGGTCGTAGTTGTTCACTGTAGCAAAAAATAGTAAGCATATCTTTTTTGAGAGGTTTTCCATGTACTGTCCAAAATGTAGTCAGCCCCAAGTTTCCGATGAAACAAGCTTTTGCTCTCGCTGTGGTTTCCCTCTAATTGCAGCGAAGGAACTGGTCGCTAACGGTGGCATGATCGCAGGACGTGAGACCCAGTCCCAGGGGATCCAACTTTCTCAAAGTCATCGAGGAATGCGTAAAGGCGTAAAGATAATGCTGGCAGGTTTTCCTTTGTTATTGATTATAGGCTTTCTCTCAGCCATCAATGATGGTTTCGCTGCTTTTCTGCTGTTGCCTGCTCTTTGTTTTATAGTTGGTTTTATCCGGCTGCTTTACGGCACTTTTTTAGAAAAGAACGTACCGCTCATCAAAACCGATACTCCTCAACAGCAAGTATATTCTGCAATGCCTAATCAATTAGGCACCAATGCGCTCACCTCTGAGTTGACTTCGCCCAAGATGAGTGCCGATGAGCAGTTCACTACCAAAGGGATGAAGACAGCCGAGATAATTCAGCCGCCAAGTGTGACTGAAAACACTACGAGACTGCTTGATAAGGAAACTTAGCGCGTAACAGCAGAATCCATCTGATAGATTCCGAAGGTTTAAAGGTTAGGCGTTCAATTAGGATAACTTCAAAGGTATTATTTGTAATGTTTTGAAGTTCAGCTTGTTTTATCAAATCTGCAAACTTTGGAAAAGAACGCAATGACTCAATTATTAGTTTTATGATTCTGCTTCCCAACCAACCGGCGAGATTAGTGACTACTGTAATCCGTTCAGCAGGTTCTACGAGTTTAGCAATGTGCATTGGAAAGCCGGAATAGCTATTTGTTGTAAAAAGTAAAGGGCAACTAGAAATAGTTGCCCTTTTGATAAAGCGAACTTCTTTTATTTACTATTCTACGGATTTTGGACAGCTTTACCTTCTACATCGTAAACTTCAATCGCGCCGTATTTCGCTAATGATGTGCGAACTTTAGAAGCGTCGCCGACGGCTACGATTTGCAGATGTCCGGTGTTGAGATATTTCTTAGCAGTATTTTGTACGTCATCAGCGTTGATTGCCATTACTCTCTTTGGATATGTATCCCAGTAATCCGCAGGTAAATCGTAAAGTTTCTGCGTAATAATGTTTTGCAAAAGCGCCTGCGGTTGTTCCAGAGAAAGAGCGAAACTTCCGATAAGAGCGCGTTTCGCATTATCGAGTTCGTCGGCTGAAACTTTCTCGTCGCGAATGCGATTGATTTCGTACATGAACTCTTTCATCGCGCCTTCGGTTACGTCTGTGCGGACTTCCGAGCTTGCCAGAACCGTTCCGGGGAATTTAGAGCCGCCGAACGAGCTATAAGCGCCGTAAGTATAACCTTTATCTTCGCGCAGATTCATAAAAAGACGCGCCGACGGTCCTCCGCCGAAGATTCTGTTCATGACGAGCATTCCAAAATAATCGGGGCTTGTTCTCTCGATTCCGAGTGTGCCGAGTTGAAGTACGGTTTGCACCGAACCGGGACGGTCAATCAGATAAATTTTTGACGCGCTTTGTTTCGGCACCGCCGCAATCGTCGTGTTAATCGCTTTTCCGGCTTTCCAATCGCCGAATTTGCTCTCTAATCTCGGCAGCAGGTCTTTCATAGTCACGTCGCCAACAATCGCCAGAATAGCGTTGTTTGGCAAAAAGTTTTGAGCGTGAAAGTTAACCAAGCTTTCAGAAGTCAAACCGCGAATTGCTTCAGCGGAAGGAGAAACGAGCGCGCCGGGATGCTGACCGTAAATCGCGCGTTGAAAACGTTCAGCTGCTAAAAATTGCGGATTTCCGCGCTGCAGTTGCAATTGCGATAACTGACGTGTTTTAAACTTTTCGACTTCCTCTTTCGGAAATGTAGGATTGCGGACAACATCAGCGAAAATGTCGAGCGTTTCGTCTAAATTTTCGACCAGACCCGACGCAGTAACATTAGTCGTAAATGCGGACAAACCCGAATTCGCGCCTAAAGTCGCGCCGAGCGCATCGATCTGTTCGGCAATTTGACGACTCGAGCGCGTCTTGGTTCCTTCGCGCAAAAGCGAAGCAGTAAACGTCGCCAAGCCCCGCTGGTTTGCCGGGTCGGAAAGCCCGCCGCTTAAAATGACCATCTGCATCGAGACAGTCGGTACTTTGTGGTTTTCGAGCAGAATGACGCGTAGACCACTTTTCAAAGTCGCTTCCTGCGCTTTCGGTAATTTAACCTGGAGTATTTCCTTGCTGACCGGTGCGCGACCTTTTATTTCTGCACCTTTTGTTGTTTGTCCCTGAGCGCAGATGGTGACATGCATCGTTAAAACGACCAATAATAAAGTGAGCATCGGCGAAAGGAAGCGCAGTTTGTTTTTTGTTCCTGTATAAATATTCATGACTTGAAATCTCCTTTATTGAACGCCTCCGGTATTTGTCACGCCTCTAGCTTTAAGCGTGGTGACAACTACTGTGCGGTTGGTTGGTTTTAAGTATTTATTGGCGACGCGCATCACATCTTCTTTCGTAACGGCGTTTACTTTGTCGAGCCGCGTATTAATCAGATTCGGGTCGTTGTAGTAAACCGCGTATTGACCGATTGTATTTGCTCTTTGCAGAGAGCTGAGCAAACCGTTGATATAATTACGTCGTGTAGCGTTTTTGGCTTTCTGCACTTCCCAATCAGCGATGCCTTCACGTTTGATGCGTTCAATTTCTTCGTAAATAGATGATTCGACATCCTCGGTTTTCATATTCGGTTTATATGTCGCCGAAATGTAGAATGCTCCCGTTCCGCGTTTTTCATCAGCAAAACCGCCGACGCTCGCTGCCATTTCCTTTTCTTTAACGAGCTTTTGATAAAGTCTCGAACTTTGTCCGCTTTGAAGCGCCGAAGACAAAACCTGAAGCGCATAAAAATCCGGTGTGTTGCCTTGAACGGTCTTAAAGGCAATATCAACTTGCGGAAGACGCGCGAGTGCATCTTCGACCGTTGCTCGGCGTTCAGCTTTTTGTTCGGGTTCCGTCATATCAACGGCTGGTGGATCCGGCTGGCGCGGAATGCTCTCAAAGTTTTTGCGAATTCGAGCAAGCGCGTCTTCAGTTTTGAAATCACCCACTAAAGTGAGAACAGCATTATTTGGAGCATAATAAGTTTTGAAAAACTGAGCTACGTCTTCGACGCTCGCCGCGTTCAAATCATCCATCGAACCGATGACCGTATGTTTATAAGCGAAATTGTCGTAAAGCAACTCTTGTTGAACTTCACTGCTTTTGCCGTAAGGCACGTTATCAACACCAAGGCGTCGTTCTTCCTGAACGGCATTGCGCTGATTATCAAGATTTTCTTTGGTAATCGCCAGGCTTTTCATCCTATCAGCTTCAAGGAAAATCGCCAGATCAAGCTGGTTTGCAGGCAAAGCCTCAAAATAATTCGTCCGATCTTCATTGGTCGTGCCGTTCATCGTTCCGCCGTTATTGAAAACAAGCGTGAAATGTTCGCCGCTACCGACGTTTTCCGATCCTTTAAACATCATGTGTTCAAACAGATGCGCGAATCCAGTTCGACCTTTGCGTTCGTCGCGTGACCCTACATTGTAGGTAACGTTGATGGCGATGACCGGTGCAGTGCGGTCTTCAACCGTAATGACGCGAAGACCATTTTTTAATGTCGTCTCTTTGAAATCAACACGTGAAACCTTGCCGGTTGTCTGCGCCATTGTGTTAAAAGATAAGAGCACAATGGCTAAAATGATATTGAAAAATATTTGGGGTTTTCTCATAAACTTACTCCTTAAACTAGCCAGATAACCAGTAAAGGCTAAAACTCATTAATCTGGCAATTTTACCTCTTGTGTGTATTATGCCGAGAGTTTCACCCGGCATTGTATTTCAAGTGTGATTGAAAAACGTAGTTTTGTAGTATATGAGGAATATACAATTTTTAAATTATGTAGGCAATAATATTTCTACTTTGCGAATTATTAGATGATCAACTAAACAACAATTTCAGCTGAATTTGCCATTAAAATTTGTCAATAATTAGCTTCAAAACGGATAAAGAATAAAAAAATACAGGTTAAAGTTTTGGTGACAATTCTATTTTTTTTGTGTGCCAATTGTGTGCCAAGTACACCAAAGTAGACAAATCTCAATACAACTATAATAAACTGAAATATGAAAAATACTGAATAAATCGAATTAAAATAAACTTAAAGAAACTTGGTAAAATAGTTGTGTAAGACTTCGAACCAGAGGGTCGCAGGTTCGAATCCTGCCGGGTGTACCATTATTTACAACAGTTAAGAGGCATCACAATGATGCCTCTTTTCGTCGGCACACACTTTCACACACATTTGCGCGCCGATTTACGATTTGATTGAATTCAGTTATCAAACATCGAAGCTTTTGGTTTTAGGGAACCGAGGCTTTTTTATTTTCGGAAATACGTCAGTATGCTCACTGGCAAAACCGACAAAAGGTCAGTTTTCAAATAAATTTTCAGAAATATACCCTCTACCGGAGCTTTTTCTGAAACAAATAATTTGTTTTTATTTTTCATCTATTCTGCCCGCTGTATACAACGAGAGAATTTCGAAATGTCCGTGTTTTGTTCCGGCATTAAAATTCATTTTTTGAATCCGCTGATTAGAATGACATCGCTTGGTATTGATCCGCGCGAGAAGGTTAGCTGTTTGCCGTCACGCGAGAAATCGAATGAGTAAAGAATATCACTGGTAAAATTTGTTATCTGCCTCGGCGCGCCGCCCTCTATCAGCTGCGTCCAGAGATTGGTGACTCCGCCTTTTGTAATACCGTAAACAATCGAGCGTCCGTCGGGCATCCAACGTACGTTTGTGAAATAGTCAAAACCACTTGGCAACGCAAAAGACTTGACCGGTGAGCCGCCCGTCGATGCTAGAATTGCCATTTTAGCCGGGGATTTTGGATCCTCCTGATACAAACAAACCAGTTGTTTTCCATCCGGTGAAAATCTTGGAAAGGATGATTCTTTATCAGTCAGCTGCACGGGCTGCCCGCCTTCGATTCCCACCTTCCAAATTGTGGATTTGTTAGCAAAGGAATTATAAACAACCTCGCGCCCGTCCGGCGAAAAGCTTGGATTAAGCTCATTATTGCCGGTCAACTGCGTCGGATTGCCGCCGTCGATGTCCATTCTCCACAAGGCATTAAAACCGGTTCGAGTTGATCTGAAAACGATAAATCGCCCGTCCGGCGAAACTGCCGGCGTGTGATTTGACCCGGCATTCTCCGTCAATTGTTTCGGTCTTGCATCGCCTGTCGAATCAACTATGTAAATATCGTTATTGCCGCCCGAACCCCTCGCATAAACCAATTTTCCATCGGGAGTCCATGATGGTGCAAAACTTCGGTCGCTGCCCGTTGTCACTTGCGAAACGCGTGCCGTATCGTCCACTGGAGCGGTCCAAATGTTTTGAATCATTACACCCCGGATTGTAGCTATAACACTGGAATCTGCAGTCAGGCTTAAAGATTTATAAGTATAGAAATCATTGGAGAGCATTTGGGCTTCTCCCGACGGATAAGCTATTTGCCAGATCTTTGGGTAAGCAACTCCTTCGCTCGCCATAAGTAGAAGGCTTCTGCCATCGGCGAGCCACTCCAAACTGTATGCGGCGACAAATTTTTGTGCGCTGAAAAATGTCATCTCGCCTGTCTCAGGCGAGATGAGGGCGACGCTCACGCCTCGTGGTTTATGAGTTCCCACTGGAGTAGCAATCGTTTTTCCGTCGGGTGACCATGAGGGCGCCGGCGAGTCGAAAAGATCAGCGAAAAACTCGTTCCCGCGCCGTGTTAGAAGTTGCCGTTGATCGGTACCGTCGGCATTGCCGATCATCAATCTGGTTTCATCATCTTCCTGACTAAAGTATGTGATCTGTTTCCCATTGGGAGAAAAACTCACCTTGCCATTGATGCTGTTAAATAGTTTTCGAGCCGCGCCGCCTAGAACGGGAATTTGATACAGTGTGCCGGTTGAAGCGCCCACTTCAAATACAGTGTAATAAACATAGCTACCGTCTGGCGAAAAAGCTAAGCCCGTATATTCAACTGCGGCAGGTGGAATGATCTGAGTGGTACTGCCTGAGACCGAGATCTGCTGCAGCCAGAGACTCTGTTGTTCTTCGTCACCATTCGCATAAACCAGCCATTTACCGTCGGGCGAAATGGCTGTTGTTACAGCTTTGCTGGAACTTGTAACACGCGAAAAATTTGCCGATTCAAAAGAGACGTTTGTTTTCCGATTTTCGGCAAATTTGTAAATGCCAAAACCGACTCCAGCGACGAGAAATACCGCCAGCGTCAGGATCAACACAGTCCGCAATTTGTACTTTTTGACCTGCGAGACGAGATATTCTGCACTTGAAATAGCTGGCGGCAGGCTTTTTTGCGCCGAATTCAAACCGGAAAGCGTACCGGTCGCGTTTTCGCGCATCGCGGCGGTGCTGAAATTAGATAAATTGGGCGGGAGCGACGTATACGAGCGTTCAAACTCCTCGGAAAACTCGAATTCACGTTTGAGATTCTTAATGTCGAGCAGAAAATCGTTGACCGTTTGATATCTCTTGTCGGTTTGTTTTTGCAGTGACTTGAGAACAATTCGCCGCAACTCAGACGGGGCTGTCTCATCGAGGGGCGGCGGCTCGCTCTTGAGAATTGCGGCGATCGAATCGTTTGCCGTCTCGCCTGCAAAAGGAGCTCGTCTTGCCAGCATTTCATAGACAACAACACCAAGGCTCCAGATATCAGAACGCGCGTCGACTGCCTTCCCGCGCGTCTGTTCCGGCGACATATAAGCGACGGTTCCCATGACCATGCCGGATTTGGTTTCAATTTGTGACAGGTTGGTATCTTCGGATGAAGAATTTGATTCCAGCAATTTCGCCAATCCAAAATCAAGCACCTTCACTAAGCCGTCACTGCGCAGCATAATGTTCTCCGGCTTGAGATCGCGATGAACAATGCCGGCATCATGAGCGACTTTCAGAGCGGCGGCAACCTGCAAGGCGATATCCAAAGTTTCGCGTAAAGTCATCGTTTCGCCATTAAGTCGCTCGCGTAGTGTCTTGCCCTGAATCAACTCGGTTGCGATGAAACGCAAATTCTCAAAACTGCCAATTTCGTGAACAGTTAGAATATTCGGATGATTGAGCGCCGAAGCAGCTTTAGCTTCCTGCTCAAAACGGCGCAGCAGGTTTTTATCGCCGCTCAATGAAACATATAAAAATTTAAGCGCAACTTGGCGATTAAGCTTTGTATCTTTTGCCAGATACACTTCGCCCATCCCGCCTTTGCCCAAAAGTGCTTTAATTTTATAGTGCCCGATTTCCTTCCCAACGAGGCTTGTCTGTTGTTCGCGTTCGGCAAACATTTCGGCGGCAAGCGATTCGGGCGGCGTATCTAAAAAATTCTCGGATAAATTTTCAACGGCAAGCAGGGCTTCGACCTTTCGACGCAATTCTTCATCCGTTCCGCAATGTTCTTTGAAAAAAGATTCAAGCTCAGGACGCGGAATTTTAATAGCTGCGTTAAAGATTTCTTCAATCTGCTTTAGACGTTCAGCATTCATTTTTAAAATTGCAGTCAAGGAGAATTTAGATTAATCAAGGCTTTTACCTAAGAATCATTTCAGTAAACGTAACTGCTTAAGCCGGAAGCGGTTTTGAAATAGTTCCGGGCATTTTATTACTCAGTTTGTGCCAACTCAATTGATAGCCAGTTTCGCGCGAACCGCCAATCACGCGTGACGGTTTCGGTCGATACTTTCAAAACCTCGGCAATTTCTTCAGTCGTCAAACCGCCGAAATACTTTAATTCAACAACCCGACTTTTACGCTGATCGAGCGCTGCCAGATTGTTTAACGCTTCATCGAGCGCGACGATTTTTTTTGATTGATCGTCTGAAACCGCTATGTTCTCTGCAAGCGTTACTCTTTCCAGAAAGCCGCCCCGTTTTTGACTTTGTTTCGAACGCGCGTAATCAACCAGAATATGCCGCATCGCTTGTGCCGCGACGCCAAAAAAATGGGCTCGGTTTTGCCAGTTTTGTTGATCATTTTTTGCGATTTTCAAGTAGGCTTCGTGAATTAGTTCGGTCGTCTGAAAAGTGTGCCCGGAAGGTTGCCGGCGCATATGACGGCGAGCCATCTCGCGCAGTTCTTCATAAACGAGCGGCATCAGCTGCTTAAGCGCAAGCTCATCTCCTTTGCTCCAATCATCCAGCAAAAGCGTTATCTGGTTCAAATCTGCACTTAGCATTTTATTACCGGGAGGTATTTAACCGGCTTAGTATAGACCAGAAACATTCAAAATAAAAAAATCTTTTCCGTCGATGACGGTATTTTGCTCAAAATCTCGTTTAGATAAGTGAGGGGAATAATTTACCAAAAAATAAATGGGCGGACGGCGCCGATGCTCTCGGTTGTTATGAGGAAATCCAACCGGATTGGGTGTTGATGCCTTGAGAAATGAGAACCGACGGTTTGACGGCAACCAGGCGCATCATCAAAGCGCATCCCGAAGCACGGATTTTAATTGTGACCAATCACGATGACGACACATTGCGCACGGCGGCAATCGAAGCGGGCGCTCGCGGTTTTGTTTTGAAGGACGACCTGCTCGCGCTCGGCGCATTTCTGGAAAACCGTTAAAGGCTCTAGGCAAGCGGGCAGAGAAAACAAGCGCATTCAATAATAAATTATCAGAGATAAAAAACAGACAAAAAACATGATGTTCGGATTTTGAAGACGAAAATCTTTAATTATCTAAAACCGGTTTTACACACAAAGGAGAATTATTTTATGTCAAAACAGTATTCAATCACTCGTTCGTTTTCACAAAGCATCGGTCGCGCTGCGACTTGTCTCGTTGCGTTGTTTATTTTCACGGCAATGGCAGGCGCGGCGACTCACACGGTTGACACGCCTGATACAAAAAGCGTTCCAAACACACGGACGATTGGTAATCGGGGAGCTTTAACAGACACTCTTTTCAGAGTTCAGGAGTACGAGGTTTTTGGCGCGGCGACAGTTTATGACACTTTGACCGCGGTAAATGATCCAAAGCCTGTAACAATTTTCAGCCCCACCGCGACCTTTCCCGTCACGAATGCGAATGATAGCGGAGCGGGTTCGCTCAGGCAGGCGATCACGAACGCCAATGCGACGGCTGGAGCGGACACGATCAGCTTCGACATCGCTGACGCAGGACCGCACGTGATTCAGTTAGCGTCGGTTCTGCCTGATATTTCAGAGAGCGTAGATATTCTAAACACATCGAACGAGAGCGTGACGGTTAAAGGCAATGGCTCGACGGGTGGTTTCCGCGTCTTCCGCATCAATTTAGGGGCGGTCACCATCAGGAATCTGATTATTAGCAATGGCTACGCCGACAACTACGGCGGCGGCATCTACAACGGCAGCAGCGGCAGATTGACGCTCACGAACAGCACGGTGAGCGGTAATACTGCTGAAAGCGACGGCGGCGGCATCGCCAACTACGGCGGCAACCTGATAGTAGCGAACAGCACCGTGAGCGGTAATTCTGCTTATCGCGGCGGCGGTATTATGAGCTTCATTTTCAGCGACAGCACTTTCACGACGACAATAACGAACAGCACGGTGAATGGTAATAGTGCTGATAGGGACGGCGGCAACATCTACACCTTCAGCAGCAGAGTAACCTTACGTGGCAGCATCATCGCCAATGGCACTGCTATTTTCGGTCCAGACATCGAAAGCGACGCCGGAATCATCTCAGAAGGCTACAATTTGATTGAAGAAACTTCCGGAATCCAAACCACCCTCGAAACAGCCAATGCCGGCACGAACATCTACGGTCTTGACCCGAATTTAGGACCATTAGCGAATAACGGTGGCACAACGCAAACACATGCTCTGCTCGCGTGCAGCCCGGCGATTGATAAAGGCAAGAACTTCTCCGGCTCAACAACAGATCAACGCACGTTGACGCGCACGGTTAACGGCGTAAATTACCCGAATGCGCCAGGCGGCGACGGCACGGACATCGGCGCTTTCGAGGTGCAGCAACCCGACGTCCCCACTGCGCCAACCGTGACAATCAACCAGGCGGCGGGACAGTCTGACCCGACAGGTTCATCGCCGATTAATTTCACGGTTGTGTTTAGCCAATCGGTCTCTAACTTCGCAACGGGCGATGTCACACTGTCAGGCACAGCCGGAGCGACGACAGCGACAGTTACCGGAAGCGGCACGACCTATAATGTAGCAGTCTCCGGCATGACCTTTGACGGCACGGTCATCGCTTCCATCAACGCGGGCGTAGCGACGGGGGCTTGCTCGGGCACTGCCAATACCGCTTCGACATCAACGGATAACACTGTTCAGTACAACGCTCCGGACACCACAGCGCCGACGGTCACTTCAATAGATGACGGCGATGCGGACAATACGGTACAGATAAACGAGACGCTCACGTACACCGTCACCTTCAGCAAAGACATCAACGCTTCGACCGTGACGGCGGCTGATTTTAACAATGCAGGCACAGCTTCAATCACCATCGGCACGATCACGGAAACGACAGCCACTTCCGGTGTCTTTACCGTTCGAGTAACGCCGACCACAAATGGCTCAATAATCTTACGCATCCCGACAGGCGCAGATATTAGAGACACGCTCAATAACGCGCTTGTCACGCCCATATCAGACGACACAACTGTTACGGTTGGCTTGTTCGACTTGACCGTGACGAAAACTCACACGGGTAATTTTACGCAGGGCGGCGTCGGAACTTATACGATCATCGCCAAGAATAGCGGCGGCGGCGCATATAGCGGAACTATTATAGTTAACGATTTTCTGCCGGACGGATTAACGGTAAAACTCATCGAAGTCGGTGCCGGATGGAATTGCGCGACCGATGATTTGCGCAAAGCTTTTAGCTGCGACCGAACCGCCGTTCTTGCCGCCGGTGCGAGCTATCCGTCGATTACCTTTACCGTCGATGTCGCCGCCAATGCTCCGTCTTCGGTCACTAACACTGCCTCGGTGTCGGGCAGCGGCGAAAGCAACAAAACAAACAATACGGCAAGCGACCTGACGATCATCAACGCCGCAACGACATTCTCGATTTCGGGAACAGTGAGGTACGGAATTACCGATGCCGGTCAAACACCGGCAGCAATTTCGGGAGTGAATCTGAACGCAGCCGGAACAGCCAATGCTTCGGCAATCAGCGATACTTCCGGCATTTATCAGTTGTCGAATCTGGCGAGCGGCAATTACACAGTTACGCCTACAAAAACCGGAGAAATCAAAGGCGTCAATTCACTCGACGCAACACGTATTCAACAGCACAGAGTTGGTCTGATTACATTAACTCCGAATCAGTTGATTGCAGCTGATACAGACGGCAGCGGTGCGGTTAACTCACTCGATGCCACTCGCATTCAGCAGCGAGCGGTCGGAATCATTGCTCAAAACATTATCGGACAATGGAAGTTTGTGCCCTCAAGCAAACAATACAACTCGATCAGCGGCAATGTAACCGGAGAAGATTACCAAGCCGTTCTGGTCGGAGAAGTATCAGGCAATTGGGCAACAGCGTCATCATTTGCCGATGATTCTGAGATGGAAGAAGAGATGCTGCCGAAACAAGACAATTTAATTGATACAGCAACCCGATTAGATAATGAGCTTATTGAACAAACCGACGGACGAATAAAGCAATCGGCTGATTTGAAAGCAAATGACTCTCAATCAGAAACAGCAACAGCAGGCGCAGGAGCAGTCAATGTGTCATTGCCAACAAATGCGAAAGCGGCTACCGGCAGTACGATTACTGTTCCTATTACAATCGGTGCTGTTGCGGCAGACAGTTCGATCGAATCAATTGATTTTACTGTCTTTTATAATCCGGCAGTGCTGCAGCCGACCGCGGCTGTCGGCAGCAACGCGGGAACCTTGAGCAATGGTTGTTCTGTATTGCCTAATTCTCCCATCTCGGGCAGAGTGATCGTCTCGGGCGCGTGCGCTCAAGCGATTACTTCTGCAACAGGCGGCGTGTTATACAATCTGCAATTTACCGTCTTAGGTGCAGCTAATCAAACGAGTGCTTTAACATTTGTTAATGCATCAAATAATACCAACACGTTTCAGTTCAATAACGGCACGCCGTCAGCCGTAACTAATATCGGACAGTTTACAGTTTTTGCTCCGACGGCGGCGAGTGTCACAGTTTCAGGCAGAGTAACGAATGATCAAGGCAGAGGCATCAGAAATGTAACAATTATATTGACTGATTCAAACGGCAATCAGCGAACAGCACAGCCGACCAGCTTTGGATATTACAATTTCAGTAATATCGAAGCAGGAGAAACCGTGACGATTACGGCAAAAGCCAGACGATTCAAGTTCTTGCAATCAACCATTGTCAGAACAACTAATCAATCTGTGACAGATGCTGATTTTGTTAGCGAGCCGTAAGCTCCAGCAAAACAAATAGTAACCGGAACAAGCAGAAAAAAGCCGTAAGCATTATAACTAGCGGCTTTTTTCTGCTTGTTTGACAGGATGAATCTCTCGGGTAGTTTTAGACAAAGTATTATGTCCAAAAACTAGAATTTTTGGACAATAAAAATCTTAGAAATTGCTAAGCTCGGAAAATCCTTAATTGAATAAATTGTATTGTCTTAAATATTCCCGTATAAATTCATTCTGATCCTCAATTTTTAAGCCACGTTTGATTTTTGGAAATGTCCAGAGCTAAAAGTGTGTATAATTTCCGTTCGACCTCGAAACTGCTTTTATAGATGAGACAGTTTAATAAATATTATTTATGACGATGGAAGTATTTCAAAAACTCGGTGCGAATATCGAAACTTTGTGGCGCGATAAGAATTATTCGGAAGCGCTTTTTCCGGCAATCGCCGA
>JAESGR010000297.1_pt1 | contig 54134 bp, 58 predicted proteins | sample 9269771 | NCBI WGS metagenome assembly JAESGR01 (sample SAMN15739572, study PRJNA653492) | algae metagenome | isolation source: Chroococcus sp. CMT-3BRIN-NPC107 and co-occurring heterotrophs from well... | place: USA: Clark Mountains Wilderness, California | collected 2010-04-18 | reverse complement strand
GTTTAGTTCTTTTCTTTTTAGGTAACAGGGGTTCAATAATTTCCCACTCTTTGTCGGTCAAACTGCTTGAGTATGGCATTTTCCCTGAGCATACTATTTAATCAAGATCCCAAATGGGTTCTATAGTCTATTTGGGAAATGTTAGTTAATTGTAAAATATACTTTGTATATCTAAAAAAATAGATAAACTTATGAAATTGCAGATCGGTCAGTGGGGGAACTCCTTAGCCTTTCGCATTCCCAAAAACTTTGCTAAACAGTTGAATTTAAAACCTAATGATGCCGTTCAATGTAGCATTGAAGACGGAAAGCTAGTTTTAAAGCCAATTCTACAAGTCAAAGAGTACACATTGGACGAGCTTTTAGACTTTGAGATTGATGAGAGTGAGGAAATTTTCTGGGGCAAATCAGAAGGTCAAGAGGTTTGGTAGATTATATTCCAGAGTGAGGATGTTTTATTTACCTCAATTTTGACCCCCAATTTGGTCACGAGCAAAAAGGAACTAGACCAGCGCTAGTAATGAGTCATACCAAATTCAATCGCAAAATGGGCTTTGTTTTGGTCTGCCCTATTAGTAATACCCAACGGCGTAATCCGTTTTATGTTCAAATTCCTGAAGGAGAACCCCTAACCGGGGTAATTATGGCAGATCAACTTAGATCGCTAGATTATCGGGCTAGAGGTGCGGCGTTTATTAGCGAGTGCCCGCAGGAGTTATTTGCAGAAGTATTACGCCGAATCAGTCCGATTTTGTTTTAGTTGATCGAGTAATGCGCGATCGCATACTCCTTCATCCCAAGCAATATATTAAAATTTGTAAAAGGAGCAGAGTCTCCAGTTTCTACATTTGTAAGCGCAACTAAACTCTATGGCACGTCAAGACACAATCTGGGAACGCTTTTTATCTCCTATAGTTCGCTCCTTTATTAATGAAGAAGAATTGCATCGCTACTACAAAAGTATAGATTGGGAGTCTGAAGGCGCAGCTTTTCAAACCAATGTCACAATTCCCGACTATTACAGCAGCCAGAACTTTCATGGCATTGAGGGCGGTTATCTAACTGCTGGCGCGGCTGTTTCCTACGATCCAATTACCCAATATGTACTACCTCCCGGCGAAACCATAGTCCGCCAATTTCTCGTTGATTCTATTCAATGTAAACCGAGGCGAATTTTAGACTTGGGTTGCGGTACGGGTTCAACAACTTTAATGCTCAAACAGGCTTTTCCGCAAGCAGAAGTAATAGGTTTAGACTTATCCCCTTATATGCTAGTTCGGGCAAATCATAAAGCAAAAGCAGCAGGTTTAGACATTGAGTGGATACAAGGAAACGCCGAACAAACAGGGTTTAAAGACGCGAGTTTCGATTTAGTTACTGCTTCCTTGTTGTTTCATGAAACGCCCACAACAGTATCTCAAACAATTCTGCATGAATGCTTCCGTTTATTACCATCAGGAGGAGAAGTGGCAATCTTAGATGGCAATCAGAAAACCATACGCAATTTAGAGTGGTTAAGTAACATCTTTGAAGAACCGTATATCCGCGATTATGCCGCCGCCAGCATTGATAATTGGATGAATAAAGCCGGATTTGCTGCGGTGCAAACTCAAGACTGGTGGCTTATTCACCAAGTAACGCGCGCCGTCAAACCATTAGCACAGACAAAAGAGTATGCTGTTGATGCGGCTTGGATGCCTGCACCCGGTTACTAAATAGTTATGAGTTTGAAGGCAGTTTTATTTGATTTTAACGGTGTCATTATTAATGATGAACCCCTACACGAGCAACTAATAGAGCAAATTTTGCTAGGAGAAAATTTGCGCCCCCAACCAGGGGAATTTAGAAAAGTTTGTCTAGGAAGAAGCGAGCGCATTTGTTTGCGAGAATTACTCACCAATCGCGGCAGAGTAGTTAGCGACAGCTATTTAACCGAACTCATTAATCGCAAAGCCCAAGCTTATCAAAAACTTTGGCACGAAAAACCCGACCAATTGCCAATTTATCCGGGTTTAGAAGAATTGGTCTATCAACTAACTTCGCGTAACATCAAGTTAGCGATAGTTACAGGCGCTAATCGCCAAGAAGTAGAACTCGTCTTGGGTAGTACATCTTTAGCTAAATATTTTAATGCGATCGTGGCAGGAGATGATATAACTACTAGCAAACCCGCCCCCGATGGTTATCTTTTAGCTGTAGAACGCCTTAAAGAACTTTATCCCAATACTAATTTACAGCCTGCCGACTGTTTGGCAATTGAAGACACCCCCGCAGGCATCCAAGCCGCCAAGAGTGCCGGAATTGCTGTTGTTGGAGTGGCTAATACCTATCCCTTTCATATGCTTCAACGCCAAGCAAATTGGACAGTAGACTATCTCCACGACTTAGAAATAGAACGAGTGCAGAAAGTATTAAGAGAGAAAAAATAAGCTTTATTTGTTGCCTTGCTTGGACAAATGCTAAACTAAAAAATTGAATAAACGGGGAATTAGCTCAGTTGGTAGAGTGCTGCGATCGCACCGCAGAGGTCAGGGGTTCGAGTCTCCTATTCTCCATAAAATAGTTTTGCTATTTTCCGGCAAACTTGTCAAAAAATTAAACTTAACTAATAAAACAGTGCTAAAAATAATTACTAAGCCATGCACAGCTAATTTTTCATGGTTTAGTAACTTCTACAACCCATAGGCTCTAGGCTGCTAAATATTGATATTATGTTTATTCTCAAAAGACAAGATGTAGAAATCTTCAACATCAAACACCCCACCCTCGACCAACTTATTCCCATTATTAATTATCAAAGGCAAACTTTTCGATTGCTGCAAGTATTTCCTCTTAATCAAGTACAAGAGGCTTTAGCCCTATGGCGAGATTTGACAGATAATAAGGGCAAAGCTTGCATTTTACTTGAAGAACCCGATCGCTACACTCTTTGGGGGAAAATTAAACCAGAACAACTAAATATCAATAGTAAAGTTGGCGAAGTCTCTTTAAAATCTTTAGTCAAAGGTAGTTTATTACTATTGCAAGCAGTTTATACAGATATTGAAGACCTTTTAGGAGCTAGACAAGCAAAATTATTTCAAAAAGATTTTAAAAAATTTCTCGAAAAAGTAGATTTAACTGAAAAATCACCCGAAGCCGTTAATTATTTACTAGCAATCGATCCGCTAAGTGCCGAACAATTACCTACTTGGCAAGAAGCCCAAATACTCAACTTGTTACAAGAAATTCATCGTTTGGGAAAAAGATACTTCGGTGACTCTGACTTTACAACTAATGCCCTCGAAAGCTTGGCAGATATGTCAGCAGACGAACAATCAGGGTTTATACAGTGGCTAAAACAATCAAGCCTTGGTAAGCTGTGGCAGTAACAAAAGAAAGTAAGCGCGAGCGGCGATTAATTATGTAGGTTGACAGCTAATAAAAATATACAAGTAAAAAATTGCAACTATATCTTCAAAATTTCAAATAACAAAAAATATAAATGACCTTAGTATCAACTTATAACCTTTGTCGCGGCTGCCTTTGTCTCAGGAGTTTTTATGCACCAGCCCCCAAATAGAGTAAATAGCTCAAAATCCTTAATATCTCTGCAAACAATTGTTTTAATTGCAACTTTTTGGGGCTTTTTGGCACTTTTGTTAGCTTTATTCTTTAGTCCTTCAGAACCACGCGCCCAGTGGTATATAGTTACTACCTATATATTTCAATATGTTGCTTACTTAAGCGCGGTGGTGTTGTGCTTTAGAAATACGCTCGCTCCAACAATAATTAGCGGGCGCAGTGTTTGGTTAGGAATTGGGTTTGGGCTGCTGTCTTACCTAATCGGCAATTTAATTTTAGGCTACTGGGAGCTAGTGCTTCAGCAAGAACCCACTAATGTATCGCCAGCAGATTTATTTTTTGTCGGTGCTTACTTATTTTTGGGTGGAGGCACAATTTCAGCCTTGAGTGCTAGAAGAGTGAATCTAGAACGCTGGCAATGGGGAATAGTCGCAGTGATTGCTACAGTAGGTATTGCTATAGCAATTTTTGTTGCTAATCCAGCAACTTCTATTTCTGTACCTAATGAAACTACTACACCAATTTGGTCGTCAGCAGCAATTGAAAATTCTTTATTATTGTTCTACATCGTTGCCGATGTCCTACTGCTAATTATCGCTACAATAGTAATGCTGACTTTTTGGGGCGGTCGTTTCTCACAATCGTGGAAAATGATAGCAGCAGCAGTGTTCTCGCTCTACATTGGCGATGTGTGGCTTATTTATGCTCAAAATCACATTGAAAACTACCAAGGTGGAGCGCTGCTAGAAGTATTTTGGGTATTTAGTGGCGTGCTATTTACCATTGGCGCTACGGTCGAATATGAAGTATCAATTGGTTCTCGGCGTGAAAAGCGCGGACGGAAGCGGGCTTAAAATAAAACTGGATTATGACTGGAAAAAAAATTTCTGAATCTATAAAAAACGACATTATTCACTTGTATAAGCATACAGGGGAAACAACTTCAACTTTGGCAGAACGCTACGGCGTGAGCAATTCAACTATTAGCCGGATGTTGAAAAATACCTTGCCAGAACAAGAGTATGAAGTATTAATTGCTTCTAAACGGGCAGCGAGAGTACCTGGAACTGAGGGCGCTAAACAACTACTGGCTAGTTCGCCAACCCAAACAGAAACAATTGCAGAAGTACCCATAGAACTTAAACCAAGCCTACAACTAGAGGAACCAAGTACAAACCCCACACCAATTATTAAGCGCCGCAGTATTATTAGCCGCGAGGAAAAATTACCTGTAGCTGTAGACGATTCTAGCCAATTAGAGACTATTTCAACTCTCGCAGACGATCGCGCCCAATTAACTGCCAAAAGTGATCGCCCAACTTTAATTACTCAAAATTCTGAGATTAACTTTAAGGTAACTTCCTCCCCAGAACAACTAGAAACTAAAAATTTAAATTTTCCGATTGACGAAGAAACTAACGCTATAGTTGCAGAAATGCTCGGCGAAGATATGTTAACGGAGGCGGAAGATAGCGAGGGCTTGGAAGATTTAGATGATTTAGATGATGAAGAGGATGAACTTACAAGAATAGTCAAAAGGCGCTCGTCAAGCAATGTTTTAATTCAAGTATTACCGCTATCAGAAGCCAATTTACCGAAAACTTGTTATTTAGTAATCGATCGCCTATCAGAATTGATTACTCGTCCCCTCAAAGAATTCGGCGATTTGGGACAAATTCCGGCGCACGAAACCAATCAAAAAACTTTGCCAATATTTGACAATCATCGTGTAGCGCGGCGTTTTTCTACCAAACGCGATCGCGTGATCAAAGTTCCTGATAGTAAAATGCTGCAAAAAACCTGTCCTCACCTCCAAGCGAAAGGAATTACAAGGCTATTGGTTGATGGTCAAGTTTATTCCCTGCATCCAAGTTAGGCAACTATTGGTTATAAATTTTGCATGAACAATAATTCTCAACTTCTTTCTAGTGCTAGTTATTGTGTAGTCTTAGTCAGCGCTAGTTCGCAAGCCCAAGCCGAAGAACTCGCTATAGTTTTAGTAAAATCTCAACTAGCGGCTTGCGTTAGTTTCCTGCCGATTACTTCTATTTACACTTGGCACGAACAGCTACATCAAGACCAAGAATGGCAATTAATAATTAAAACCAAGCAAACATTATTTGCTGAAATTACCGCTAAAGTTCAAGAAATACATTCTTACGAAGTTCCAGAAATTATTGCTATTCCCTTAATTGCTGGCTCTCCATCTTATCTCCAATGGATTTCAAAACAAGTCGAGGGGTGTGAAGAAGTTTAAAAAAGACAAGAGGCTGTTTTCCCCTTGTCTAAATTCTTTAACCTTACTAGCTAGTTTACTTGCCACCAGCCCAAAGCTGGGCCCAAAAATAACACCGTCAGCCACCACGCAACTAATAAACCGATTCCAAGCCAAGCACCACGAGTACTCCAGTCTACAAATTGTTGTGCTTTGCCTTTGCTAATTGGTAGCCAAGGGAAAAATCGTTCTTCTTGCCCGTATTTTTCTTTCAGTGCTGTCTTACGCCGTTTTGATTCGCCCATAACTCTAATAAAATATGCCTTCTGTGCCTGATGATAGCGCCATAGATAGAGTTATTGCTAGTTCGCGCAAATTAACTTGACAACAAAATAGAAGTAGCTACACTGCCTGAAGGCTAAAAGAAAAATCAAGCTCCTCTAAAAAAGCATCTAGTTTTTGCTTAGTGATGTTTTGCATGACCACAATATGCGCCCAATCGTCCAGCACTGCCAAATGCCACTTGGTGATCGCCCTCTTTGATGGTTTGGCAAATACTACAGTATTAGAAAAAGCATTAAGTACACAGGTATACTGTCTTAACTGTAATTGCTGATAAAGGTATTGAGCATTTAAAATGCAAGTTTCAGCTTCGGTAGTAAAACCAACACGACCTCTAGTTTTTAAGGCGTACCACAAAATTAAACTAGAATGACCGTTTCTAGAACCGAGAATAGTTGTATTGCGAAACTACTTCCTCTTTTGTTGGTGATAGCAGAAGTCCGGCGCGAACTTTGCAGTTTTTAACTGTAGCTGCTTGGCTAATTCCGGTAGTGTTTTTAGGTGGCTCTTGGGTATTGCTGACTTTAGCTCCTAATTCTACCTATGGCAGCGATACATTTTTAAATCTATCAACCGCATCTCAACACTTTTGGGGTAATTCGGCTTCTTTTGTTGTCACTTTATTAATATCTTTTTCTTGTCTGCTCAGTTGTACTACTGGCGTTGCCAACTCGCCGCGCATTTTGTACCAACTAGCTTTAGACAAACAATTATCGCTAGTCTTTGCAGTGGTGTCTCCTCAAGGTGTTTTAGAACCTGCTTTAATACTTACCTTTTTTATTAGTTGCCTGTGTTTAGCTTGGGGAGATGTAGCTCAAATTATCGCCATAGCGGGAACAGCTTATTTATTAGCAATCATGGGTCTGCACCTAGGGCTATGGTTGCGTCGAGATGCTCCAGAAGTGCGCTGGGGTAGGCTGTCTCTAGTTTTTTTTGCTAGTTGAAGCTGTGGTTTTGGTAGTCGGCGGTACGCTGTGGAGTTGGCAAGATTTAGTCGGAGGACTTGCAATTGGGATTGTAACTATATTTGTATATGCAGCATAAGGCGGACTACTCTTGCTCCCTTTCATCTCCAATGGTGGCTTCAGCGTCACCAGTATAGATAAAGCAACTTTAAAGATTTTGTTATCGCTTAAGTAGTTATTTTAATTTTATTAGTTTGTGGCGCTACTACTAGCGGTTGGGCAATTGGCAGACATTTGCATCACAGTTTTAGCCACCAAAGCGCCAATTTGTTGGTCATACTATTGGTGACGCTATCGTTTATATTGATCGCGATCGCTTGCTGGACGACTTTACCTCAAATTGTCGCCCTCGATGCCCACAAGCAAGCAAAAAATCTCTTGAGTGCTGCTTTAGATACCTTTCCCGATTCGATTTTAGGGCTATCAGAGAATGGCATTATTCGCCAAGTCAACCCGCCAGGAGAAGAAATATTTGATACTCAAATTCAGCATTTAATCGGGCAACATCTGCATCAATTTTTGCCAAATTTAGTCGGTAAACCGCCGTAGTGGGCAAATAGAAGCGAACAAATAGTTCAAGTTCGCCAGCAGACGCGCATTTTAAATGTAAGTATTTCTAGTCCCTCACCCCAAAGATTTCCTGAATATGTAGCAATTTTACGAGCTATAACCGAGCGCAAACAAGCTGAAGCCGATATGCGTATTAATTTAGAAAAAGAAAAAGAATTAAACTTGTTAAAGTCGCGTTTTGTCACCATGGCATCCCATGAATTTCGCAGCCCCCTAACTACGATATTGTCTTCGGCAGAATTAATTGACAAGTACGGTTTTAAGTAGACACAGGAGAAAAAAATCCAACATCTGCTATGAATTTAATCTAGCGTCAAACACAGGACGCAATTATTAAATGACATATTGTTAATTCGTCAGGCAGAAGTGGGAAGACTATAGTTTAAGCCCCACGAAATTGATTTAAACCAATTTTGCCGCGACTTAATAGATGAAATGCAAATTAGTACCCTGAAACACACAATAGTCTGGAATAGCGAAAATAACCCGATAACTGCTTGCTTAGATGAAAAACTGCTGCGACAAATTTTGAGTAATTTACTTACAAATGCGATCGAGTATTCTCCTCAAGGTGGCATCGTTCATTTTGAGTTGATTTGTACAACCCAGTCGGCAATTTTTCGCGTCCAAGGTTCAGAAATTGGCATTTCACTTTCAGAGCAAGCCAGCTTATTTGACTCTTTTTATCGAGCCAGTAATGTCGGCACAATTTCCGGTACCGGATTAGGGCAAGCCATTGTCAAGAACTCTGTAGACTTGCAGGGCGGCTTAATTGCTGTAGAAAGTGAAATTGATGTGGGTACGACGTTTACAGTTACACTCCTGTTAAATCAAATCCTATACACTTATGACAAAAATTTTAGTAATTGAAGACGAGCAGTTAGTTAGAGAAAATATTTTAGACTTGCTAGAAGCTGAAGGTTTTGATGGCATTGGAGCCGAAAATGGTCATGTAGGGGTAACTTGGGCATGGGATTGCACACCCGATTTAATTATTTGCGATGTGATGATGCCAGAACTTGATGGTTACGAAGTTTTGAAGCTACTCCACAAAGAACCCGTTACTGCCACAATTCCGTTTATTTTTCTTACAGCCAAAGCCGATAAAAGCGATTTTCGTCAAGGAATGCAGCTAGGAGCAGATGATTATATAACTAAACCCTTTACTAGCGCTGACTTGTTAGGAGCGATCGCCGTGCGGTTAGAACGCAAAGCAGCGACAGTTAGGCAATCGGAGAAAAAATTAGAAGAATTGCGTAAAAGCCTTACCAATAAGCCAAAATATACCAGCACGGCAGTTTTTGATAACGAGTTTGCCGCCCTCAAGCAGTCTCAGTTTACTGGGCAGCTATCGGTTAAAGCAGAGGGAGGCGGAGAGCAGCAGTGGATATTTTACCTTTACTTGGGAAGGCTTTTGTATGCCACAGGTGGAACTCATCCCATGCGGCGTTGGCAGCGAAATATATCAACTTACTGCCCGCAAATCGAGCGTTATCAAGAAAATATGCCGATAGATGCAGATTCGCCCGCAGAATATCAATTATTGAATTTATGGCTCGATCGCCAACAAATTAGTAGAGAGCAAGTAGCCCAAGTAATTCGAGCGATCGTCTAAGAAATATTGTTTGATAGTATGCAGGCAAAACAATTAAGCTATCAAATCGAACCAAAAGAAAATTTGTTTCCAGCGCAACTATTATTAATTGATGCCGACGCAGCGACGGCGGCAGCGAGGCAAAGTTGGCAAATCTGGCAAAGCGCCAATTTTAGCGAAATATCTCCCAATCAAGCACCAATTATTAACCGACTAGAATAATTAAAGCAAAAAGTTTCGGTAGCTGCCTATCGACAGCTAACAGTTTTACTCAACGGACAGCGTAGTTTGCGAGACTTGGCTTTACAAAGGAAGCGTCAAGTTGTGGAAGTGACTTCTTCTTTGCTGCCCTACATTCAGTCTGGCGTAGTAGAGTTGACCGATACTACCGATGTGCCGATTTTAAGTGCGACCACACCTCCAGATTCTTCTAGTCTAGACGCAACTTCATCGCCCCAGTTTTTGATCGCCTGTATTGATGACAGTCGGTTGGTTTGTCAGACAATGGAGAAGATTTTAACTCAATCAGGCTATCAGTTTGTAGCCATAGATGACCCGCTCCGAGCTTTAGCAACGCTGCTTAGTCGCAAACCAGATTTAATCTTTTTAGACTTAGTAATGCCTAACCTTAATGGTTATGAAATTTGCGCTCGTTTACGCAAGATTCCTACCTTTAGCGATACGCCAATTGTAATTTTGACTAGCAATATTATCGATCGCGTCCGAGCAACGGTAGTAGGCTGCTCTGATTATTTAAGTAAACCGATAAAATCTGAAAGCGTACTATCAGTTATTTCTAAGCACCTATCTTGTGCGATCGCTACCCAGCCAGAGTCGGCAATCTAAATTCGGCGTACTTGGCAAGACTTCCGCTCGCGGTCTAGTTGGGGTTCTTGCCAGGAAAAGGCAAAATGACTAACACCGCGCACTTGGGGTGCAATGGTGCGAATTGCTTGCATTTGCGCTTCTAAAGACGGGCGGTTAGAAATTGATTTACCCCAAACTCCAGCGATCGCCGGAATGACATTAGCTTCGGGAGTCTGCTTTGTAACTTTCTGCACTAAAGCTGCAATACAAGCCGCGTTACCGCAGTTAGCGTAAGCCATGGCGTGCCACTCTAAAGTTGTGGGAAACCGATGCCAAGGTTGCAAGCGCGAGTCGTAACCTTGACCCACGGTTTGATTGGCATCGGGGAAAAATACCGCTCCTGCCTTGATTCCTTGGCGCTGTACGGGCCAAGCGGCGACGGCTAAAAAGTCTAAAATTCCTTGAATTGCATGGGCTACGCTCAACTGCCACAACTCCCATTGCAGGCGCGGCTGCCTTTGGGCGGCACTAGGTAAAACGATCGTCTTTGGGGTTGGCAACGATGGTATATCTTCTTTTGGTGAAGCTATGACGGGCGGTAGAGCGGGGGGGGTGCGTCCTTGCCACAATGGTTCGCCTTCAGTAGGATACCGTTGGTCTACGGCGGCTACATCGGCTACAGATATAGAGCCTTTTTTGGCATAGCGCCCAATTAGTTCTGCGCCTTTGGAATTTAGCGCCCGTTTGGATAAAGCTTGTTGGGCTGCATCGCCATAAATCCATAAGTCTTGGACTTTAGTAATTACAGAATTAGCCCCTAAGCCGCGTGGATAGCGGACGTAATCAAACAACACTCCATCGGGGCGACGACGAGCAACTTCGTTGACTAACTGGTAATAGTCTCTTTTTGCCTGCAAATTGTAAGGATCGATAAAAACTTGACTTTCATTATCAACGAAATATAAGCTTGTTTGCCCTTTGCCATTACGAGCTAATACCGACTGGCGATCGCTTCTTTGGCCGTAAGAATAGCCAAAATTCATCATAAACATCCAAGCGTAAACTTTTAAGCCCCGCTCGCGACCTTTTTGAATGGCTTGAGCCAGTAAATCCACTTTTTCGCTGCCGGGGGTACGCACAACTGAAGGCCAAGCTGTACTATTGGCTCCCATCGGTAGCAATACTTGTCCGTCGGCAAACACTTCAACGTAAACTTGGTTATAGCCTCGGTTGATAATCCGATCCATAATTTCGTCTAGTCTGCCTGGTTGTAAATCGCAAGGATATAACCGCAGCCAAATTGCTTGAATTTCAGGCCAAGATTGATTGCGACATTGTTGGAGTTGCTGGGAGTGTTGATTTACCAGCCCTTGATAGCGACTTAGAGCTTCCCTATCGCCCTTTAGCGAGGCTTGAAGTAAATTTTGTTTTTCTTGCTTTGCTGATTCTGCTAACTGGCAGTAGGCAGTAGTTTGAGCTTTTGCTGGGTAGAATCCAAAATTAGTCGTAATTAGACTACTTGTAACAATTGTAGCGATCGCATTTCGCCAAGGAAGTATAGTTTTTTTTTGTTTCACAGAATGATTAATCATGCCCAAAAGCATAAATAAAGGATGTATTAAAGTCTTAATTTAATTAAGCTCACTTTAACCCAAGGTTGCTTATTAAACTATGCCAACTGCCTTTATTTAAATAAATTGCCTAGAATTAACATTTACAGTCATTGAATAATAACTGCTTGCTCTAGAACAAAATTTATCCGTCAGTCAGTAGTCAGCAATTGGTAAGTTTTCATCTGCATTTTACTGACTGTTACAACCTAGTCTAAGTTTCTGGAATTCATAAAACTAAACTAGCCACCTCTAGAAAGACTTGTTTCTACTTGCTTAAATTCTTGTTGCAGCCGTTGCTTGAGTTTTTGGGGTACGGGGCGGTTGGGATAAGAACTATAATGTCCAGCTAAAGAATTTAATGCTGTCCGCATAGTAGTAAAAGAATTGAGGACCGCAACGGATGTATCTCTCTGATAGCGGGCAGAGAATTCATTAATTTTTTCTCGCGCTACGGCTTGAGACTGAGCTTTTTCTGGATCGTCTTCCGACAAATCTAGGGCGGTTCTCAGAGTATTTACTACGCTTAAAGTATCTTGGCGATAATCTCCGCTTAAGGAAGTAGAGCTATTACTAGAACAGCCTATTAAGCCAATGACTGCAACTAAAACCAAGGCAATCAGACGCGACCAGTAGCGCTTCATAAGTTTTTAAGTAAGTAGATGTTAAATCAACGTCTATCCTATCAGTGATTGGTGCAGTGGTGATCGTTTTGTCCTAGGGAGGAAGTGAGAATTTTAGGTGTTTGCGAGTTAGGAGGCAGGAAAGGATTGCAGAAAGAGGACATAAAATTATATTCAAATTCAGCAACACCCAGGTTTGATAGTTTTAATTGGATGATAAAGAGTATCTCTTTGCTGATATGGGCGATTATTCAGGGCAGAAATTGCCTTTTGGAGAGTTTCTACTTCCATGCACGTACCACCTACCGCGCCGGCCATTGTTGTGATATGTTCTTCCATCAACGTACCACCGATATCGTTACAGCCCCAGTTGAGCGCTTCTATTGCCCCATTTAATCCTAGTTTTACCCAGCTTGGTTGATGGTTGGGAATCCAATTGCCCAGCATAATTCGCGCTACTGCTGTGAGTAATAAAGCATCCTCTATAATTGGTTGATCCCGTCCTACCCGCTTACGTAGAGGCTTAGGGGCTTCTTGTCCGACAAAAGGTAGCAAAATAAATTCGCTGATGCTGGCAGGGTAGTCTTTTTCTAAGGCGGATTGTTGCAGACTTCGCAATTTTTCTAAATGCTCTATTTGCTGTTCGGGGGTTTCAATATGCCCAGAGAGCATAGTGCTAGTTGTGGGTAAACCTAGTTGATGAGCGGTACTGACAATTTCTAGCCAAGTGGCTGTATCGGTTTTTTCTGGGCATAAAATGCGCCGCACTTCATCGTTTAATACTTCCGCCGCCGTACCGGGCATGGAATCTACACCCGCGTCTTTGAGGGCAGCAATAACATAGGCGTAACTAAGCTTATCCTCTTTAGCAATAAATTGAACTTCTTGCGGAGAAAAAGCGTGAACGTGGAGTTGAGGATACTTGCCCTTGATAGTTGCAACTAAACGTAAATAATAATTTAAACTTTGCCCGTTGATTTTAGCTGCTGGGTTTAATCCTCCCTGCATGCAAATTTCTGTAGCATTGCGCTCTACAGCATCAGTGGCTTTGGCTAAAATTTGTTCCCAATCTAACCAGTAAGAACCCTCAGCGTTAGCATCGCGCCTGAAGGCACAGAAACTACAATGTTGTTCGCAGATATTTGTATAGTTAATATTGCGGTTGATTACGTAAGTGACAGTATCGCCTGCTTGACGATGACGAAGCTTGTCGGCGGTGTATTTGATTGCAGACTTTACCCCAAGATCGGTCTGCTTTAATAACATTACTCCTTCTTGGGCTGACAAATTGGCTCCATTCAGGGTATTTTCAAGAATTGACTCAATAGTTTTAGTCGTCACGAGGCATCCAATAAATAACTTCTGCTCTATCTCTAATTTTGTCAGAAATATCCGCCGCAGGTAAATGTTGGTAAAATGCCTCCGCAGTCAATCAGACTATATTGCTAATTGAATAGGTCAGATAATTTACCGAAAAAATGGTGAGGCGTGAAACTTAAAACTTGTTTGCTGCTGCTACTGTGGACAACTATAGCCCTGGGTTTGCGTTTGCTTCAACTTACAGTTAAGTCGCCTTGGACGGATGAATTTTCGACTTTGGTGTTTAGTTTGGGTAATAGTTATCGCACTGTTCCTTTAGACAGCGCGATTTCTGTTGACGAACTATTACAACCATTACAGATCAATCCCTATGCTGGTATTAATCAAGTTATTCACAACTTACTTACTGAAAGCAACCATCCACCGCTTTACTTTATGTTGGCTCATTGGTGGATGAAATTATGGTCTGCCGATAGCGGTTTAGTTTCCTTGTGGGTAGCTAGAAGTATTAGTGCTATATTCGGTGCGTTGTCTGTTCCAGCAATTTATTTACTAAGTGCTTTTGCTTTTCGATCTTCTTTAGTTGGACAACTTGCGGCGGCGATGATGGCGGTTTCTCCCTATGGCATTTTTTTAGCTCAAGAAGCTCGTCATTACACTTTAGCTATTTTGTGGGCGATCGCTTCTTTCGGTTGCTTAGTTGCTGCTACAAGACATATTCAATATCAAACGACATTACCTTTTTATACGGCTATAACCTGGATAGTAGTCAATATTTTGGGCATTGCTACCCATTACTTTTTTGTATTAACTCTGGCGGCGGAAGGTTTGGTATTGCTTATTTGGCAATACCGCCAAAAGAATAAAGCTTTTAGCTCTCCCTGGGGGCAAATTTACGCTGTTGCAGCGAGTACGGCTATCGGCGGGATAGTTTGGCTGCCAATATTTTTACAAAATAATAGCAAGTTGACTGAATGGATTGAAAATGGTGAAAACTCGAACATTTTGGCGCTATTCAATCCCATTTTTCAACTAATAGGTGCTTGGATTCCGATGCTGTTGTTGCTACCTATCGAAGCTTCGGCAATATCAGTAGTTATTGCTTCGGGTTTAGGGATGCTAATTTTCTTAATTTGGGCTGTTCCCTTACTCAAACGCGGCTTTATCACTAATTTGCGCCAACCAAAAACTCGTGTAATTACTAAGGTATTTGCCGGAATTGTCGGCAGTGCGATCGCCATATTTTTGTTTTTCACCTACATTTTAGGTATAGACCTTACTCGTGGCGCTCGATACAACTTTGTTTACTTCCCAGCGGTTATAGTTTTAGTTGCAGCTAGTCTAGCGGTTTGTTGGCATCCGGCAAAAATAAATAAACGCAAATTAAATAATTTATTTTCTGGCAAAACCGCCATAGCTTTAATTTGGCTGCTAGGATTAGTTAGTGCAATTAGCGTTGTTTATAATTTGGGCTATCAGAAGTATTATCGCCCCGATTTATTTGTGCAGTTAGTGCAAAAAAACAGTTCTTCTGTACCAGTTTTGATTGCTACAACTCATAAAACCCACGTCCAAACAGGCGAAATGATGGGAATTGCTAGAGAATTTAAACTTGCTAAAATCCAAACTAATCCGCAGTTTCTTTTAGCTCATCAATCTCTTAATCCTTATACTTCTACAACTGCGTTGCAAAATACTATAAGTCAGAAACCACTACCTTTTGACTTATGGTTAGTGAACTTTTATGCCCCCGTAGAAGCAATCAATAGGTGCTATACAGATACTGATAGTAATCTAGAAAATAACTTAGAAGTTCCTGTAGATGGCTACAATTACCAGCTTTATCACTGTCAGCATAAGTAGTTAGGACATAATTTTCTATTTTTGCAAAAAATTTGTTCTTTCAGATTGGGGAACGCTGACTGGAGACAAACCAGCGATCGCACGGAGATTTTGGCAGCGAATCAAATCAACAAAGTTTAAACCCGAACGCTTTTCAATTTGTGCCACAACTTCTATGGCTGACAACAAATGTTCTGCCGCCTCTGTTTCTGAATAACCGCGCCTTTGGGCTACCTTGATGGCTGCTTCATCGGCTGCTAATTCTACTTTAGCACTACTACTATTGCGCCAAATTTGAGCTACAGAAAAAGCACTTAATCCTATACCAATAACCACACCCACCGGATCGCCTTGCACTAATTCTACCGTTGCCCCCAATAGCCCAGCTAATCCCACCCCTTGATAAACATCTGGTTTAAACCATTTAATCCCTGTAAGCCAGCTAATACTACTTAATAGCAACAAATCTCGTTGGGGTTTAGACAATCGCCGCCACAGGTCAAAATTAATATATACTTGCCGTTGCTGCTGCCAAGGAAGCGGTAAAGGAGTGTCAATTATCTGCCTTTGCTCTGGTTTACTAACAATTTTGGTAATCATTCGCCCCGAAGCAGGCATCAAATCTAATAGGCGGCGAATTTCAGCGTTTTGCTCCATAATAAATAGTTTTTGTGCGATCGCAAGCTAATTAATATCTCCATACTTAACACCCTACACCCTTTTGAGGCTTTGCTTTGGGAGCAAACAGTTACAAAGCGCTAGATAGTTTACTAATTGTTTGCGCCTGTTCTACCGTAACTTCAACAAGTTGGCTATTGGTTTGTGCCTGAGTGCGAGATAATTCGCTAATAGTCTTTGCTTGTTCAATTAAAGTGTCTGCTAGTTGACGATGGACTTGCATCTGCTCTTGAAACATTGACTGTAGGTCAGCGATTTTATCTGCTAATTGATTAATTCTGTTTGCTTGCTCTAAAATTACTTCTTTTAAACCAGATTCCGTTTCTAATTGGCTGGGAAAGTCCTTAGCTTGGCTTGGGGAGGTTAAAAATTTGTTTATAGGTATGACATTACTTTTGGGAATGCGATCGCTTAAAGTTAAATATTTAACTAGCTTTTCCGTGTCTTCGTCTTTTAAATAAGACGGAATTTTGTTTAAGGGTGGATTAAGATAGTTAATCAAAATTGTTTCAATCCGTCGCAACGCCAAAGAATCCCTTTCAGTCAGCCAAGCAATCTTGACATCGCCAAAAGCTTTCAGTACCGGAAGCCTGTGATGACCTTTCAAGTGATCTTGAATATTAATCGATCTACCTATATACAAAACTCTACCTTGGGATGACAGCGCAAAATAAACTCCCGCACAACTTGGCAGTTTAGCTTTATCAGCTAAAAGGAGGCTAGGAAGCGAAGCAAGATCGAAACACTCTGGCGCAAGGGCGGACGACGACATTGTTTATACCTCAAGGGAGCTTAATGTATTATAAATTCTTGTAGTGACGCAAGACATTGCGCCCTGACAACCTTCGTTAGAAGATGCTCGACACCTCAATTTACAGTAGTTAAGATGTAAGTCTGCCTTGCATTCCTTCTTTATTTCAATATTTCATTATATGGATGATTCAGAGCGTTTGTCAGAAGAAACTGCGATCGCATCTATTGACGCAGTGCTTAAACAATTAACAAGTCGCTGGACAAGTTTAAAAAAAGCAAGAATTGATTTAAATTTTAAGACAGTGAATCAATCCCTTGGGGGAGTGAATGAAAATATTAAACAACTATCAATCAGTTGGGATGAGTGTCAACCAACTATTAAAACTGCTATCCAAATCGAGCAGAATTTTGTGCTATCAAAAGACTACGCACCACAAGTAGAGCAAGCTTTGAGGGATGTAGGAATTCCAATAAAAGGTGAATTCCCTAGCTATGAATTTTCTCCATTTAAGCTGACATTTTTTCTCGATAGTGGTTACGTCAAGCTTGGTATGGGACGAAAATCCCAACAAAACAAGGCTTTAGCACCAAAGGCGATCGCATTATGGGTAGCAAAAGAATATCAACGAATAGTTCACAGCAAGTTTAATGCTGAACAATTTGGTCAAGAATTATTTACTGCTTATGAAATACTCAATAGACAAAATCTAACTAAAAGCTGTGTAGTCTGGGGACATCCCATTGAAATCAAAGAAATATACAAATTATTAACTTTAAAAACTTCAGCAAAACAAGACTACCCTGAAGCACTTTTTTCTTACGATTTAGCCCGATTAAAAGAGCAGTTTGACGTTTCCCACAACGGTTATAGATTTGAATTTGTACCTTCTCGCAATCAATCTAGCGGATTACTTTTAGTTAGTAGCAAGGGACAAGAAAGCAGAATTGGTAGCCTAGCCATCCACGACAAGAGCGATCGCTAAATTATAATTGTTTAGATATATGCAAATTGATGAATTCGATATTGAAGCTATCCGCTCTGGTCAGCCACCCTTAAACCCTCAATTCTTGACAGCGATGACTCTAGGGAGCGAGCTATGGTTAGAGCGATTTCAAGAATATTATCTTGCTAATTATATTGCTAGTGGAGGTAGTAAAATTAAAGTTTTAGTAGGTAGTGCTGGTAGCGGCAAAACCCATTTAATTCACTGCATTCGACAAAATGCTAAAACCTTAAACTACGAAACCGTATACCTTTCAGCACGAGATTATGATGACTATCGCCTCAATAATCTACCTGGTTTGTATCGCGCTATAGTTCAACAAATTGATAAAGAAAAAATTGTCAGAGGACTTTGTTGCAGTGTTGCTAAACAATTAGGCTACGCCACAGATAAGTATGACGGTACAACCTTATTTTTACATCTTTTAATTGACGACACAAAACTCCCCCGTAATGAAGCGATAAAAAAGATTGAAAGGGCAGCTTCGGAGGTTTTTGGCGATGTAGATTTTGGCTCGTCTTTTACAGCCTTTGCCTACCGCATTATTGACAATCACATGATTAAGGGCAATGAAAAAGATGTTGATTTAGCTTTAAAGTGGCTAAGTGGGCATAAGTTAGAACGTTATGAAAAAAAAGATTTACTTTTATTTGAACAACTGCAAAGAGTCAATGCTAGATATTGGTTAAATTCTCTCATTCGGCTCTTAAAAATTGCTGGAATGACGGGTTTAGTAGTAGCAATTGACGACTTGGAAGTAATGACCGAACGTTCTCAAGAAACAGGCAAATTTATCTACTCGCCTAATGCAATTAAAGATGTTTGCGAGCTTTTTCGTCAACTAATTGATGATGCGGAATTGCTCAACAACTTTCTGCTGATACTAGCAGGACGACGAGAAATAATTGAGGATGAAAAACGCGGCTTTGTCAGCTATGACGCTTTGTGGATGCGGTTGCAAACGGGATTAGTGCAAAAAAAGTTTAATCGTCTTGCAGATATGGTAGATATGGACGCTCACGTAGAGGTTAATGGTCAAAATTTTCCCGATCGCGTTCAAACTCAATTACGTCAGCTATTGATAGAGATGGGTGTACAACTGCAATATCATGGTTTCCCGGACGATTTAAGCCAACATAGCAATTTACGCAAAAGAGTAATGGAAGTTGGCACAATGATTCCAAAGGGAGTTTAAATAATGCAAAAGTATGATGACCGCCGCCGGAGGGCGATTTCCGTAGTAGAATCTTTAAGGTCTGGTATTCCAAGTCGTGCTTCTACTAAAGAATTAGCAGACTTACGACCATCCTTAACCGAACCGATTAAACAAGATTTAGCAAAACTCGCTCAAGATAATATTCCCAAAGGTAGGTTAATCTGGGGCGCTTATGGCCAAGGAAAAACTCATGCCCTAACTACTATCGAACATTTAGCCCTGGACGCTGGATTTGCCGTCAGTCGGGTTTCCCTTAGTCGTGAAGTATCGTGCTACCATTTATTTAACTTCTATGGGCGGGTAGCTTCAACAATTCGTACCCCAAACTCGCAGATACTTGGCATTGGGCGACTTCTCAATAAAAAAGCTTCGGGAGACTTACCCAGTAGTAAAATTCAAGATCGTAACCGCTATATCCATCCCCTACCTGCCATTATCCTTGAAGATTACTTTTATACTACTGGCGAGGAGCAAGATTTGCTTTACGGCGACTTGATGGGAACTCGGTTAGCTACGCCAGAATTGAAACGAATTCACCGTGCTTGTCGAGAAGAAACGTTACCTAAATTTGAGTTAACCTTTGGAGTCAAAAAACATGGTAGTGCGTACTTCGGGGTGATGGCAGATGTCTTCCAATGGTGCGGTTACAAAGGCTGGGTAATTTTAATTGACGAGGTAGAACTAATTGGGCGCTTGGGTAAAGTTGGGCGGCTTGATGCTTATCAAAACTTAAATTGGCTGCTGAATTGGTCTAATAAAATGTCTTATCCAATTTATACAGTGGGTGTGGTGGCATCAAGTCTCAGGAACGATGTATGGTTTAGTAGCGACCGCGTTCAGAGTGCTAAGAGCGATCGCACTCAAATCCCAGAGTTGGCTGGTCAAAAGTTTGGGCAGCAAGAGGAAGCAGAGATGAATAATTTTTTCGACCTCGCTATTAGCAAGCAATGCCTAACTACTGAACCTTTATCTCAAGATGAACTGAGTAAATTACTAGAAAGTTTGGTAAAACTTCATCAAGTTGCTTATGATTGGGACGCTCAATTGGACGTTGTTAATTTAATCGAGCATATCGGCAACCAACCTGTACGCACTCATATCCGAGCTGCTTTAGAAGTTTTAGACATTAACTACACTGATAAAGAAATTATTATCCCTAAAGCAACTAATTTGATAGAGGGTTCTATTGAGGAAGAAGACGGATTTTTTGCAGAAGACAACCCCCAAACTTAATAAATGACAGATTTTTATTGAGGAAAATTATAAAACCGTTTAAAGTGAAAAGTAAACGATAAACTTCAACGCATGGATGCTTTTGCGCCAACTCCGCCAGAATGGACGGCTACCGCCACTCACGCTCATCAATTTTGCTGTCCCAATTGCCTTTCAAGTAGCCGAGAAGCCGAACAAGTCTGGCTAAATCGACGTTCTCCGGTAATGACTGACAACTATCGCCGTAAATGGCAAGAATTTTATCAATGTCACTGTGGTTTTGTGTGGTGGGCTTGGAGTAGCGATCGCCCGCCATCAAAATACGATCGAGAACAAAATCTTTAGTTGCAATTGCAGTAATTTCTATGCTAAAGTAACAAAGGTTAAAATAAATGGCTCAGTAGCTCAGTTGGTTAGAGCGCGGGACTCATAAGCCTGAGGTCGGCGGTTCAAATCCACCCTGAGCCATAAAAATTCAGATAAAAATCAAAGTAAAAACTAGAGCATCCTCTCTTAGGGTTATAGGAGGCTCAACAACTCGATTGTTTGAGACTGTGTAAAAATCCTGCTTTCTTGCTTTTTGATACCATCTTTCAGCTTCTATTCGATCTACAGATAGACCTGGCTCCCCGATTGTTAAAATTGTTCCTAAGTTGTTTGATGCTACGCCATAGCCCTGAGCGGCTGATTTTTTATACCAATTAACTGCCTCTAAAACATTCCTCTCTAAACCAAGACCTAAGTGATAGATATTGGCGACTACACATTGTGCTTCAGCGTCTCCCCGCTCGGCAATCGGTTTTAATAATTTAAAGGCATGATGATAATTTTTAGCTTCAAAAGCAGCTAAACCTGCTGTTAAATTTGACATTATAGCTAAACTCCTGTTTCTAAATAAGTTGCGATCGCTTTCCCTCAAAATTGAATATCATGCCAGTGGCGGATTAATTCGGCAACAGACCAAGCTTGAGAAACCGCACCTTGAGGCGCATGAGGCGGATTACCATCAAAAATCTCGGAAATTGAGCCAATACAACCAGAATTGTGCAGATGCTCTAAAAAGGGTTGCTTGCTTAACGGAAGTGTTTTTAGTGGGTAAAAACGCTGCCATGCACGGATAAAAGCGCCAATTAACCACATCCAAACCGTACCTTGATGATAAGCAAGATCGCGATGGTAAGAATTTCCCGCATAGTTACCTATATATTCAGGGTCGACGGGGTCAAGGCTGCGTAAACCATAGGGCGTAAGTAGGCGATTTTTTGCTACTTCTATAATGCTTTTTCCTTGGGTTTCACTAAATCCACAGTGATGCAGAGATAGCGCTAAAACTGCATTAGGACGGATTTGGGCATTAGGGCGATCGTCTGGCGCAATTAAATCGTATAAGTAACCGTTAACTGGATTCCAGAACTTTTGCAAAGAATCTTTTACTTGTTGGGCTTGGGTGGTGTAATACTGAGATTGCCTAAGATAGCGATCGCTTTGTTCAATCTCAAATAACCGCTTTGCCCAATGGCTAGACCAACATAACGCCGAATACCATAGGGCATTAATTTCTACAGGCTTACCGCGCCTTGGAGTTACTGGCTGACCGTCAATCACGGCATCCATCCATGTTAAAGCTACATCCGGCGCATCCCAACAGAGCAGGCCATCAGTTGCATCTACTTGGATATTGTATTTTGTGCCAGCAGTAAAGGCTTTATAAATTTGCCGAACGGTGGGATATTGTTCAACTAAAAAATCCCAATCTTGAGTAGCTTCTAGATACAAACCTAACGCTTCAATCCACCACAGCGTTGCATCCAGACTGTTATAAAATGGTTCGCTATTGGTATCGGGAAAAGCGTTAGGTATCAAACCATCTTGGCAATAACGTCCAAAAGTTTGCAGTAATCCTTTGGCTAAATCAAACCGCTTGGTAGTTAAAGCAAGTCCTGGTAGGGCAATGAGCGTATCGCGTCCCCAATCGTTAAACCAATGATAGCCAGCGATCACACTAAATCCTTTAATTGACTGACGATAAACTATAAAACTATCTCCAGCTTTTAGTAATGGCAGCAATTCAGAGGTTGCGCAAAACAATTGCTTAAATCTGTTTTGTTGGGCAACTAATGCGTCATCAAAGTCTCGCTCTTTAAGTAATGGCGCGTCGCGAGAGCCTAAGTTTGCTTCGATAGTTAAGCTTTCTCCTGGTAATAATTTTACGGTCAGGTAGCCTGGACTATGCAAGTCTTCGACTTCGCCTAATCCCCGTTTAGTTTCTTCAATTAGTTTGTAATCCCAATACCATAAGGGGTAAGCTTGATACTCTCCTTTCGTCCACTGCAATTGCCAAAGAGTGCCAATTTGTCCTGGTCTAATTGCTTGCAAATAAAGCTGATTTTGTTTGACTAATTGAGAAAATTGTAAATTAGGTTCGGCGCGTTGCTGGTGGTGAAAATTGCGATCGCTAACCATCAATCGCAACCGTAAAATTGCGGCTTCTTTTCCTTCGTAGCGGTATTGAATTAAGACTCGATGCAAATATTTTTCGGCAATTTCTGCTTCGTGAGGCATGATGATTTGTCTAGTCAATTGCCAATCATCTTCACCCCATACCCAAGTTGGTATTGGTTCAATGGTAAAAGAGCGCAACAGCTTGTAGCCCAAGGGTTCTACTATCCCACTTCCCCAAAAATTTGTCCCTAATCCCCTCGTTTCCCCATTTACTTCTAAGCTTGCTTCTAAATGGGAAAATAATAAGGTGCGACTTCTTGGGGGATTAAGCGCTGCTACTAACCAACCGTGATAAGTCCGCGTTCTAGCATCGCTTACCGTTCCACTAGCAAAACTTCCTAGCCCATTGGTTAGCAGCCATTCTCTTGTATCTAAATCGCCCATTTGCTACTCAAAATCGTTATGACTATGATATAGTTGTAACAGTTCGTAAATAATCAATTATTTCACGTCCGGGTAAAATTTAGCTAATTATTGCCCGCAAACAGATTGAAAAAACGTATAAGTTATTAAGGAGAACTAATTTAATGCCTCTAAGTTACGCAGCCGAAGGATGCTTGAGAGTTGGTCAAACAGCGCCAGATTTTACCGCCACCGCCGTATTTGACCAAGAATTTAAGACAATCAAGCTATCTGACTATCGTGGCAAATACGTCATTTTGTTCTTCTATCCCCTAGACTTTACCTTTGTTTGCCCTACAGAAATTACAGCTTTTAGCGATCGCTTTGACGAATTCAAAGCCATTGGTACAGAAGTTTTGGGAGTTTCGGTAGATAGCGAATTTTCACACTTAGCATGGATTCAGAGCGATCGCAAATCCGGCGGTGTGGGCGACTTAAATTATCCTCTAGTCTCGGATATCAAAAAAGAAATTAGCGCCGCTTACAACGTCCTCGATCCTGAAGCAGGGGTTGCTTTGCGTGGTTTGTTTATCATCGACAAAGACGGAGTAATTCAACACGCTACCATCAATAACTTGTCCTTTGGACGGAGTGTAGATGAGACATTGCGGACATTGCAAGCAATTCAGTACGTGCAATCTCATCCTGACGAAGTTTGTCCCGCAGGTTGGCGACCCGGCGACCAAACAATGGTTCCCGATCCTGTCAAGTCAAAAGTATTTTTTGCTTCGGTGTAAGTCTCGTTAAGTAACAATTAAACTGAAGAAACGCCCCAATGCTATGAGATTTAATATCCGCAGCTTATTGGGGCTTTATTATTATCAGGAGATAACTATTTATGCTGACTTCTAACGATTTTAGCGGTTTATTAAATGAGCGTTTTTTTCGCAATCTTTTGCCGATTCCCGCCACTAACGATTTGACTATAGGCGAACTAGCACCGGGTTTTACCTTGCCAGATATTACTAATAGTCGCACGGTGAGGTTTTCTGAATACCGAAATAAGCAGCCTGTATTGCTTGCTTTTACGCGCATTTTTACCGAAAAGCAGTATTGTCCGCTTTGCTTTCCCCATATTAAAGCTTTAAATGAAAACTACGAAAAGTTTACAAGCCAGGGTGTAGAAGTTTTATTAATTGCCAGTACCGACGAACAACAAAGTAAAACAGTTATTAAAGATTTAAAGCTGAAAATGCCTTTACTTAGCGATCCTACTTGTCGAGTGTTTCACTCATATAAACTAGGTCAAGCTTTAGGAGCGCCGTTACCAGGGCAATTTGTTACAGATAAAGAAGGCTTGTTACGTTACAAACATCTGTTTTCCTTTCTTTCTCACAACGCTAGTATAGAAACCTTGCTAAAAAAGATACATTGACCGTAAACCAAAGGTAGTTTTGTGGCTGGGTTAGAATTGTGGCGAGATTATTTGTACTATCTTGAGTAGATGGTTAGAGGGAGCAAGTAAGCTGTAATGAACAAGGAAATAGCTTGATAAAGCCAACGCCACAACAGCTATTAGCTTTATTTCAAGATTCAGTATTTTTAAGTGATGCGTTAAAAAGCATTCATTTGGTGCGTATGGACGAGCGCACCAATAAGCTAGTGATTTTAGCAGAGGAATCAATCGAGATAGAAATTAGCCACAATGGTAGGAGAGAGATTCGATGAGTAATTTAGGATTTATGACATTGGGAGACGATTCCCAAAAACGTCCAGACTTTTCAAGTATGTCTGATACAGACTTAAGAGCTTACGTCCTTGCTCACAGAAAAGACCAATCAGCTTTTTATGCGTATGTAGACCGGATGCACGAACGCCCACCAATTGCCGTAATTGAACCGGAAGACTGGAGCGAAGAACGGATGCAAGAAGCTATAGAGGGAACTAACGATCGCAGCTAAGAGTCCACAACCAAAACTTTTATTAGAAACTTGGACGGAGGAAGTTTACCCCCGTCCAGTAATAACAATCTACAACTTAACTTGCTGTAAATGACTGCGGGGGTTAAAGGTACGAATATCGCGGATTTTTTCATAATACTCGCGCTCTTGGGGGCTAATTTCTTTGGGAGATGCGATCGCAATTTTGACCAATTGATCGCTGCGTCCATCTTTGGCTAAACGCCACCCCTTACCCTTAAGCCGCAAAGATTGACCCGAACGAATCCCCGCCGGAATATTTACTTTTACCGCTCCGTCGGGTGTTGGAACATCGATTGATGCGCCAAGTACAGCTTCATCAGGTGTAATTGAGACTTCACAACTTAAGTTATCTCCATCAAATTGAAAAAATGAATGGGGAAGTACATCTATTTTGAGGTATAAATCCCCTCGTTGTTGGTTTGTAGGGTTAACTTGACCTTTACCGCGTACTCGTACCCGATTACCGGATTTAACTCCCGCAGGAATGCGAACTTCAATCGTTTCCTCTCGCAAACTCAAGCGTTTTTGTACGCCATTAAACGCCTCTCCAAAACTTAGAGAAATAGCTGCTTCTGTATCTTGAGCAGTTTTAGCTGTAGCATTATCAAAACCTGCAAAATCGCCAAAATTATCAAAGCCCCCAAACCCCGTTGCTCCCGGCGTAGGGCGATAACTATAAGACTGTCTACTGCCAGAACCTTTGCTACTAGGCTCGTTGAAGCGTCCTAGTAAGTCGTTGATAAATTCGTCAAAATTTGTATACTTACCAAATTCCACTTCATTAAAGTCAGAATTAGCCTTAGTGCTTCTAGAAGCCCAAGGAGTTTGTCCAGCTTGTCGCCAGTATTGACCAAATTGGTCGTACTTTTGCCGCTTTTCTTTATCTGACAATACCTCGTAAGCCTCACTTACTTCTTTAAACCGGGCTTCTGCTTCCTTATTTCCTGGGTTAACATCTGGATGATATTTACGAGCTAGTTTGCGAAAAGCTTGTTTAATTTCTTCATTGCTGGCAGTTTTGTTTACGCCTAAAATGCTGTAATAATCTTTGAAGTCGGTTGCAGCCATCTACTAGCCTCCTATAGTCCCCATTGTATTCTCTCTAAAATATTGATTTGTTGAGTAAATTTGCTAAAACCTTCACGTCAGTTATAGTCTTTGAGCTTAACCTATCAAAGCTTAAAGCAGCGTCAAGTTCGGTTTTTGCGTGAAAAATCGCCGCAATTTCCGCTCTATTTCCAATTATGCTGGTTTTAAAATCGCTCTTAGCTAAATCTTATCCATGCAAACTAAACTTATTTGGAAGCAAAATAGCCAACAACCTGATAATACCGAGAACCTAGCTTTTATTAGTCAATGGTGGTCTAGTTTAGCTAATAAAAACGTAACTTTAGCCCAAAGATTAATTCCCGACAATGGTGCGTTAGACCAAATTAATTGGGAAGAACAGCGTTTTGATGAATCTTTCACCATAATAAATCCCCAAATTCGCGGGATTACGGTTTATTGGTGCAAATTAAATTCGGCGGACCTCGAACGCAATACTTTGCCTTACCAGCTTGTACTCGATACTCGCCGTCAGCAGTTGTATATATTTCCCAAATCCCAAAATCAGCTAATTATTCGCGTCGGATTACCAGAGGTTTCCTACGAAACGGTAGAAATTACCAACCCAGAAGCCGAATGCAAGCAGATTAGTAACGGCAACTATCTTCTAAATTTACGAGATACCATCCAGCATATTGAAGTTAAGGTTAACCTCACCCCCGAAAACTTGAGTCTATTGCAGCAAAAATTACGGGAATAACTGCAATAAACTATTAGATTCAAAACTTATTTTGTATTGGCTATGGCAAGAGTATTATGTAATATATTTGTGCTGAAGGGTAAGAAAAACCTGATGAAATCCCAAAATACCGCTAATCGAGCGATCGCCCAAGTCCCTACCATCCAGCAGAATAAAACTTTAATTGTTATAACTTGCGCTTCCGCCCTGATTTTATTTATATGCAGCACTTTACGCCATATATTGTTTCGTTCTACGGCTTTTGACTTAGGAATTTTTGACCAAGCTATTTATTTGATTAGTCAAGGAAACACGCCGATTTCCTCGCTAATGGACTTTCATATTTTGGGGGATCATGCAGCTTTTATTTTTTATCCCTTGGCTCTACTATACAAACTTTATCCCAGCGTTTATTGGTTGTTTGCAGTCCAGGGGTTAGGTTTAGCATCAGGGGCTTTGTTTACTTGGTATATTGCCCGTTATCGGGGGGTAAAAGCAGATATGGAGATCGCTATATCTAGTGTTTATCTGCTATATCCTTTAGTTTTTAATGTTAATTTATTTGATTTTCACCCAGAAGTTATTGCTGTACCCGCACTTTTGGGGGCAATTTTAGCAGCACAATTGGGACAAGTTGGCTGGTTTTGTTTGGCTATATTAATAGTTTTGAGTTGTAAAGCAGTTTTATCGTTAACTGTTGTAGCGATGGGATTTTGGCTGTTGATCTTTGAAAAAAAGCGTTGGTGCGGTGCGATCGCGATTTTTGCTGGTATTAACTGGTTTTTAGTTAGCACTCAAGTAATTATCCCTTTTTTTAGCGGACAAGAAGCCGCCGCCGTAGGACGTTACAGCTATTTAGGTAATTCGGTTAAAGACATTGCTCAAAATCTCTTATTAAATCCAGGAGTTGTTTTTGGGAAAATTTTATCGTTAGACAACTTAGGATATTTAGTTTTGCTATTTATACCTATAGCTTGGGGACTTTCCCTTTCTAGCCTCAAACCCTTAATTGGCGCTATACCTTGCATTGCGCTGAATATGCTTGCTGATTATCAACCACAAAAAGATTTAGTCCATCAATACTCTTTGCCAGCCTTGCCTTTTTTGCTCTTAGCGGTCATTTCTAGTTTGGCAGTAGGTAAGGGATGGTTGCACAACAAACGAGCCATTATTTTATGGTCATTGGTGACATTTTTATTACTAGCAAAGTTTACTTATTTTGGCGGCAAATATCTAGAGTATACCGATACTTGGCAAGCTACAAACCAAGCAATTTCTCAAATTCAAACCCAAGGCGGCGTAATGACAACGGCAGAAATTGCCCCGCATTTATCATCTAGGCAATTAATTAAGTTTACTAATGTTGATGTTCCACCTGCCAATCTCCAGGAGTTTGATTACTTTCTTCTCAACGTGCGTCATCCTGGATGGTTGAGTAATCGTGAATTTGCCAAAACTTTAATAGATAGATTGCAAAAAGCCCCAGAATTTAGCTTGAAATATCAGCGAGACGATGTTTATCTATTCACGAAAATAAATGGTTAAACTGCAAAAAAGCTGGAAATATCGGTTATTATTTCCGCTTAGGGTGTGGTTATTTAGCCGCTTAGTTATTTGTATCGCCATGCTAAACTTCGCACCCCTATTACCTGCACCACCAGGAGGAATTGCGGCAACTGTTGGCTGGGATGTTTTTGCAGCTTGGGATAGCGACTTTTACGAAAAGATTGCTACTTTTGGCTACAATAATCCTCATTCTGTAGCTTTTTTTCCTTTATATCCGCTCTTAGTTCGGGGTGTAGTGGCTTTAGGTTTGCCCTTTGTAGTAGCAGGTACTTTAGTTAATAACTTAGCTTTTTTAGCGGCATTAATCTTTATCTACAACTGGGCAGCCAGCAGTTATAGTCAAAACGTTGCCAGATGGACAGTTGTTGTTTTAGCTTTGTTTCCGCTTTCTATTTTTGGCACGGTTATTTACTCAGAAGGATTATATTTATTACTTAGTTCTGTAGCATTACGTGCCTTTGAGCAAAAGCGTTATCGGTGGGTTGTTTTAGGGGGAGCGCTGGCTACTTTCACTCGTCCAACAGCAATGGCTTTAATTCCAGCATTTTTAATTGTATCTTGGCGAGAACGTCGAGGAGAAGTCGCCTATTTTGCTAGTTTAGCTACTGGTTTAGGTATATTTTGCTACAGCTTGTATTGTCAAATTTATTTTCAAGATGCTTTAGCTTTTATTCGCGTCCAAAAAGCTTGGCAACCCGCACAGGATTTTTTTGGACAAGATTGGCTAAAAATGGTAATGCAGGTCGCTGTAGGTACGAGAAACTGGCAACGGGGGACAATTGTTGATGTTTGGCATCCCTTAATATTTTTAGTTATTTGTGTCAGTAGTTATTTATTGTGGAAGTCAGATTTTAAGCTACGCGGCTATGGTTTGTGCTTTAGCGCCTTTGTTTTATGGTTAGTTGCAGGTAATCCTTTAATTAATAGCGCGATCGCGTTTGGTGGCATTTATTTGTTATGGTATTTTCGTTTCTCACTTAGCAACACACTAATTACTTACGGCGTTTGTAGCTATGCTTTAATTTTTAGTACTGGGAGAGCAACTTCCGCCGAGCGTTATGTTTATGGAATTGTCACTGTTGCGGTTTCTCTAGGGATTTTATTATCTCGCTATCCTCGCTATGGATATATAGTTAGCGCTTTTTTTGCCCTTTTACTTATTCTCTACTCTTTACGCTTTGCACAACACTTGTGGGTAGCCTAGAAATAATCTCTTTAGTTGTAGCTATAGCAAGAGCGGTGCTGTGTCAAAATGACTGTAAAGTAATTCCTTCCTAAACCCCAATCATGGCAGACAATACTCCAAATAATTCCCCTGAAGAACAAGCACCTATTGGGAAAACTGCGGGAGAAAATGCCCCCCCAAGTACCGTTGAAGAACAAGCTCCTAGCATCGTTAAAGAGCATCTTCATAGTACCTCTGAGGCGGAGGCTACCGATATTCCTACGGCGAATGCGCCCGATCCTGCGGCGGTAGATCCTGAAGTTAACCCTAACGCCACCAAAGAAAAACCAACAACAGAAGCTTCCACTCCTGACGAAACCGCCTCCAAAGCCAAACCACCTAAAAAGAGCGCCGCAGATACAGCCGATAAACCCGCCGCTAAAAAAGAAAAAGCTCCAGCCGTTGAAGGCAAGCCTTTTGCGGAATTTATGCAGCAACACTACCTCCCAGCATTGCAAAAAGCCTTCGCCACCCAAGGAGTACCAGAGGCAAATTTAGAATTTGCCAAGCAAAAAGTAGCGATTTCTGGCTACGATGCTAATGAGTGTTGGCAAGTCAAAGGCAGCTTGAACAACGGTTTACGTCAATTTAACGTCTATTTTCCGCAAGAAGATATCCAAGGACAAAGAGCTTTTTCCTGTAACGAAGGCTCTAAACCAAGCACTCTAGAATCGTTTTTAATTGACGAACGCAAAGTAACTTTAGACTTGCTAGTATTTGGCGTAATTCAGCGCCTAAATGGGCAAAAATGGCTGACTCGCAATTAAATCGAGTCTACAATTCTAAAAAGCGATAAATAACCACTCCAGTATCGGGGTGGTTATCAATTGCTATGTAGCCAGTTTTCAGCATTTCTCTTAAAGTTGTTTCTACTTCGGCAAAGCTTGCTCCAGTATCCATTACAGCTTGCGTAACCGAAAGACTTCCACCCCGATTTTCCGCCGCTTTGAGCAATTTCACCATTAATTGCGATCGCGTTTGTTTGGGGCTAATAACGCTACTCGCTACTACAGTCTGATATAACGGAATCCCAACTTCCGATACTCCTAATCTGGCTCTAAGCTTAGTATTATGCTCTTCTACCATATTGGGAATTAATACTAAATCTATTACTTGTCCTACACCCAATAGACCAAAAGTGCAGAGCCACAACAAACCTGTAAAGACTTTGCCATTATACAACCGATGCAATCCGTGTAACTGTAACAAGCAAGCCAGCCAGAGAAAATAAGCGCTGGATACTTTAGTTTCTGGCGGTGTTGGTGGTTCGTGGTTCATCATTTGGCTGCCTAAAATTAGCGCTTGATAGATATATTTTCGCGCTACTTCTTCCTTAGTGACAACAACTACTTGGGCTATAGTTCCGTATAATTTACAAAAATCAGTTAAAGATTAGTCACAAAATTCGCCTTAATGTTGCAACTCTTAACGTAATAACTGAGAGACTTCGCCTTCAGGATTGTTAAACTAAATTCCATAAAGAGCGTAAATACAGCATTAGCACGCTACCTTTCGTCAAAAGAGATTAAAAAAAGACATGGTAGATTCCCTCAAAAAACCGAGCTTTGAAGAAATGCGTCCAGGGGTAAAAGTCCCCTCCAAGGAAACCTTACTTACACCTCGGTTTTACACCACCGACTTTGAAGAAATGGCGCAAATGGATCTCTCGGTAAATGAAGCCGAGCTAAGAGCGCTAGTAGAAGAATTTCGTACCGATTACAATCGCAACCACTTTACCCGCGATGCTGAATTCGAGCAATCTTGGGAACATATAGACGGCGAAACTCGCCAAGTATTTGTAGAATTTTTAGAACGCTCCTGTACGGCGGAGTTTTCGGGCTTTTTACTTTACAAAGAACTCAGTCGTCGTTTGAAAGACAAAAATCCTCTACTAGCGGAGTGTTTTAACCTCATGTCGCGGGATGAAGCGCGTCATGCTGGCTTCTTAAATAAGGCGCTATCAGACTTTAATTTGTCGTTAGATTTGGGCTTTTTAACTAAAAGCCGCAAATATACCTTCTTTAAGCCCAAGTTTATTTTCTACGCAACTTACTTATCTGAAAAGATTGGTTATTGGCGATATATCTTGATTTACCGTCATTTAGCTGCTCATCCTGAAAATCGGATTTATCCTATATTCCGCTTTTTTGAAAATTGGTGTCAAGACGAAAATCGGCATGGCGACTTTTTTGACGCAATGATGAAGTCTCAACCCCAAATGCTGAACGATTGGAAAGCTAGGTTGTGGTGTCGTTTCTTCTTGCTGTCAGTATTTGGAACAATGTATCTTAACGACATCCAGCGCTCTAAGTTTTATGCTTCCATTGGCTTAGATGCGCGAGAATACGACAAGCAAGTAATTGAAAAAACTAACGAAACGGCGGGGCGAGTGTTTCCGATAATTTTGGACGTTAAGAAGCCAGAATTTTACGATCGCCTAGAAACTTGTACTAAGAATAATGATTTATTGAGTGCGATCGCTAGTTCCTCTACGCCCAAGTTTTTACAACTATTTCAAAAAATGCCTCTATACATTTCTAATGGTTGGCAATTTGTGCGTCTGTACTTAATGAAGCCCATTGACATGGTTTCCCTTCAAGGCAAAGTTCGATAAATTTTGACCGTTTGGCTCTATAGGTGGCTCCACTTCAAGCGGAGTCACTTTTTTTGGGAATTTACGCCAAGTGATAAATTATTACTTATTTGCCTTAATTTATACAAGTATTTGCTTGCCTGTAGCTGCTAAAAGTGCGCCACTACCAACAATTACAAATACTGCTAAAGATTTAAGTATTGAAGACAGCCCAGTTTTTCAACGTTGGCAGCGTCAAGTACCAAATGTTTTAGAAGACATTAAAAACGATCCTAGTTTTCGGACTCGTTTGCGGCTAGGTTACAATCGTTTTGCTACCGGAAACGGCGTAAATATTGGCGTAGAAGATGTTTTTATCGGGCAAAGCAGGCTAACAGTAAGTGGAGAGTATCAGCAGGCTTTTAGAGAGGATAATACTAGCTATGGTGGCGATTTACATTACTACTTGCGTCCTTTGGGTAGCTATGTAAATATTGCGCCGCTTGTAGGCTATCGGCATTTGCAAACCAACAAATACTTAACAGATGGCGTTAATATTGGTGCGAGGCTGCTATTAGTTTTATCTCGCGGCGGCGGTGCAGATATTAGTTTAACTCAAAGCTGGGTTGCTCCCGGTACGGCGGCAGAAGTAGGATTAACTACGCTTTCTTTTGGTTATGCTGTTACTCGAAACTTGCGATTATCTACAGATATTCAAAAGCAAAATTCTCAGCAAAGTAAAGATAATCGCGTGGGAATTGGCTTAGAGTGGATGCCTTAAAGTAGTAATATGCGGCTTGGTAGGCAATCTAGGCAAAATACTATTCGGTACTTTGCTAAAAAATTATCTATTATGGGGTAGAAATATGATCGAGAATGAGCAACAGTACATTATTACTAAAACTTTAGCGCGCAAATTTGAGCAATCATTAATAAAAATAGCGAAGAAATTAGAGGACACTAAGCCAAAAAACTATCTGTTGTGGGAAGTTAAGAAGTCAGCTTTAGAAAGTCAGTTAAATGACTTCCAGCAGGAAATAGAAAATTATGAACTACTTAATTTTTACTAAATACAAATGGAGATTAAAGGAAAATTAAAAATTATATTTCCTTAACCTTCATTTATATTCAGTATCTATCTTTAGTAATAAATCTAGTTATCAATTTAGAATTATTAGTGTTTTGCTGCCTCCATTTCATAACACCGGAGAATGAGTGGGGCAAGATCATCTAAATCATTTACATCAGAAATAATTACTTTTGATGCTACGTCTCCTGAGGACGATGATAAGTCTTGAACTTCAAAACCTGGGGCAAGTGATTGAGCTTCATCTACAAACATCCTAGTAATAAAACTTTTCTTTTGAGAAGATAGATGAAGTCGCAGAAACCACCAATTAGTTTTACCAAGATTTAACCCAAAATAGTTAACAGTGTCTTTATACTGAACTTCTAAGTTAAATTTAGGAGATGTTTCAACGATCGCTTTGATTTTTTTAAAAGCTTTAATTTCTTCTTCTGTTGTAATTATTTTTGAGTCCTCTAATTCTTGTTCTTCTTCAATATCTTCTGCTTCTAATAGTGCGTTGTAATCCTTACCAATTTCAACAGCCTGCGCCATTTCTTGACTGAGAGAACGGGTCATTAATTCTAACAAACTACTCTGAATCGATTTTTTAACAATCGGCTCAAACTTCTCAATCACTTTATTTGTAATTTTACCTTGAACTTCATAGCCAATAGAAACTTTGCCTAGCTCTGTTACTAAGAAACGAACAAAATTCTCCGAAGGAGAGCGTAAAAGATTACCAACAAGATAAGTCATACCTTTTAGATATACCATTTCCTCCGCCTGTCTGCTAATAGCTGTGGCATCAAAGTGAGCGCGGTGGAAAAACTTTAGATTCTCAATTTCTTTGGAGTTATATTCAAGGACATTGAAGCTGAAAAAAGGCTCTTTGTCCATACGATTTTTGTCGCGCAAGTCGGTAAAAAAGCGGTACTCGATACCATTAGTCACAATAGCAACTTTTGTTTTAAGTAGCCCATTAAAGTAACGGCTTAGTTGTCCGTCATGTGCTTCAGCTTTCTGTCCGCGTGCTTTTGCTTCTACTAACATGACAATAGTGCCATTGATAGCTAAAGCATAATCTACTTTTTCAAACTGACCTGACCTTTTTTTATCAGCAAAGTCTGCCACGTATTCAGGCATAACTTCTGTAGGATCGTAAACATCATAGCCAAGAACACTTAAAAAAGGCTGAATTAGAGCCATTTTAGTAGCTTCTTCACCAACAACCTGCTCAACGCGCTTACGCACTTGTTCTGAAAGCTTTGCAATATCTTCTGAGAAACCCATATCTGTCCTTATATACAGCTAAAACTTATCCATATACAAAGTGTTCCCAATAATTTGCTGCTTATCACTACAGATAGTAGGAGTATAGGGAGATTTTTGTTTGAAATTTTAAAGTAATTTCTGTACTATGCCGAAAGATTGGCTCCAGAGTTGGCGAAGCATTTGTGAAGTGCGAATCGCACTATAAAAAAAGCTGCTCAACCTAAATAAAATATAGTCGCAATGCCAAAAATCGCTATTCCTGCCCCAAAAATTGCTCTAATACTTGGTTTTTCTCCAATAAAGGCGGAAATTGGCAAGATAAATATTGGTGCGGTATTGGTTAAAGTTAAAGCAATTCCTACTTCCGTAAATTTGATTGCTGTTTGCTGCAACCAAATTCCTAAATAAGTTCCCATAAAAGCAGCTAGTCCAATCCCCGCAAAAACTCGTGGCGTTAACTTGCACGTAAAGTAATTTTGCTGAAGGCGTAAAAACGGTAATAAACTAACAACTGCCGCACTTATTCGCAGTAATGCCGCCCATAAAGGGGAAATACTGGTATTTGCCAGGGCCGCCCGCGCTAAAATCCCACCAATTGCTAAAGAAATCGCGGCAATTATGCCAAATATAATTCCTTTACGCAGATATATGGGGCGACCTTCGGTAGCTGGAGTACGTTCGGTTACAACCCAAGCAACTCCGACAACTGTTAATAAGATACCCCCCCAAACACTAGCTTTTAAACGTTCTTGTAGAAAAATTAGTGCCAAAATAGCTGTAATGGGCGGGGCTAAAGTTTCCATCAGTAAAGCACGACGCGCCCCTAAGCAATTTAACGCTGCAAAAAATGCTGTATCTCCTAAGCCAATTCCTATACTACCGCTTAGTAATAGTAAGCCTAAGTTAGTCAACGTCATCGTCGGAAATAACTCGCCACGTACTAATAAAGTTAACCCCAATAAAGTAATTGCGATCGCACCTTTAAATAAGTTTAGGTACATGGGAGAAATTTCTCGTCCCATATTCCCATAAATTACCGAAGATACCGCCCAAAGGCTTGCTGCCCCTAGCGCTGCACTTTCTCCTGGATGCTTTACTAGCCAAAAACTTGATATCTGTTCTATTGCGATCAACATTTAGCAAAATACATAGGTGCAAGTATTTACACAGAGCCAAAAACTGAGTGTAATTTTATTACATCATTTTGGGTACTCTAAGTTTGGTCACTTAGTAAAAAACGTCTTAAAAAAGGACTAATAAAATGAGTAAGAAAAATGTTAATCAATTTCTGGCTGACGCAGCCCAAAATAGAACTTTAAGAGAAACTCTACAGAAAGCAACTGATGCTGAAGAGTTTTTAAATATTTCTCGTCAATTAGGTTATACCTTCACCACCGAAGAACTGCGCGAGGTGATTAACGATTGTAGTGAAGGAATACAAGTTAGGAGAAGTACTGGTGTTTGGCCTTGGCTGCGTAACGTAAATTGGATTTAGTTGCTGTTTATTTAGCGTTCCACGAGAGGTTTTGTCAATAAAGTCTTGAGAGATGCGTGTAAGAATACTCGCAAAAGCAGTTTCTAAAATTCATTATTAGAAATAAAGGTAGTGACAAAACTCCACGCTCTCAATCAGGATGTTTAGCCTAAAAATATAGCGTATTTATATAGGAGGGTTGTAGGTGGCGCGTTTTTAGCCCAACCTACAACCCTTTTAGCTGTTTGTTTTTGGTTAGCACAACTATTATAAGTTCTCTATACCTCAACTTACCTAGAGATTCTCGCTCAGAATAGACCAAATGGTTAATAAAATGTATCTAAAGTAACAACACATATAAAAAAATTTATGGTAATCCTTACAATTAAGTTGAATAAGCGTTATGGCAAACCTAGGTTAAGACTATAAAAAGTCCTTGCAGTATCTGGGTCGTTGAGTATACTTGGTGCGATGTTAAAAATTTGCTTTGTATTTGAGACTTAACTCAAACCCTTGCATTTTAACCTTACGTAACTAAAATATATCCAAAGAATTAGTTGACACGACGACCCACGAAAAATTAGCTGTAACACCTATTTTGTAAAGCCAAGCGAAGGCAGATAAAGGAGAGTTTAATTTAATGACATCGCGCGAACCCCTAATTATCGTTGGTGGCATCAATCGCCGTAAATTTATCAAGTATGGCTCGTTAGCTATTGGTAGTAGCGTACTTGCAGCCTGTTCGGGTGGCGGAGAGCCTTCAGCCCAAAACTCTGGTAGTGATGCTAGTCCTGCTGCTGCTGGGGGCGATGGGATCAAAATTGGAGTGATGTATTCTACAACTGGAACGATCGCCATTGTGGAAAAATCTTTGCAAGATGCTACTTTTTTAGCGATCGATCAAATTAATGAAGGTACAGGTCCTTGGAAAGGTGGTAAAGGTATCAAGGGTAAGCAGTTGCAACGAGTTGTAGTTAATCCTGATTCTAACTGGGATTTGTACAACCAAATGTCCAAACGCTTGATTGATGAAGATAAAGTTGCTTGCGTTCTTGGTTGTTATACTTCCGCAAGTCGTAAATCAGTATTACCAGTTTTTGAAGAAAAAAACGCTATCCTCTATTATCCAGTTTACTACGAAGGTAACGAATGCAGTTCTAATGTTTTTTATACGGGTGCTGCACCTAACCAACAAATTACCGATTCTATTCCTTACGCTGCTAAAAACTTCGGTAAAAAAGGCTTTTTCATCGGTTCGGATTATATTTATCCCAAAGAAAGCAACCGCATTGCTAAAGCAGAATTAGTCAAAGCTGGTGGTGAAGTTGTTGGGGACGAGTACGCGGCTTTGGGAACTACTGAATTTATCACCATTATTAATAAAATTAAGCAAGCAAAGCCAGATTTTGTTCTCAGCAATTTAGTAGGCGATAGTATTCCAGCTTTTTATCGGCAATATAAAGATGCTGGTATTACATCAGCCCAAGTTCCAATCATGGCTTACCCCACAACAGAAGAAGAAATTGTAGCGATGGGGCCAGAATACGCGGAAGGTCACTACAGTAGTTTCAATTACTTTCAGAGTGTAGATACACCAGAAAACAAGGCGTTTGTAGAGCAGTTTAAGGCAAAGTTTGGTCAAGATCGCGTTACTAACGGCGTTATGGAAGCGGCTTACTTGCAAACTTTCTTTATGGCGCAAGCAATGGAAAAGTTGCTAAATGAAGGTAAAGAAATTACTCCAGATAACTTACGAGAAGCAACTCGCGGTCAAGTTTTCAATGCACCCCAAGGTACAGTAAAGAGCGATCCTGATAATTACCATACTTACTTGTATTCCAGAATCGGTAAGTGGAAAGCTGACGGTCAAGCCGAGATTGTATTTGCAACTCCGGCGGCGGTGAAGCCGATTCCTTGGAGTCAAGCGCTGTATAAAGGTCGGACTTGCGTTCATGGAGTTCCTGATGCGCGTACCAACTCGATTAAAGAAACGGGTGCAGACTTAAAGACTGAATATTTGAAAATTTAAGTATTTAGACTAACTTGAAATCTCTAATCTTTAAACAGGTTAGAGATTTTTACTAATTTAATCGGGTAATAATTTGTAATGTATTTATCCATAATTGACTTACTAGCACAAGATCCTACTGCTAAAAGCTTAGATTTAGTGACATTTACTAACCAATTGCTAAACGGAGTTGGTATTGTTGGTGTTTTATTGTTAACGGGTTTGGGTTTGGCGATTACTTTTGGCGTGATGCGAATAATTAACCTAGCTCATGGTGAATTTATCATGCTAGGCGCATATACTACATTTTTAATGCAATCCATTTTCAAGATGGATTTGGTTCTTACTATTCCTTTTGCTTTTTTATCCACAGCAATTATCGGGGCAATTGTAGAACTAACCATAATTAGAAGGCTTTACGGTCGCCCTTTAGAAACTTTACTTGCTACTTGGGGCTTAAGTATTGTGCTGCAAGGTGTAGTTAAATTAATTTTTACCGCGCAGTTAAAGTATGTAAAAGCCCCTCGTTATATATCAGGAAACTTAAACGTATTTACTAGCGCTGATGGTGGATCGAGTATTACAATTTCCTACTACCGTTTGTTTATTGTCGCGATCGCACTGGGATTATTAGCACTGACAGCTTACTTACTTTACGGTACGGCTTTAGGGCGACAAATTCGCGCTGTGACTCAAAATCGAGATATGTCTAAGTGTTTAGGCATCAATACAAGTTTCGTTGATATGGTGACATTTGCCTACGGTTGCGGATTAGCGGGGGTTGCTGGTGCTGTACTTTCTTCGCTAAAAAGCGTCGCGCCACCAATGGGACAAGATTATTTAGTCGATGCTTGGATGGTAGTTGTGACGGGCGGTGTAGATAAGTTAGTTGGGGTTTTGGCGGGGGCATTTTTAATTGGCGAATCGAACGCAGCGATCGCATTTTTGCTGAACGATCCGGCGGCGCGGGTAATAGTCTTAGCGGCGGTGATTATCTTGATTCGCTATCGTCCTGAAGGCTTGTTTACGGTGCAAAAACGAGCTTAATTTGTAAAATATAGAGCATACAAACAAATGACTGATGTATTAGGTGGCGTACAAAGGGCTACTGTTCCAGTTAAGTTATTAACGGCAACAGGAATTATTCTTTTACTATTTATAGTTTTGCCCTTGGTGTTGGGAGAATTTCAAACGGCTTTGATGGCAAAGCTGTTATTGTTTGGAATTTTGGGTATTTCTCTAGATTTAGTTTGGGGATTTACAGGAATTCTAAGTTTTGCTCACGGGGTTTTCTTTACCCTTGGTGGCTATGCGATGGCCTATTATTTGAAACTTAATTTGTCATCGACGGCAAATACTTACGGCGGAGAATTGCCGGACTTTATGGTGTGGAATGGGTTAAAAGAATTGCCTTGGTTTATTGCACCGTTAAAGTTTTTTCCCATCGCCGCCATTGCTACAATTGCTGTACCCGCAGCTTTTGCTTATATTATCGGGTGGTTTATTTTTCGCTCTAAAGTTAGCGGAGTTTATATCACTATTATTACTTTAGCGATCGCATCGGCATTAACTACATTTTTCATCAGCCAGCAAGCTTTTACGGGTGGGACTAATGGAATTACTGATGTTTCGCGTCTCAGCTTTTTTGGTATAGATATTCCCTTGCTGGGTTTGTATTACATCATTCTTGGTTTTGCTACTTTAATTCTGTTTGGTAGTTGGCTATTGACTCAATCTAACTTTGGCTTAATTTTGCGATCGATTAAAGAAAACGAGCAAAGAATTTCTTATTTAGGTTACGATGTCGCCAGTTTCAAGATTTTTATTTGGACGCTATCGGCGGGTATGGCAGGTTTAGCTGGAGGGTTATTTGTACCGCTAAATAGATTTATTTCTCCAGTATATTTAGCTGTAGCTTTTGGTACGCAAGTAGTAATTTGGGTCGCAATTGGTGGCAGAGGAACTTTAATTGGCCCAATAATTGCTGCCATTTTACTCGGTCAAGTTCAAAATTACGCCGAAAGAGTGACCCAAGATTGGCAATTGATTGTCGGAATTTTGTTGCTAGTTGTCGTACTATTTGTACCGGATGGATTAATGAGCTTAATCCCCAAAAAATTCAACTTAACAAACGCTCGAAGTAACCAATAAAAATAGTGCTACTAGGATGTAACAATTACAACAATCACCAAATTTAATTAGTGGTAATTTAGGTAAAAAAAGGAATAGAAATGAGCGCAATACTAGCAGTTAAAGACTTAAAAGTTGTCTTTTCAGGATTTCAAGCTCTCAAAGGAATCAATTTAGAAGTAGGAGAACGAGAAATTGTCACAATTATTGGTCCTAATGGTGCGGGGAAAAGCACGCTTTTAGATGCAATTGTGGGCAAGTCTCCAGTAGCTTCTGGTCACGTATATTTTCGCGGTAAAGAAATTACTAATAAAAATCGTTATGAAATTGCGCGGATGGGAATTGGACGCAAGTTTCAAAATCCAAATGTTTATAACGATTTAACAGTATTTGACAATATTTTACTAGCACTCAAAGGAACTCATTCCGTTATTGCTTCAATTAAATCGAAGTTAACGAGAGTAAAAAAAGCGAAAATCGAAGCAGTTTTAGAGAGAATTGGTTTACTAGATAAAGCTCATACCAAAGTTTTATCCCTGTCTCACGGACAGAAGCAATGGGTAGAAATTGGCATGGTAATTGCTCAAGATCCAACGGTGGTATTGTTAGACGAACCAACGGCGGGAATGACTGCCGATGAAACTCATTTGACTGGGGAAATTATTAAATCTATTGCTGAAGATCATTCCGTAATAGTAATTGAGCATGATATGGAATTTGTCAAACAAATTGCTCAAAAGCTCGTAGTTTTACATCAAGGTGAAAAACTAATTGAAGGTTCAGTTCAAGAAGTTCAAAATAATGCACAAGTTATCGAGGTTTATTTAGGTCGTGAACGAATCGATGTCGCTGCTTAAGCTTACAGATGTATCAGCAGGTTACGGTCAAACTCCTGTTTTAGTTAACGTTGATATGGTGGTAGAGAAAGGAGATATTGCTTGCATATTAGGTCGTAATGGCATGGGCAAAACTACCCTTTTGCGAAGCATTATCGGCTTAAATAAAGTTATCAAAGGAGATATAGTTTTTGATGCGGACAATATAACTAATGTTCCGACTTACAAGCGATCGCGTTATGGGATTGCTTTTATTCCCCAAGGACGCGAAATTATCCCTTATCTATCGGTTTTAGATAACTTAAAACTCGGATTAGCTGCAAGTAAGAAAAAACTGAAGAAAATACCCGATGAAATCTTTGAGTTTTTCCCGATGTTAAAGCAGCATCTCAAGCGCCAAGGGGGACTATTGAGTGGCGGACAACAACAGCAACTAGCGATCGCGCGGGGGTTAATGTGCGACCCGCAAATCATGCTACTAGACGAGCCAACTGAAGGCATCCAGCCCTCTATTGTGCAAGAAATAGATGCAACCCTCAAACGGATAAATCGAGAGAAAGGGATAACATTATTGGTGGTAGAACAAAAAATTGATTTTGCCAAACAACTAGCGCAAAAGTTTTTTATTATGGAAAAAGGTGCGATCGCCGCTAAAGGTAATACGAGCGATCTTACCGATTCCTTAGTAAGGCGATACTTAACTGTTTAATTAGTGAAGTTTAGGGATGTAAATCTGTCTGCCAAGCAGAGAACTTTTAAATACTATGCAATCTTTTTGGAGTGCGACTACTCGTCAAATTAGGTTTTTTATCAGGACTAGGTTTAGCTGAGGTTGAAGACTTTGCCCAACCGCTACGACGTTGCTTAGAGCGTTTAGCCTGCGGTTGTGTTGCCACTACTGGTAAATAACTTGGCTCGTATCCTGGAATTACTTCTTTAGGAATGGACTGATTAAGCAGTTTTTCGATACTCTCCAAAAATGGATATTCATCTTTGCAGACTAAAGAAACCGCTCGTCCTTCTTTCCCAGCGCGTCCTGTACGCCCAATACGATGTACGTAATCTTCAGGGACATTGGGCAATTCAAAATTTACAACATGAGGGAGCTTTTCAATATCTAGTCCCCGCGAGGCTACATCAGTGGCAACTAATATTCTTACTCTGCCCTGCTTAAAATCATTTAAAGCTTTTGTCCGGGCGGCTTGGCTTTTGTTGCCATGAATTGCAGCAGTTTTTAAACCATCTTTTGCAAGTTGTTCGGCTAAACGACTAGCACCGTGTTTCGTGCGGGTAAAAACCAATACTTGTTTCCAATTGTGGAAACTAATCAGATAAGCCAGTAATTCTCGCTTACGATCGCGCTCTACGGGATGAACCACCTGTTCTACTTGCTCTGAAGCAGTATTACGGGCAGCAACTTCAATTAAAGTAGGAGACTTAAGCAGCGTACCTGCAAGCTGTTGAATTGTTTTCGAGAAGGTAGCGGAAAACATCAATGTTTGCCGAGATTGGGGCAATTTTGCCAAAATTTTGCGGATATCGTGGATGAATCCCATATCTAACATGCGATCGCATTCATCCAGCACGAGTATTTCTATGTGGGAAAGATCGATGTTTCTTTGTTCCATGTGGTCGAGTAAGCGACCGGGAGTAGCAACTACAATATCAACACCTTGGCGCAGAGTTTGAATTTGCGGTCTAAGTCCAATTCCACCATAAACTACCGCCGAACGCAGAGATAGGTATTTTCCGTAGGTTCTAACGCTATCGCTGACTTGTTGGGCGAGTTCGCGGGTGGGAATGAGGATTAGGGCGCGAGGGGTGCGATACTCTCTTTTTGTGTTGTTGAGGAGTTGCAATAAAGGTAAAGTAAAACCCGCCGTTTTACCCGTTCCCGTTTGGGCGCTGGCAAAAACATCTTTGCCTTGTAAAATAGCTGGAATTGCTTGCTGTTGAATCGGGGTAGGCTCGGTGTATTTTTGGTCGGCGATCGCGCGTAGCAATTCGCTCGAAAGTCCGAGGTGAGAAAATGTCATTGATAATCGCGCTCCTAGTAATGCCCCTACCCAAATAAAATGTTTGAGACCAGTCTAAGAGCGAGAGTTATGTAATTTAGTTGGATGGCTTATATAAGCAAGTCAACGTCTGCCAGCAACAGACCGGGATGTACGGGCAGAGATTTATCTTAACAGGTAATTGGAAATTGGGAATTGGTAATGGGGAATTGGCGATTTTATTAATGACCGACCGTCCAAGGTCTTCCGCGATGATGGTTGTGTTGGTGGGTTGAATGGTTGTGTTGTGTTGTGCGCTGCACTATTCGCGGTTCGGCACTTTGTTCAATTCGCTTGCTTAGTTTGGTTGGGGTTTTGAGTACGCCTACTGCCGAGATCAATCGTTTGGCTGCACTTTGGCAAGTTGGACAAAACATCGGATCGCTTGCTTGCTGAATGCTTCGGCTTTGCTCAAATAGGCCGCAAGTTTCACAGCGAAAATCGTACAATGGCATTACTTACTATCTCCTTGATTAGCTATTCGTGACATGGGAGGAATTAATGTTAGGGGAGACGATCCCCCCCTAATATTTGCGGCGTTGCTCTTTTTACTTAGGTAGGTAGGATGTTGCGCTCAAAAATTGCTGTGGGTACAGCAATCGTGCAGCAAGCGTTGGGAATGTCTACAATGCCGCTAATTCTTCCTTCTACGGGTGCAGAACCTAAAATTAAATAAGCTTGTTCGCCAGTGTAACCAAACTTTTTGAGATAGGCGATCGCATTTAAGCAGGCGCGACGATAGGCAACGTGAGCATCTAAATAATATTGCTTGCCAGAAAATTCATCTACCGAAATGCCTTCAAATACCAAAAATTCTGAGTATTGAGGTTGAACTGGGCCTGGCTTAAATATCGGGTTAATTAGCCCGTATTTTTCTACGCCACCTTTGATTATTTCTACGTTCAAGTCGAGATAGCCAGCCATTTCGATCGCGCCGCAAAAAGTAATTTCTCCGTCACCTTGGGAAAAATGAATGTCTCCCATTGAAAGTTTTGCCCCTTCAACATAAACGGGGAAGTAAACCTTTGAACCTTTAGATAAGTTTTTGATGTCGCAATTTCCGCCGTGTTCGCGGGGGGGAATTGTCCGACAAGCTTCTTTAGCTACACGGTCAAATTCCGCGCCTTTGAGAGTACCCAAAATTGCATCTGTTGGAGTTGGGAGTAATGCTAATGCTGGTACACGATCGGGATCTGTTGAGACTAACTCCGCTTCGCGCTTATTCCAAGTAGCTAGTAACTCGTGGGAAGGAGCGCAACCAATTAATCCAGGGTGGGGAATTCCAGCAAACTTTACATCGGGAATGTGACGACTGCGGGCATAAATTCCTTGTAAATCCCAAATAGCTTTTTGAGCTACTGGATAATGTTCTGTAAGAAATCCGCCGCCATTTTCTTTAGCAAAAATCCCTGTAAAACCCCACTCATAGGTTGGTAAAGTACCCACATCTAAAATATCTACAACTAGCAAGTCGCCAGGTTCTGCACCATTAACGTGAATCGGCCCGCTTAAAACGTGGGGAATAGTTAAATTCACCGTGCGGATATCTTCAGGACTATCATTGTTGTGAATTTGTCCATCCGTCCAATCTTTGCATTCGATCCGAAATACTGTCCCAGGATTAACAGAAGCTACTGCCGGAATATCAGGATGCCAACGATTATGTCCTACCGCATCTTGTTCCGTCATTGGCTTATTCAAGTCAACTTTAAACAGCACTTCTGGCATAATTTTCTCCTCTTTACCTATCTATAGAAAGTTATGTTTTTTAAGAAAATTAAGTTTTTTACTCAAATTTTCTTAGAACTGTTATTAGTTAGCAACTAAAAAATATAGTTAGTTTAAATGTTTAAAAAACTATTTTTTAAATGCCAAAAAATTACTTACGTTCAATAAAAGCAAAAACACAACAACTATTTTGTATTAACTAATACAAAAATAAACTAAATTGACAAGACTTACTTAATTGAGCTTGCCAACCCCAAGAATTGATTATTTGTAGATAAAACTCTTATTTGCAGGGAGTTTAGAAGAAATCGTTTTTAACTAATACTTGATTACTAATTTCAATTATTAGTTTTTCTTTAAATAAGCTTTCAACGGCAACAAGTAACAAAGTAAGTGTTAATATAAACAGACAACTTATCTAACCAATAATAGAAGTTTAAAAAATTATTGCATTTCTTGTAGAACTTGAGCAATTAAATCTGTTGGTACTTGGTCAGTTATTTCTACTACACCAATTTGAGTAGGTAGCACAAATCGAACCTTACCAGCTTTAACTTTTTTATCAGTTTGTAAAGCATCTACGATCGCATCAACATTTATTCCTGATGGCAATTTAGTTGTCAGTCCAGCTTTTTGAATTAGTTTAATATGCCGTGCTTGAGATTCTGCATTCCACAAATTCAGCCCTACAGCTAGTTCTCCCGCCGCTACCATCCCAATCGCTACAGCTTCGCCATGATTGACTAAACGATAGCCTGTAAGACTCTCTACCGCATGACCGATAGTGTGACCGTAGTTGAGAATAGCTCTTAATCCTGCTTCTTTTTCATCTTTACTGACAACATCGGCTTTAGCTTGACAAGAACGCGCCAAAATAGTTTGTAGCAAGCTTTGGGAAAGGTAAGGCATTTCGTCCAAGCGATCGCACTTTTCCATTTGTTCAAACAAGTCTAAGTCCCAAATTATTCCGTATTTAATTACTTCCGCCATCCCAGAACGCAATTCTCGCACAGGTAAAGTATTCAATACCTGCGGATCGATTAGTACTAATCGCGGTTGATGAAATGCGCCAATTAAGTTTTTACCCTGGGGATGATTTACGCCCGTTTTACCCCCAATAGAAGCATCCACCATTGACAACAGCGTTGTGGGTACTTGGATAAAATTAATCCCCCTTAGCCATGTAGCCGCCGCGAAGCCCGTCATATCGCCAATTACGCCCCCACCCAAAGCAACCATCGTTGAGGAGCGTTCTAGACGGTTTTCTATGGCTTTGTCATAGATTTGTTGGATAGAAGTTAAGTTTTTGTATTGTTCGCCATCGTTGAGAGTACAAGTTGTGACCTCAAAACTAGCATTTTTGAGCGAAGAAGTTGCTCTTTCCCCGTAATGACCAAAAACTACGGGATTTGAAACTAATAAAACTTTTTTACCTAGCTTCAGGGTAGCCATTTTTTCGCCCAGCAAATCTAAATTGCCTGGTGCGATCGCAATGTCGTAAGACTCGGAAGGTAGATTTACACTAATAACAGGCATAGCAAATACTTCAATCGGCGACTCTAAGCTGCAAGTTACTGCAACTAATGTTTCAATATTCTTTATAACTGATAATGGAGAAACACAAATGTTTGGAGCTATTTCTTACGTATTGCTGTTAGGTGGATTTTTTGCCCTGGCTGTGGGGTTGCTTTTCGGTTTACGTGCGGTTAAGTTGCTGTAATTGCAAGGGTTTGGGCGCATAGGTAGAATGCGCCCATTTCAAAGTTAGCTAACCAAAGCTGTAACGTTTACTTGGGGAGTTTGAGCTTTTATTTTGGCTTCTTCTACCAAAAACTCGGCTAACTGATTTTCAATTTCAGCTTTGACAATTTCTCGGTACTCTAAAAAATGCTCAATTTGGGCGCAAGTTGACAAGTAACTGCTAATACCACCGCGATTGTAGCGATACATATTAACCAAATTGCGCCAGAAAGCATAACGAGTTTTGCGAACTACACCTTGTCGCCAGCAAATAGTCAAAAATGCCTGAATTACCTTTAAATCGACTCCTGTTTTAGAAGAATTGCCTTTATCAGGATATTTGGCTTCCCCTAAAATGCGGAAGTGGCGATAGGTACGATCTAAAAACTTCTCTGGATCGTACAATTCCCAAAAAGCCGCAACGTATTCGCGGGCGATTTCTTCCAAAGGACGAGTCGGAACGTAGTTCATCAACGTAGTTTGGTTAATGTTGGCATCTTTCGATCGCAGTCTGCCTTCTTTTTCTAAACGAATCGTTAAAGCTGTATCTGGCAATGCTTGGAGCATACTAAATATAGCTGTAGGAATAGAGGTTTTTTCGACAAACTTAACAACGCGATCGCCTGCGCCCGATTTTTCGCCATCAAAACCAATAATAAACCCTGCCATTACTCGTAGTCCCGTGCGAGTAATCGCATGAACCGAATCTGTTAAGGAATCGCGGGTATTTTGAAACTTTTGCGTCAAAGTCAAACTTTCTTCGTCCGGGGTTTCAATGCCTAAAAACACCGAACCAAAGTTACAATCAACCATCATATCCATCAATTCTTGGTCTTTTGCTAAATCAATCGATGCTTCAGTAGCAAAAGAGAAAGGATAGCGTTTTTCTACCATCCAGGGTTTTAGGTCTTTGAGAAACAACTTTACATTGCGTTTATTGCCAATAAAGTTGTCGTCTACCATAAAAATGCTGCGTCGCCAGCCAAGATTATAAAGACATTCTAATTCGGCGATAATTTGCGCCGGGGTTTTAGTCCGAGGTTTGCGCCCGTAAAGCACAATAATGTCGCAAAACTCGCATTGAAAGGGACAACCGCGCGAAAACTGCACCGACATTTCCGAATAAGCGTCAAACTTTAACAAGTCAAAGCGGGGAGTTGGAGTATTGCTGACATCGGGTTTTTCGCCATTGACAGCCCGAAAAGTGCCGCTTTTTTCTCCTCGCGCGATCGCACTGACAAACATGGGAAGGGTAATTTCCCCTTCATCCAAAATTAAAAAGTCTGCCCCCGCGCCTTGGGCTTCAAGAGGTAAAGCTGTGGGGTAAGGGCCACCCACCGCTACTAATTTACCGCGTTTTTTGGCTTCTTGAACTTGAGAAAGTAAGTCTTTTTTTTGAACGATCATCGCCGAAAGAATTACTAAATCTGCCCAAAGCCATTCTTCTTCGGTTACTTTACTAACATTGCGATCAACTAACTTGTATTCCCACTCTTGAGGCAAAATTGCCGCTACTGTAACTAATCCCAAGGGCGGTAACATCGCTTTACGCCCTAGCAATTCTAAAGTTTTTTCAAAAGACCAAAAGCTTTTAGGAAAAAGGGGATATAAAAGTAAAACTTTCACGAAATATTTAACCTCAAATTTTGTTTTTAAAACTGGTTTGCTCTTTGTTTAAGCAACCTAGAGCGTTTTGGGAAATAGTCTAAAACGTTTTCCATCTTTTTAACGACGTTATTGCAGAGGTTTTAGTGCTGCAAGGCGGCGGTTTTGCTTGGTGCAGCAGATTTTGGCAGCACCTGCGCCTCTTGAGTCAGAAACTCCTCTAACTGACTTTCAATTTGATCGCGCACTATTTGGCGGTACTCCATAAAATGCTCAATATGAGCGCAAGTAGCCAGGTAATGTTCCGCAACGCCTGGATTGCGCCTAATCATGCTAAACAAGTGATGCCAGAACTTCCAGCGCGTACTGCGTTTAATTCCTTGTCGCCAGATGACAATTAAAAGCGCTTTAACTACTACTAATTCTGGTAACTTAAAAGGCGCTTTCCATGTTGGCGCACCCATGCTTAAAAAGCAACGATAAGTACGATCTAGGTACTTTTCGGGGTCGTACAATGCACAAAAAGCTTCAATATATTCACGAGCAATATCTTCTAAAGGACGAGTAGGAGTAAAATTCATCAAAGTTGTTTGATTAATATTACCGTCCTTGTTTTCTCTAAGCCTGCCCTCTTTACTTAAACGATGCCACAGGGCAGTATTAGGCAATGCTTGCAGCATGGCAAAAGTAGTAGAAGGAATTGCTGCAAGTTCGGCAAAACGCACAATGCGACTTCCTGCGCCGGATTTTTCGCCATCAAACCCAATAATAAATCCTGCCATTGGGCGCAACCCAGCCCGAATAATAGCTTCGACGGACTCTGTTAGAGAACTGCGGGTATTTTGAAACTTTTTAGTTAGTTGCAAACTGTCTTCGTCTGGGGTTTCAATCCCTAAAAATACTGCCGCAAAACCGCACTCTACCATCAATTCCATCAATTCTGGATCTTGGGCTAAGTCAATGGAAGCTTCGGTATCAAATCTATAAGGATATTGATGTTTTTGCATCCATAATTTCAATTCTTGCAGCAACAACTTAACATTGCGTTTGTTGCCAATAAAGTTGTCATCTACCATGAAAACGCCGCGCCGCCAGCCTAATTGGTAGAGATAATCTAACTCTGCCAGTAGTTGGGCAGGGGTTTTAGTCCGGGGTTTGCGCCCGTAAAGTACAATAATGTCGCAAAATTCGCATTGAAATGGGCAACCGCGCGAAAACTGCACCGACATCATGTCGTAAGCTTTAAGTTCTAATAAATCAAAGCGGGGAACGGGGGTACTTGTTACATCCGGCTTTTCTTGAGTGCGGAAAATGCCGCTTTTTTCTCCGCGGGCGATCGCTTCCACAAACATCGGCAAGGTAATTTCCCCTTCATCTAAAATTAAAAAGTCTGCCCCTGCCTTCAATGCGTCATCAGGTACAGAAGTTGAATAAGGGCCACCTACTGCTACTAACTTTCCGCGTTGTTTGGCGGCTTTAATTTGCGCTACTAAGTCATCTTTTTGAACGATCATCGCGCTAAAAATACAAATATCCGCCCACGCCCATTCAGCTTCAGTAACAGTGCGAATATTGCGATCTACCAACTTAAATTCCCATTCTTGGGGTAAGATAGCCGCGACAGTAACTAAGCCTAAAGGTGGAAGTAAAACTTTCCGGTTTACCAATTCCAAGATTTTTTCATAAGACCAGAAAGTTTTGGGAAATAATGGATAAACCAGTAAAACTCGCATACTATGCCACCTCACACTATCTTGTTAGACTAGCCTAAATTTATCTTTGCCGACTGGAAATTACAGTTTTGCCAAAAATGCCATGTTTTTATTAAATTGCTTTGTATTATAGACTACTAAAGCAATCAACGCGCAGCCAAATTACTATTTTAAAGTTAATTATTTCTAAAACTATGTATACAAACTGATTGGTAAATCCAACTACTATTAGTTTTAGTTCTAAATATTGTTAATTGCAATTATTTTAGATTAGATAGGAGCGATCGCTCCTATTAAGTTACGAACAATAAATGTCTTATTTTATACTTAAATTAAATTCGTCAAATTTTATAACTTCTGAATCTGGCTTTAGCGTATCAAAACGATAGCTACTAACACTGCCCGTAGCCGTATCGAAAATACTGAAGGCTGTAATGTCGTTACTAGCAAGGTAGGGTAGCTTTTGACCGTTTTCGCCTAAAAGTGGAGCAATTGTCGGTACGATAGGTTCTAGACCATTAGGATCGCCTGTAACTTGATAATTATTATTGCTAATAGGAACGTCACGCCGCTTTTCACCTATGGCAGCACCGTAAGAGTTACCAACATTAGAAGTTTCTAAAAAATTTATCCCCTTGCTAATAAAGCGATTCCACAAATGGGAATGTCCGTAAAATACCAACTGTACTGAAGCCGCTTCTAAAAGCGGGACAACATCGCGGATAAGATAATCTTGCTCTATTGGGTACTCATAGCGCACAGAAATAGTGCCGTTTTTATCGGTGTCAATTATTTGGACTGGATTAGTATAGGCAGGAACGATATTATCGCCCAAAGAATGGGGCGGATGATGCAACATGACAACTTTGTATTTTGCCTCTTGAAATTGAGAACTATTTAATTCTGCCTCTAGCCAGTTGTATTGAGGGCTGCCACGAGAAATATCTTCAAATATATGCTGTCCGTAGCCCCACTCATCCGGGTTATTGATATCTTGTTCGCGTTCTTGATATTTACCTTTAGCAGATTTATCTAGGCTAGGAGGTCGCCAAATATTTGTTGCGTACAGCACCACTAAACGTACGTCGCCAAAGGTAACAGCATAATATTTTTTGCCACCGCGATCGCTTTGGGGTAAGGTAAAAATTTCTTCGTAGGTATCGGTATTAAACGAATAATCTTTAACAGTGCGATCGCGCTTTTGTTTGAGTAGTTGCGCGATCGCCGATTGACGAGGATAAGAATCGCTAAATTCATCCCCTAAGCTACCAGTTCTCTCAAAGCGTCCCATAACTTCATGATTGCCGATTGCCGCATACAAGGGCGCGTGTTGGATAATTTCGCCACCAGTATAAGTTGTTTTAACGCCATCTTTGCTTAACTCGTACTTAGCCAGACCTTGGAGACAGGGAAAAAACGCCCCGCCTCGATTATCGTCAAACCATTCTGACGCGCGATCGGCAATGTTGATTAAATCGCCAGCAAAAAATACCCCATCTACTCTACCTACCTTCTCCACAACTTTCTGAAGATTAGCCGCCGTCATTGGTTTAAGCTGATGGTCGGAAGTCAGCAAAATTTTTAATGGCGTGCCGGGTTTTGGTTTTGCAGCTAAGGTAAATTCACCGCTACTGATACTTTTGCCGTCTTCTCTAACGCTGGTCACTCGATAAGGTAGGCGGATATTAGAATCGAGCTTAGTAACCTCTGCTTCGTGTCGCCAAATGTCGCGTTTAGTAGGTCGTTTGTACTCAATATCTACTCTAGATTCTCGATCTTCACGAGTGCGGCTGAGTTTAGTTGTTGTGGCGATTACTTGTTGACGAAAATCTTGATCGTAACTAACGGTATGCCCAGAACCTGCAAACTCTGTAAACCACACAACCCGAACGGAATTTTCTGTTGGTAGCTGCAAAAATGGATCGCTCAATAGCTGAGGTACAGAAGTCATAAATGGTTGTGCCGCCGCCGTTGATTTTATTACGATAGCTATGATTGCAACTAAAAATACCACCCCACACCAACGAATAAGAGTATTGAAGTTGAACATGAGTTTGTTTTCAATTATTGCTAAAGAGCTACTTTTTTAACTTCTCATCAATCAAAATATCTTCAGCGTGCGATCGCGCCACCTAACTAGCATCGCCAATTAAGATAAACGGCGACCAATACAAAGGATGCTTGTCAATTAGATTTAATTTGGCTTGACGTAAAGCTTCACCTTTAGTTTTACCTTGTTTGAGATTTTGATAAAACTCAATCATTAGTTGCTTTGTCTCCCGATCTTTGGCTAACCAGAGACTAGCAATCACACTTTTCGCCCCTGCACGTTCAAATAAGTAAGCAAGTCCGGCAAATTCTTCACCGTTAGAAGCTGCTTGTACCGCCGTTTGACAAGCACTGAGAACAACTAAATCAGTATTTTTGAGTCCCAATAAAGCCGCATCTGCAATATTGAGATTGCGATCGCTAAATAACAATGTATTCGAGCCTAACTTCAATTCAGGACAGCCTTTAGGGTTAAAACAGCCGTGAGTTGCTAGGTGGAGAATAGAAAAACGAGGCGCTTGGAGTTCAAAGTTACGTAAAGTAGCTTGTTTGCCAATGGTAGCTTTACTTCCAGGGAAAATAGCAGCAATGTCTCGTACTTCTGCTTCTGCGCCTGCTAAGTTGCGGCGATCGCTAGGAAAAGGATTACCAATAGCCAAAACTAAATCTTTGTTTTTATTTGATGGTGCTTGCCGGGAGCGATGGGTAAGGCGCGTAAGATTGTTGATGGGATATTTTTCAATCAAATACTTGCGAGTTTTGCTGTCAATTAGCGTTTCAAAGGGAATGTAGCGCAACTTGCCTGTAGCGACAATGCTTAATTGCTTTGTAGTAGGAGGAAGTTGTGCTTCAATTGGGCGAATCAAAATATCATAAAGCTTGCGGCTGGTAGCTTGATATTGGCGGGAGCTTGCAGTTGTTAGTTGAGTACGATACTGAGTAACTAAAGTATCGAATAGCTTTGGATCGAGCTTTTGTTTTGTGACTATCAACTTATCTTTACTCAAAACAAATAAAGCAATTGTGTTTGGTACGCCGCCAACCTCTGTAAGCAGAACAGGTTGAATAATTACTGTTCTGGGGGCGATATTTGCCCGCAACGCTGCAATGTCAGCAGGTTTGGTTTCAAATAATTCGGTAATTTCTGGAAACTGACGGGTGATGTTTTCAGCTTGCTGGTTGATCTGCGTTTGTAAAGTATTAATTTGCCCGGAAAGTTGGGGCGAAAACTTTTGTTGCAACTGCTGACGCAAATCCTCTAACTGACGATTGGCTTGATTCCAACGCTCAATTGCTTGCTGTGCTTGAGGTTGAGCGACTTTAGCATTAATTAGGCGAGAGTAGTCGGCAAGATCGGCAGTAGTTGTTAAGTTTACCCACTGATAGGCGCGTTCAGGTTGTTTTTGGTCGATCAGCAAGTCAATTAACCCGATTGCGCTACCACTATTGCTATCCAAAAACTGACGACGATTAGCTCGTTCTAATCCACCCCGCAACTGTAAGGTAATTGCTACCGACTGCTCTAGACTAGAAATTGCTTCTTGAGGTTGTTTAATATCTCGATAAACTATCCCAATATTACTTAGAGTCGCTGCCTCTCCTGCTTTGTCTTTCACTGTTCGCCGTAGAGGTAAAGCCAATTTGTAATAAGTCAAGGCTTGCTGGAGTTTTCCCAAGCTGACGTAGGTAACGCCAAGATTATTAGCAGTATTAGCTTCTCCACCTACATTGCCAACTTCTTTATAGATTGCTAAAGCCGAGTTGTAATATTCTATTGCCGATTGATATTGTTTAATTTGGTCGTAAATCGCCCCAATATTATTGAGAGATATAGCTTCACCTGGTCGATTTCCCGATTTTTGATGAATTTGTACCGCTTGTTTAATAAAGGATATTGCTCGTTCGCTTTGCCCAAGTTCGCTATAAACTGCACCAAGATTATTTAATATCGTTGCACTTTGGAGGCGATCGCTAAGGCTTCGATCTATTAGCAAAGCCTGCTCAAAAAACTTTAATGCCTGTTGCGGCTGTCCAATAGCTAGATGAACCTATCCCACTAATAAAATTCTATGAATCCAAATGTGAATTGTAGCTAGAGAAAGAAAAGCGTTGAAGCAGGCAGAAATGCGCTCCCATCGAACAACAAGCCTACGATATTTTCTTTGGA
>JAESGR010000296.1_pt1 | contig 54174 bp, 48 predicted proteins | sample 9269771 | NCBI WGS metagenome assembly JAESGR01 (sample SAMN15739572, study PRJNA653492) | algae metagenome | isolation source: Chroococcus sp. CMT-3BRIN-NPC107 and co-occurring heterotrophs from well... | place: USA: Clark Mountains Wilderness, California | collected 2010-04-18 | reverse complement strand
AACGTCTGGAGATTGAGCGTTAGAGGATTGCTCATGAACTTTTATTTAGACTCCGTAACGACTCTAGCCTATTATACCTCTCTGACTATTCTTCTCGTTTCACCTCCCTCGAATCCATAAAGAGCCAACGAAAAATATCCAGATTCATACCTCGCCAATTTGTTTAAAAATATAACGAAATGTAGAGACATTGAGAATTCAGAGGAACTGCAACAACTGATAAAAGAGCGATTGTGAAATTCAGTTTTAGAGAGCGATCACTATTATTCACAACTTTCTCCGTTGTTAGATACTTGTGCCTCGAATAGTATGCCCAAGTTGCCGAGAACTGTAACGCGCGATCGCTCTATTAAAGCTGCTGTAACATTTTATGAGTCTGGGGTACAACCCGGACTTGCTTAAGCGACTTTTTCATTACTGCTTGCCAAGTCAAAACTTGCTCAGGAGTTGGCGCAAACATTGGTTTTTCACTCACTTCTAAAGGCGTTACTGGTTGCAAATATATAAGTATTTCTGGGTTAACTGCGGCGACTAAATTTGCGGCTTTTTCTAACTCCGCTACGTCTGTTTGACTAGAAATAATTATCTTGACAAATACCTTTATTCCTGAGTCATAGCAATACTGCAAAAACTTGGCGTGTGCTTGCCAATGACTTTCGCCGCTTACACTAGGCAATTTTAAATCCATCCCTACCAAGTCCAAGTAAGGCAAAATTGTCAGTAATTGTTCGGGGCGATGTCCGCCAGTTTCAAGGTAAATTGGTAGGTTAGTAAGACTTCCCACTTCTGGCAAAAACTCTTTTAAAAACGGTGCGTGTAAAAGTGGTTCGCCTCCTGTCAAACTAATGCTATCGTGCAAACCGGGGACGTTTTGCCGTTCAACAAACTCTAACAAGGTACTTAGTTCTACGGGATTTGAATACACTTTAAAATCTCGCAATCCGGGATGTGCTTCAACTCGATACTCTGAAGGAGCTACCCAAGTATGGGCGCTATCGCAGTAATTGCAGCGCAAGTCACATATCGCAAACCGAATAAATATTTGACGAGTACCAACATTGAGTCCTTCCCCTTGAATGGCGGAAAAAACTTCGATAAGTCTGGCGGTTTTGTTACTCATTTAGAATAGAAATAAATCTTACAAAAACTTTTATAGTGTCACCTCTCAACCATAGCTTGGAGTTTAGTACCATTGACCGCGAACGAGTTTTAGCTTGGTTAGCTGATAATGTTCCCCCATCACGCATCAAGCACATTTTGGGTGTAGAACAAATGGCAATTGATTTAGCAGTTCATCACCAATTAGACAAACAAAAAGCTGCTATAGCTGGCTTGATGCACGACTTGGCTAAATACTTCAAGCCGAAACAACTTTTGGAAATGGCACAAATTGAGGGAGTTGAAATCGACCCCGTAAGCGCCGCTCATCCTCACTTATTACATGCAGATGTTAGCGCCATTGTGGCTAGAGATACTTTTAAAGTAACTGATAAAGATGTGTTGGAGGCGATCGCAAATCATACTTTAGGTAGATCCAAAATGAACGAGCTTAGTTGCATCGTTTTTCTGGCAGATACCTTAGAACCCGGTCGTGGTAACACTCCAGAATTAGAAAATTTGCGAAAGATTTGTTACCAAAACTTAGACCGAGGTATCTGGCAAACTTGCGACTACTCGCTCAAGTTTCTACTTGAAACTCATTGCTTAATTCATCCCCGTACCCTTGCGACTCGCAACTGGTTTTTGCAAAAAGCCCAAAAGAAACTACTGGTTACACCGCCAACAACTGCATAAATGCCTAATTTTTGTTAGGATGCAAAGAAAACTTTTCGTTGCTTTTATCGATTCAATTACAAACCCTGAGCCTTTGAGGTTTAATGACAGATCATTCTCAAACTAATCTACAATCCCAGTCTGTACTCGTCACTTCAAGTAACCGCAATGCTGCCCAACGCCAGGAAGAAAGCGAAGAACTAGCATTGTTGTCTATCGCCGCCGCCGCCGATCGCAAAGCTGGCGATATGGTAGTGCTAAAAGTTGCTGAAGTATCTTTTTTAGCTGATTATTTTGTTTTGGTTACAGGTTATTCTAAGGCACAAGTACGAGCAATTTCTCAATCTATCGAGGATGGAGTAGAAGAACAATTGCATCGCCTCCCCATTCGTACCGAAGGACAAGCCGAAGGAAGCTGGGTATTGAAAGATTACGGCGATGTCATGGTGCATATAATGATGCCCAAAGAAAGAGAATACTACAACTTAGAAGCATTTTGGGGTCACGCGCCAAAAGTCGAATTGCCCGATAATATTGATAATCCTCGGAGGGAGATAGAAGAATGATTGAGTCTTCGCCTTATGTTTGCCCCGTACCTACCGAACAACAGCCATTAAACGAATACGAGGAATTGAAAGCGGCAGGTTTTTTTAAAACTTGTACCTTAAATTGGCAGCAATATATTACTCAGCTTGTTTGGATTTGGGGGCTATCGTGGCTAATTGCTGGCCCAGTAGCGGCGGCTAGTTTTGCCCCTCACAAACACTTGATGCAATTTATCTTGTGCGGTAGTGCGGGGGCAAGCGTGGGCGTGTTGCTGGTATTGGTGCGGATGTATTTGGGATGGTCGTATATAAAAAGTCGCCTAACCACCGCCACGATATTTTATGAAGAATCGGGCTGGTACGATGGGCAAACTTGGACTAAACCAGCAGAAGTTAAATCCCGCGACCTATTAATTGCGAGTTACCAAATTCAACCAATTTTACAAAGAATACAGCAAAGCTTTATAAGTTTAGTGTTATTACTAATCGCTGGAACAGTAGTTTGGAATTTTTTGTAAATATTTAACTGTAATGACTCTGGTAAATGGTACATTTTACCCATGACAAGGGGAAAAAGAACACAAGCGGCAGAACTTGAAGTCAGGTTACTGCGTGAAGGCATTATTGAATCAAGGCATCAAGTCCAAGCGGTGGTCTGTGACGACCGGGGACGAGTTTTATCGGTGGCAGGAAATGCGGAAACTGCTACTTTTGCGCGCTCGGCGCTCAAACCATTTCAGGCTTTAAGCGCGATCGCCACAGGTACTTTAGAGCGATACGAATTAAGCGATCGCGATTTGGCTATTATTTGTAGTTCCCACAAAGGTACAATCGAACAAGTGCGCCAAGTATTCAATATTTTGTGGCGAGCAGATATTGATGCTTCTATTCTTCAGTGTCCAATTCCTGAAGGTAAAAGCAGCCGATTACAATACAATTGCTCTGGCAAACACGCCGGAATGCTGGCGGTATGCCAACAACGGCATTGGCCTTTGAATACTTATTTGCAGCACAACCACCCCGTACAGCAGCTAATTTTTGGTAAAGTTGCTGAATTATTAAAAATGCCCGCCGCCGAGTTTATTCACGCTCACGACGATTGCGGCGCGCCAACATATTTGTTGCAGTTAGGGCAAATGGCATCTTTGTACGCGCAACTAGCTTCAGGAAAAAACTTGGATATGGAGCGAATTGTGCGCGCGATGACTCATCACCCCACAATGGTAGCGGGAGAAGGAGAATTTGATACAGAGCTAATGCGATTAACTGAGGGAGAACTCGTTAGTAAATCTGGCGCTGAGGGGATTCAGTGTATTGGTAGGAGTGGCGAAGGGATGGGGTTGGCAATTAAAGTAATGGATGGGGCAAAGCGGGCTAAGTATGCCGTTGCTATTCATGTATTGCAACAAATGGGCTGGATAGATCCTAGTGTAGGAGAAATTTTGACAGAAAGCTTTATGGCTTCAGGTTCATTCAAGCGATTAGAAGTAATTGGGGAATTATCTATTCTTTAGTTGCTAAAACCATAAATAGTGTTATATTAGGAAAGGCGACGCGGGATAGAGCAGCCTGGTAGCTCGTCGGGCTCATAACCCGAAGGTCAGTGGTTCAAATCCACTTCCCGCCATTAATCAATAAGCCCTGCAATTATAAATTAGTTGCAGGGCTTATTTTTTAGTAATCTCGATATATGCAAAAAACTAAACTTTTTCCCTGGCAAATTTGGGGAATTTTGCTGGTAATTTGGTTAGCGATCGCATTGATAGACTTGGTATGGCTGAAATGCGATCGTACAATTCCCGATTGGGATCGAGCAGATTATTTAACGGGATCGTTGAACTATTACCAAGCTTTACAACACCCTCAATGGTTAGATAGTCAATGGTGGCGAAGTTTTTGGCTGCTTTCAAGTAAAATTCCGCCCTTTACTTACATTGCGGCGGCGATTATTCAACAAATTGTTGGCACGGGGCAAGACTCGGCTACGCTCGTAAACGTGCTATTTAATGGCATTACGATCGTTGCGGTGTATGGACTCGGAGTGGAATTGTTTTCGGTAGAAGTTGGGTTGTGGGCGGCGCTTTTGTGTCAGGTATTCCCAGCTTTGTATCAACTGCGATTAGATTTTTTACTCGATTTTCCCCTCACGGCGGCGGTAACGTTGAGTTTTTGGTGTTTGACGGTTTGGCGGAGTAGAAAGGCGCACAATTGGCTGTGGGCTGCGGCTTTTGGCGTTTCTTTGGGTGTGGCGCTGTTAGTAAAACAAACAACTTTATTTTTTTTGCTTGTGCCAATAATTTGGGTAGGAGTAGAGACGATTAGCCGCCGCCTTTGGGGTAGGTTGTTGCAGCTAGTAGGAGCGTTAAGTGCTTCCTTACTGGTTTGTGGTTGGTGGTATGGAGTTAATTGGCTATTTGTGCTGACTTCGGGTAAACGAGCAACAATTGACAGCGCGATCGCCGAAAATGACCCCGCTTTAAATACAATTGGCGCATGGACTTATTACTGGCAAGTTTTACCGATTCAAGTTTCGTGGTTGTTGCTAATTGTGCCAATAGTGGGTTTGCTGATGTATTGTCGGCTTAGTAAAAAACAACAACACAGCTTTGGGTGGTTGGCGGTTTTTTGGGTAGGTGCTTATTTACTTTGTTCGGTCAATGTCAATAAAGATAGTCGCTATGTTTTACCTTATTTGCCTGTAGTAGCAATATTTTTGGCTGATGGGTTAACGAGCTTTCGCGGGCGCTGGCAAAAGCCGATTCGCTTTGGTACGGTGGGTTTGGCGGTGCTGTTGATGGTGTTTAATTTATTTCCAGTAGTGGGGATGGTAGAAGTATTGAGTCCTTACGGGCAGCACTACGCTAATTTTAATACTCAATTGCCTCATCGCCAGGTAGTTAGCCAGATTATTCAAACAGAACCTTTTTTGCGCTCTACGGTGGGCGTTTTGCCTTCTACGGCTGAAATTAATCAACACAATTTTAATTATTTTGGGGCGTTACAGCATTTTCAAGTCTACGCGCGTCAAGTGGGTACGAGAAAACAACAAATCAAACAAGACGGGCGCTCTCTTGATTGGTTTTTAACTAAAACTGGCATTCAAGGCTCAATTTCTGAGGCTCAAACTTTGATGGTGAATGAAGTGGAAACTTCGCCAGATTTTCAACGACAGAAAAGTTGGCGCTTACCAGATAAAAGCCTTTTGCAGCTTTATCATCGCCGCTTGCCACAAGTAAAAGTAGAACCTATAAAAGCAAAGCTAGATAAAGTAGAGTGGCAAGTTATATTACCCAAAAGTTCGCCCCCCGGTGTTCCCATACCTGTAACTTATCAGTGGAGCGGTAATTGGCAAGAGTTAAAATCGGGGTTAGTATTGCTCAGTTGGCATCAAATAAATACTAATCGCATAAGCTGGATAAACGATCACGCAATTGGCATGGGTAATTTGTATAGCCAGATTGCAAGTAGCAACGGTTTTAGAGTAACGGAAACTAGCGCGATGCTACCGCCAAAAAATACGCCTCCAGGAATCTATACTGTGAATGCTACTTATTTGAACCAGCAAACGGGGGAAAGTTATGTTTTGCCTTCTTTGCCTGTAAGCTTAGAAATTAACCCTCTAAGCGCCCCTACCGCAGCCCCAGAACTAGATTTAATTAGTCAATTGCAAGTATTAGCCGCTACTATGCCTCAAGGAACTCCGGCGTTGGAATATATCTTTGCAGAAGTTGCGCGGATTAATCAGTACGATCCTACTCAAGACTACTTGCAACACGCTAAGTTAGCCCTGCAATATCGGCTGAAAAGTACACCACAAAAAGACCCGCATTGGGCTTATGCTTTAGCTTTAGCAACACTTTTGAAAAGAGACGTAAAAGGAGCAATTGTAGCTTTAGAACAAGTAACACAGCTAGATTCTCAAAATCCTTACGCTTATGCTTATCTTGCTTTTGTGCGTCTCTACAAATTTCAACCCCATTTAGCTGAAATTGTCCTCCAAAAAGCGACTTCTCTTAACCCCAACTTACCCGAACTTTATGCCCTTAATGCGATCGCGGCGCTGATGCAGGCTAAAATATTTCCGGCTTGGAACTTTTTTCAACAGTACAAAGCCAGCAGTTTAGTTCAAGTGACGCATTAAAATAGATTCTAGTTGAGGAATGCCAAAAGGCTTGCTGAGATAGTCATCTGCACCCGCTTCTAGACACAAATCGCGATCGCCTACCATTGCCATTGCCGTTACCATCACGACAGGTACTTGCTGTAAGTCTGGCTGTTGACGCAAGCAACTAACTAAATCTAACCCCGTAACGTCGTCTCGCAGTTGAACATCTAACAAAATTAAATCAGGTCGAAATTTTTGGACTCGCTCTATAAAATTGTTGGTTTGCGAGGTGGACTGAATTTCATAGCCAATGGCTTCTAAATAGTCTTGCAACAACATTGCCGTACAGTCATCGTCTTCAATAATCAAAATCCGCCTGGGTGCTTGGACAAGCACTTTTTGTTGTTCGTTCAGGGTGTCAGCAATTAATAAGCTTGAATCGGCAATCTCTGTAGGCAAAAATAAAATAAATTGACTGCCTTTACCTAAAGTTGACTGTACCGTTACATCGCCACCGTGTAACTGAGCTAATTTGCGTGTCAATGCCAAACCTAAACCCGTACCTTCGTATTGGCGATTCAAGCGGCTATCGAGTTGTTTGAATGGTTGGAACAGAAATTCAAATTGAGATCGAGCGATTCCAATACCTGTATCTGTAACGATAAAAGCTATCCCTGATGGTATTTTTTGCACCCGCAAAGATACCGTACCAACAGACGTAAACTTAACGGCATTAGAAAGTAGATTTAATAGCATTTGCTTGATGCGCCGTTCGTCACCAACGCAAGTTGTTATTTGCGAATCGATTTGGTAAATTAGTTGCAGGTTTTTCTCTACAGCGCGATCGCGGATTAAAGCTAAACAAGCCTCGCTCAACTCTTTAACATCCAAGGGTAGGCGCGTTAATTCTTCCCTTCCTGCTTCTATTTTAGAGAGGTCGAGAATGTCGTTAATTAAGGCTAAAAGGTGTTCGCCGCTAGTATGAATGCAATCTATATATTGTTTTTGCTTAGAATTAACTTCCCCAAAAATTTCTTGCTGTAATAGTTGCGACAATCCTAAAATAGCATTTAGGGGTGTCCGCAATTCGTGACTCATGGTAGCTAAAAATTCGCTTTTTGCGCGACTACCAGATTCGGCGGCTTCTTTGCTTTCTCGTAAAGCGCTTTCTATCTGTTTGCGATCGGTAATGTCGCGAACAATACTAATAACTTCCTCATCTCCACTAGCAACAATTCGAGCTTCGTAGTCGCACATTTTGCCTTTAATTAATAATTGGTACTCAATCGCCTGTGCCTCTTTTGTAGCAAGAGTTTTCTCTATACTAAGCATAGTTTTTTGGGCTATTTCTACAGGCATTACTGCTGAAATTTTTTTGCCTATAAATTCCCTAGGTTGACTGTACAAATCGATATGCTTGGAAGCCTTAAAATCTATAATTTTACCATCTCTACCCAATCTAAATATTAGATCGGGAATAGCGTCTAACAAGGCGCGGTTTTTTGCTTCGCTTTTTCCTAATGCTTCTGCGGCTGATGTTTGTTCGGTAATGTTGTTGAGCGTACCAGAAATACTAATAACTTTACCCTCAAAATCAATTACGGAACGGGCATAAAATTCTACCCAACAGTGACCGCCGTCAATTGTTAAATAACGAAGTTCGCAGTGACAATAGTTTTGTTGGAGTTCAATTAACGAGTTAAATATTTTTAAACTTGCTTGGCGATCTTGAGGATAAATATAATTAAAAAGGTTTTTGCCAATGCTTTCTTCGACGCTAAAACCTGTAATTGCCGTCCAAGCCGAATTTAAAAATGTCCAACAACCTGTCGCATCTACAGTAAAAATTACTTCTTTAAGGTTATCTACTAAAGAGCGATAATTTTGTTCGCTTTGATGTAATGCGTTTATTGTCCGTTGACGAACAATTACATTGCCAATACTAGCCGCCGCCGTAGCTAAGATTGATTGTTCGGTGGCTGTCCAATGTCTTTGGCTATGACAGTCATCAAAACCAATAAATCCCCAAAATTCATCGGCAATTAAAATCGGCACTAACAATACAGAGATGATATCTTGTGCTGCTAATATTTCTCGCTCGTAAATGGGAAGATTTTGAACTATGTTACTAATTGTCTTACCACTTGCTAAAGTTTCACACCACTGTACAAACAAGCTGGCGCAAGGTAAGTTATTACTTTCGCAAACGATTTGAGCTTCGACTGAAGACTGACACCACTCAAAACTTCGGCTAATTGAGGGTCGATTGGCATTGAAGTTGCTACGCCTGCTTTCAAAAATATACACTCGATCGACACCACAAGCTTTACCCAAATCTGCAAGGGCTTGGTTAATGGCTGTATCAAAGTCTGTAATAGTTAGTAAATGGTTTGTGGCGGCAGCTACCCCGGCTAATAAGTGATCGCAATTTCTTTGGATGGCTTCGGTACGCTGGCGATCGCTGATATCTCTTTGAATTAAGACATAACACAGTAGTTTATTTATATTATCGCGCACGGCAAAAGCTGATAAATCTAGATTTACGGTTATGCCATTTTTAGCTACACTACACGCTTCGCTTCGGTAATTATCATATTTTTCCAAAGATTCCATTATCAGGGTAAATTCTGCTTCCCCTAAATGAATTGTCGGTTTATTGCTCTTAAGTTCTTCGTCAGAGTAACCTAGCAACGAGTAATGAGCCGCATTTTGTTCTAAATAATAACCTTGCGGATCGACGATCGCAATTCCATCGTTATCATTAGCAATAATTTGTTTGTATAACTTGAGCTTTTCTTCTATTTGCGATTCAGGGGCGATATTTTGGATTGTCACGTTCTATACCATCAACCTTTATTAAATAAAACCATGCTAAATTTTGGCATATTCGCTGATTTTCCTGATATTTTTAGCGTTAAATAAGACTATTAACTTAACTTTTCTTGAATTCTGGCTAAGATTGGGTTCTTCTCTCAATCGCTCTCGATTTTAAATTTTTACTCTATTTCTTAATTAAATGTTAGCTTAACAATAATTTTTGGTTTTTTAGGCAAAATTAACTGCGATCGCTTAACTTTTTTTAATCAAAGCATTTCAAGGAAAGTCATTATCTTTGTTATTTGAGATTAAATAAATTAAGCCACATAATATAACTAATTAATTTGTTGTTAGCAATCAAAGTTATCTAAACAACATATTTAGAATAAAAATAAAGCTGGCTGGGCTGCGGCGATCGATTAAGCCTAAAAATTGATTAAAATAAATAAAAGATTTTACTGATATTAAAAAAAGCTGCAATTCTCTAGGAAGTAATTAGCCAAGATTGAGTAAACTTTTAAGGTAAAAAATATGAACAATCAAAATCTAACAATTGTTTCCTTACTCCCCAGCGCTACAGAGATTGTAGCAGCGTTAGGACTAACAGAAGCGATCGTCGGACGCAGCCACGAGTGCGACTATCCTCCAGAAATTCAAAATCGCCCAGTGTGTACCAAAGCACGTTTAGATTCAAAAAATCTTAGTGGCAAAATTCACGAAGATATCACCAATATCGTGCAAGCGGCTTTGAGCATTTATCAAATAAATATTGATGTTTTGCAGCAGTTACAACCAACTCACATCATAACTCAAGACCAATGCGATGTCTGTGCTGTTAGCGTCGCTGAGGTAGAAAAAGCTGTAGAAACTATAAGTGGAAATCGCCCCAAAATTATTTCTTTGCAACCAAACGTAATTACCGATCTTTGGGCAGATATCGAACGGGTAGCCGACCAACTGGGAGTTGAATCTCGACGCTTAGTTGAAAACTTGGAAGCACGAGTAAAAATTTGCGCCCAAAAAACTCAACAACTTTCAGTAATGGAACGTCCCACAGTTGCGTGCATCGAGTGGACAGACCCCTTAATGATTGCAGCTAATTGGATTCCCGAATTAGTAACTTTTGCGGGAGGACAATGTTTATTTAGCGTTGCTGGTGAAAATGCGCCCCAAGTAACGTGGGAAACTTTAGTTGTCACAAATCCAGATGTAATTATATTTATGCCTTGCGGATTCGATTTAGAACGGACTCGTAGCGAAGCAATGCCATTAAAACATCTCCCCGACTGGCAAAATCTCCAGGCAGTAAAAAGCGGTAGAGTGTACGTTACCGACGGTAATTCTTACTTCAATCGTCCTGGCCCTAGATTAGTAGATTCGGTGGAAATTTTGGCAGAAATATTACACCCAGAAATTTTTGAATATGGTTATAAAATGGGGGCGTGGGAAATGATGTAAAGAGGCGCTATATTTTTGGTAAAGGAGAGCCAAGGATAGCAAGATCGAGGGCGTAACCGCCCGTAACTAGGTAAACGCGATCGGAAATAGAGCCAATGCGTCGGACTAAATTGCCCAAGCGATCGCGAAATATTCTACCGCTAGGATAAGCGGGTACTACACCCCAACCTGTTTCCTCAGCAACAAAAATTACTTCTTGGGTACATTGATGCAAAGCAAAAAGCAAATCAACAACAATTTGCTCCCATTGAGTAGCGTCTTTAGCTAATAAATTTGCCACCCAAGTACCCAAAGAATCAACTAATAGGCAGCTAGAAGTAGGGGAAGAAATCGCATCGATTAATTGTAATTCTGGAACTTCCCTTGTCAACCAATGTTCTGGGCGGCGCTGGCGATGCTTGGTGATACGTTGCATCCAATCTAAATCATCGGGATTAATTAAAGCTGTAGCTAAATATATAACCGAATTGCTAGACTCAAGCGCTAAAGATTCTGCCCATTCACTTTTTCCCGATCGCGCTGGCCCGGTGACTAAAATAATGCTCATACCGTTGCAATTAAAAGTACAAATTTACCGATATTTTGGGCTGATTTCCTCGTCATAGCTAACGTCAGCACCGATATACCTGTGGGGTAGATAAAAACTTGCCCTCATTCCCCAACCCTGCTTCAATATTGGAACAAAGGCAGCCGATTTTAAAGTATTTTCCCAGACAAGGGAAATCATGCAAAAGGTCTAAGGCATAACAAGGTAAAATAACTAAAACCCCGACGTACCAAGCAGACATTCAGCTTAGACTAAAACATGAATGACTGCCCAATTGTAAGCTTAAGTTATTGCTAGTTTGAATTATGAAAGCAGATTTAAACAAAATTTTGGCAGTTTTGCAACAGTTAGAACAAAACCCTAACTTTAAAAGTCGCCCCTTAGTCACTTCAAAGGAAGATAACACCGCAGATAATATTTCTTCGGTGACGGATATTGCTGTAACCCCATCATCTTCAACGTCGTCAATTCCACCCCTCCAACCCCATCGTAAAGCCCTTACTCTACCTAGCTTTGGTTCTAGTGACCAAGAAAAGACACTAGATTCTAGTACCGCCTTTGTCACAATTACGCCGCCGCCAACATTAATGGAGGAGATTCAAATTGTTGTACAGCAAATTGAAAGTCTTTATCGAGAAGGACCAATTGTTGATGGTTGGCTAGAGTCTTATGCTTGTGAATCAACATCAAGTAACGACGAAACCGTTAACGATTCCACTACTTTAGAGTATGTGACGGCGGGTAGCTTGGAAAAAGATAAAATAATTTGTGAAGCTCCCCGCTCTTGCTATCGTTTAAATGGTGTAGATAAAACAGGTCAACAGTGGTCTTATCCTTGCCCGATCGAACAATTGCCTAGTGTCAGTTTAGCGATCGCACGTTACGAAAAGCTCACGCAATTATGCGATCGCAAACGGAACTTAGAAACGCGCCTCAAACAAATGTAACTATCTACTCGTTCATATTGCGATAAGTAGCAACGGCAGAGGGAGAAATTCTGTTGAGATAACGAAATATCCAATACTTAAATATAGTATCCAAAATTACCGGGAAAGTAGCAATAAATAAGAATATAAAACCGTGATTTTCTGGTATTCCTAAATGACGAGAAACACCGGATAAAATTACTTCCCAGCCGTGCGGTGAATGGAAGCCAACAAACATATCAGTAAATAAAATAATAATAAATGCTTTAGCACTATCGCTTAAGCCATATACTACCTGATCTATAAAATCTTTGAGGATCGCTATCTCTCGTTTGCTGACCATAATTAGCCAGGTAAAAGCGCCTAAGGCACACAAGTCTGCAAATACATTTTCTATCGCATCGGTGCTTTCATGCCGATACATTTTAGCAATCTCGCCTACTTTCTCTTTAATTTTTTCTTCTAAAACTAAAGGCGAAACTTCAGATTTACCTGTCAATAGCTGTTCAAACTTGAGTTTTTCCTCAAATTTGTGCATTTCTTCTAAAGCTCTTTCCTCCATTTCATAATTAATAAATATTTCTGATGCGGAGTGACTTCTTACTTTCTCAACTATAGGACTAATAACTATATGCTTTGATAATTGAAAAGTCAAAAAAGGTACTATTACTAGCAACAAAACTAATCTTATAGATACAAAGGTGCGTTTTTGCGAGTAACGAAATTTTTGGACAACTTCCTCTTCAGATTTGGGATCTAATTCAATTTTCAAGCGATTGAGAGTGCTTAATATCGAGCGAGGCAAAACACTCATTTCTTCTGCCTTACTTTCTGATTGCTTACTTGACTTAGCTAAAGGCGATGTTTGGGGAATGTTTTTAGTAATAACTCTCTCGATTTTTGTAAGCTGAGTAGGTACATTTAAAGGTGGTTTAACAATATTATCTGTTGTATACTTCCCTACCACTCGATCGATAAACGTTAGTTTGTCTAAAACCTCTGTAGCATAGTTTTTTGATTGAATGTCAAGGGTATTACTAACTGTACCTACACCATTATTTTTTGCTAACTTGAGAGTTTTTTGATTAAAATTACTGAACCACGAACGACTAATGTTAAATTCTGTTAAACTCATACGGACAGTTCTAAGAAACTTATCAAGCTCGGAGTGCAGATAATTCATTACACTACTACCATACAAATCAGAGCGATCGGGTATCTTTTCACCGTCAAAATACTCATCTTCTATAGCCTTAATCAGGGAAGCAGCTTCATAGGCTCTATCAAGACTTCGCTCGGTAGTTCGCAAGTAGCGTTGATGAGCAGCGTGTAAATAGGACAATATAGTAGATAGCAAACTAGACTTTTTCATCGCAGAAAATTATCCAGCCTTATTTGGGCAGTTTTTAAGCTTACATTAATGTACGAGGTATCTTAGCAAATCTACGAGGTAAGAGTTGGTACGATTAGATTCTGTTTGGATAACAGGTTCGAGTAATACGGGTAAAACTACTCGCTTAGTCGAGCAATTTTGTCTGTGGATGGAGTTAGAGAGCAAAAACTCCGAGGGAGGCTCTAACCGCAGACAGAAGCAAAAAGCTTTGAATATTCCGCCAAAGTTAGATCGACAACATACGCCAGCCGTATTAGCGTTGGCGGCAAACAATGATAATCGTCAAGATTTAGTAGAGCGCATTGTCAAAGCTACTGGTGGCAAGTATCCCATCCGCGCTAAAACGCCATTAGGTTTTTTTCAAGACGAGATAACTTTATATTGGCCCTTACTAATTGGATTATTAAATCTTAAAGCGCAATTTCCAGTTAGGCTACGTCCTGAAACCGAGCAAGAATTAGCTACTAAGCTGTGGAAATTAAATGGAGACATTATCAGTGCGGCAGGTGTAAACGAGTATCGATTGGTGCGGCGGATTCTAGACTTATTGCAACTAGCAGCTTATAGCGGCACAAAAACCGAAGAAATTGGTACGGTTTTAGAACAAGGTTTAGAAAATGAGGTAGATGGAATAAATTATGCTCAACTATTGTTAGATTGGCGTAGTTGGTGCGGAGAGAGGGGTTTATTAACCTACGGCACAATTACCGAATTGTACTACCAACACTTATTGCCCGATCCAAATTACCAACAGCACTTATTGCGGCGCTATCGCTATATATTAGCCGATGATGTCGATGATTATCCGGGAGTTGCACGGCATTTATTTGACTTTTTGCTAGATCGAGGCGTTGTCGGCGCTTTTAGTTATAATCCTGACGGTGCGATTAGGTTGGGGTTAGGTTCAGATCCAGAGTATTTGGCGGGTTTAACTTCCCGTTGCCAAAAAGTCGAAACCTTAACTTTCCCACAAGTGAAGACGCTAAGAGACATTGCTAGTTTGATGACGGAATCTGTTAGCCAACCACTAACGCTTGTTAGCTTGCCTAGCACAGTACAGACAATTTCGACTATTTCCCGCGCTGAGTTGCTGAGAGAAACAGGGGAAAAAGTCGCCCTTGCCGTAGAATCGGGAGCAGTACAACCGCAAGAAATCGCAATAATTGCCCCAGGTTTGGATGCGATCGCTCGTTATAGTTTAGTAGAAATTTTGCGAAAAAAAGGTATTGCTGTCGCCCCAACTAACGATCAGCGTCCTTTAAATAGTTACCCAGCAATTCGCGGCTTATTAACCTTGCTAGCTTTAGTTTATCCAGGTTTGGGACGATTGGTAGATCGGGATGGGGTAGCCGAAATGTTGGTGGTACTCAGTGGCGATGCGATCGCCCAAAATACCTACAAAATTGATCCTGTAAGGGCTGGTTTAATTGCCGATGCTTGTTTTGAACCTCACCCCGATCGCCCTAACTTGCTGCCTCACGTAGCCTACGATCGCTGGGATAGATTGGGCTACACTGCAACTAATGCCTACGATCGCCTGTTGGAGTGGATAGAAAAACAGCGCTCTCAATACGAAATGCGACTTTTACCTAGTCCAATTTCTTTATTAGATCGAGCAATTCAAGACTTTTTATGGCTTGGTAGCGAGCTTCCTTACGATCTGGTAGCCGCCCTTAGAGAACTATTAGAGACGGCACAGCATTATTGGGAAGTTGATATAAGGTTGAAGCAAATTGAAGGGGGCGACGCGCCCGCAAACGCGACTATAGCGCAATTTATTGGCTTGCTGCGACGGGGGACTATTACCGCCAATCCTTACCCCGTGCGTCCTATTGGTGCAGCAAGTCGCGCTGTTACTTTAGCAACTATCTTTCAATATCGTTCTAGCCGTCAGCGTCATCGCTGGCAATTTTGGTTAGATGCGGGTTCGCCTTTGTGGTTGAGTGGTGGAGCGGCGACTTTATTTGGTGCTAATTTATTTTTGCAACATCGGTTTGCGCATCCTTGGACAGTAGAGGAAGCAAAACAAGCTGACGAAGAGCGTTTGCAAAGAATTATCCGCGATTTATTAGGGCGGGTGGAGGAGAGAGTTTACTTATGTCACAGCGAATTAGCAATAAACGGACAAGAGCAACTAGGGCCATTATTAAACTTAGTTAATGCTTCGCTTCCCGTGATTTTTGAAACTGCAACCAGTCTCGAATCTCTTGAGCTAACCAAATAAGTTTGGCATCGCTTAAATTGTGACCAAATGAAAAGCGAGTAGATTTGTTAGGTTTATTAGTTTTTTTACTTGTTGTTAGAATTATGCCATTTTCTTGTTTTCTTCCCTCACCTTGAAAATAGTAATTATCCAAAAGGAGAACACGTATTAAACCGACAACACATCAAGCTCAAGCAGCCGTTAGATGTCAACTTATCAACCCATAATAGTATTTCGCTACGATACTTATAATAAAGTCATTTATATTTTGGCAGTTAGCGATCGCCACGAAATAGAAATTGTTATTTATCCTAGTGGGTTTTGGAGGTTCATTTAATGTACGAATTTGAAACAATGAGTATGACAGAGCTAAAAACCTATGTAATGAGTCATAGAGATGATGACGCAGCTTGGGGAAAGTACATTGCTCGATTAGTTGCTTTAGATCGGAAGTGGTATCCAGCGCCTATCGACAAAGCAGGGGAAGAAATTATACAGGAAGCTTTTAAACAAAGGCTAGGTGCGCCTACAGAAGGTGAAAGTTAACGATCGCGCGCTGGTTATGTAGATAGTCTAACTTGAGAGCCAGTTTGAGCTTTATAAACTTCAATCCGCGCACTGAAGGCTTCCTTAAAGTATGGCATATGAGTAACGGCTAGAATACAGGCAAAATCAGGCGCGATCGCATTTATGGCAGCTATTAGGCGATCGCATCCTTCCTTGTCTTGCGTACCAAAGCCTTCATCGATAATCAACATTTGCAGAGATGCACCCGATCTTTGAGCAAGAAGTTTCGCTAAAGCTAAACGAATGGCAAAGTTGATTCTAAAAGCTTCTCCACCAGAATAAGTCTCGTAAGCTCTCGTACCTCGCGCGTCAGCAATTACAATATCCAACGTATCAATCAATTTAGCGGTTTTTTTGGCAGCTTTGCTACCTTTTCCGGCTTTTTGAGTGACAAATTGAACGTGCAATTGGTTTGCACTAAGTCGCGCCAACAATTGATTGGTTTCGGCTTCTAGTTGCGGCAATATATTTTCAATCATCAATGCTTGAATGCCATTTTTGCCGAAAGCTTGGGCTAATTCTTGATAAACTCGATATTGCTGCTTAATTGCTTGCAATTGCTGTTGTTGTTGCTCGTACTGAACTTGTAAGGTTTCTAGTTGCGCCGCCAATTGTTGCAACCCGCCTAGCTTGCTTAAATGTTCGTCAAGTTCCCGCCGCCTCAGCCCCAACAGTTGTTCTAAAGTTTGAATTTCTCCTATAGTATTTGGGGAAGTTTCTAGTTGCTTAGTCAGGCTGTCAATTTGGGTTGCTATTAGTTGCTTTTCTGTTAGTCTCGATTCTGTCGCCTTAGTTAGCTCTTTTACCCGCTCTTGAAGTTCGGGATATAGTTTTTGAGCCGAAGTCAATTCTTGAAAGCGCAATTGCCAAGCTTGAGAATTTTTTAATGCTACTCGTAAAGCGTTGTGTTGCTCTGTATTGTAGCCAATTTCTTGAATTAAACTTTCTAAAGTAGCAATTTTTCTAGCTATGGGTGAATTAGTTAGTTGTTGCGCGATTTGGGCTTGCAAGTCGGCAATTTGTGCGACTATTTCTGGCTTACGGGCGGCGATTTGAGCTTGCCTTTTTTGAGCATCTTTAATTTGCCCTTGACGAATTTCCGCCCAGCGCCACCGCTCGATTTCGCTCCGCGCAAGGGCGTGATCTTGCTCGTTGTAATTGAGTTTTTGCAACTGCGTGTCTAATTGACGCAACTCGTTTTGGATATCTGGAGCATAATTTCCTGTAGCTAGAGCATTTTCTAACTGTTGCTTTTCTATAGCTATTTGGTTTAATCGCTCTTTTTCATCCCCTGTCGCGGTTAATTGAGCAGCTAATTGTCCTCTTTGCTCTCGTAAAGTATCATAATCGGCTAATTGTTGGCTTAATTCGCGGTATTCCTGGCGCAATACCTGAATTTCTCGGTCTGAGACTGCCATCTGCTCTTTCCCAACCCATAAGTCGTTTTGGACATCTTGTTGTTGGGATTGAGTTTTTTGGACTACGCGATTCCAGTGATGTTCGTCTAATGGGCGATCGCATAACGGGCAACTAGCATCGGGATTTTGCAGCATTTGCATTTTTTGCTCTAATTCCCCGATTAGCTTCTCACAGTCGCTTTGGTGGGCTAACAGGCGTTCCATAAAGTGGCGGCGTTCTTGTCCTTTTTCCCGCACTCTTTCTAAATACACCCGTTTTTTTTCCAAAGCTTCAATCTGTTTGCCAATTTCAGTTACCGCTTGTTGCAGTTGAGGTTGACGTTGTTGTTTAGCGTTTAGCTGTCTTTCGGAGGCTTGGAGTTCTTCTATTTTGGCGCTTATTCGCGCTTGCAATCTTTCTAGTTGCAATTGTAAGGTTGTACGTTGTTGCAGCAGTGGCGATACTTGCAGTTGTAAGTTGTCTAGTTGTTGAGCGCGATTTTTGGCTTCTGCAAGTTGTGCTAAAGCGGTTTGTACTTCCGTAGCTTTACTTAAAGTTTGGTTAATTTCTTGCTCTTGCTGTTCTAAAGCTACTAATTGACCTTCAGTGTGTTGCAATTGGCGTTGAATAGAGTTAATTTGTTCAGCTTTCTCTTGCTGCAATTGCTGCATTTCTACAGTGGCGCGAGAATGCTCTTGAAACTTACTAGATAAGCTTTCTTCCTGAGCTTGCAGGCGTTGGTGTTCTTGGTAGCCAGATGCGATCGCCTTTTCTTGACTTAGTAGCTCTCTAACCGCTTCTAGCTGCCCTTCTATAGCGATTTTGTCTTGAGTTAAACGACTTCCTTCTTGACTTAAGTTGAGATGTTGTTGCCGAAGAAAGCCTAATTGTTGCTCCCAATTTTGCCTTTGGTGCTGCACTACTTGCAAACTCTGTACTTTTACATTGTCGTAAGCTTGTTGTTGTTGCAGATAGTTAACTTTTTCTTCTAACTGAGTGATTAAAGCCGCCACTTCTATTCGTTGCTGCAACTGAGTTTGCATAGATTCAATCGAGCGTGTGGCTTGTTCTGCTTGTCCTTTAAAAGAGCGAGATAAATCTTTAGCTCGTTCTTCCAAATCGTCGTATTGATTGAGTTTTAGCAATTCTGCTAGTATTTCTTTACGCTCGTTGGGACGCTTGAGCATAAACTCATCGGCTCTACCCTGGCGCAGATATGCCGAATTAATAAAAGTATCGTAGTCTATTTTGATATGAGTTAATATTTCTTGTTGAGTGGCGCGGACACCTTTAGCGGTTAAAGCTTTAAACCCACTTGGTGTCTCCACTTGAAACTCTAAAGAACTACTTTGTCCCCGATAGCGAGTACGAATTACTTTATATTTTTGACTGAAGCTAGTAAAAGTAAAATCAACTCGAACTTCTTTAGCTCCCGTTTGAATTACATCATCTTCCGTAGATGCGCGACTTTCTCCCCAAATCGCCCAAGTTATTGCCTCTAATAAAGAAGACTTCCCCGCACCATTAGCGCCGCAAATACAAGCTGTATGCAACCCGTTAAAGTCTAAGGTTGCATCGCTGTAGCTCAAAAAGTTTTTTAAAGTTAGTTGTACGGGAATCATCCAAATTCAAGCGCCATCTACCTTTGATTTAAACAGTACATATGCACTGTTGCCTAGTCTATCTATTGATAAACAAGGATTCTCACTATTAAGCTATCAGTTACACAATTCTTAATGTTAAAGAGGCGATCGCACTCAAGTTCGCACAAAAAAACTCTTGGGAGTCTTGCCGTGTTTCGACCCCAAGAGCTTTTTCGATTCTGTTCGCTCCTCACACAAGACAAATATAGGTCGGATATCAGGAGCGGGGATCGGGGGGAGTGACACTTTGCGTATTGTCACTTAAGCAAGGTTAAAGCGACGTAAAATAGGGATTATGCCTATTAAATCAAGCTTTCAATGACCGAAAATGCAATTATTACTGAAAATCTCAGCCGTAGCTTTAATAAAGTCCAAGCGGTAAACAATCTATGTTTGCAAGTACCGAGGGGAATTGTCTTTGGGTTTTTGGGTGCTAATGGTTCGGGAAAAACTACTACAATTCGGCTATTGTTGGGGCTTTTAGAGCCATCGCAGGGACGGGCGGAAGTATTGGGTTACGATACAGTACGGCAAGCTAATTCTATTCGCCGTCGCACGGGGGCATTATTAGAGCATCCTGGCTTGTACGAACGTCTGAGCGCTATTGATAATTTAGAATTTTATGGTAGAGCTTGGCGCTTGCCAACACTGCACAGGCGATCGCGCATTAAAGAATTATTATCTAATTTGGGATTATGGGAACGCCGCAACGAAAGTGTAGGAACTTGGAGTCGCGGCATGAAACAGCGTTTAGCGGTAGCTAGAGCGATGCTGCACAATCCACCATTGATTTTTTTGGACGAACCAACGGCGGGGTTAGATCCGGTGGCGGCGGTAGCTTTACGGGAAGAGTTGCAAGCAATGGTAAAGCGAGAAGGGGTGACGGTGTTTTTGACCACTCACAATTTGGGAGAAGCTGAAAAATTGTGTCAACTTCTCGGTGTAATTCGTCAAGGTAAATTGATTGCTGTGGGAAATCCTAACGAGTTACGCGATAAAGCGAGTAGTCCCCGAATTGAAATTGTCGGGAGTGGCTTCACATCCCAGTTGCAAGGCTTATTACAAACTCAACCAGGGGTAGAGGGAGTAAATATAGCTGGAGAAGTTTTGACGATTAATTTACATAAGCTAATCAGCGCCGCGCCCTTGGTAAATTTGCTCGTGCGCGCAGGAGTGCAAATAGAAGAAGTCCGTAAAGGTAGCGCTAGTTTAGAAGAAGTCTTTTTAAACTTGATGGAAGCAGATAGTTAAAATCTATAGTAGCTTTACAGGTAAAAATTAAATGTTTACAGTTCAACTTAAAAATGGGGATAGATTGCAAGTTCCCCTAGAAGCACTAGAGGAGTTTGTGGAGAAAAACCGCGATAGCGCAAGCGCGCCCGGTTACGGGCTTCGCATTCAAGTCCAACATCATCATCATAAGGTAGGTATTGCAGATAATTAGACTCAATAAAGAATTTGCCGATATTTGGGCGGTAATTTGGAAAGAGTGGCGAGAATTACTGTTTAGTCGCGGCAATTTACGGTCAATTTTATTAAGTTTGCTGCCATCAGTATTAATATTCGGCGTTTTTTTACCTGCTCAAGTTGGGCACGTTTGGGTAGATTCTCCCGTGTCGATGGTATTGTGGGGTTGGCTTTCAATGCTCCCCGTTACGGCGATAATTGCAGATGCGTTTGCTGGCGAAAGAGAGCGCCATACTTTGGAAACGCTTTTAGCTAGTCCTTTATCAGAGCGAGCAATTTTGTTTGGAAAAGTAGCCGCCGCCGTTGGTTATGCTTGGCTGCTGGCGCTAATTATGCTACTTGTGGCTTTGATTACAGTAAATATTGTTGTAGCAGGAAGTGGAATACTTCTTTATCCTGTAGGAGTTGTGGTTGGTGGGGGAATTTTAGGGTTATTAACTGCAACACTTTCTGCCAGTATTGGCGTACTTGTTTCTTTACGCGCAGCTACCGTAAAACAAGCGGCGCAACAGTTAGTTTTTGCTTCAATTGCTTTAACTTGGCTGCCGTTATTTGGTTTAAGTTTGCTCCCCATGCAGTTGCAGGAAAGTTTGATATTATCGGCTAAAACTGGCGGTACTACTAGGATATTTATCTTTGCTTGTGTAGTGCTTGTGGGCTTAGATTTTGGGTTATTAATGCTGGCAATTTCTAGGTTCAAGCGATCGCGTTTAATTCTGGACTAATGGCTTTCGAGGTAAGGTAATTGTAAAAGTTGAACCTCGATGAAGTTTGGTTGTTACACTAATTCGCCCTCCCATCAACTTCACTAAGCGATCGCTTATTGCTAATCCTAAGCCTGTACCGCCGTGCTGACGGGTAATAGTTTGGTTTAGTTGGCGAAATTCGGCAAAAATAAGTTTGATATCTTCTTTCTCCATGCCAATACCCGTATCGCTAACTGCAATTGCTATATTGTCTGTTGGCAATTCCCATACTTTTATTTTTACGCCGCCAATCTCAGTAAATTTGATAGCGTTTGATAGCAAATTTACTAATACTTGCCGGAGGCGATCGCTATCATTAACAATCATCGGATTATCTAAGTTTAGACTTACATCGATTGTTAAATTTTTTTGTTCGACTAAGAGACAATATTCGGCTTTAATTTCCTCGATTATTTCTGCCAAATTAAACTCTTTCGGTACGACTTCTAAACTATTTGCTTCTATTTTAGCCGCTTGCAAAATATCTTCGATTAGCTTTAATAGATGCTTGCCGTTATTAAAAATTCTCTCCACCATATTTTCTTGATTTTTGGCAAGGGGTGAGCATTTTTGACGCAGTAGCAATTGAGAAAAACCCACAATTGCATTCATTGGCGTACGTAATTCGTGAGACATAATCGCCAAAAAATGAGACTTTAGCCGCGCACTTTCTTGTAATTGTAAATTTTGCAACTGAGTTTTACGCAGAGTTTCTTCGGCAAGTTTTCGCGCTGTAATATCGCGCATTAGCCAGCGCAAACTTGTGGGTCTACCTTGAAAATCGCGACTTATTGCTACAGTTATTGATACATCAATGGTTGGCGCATGGCGCGGACAAACACCCACTTCCCATTCTGTCAATTTATCCGTTTTATGTAGTTGATTTAAGCGGGTACGGAAGGCTTGACGCTGTTCTAATTTAATATAGTTAGTTAAAGGTTTACCGATTAAATATGCTTGGGGAGCATTAACTAACTTTGCCGCCGCGCAATTAATTTCTCGAATAAGTCCCGCACAATCGGTTACTAAGTAGCCATCGGGAGCAAATTCAAACAATTCTTGATAGCGCTGATATTCGGTTTGAATTTTGATATTTGCGATCGCTAGCTGCTCGTTTTGTACTCGCATTTCTTCTTCGGCGACGTGGAGTTCTTCTAAAGCCGTCTCTAATTCTGCCAAAGCTTGGGGTATTAGTTGTTCTGTGCGATCGCAAGATACCCTGTATCGTTGTTGAAGTTCCGCCGCGCGATCGCGCACTGCATCGATCTTTTGCACAAAATTTTGCATCTTGTTTCCCAAGTCTTCAATTGCTTTTTCCACTGCTGTTAATAAATATAAATTTATTGTTAGGAATTAGCGTTATGTGTTGTGGCAATTAGCGTTAATTTTGCTAAGTCTACGTTAATACTAATTTATATAACTTGTTGCTTAATCTGCTTTAGGGGTTAGATGTTATTTAATTCTTGGGAAAGAATAGGAAAATACAATATTTCTAACCTTCGAGAGAAGCTATTTCTTCGGTCAAAACTATCACACCGCGACTTTCTGCTAGTCTGCTTACTAACGAAGTGCAGGTAATTTTGCACATGATTTGTCTACCTCGACGATTGACAGCAGCTACAGTCATTTCTACGACGTTGATATCTCCAGCTAAACAATTGCGAATTGGCTGACGCAACTGCTCGACGGGTAAACCAATATCCAAATTCATAAAGTGTTGTCCTAAAACTTCCTCACTCCGCAATCCCCACAATTCTTCGTTCTTTTCGTTCCAAATTTGAATGAGTAATTCTCGATTTAAAACTGCAACGCCACCCTGGAGGCTATTAAAAATTGCTTCTAAAAAGCTATTAGCTTGATTTAGTTCTTCACTGCGTAAACGCAATTCAGAGTTGATAGACTGCAATTCTTCATTGGTAGATTGCAATTCTTCGTTCATTGTTTCTAATTCTTCATTGGTAGATTGCAACTCTTCGTTAGTTGTTTCTAATTCTTCGTTGGATGATTGCAATTCTTCATTAGTTGTCTCTAATTCTTCATTGGTAGATTGCAATTCTTCGTAAGCCATCTCCAATTCTTGACTGGCCTGTTCGATTTCTTCTTGCAGCTTTTTATAACGGCTAACTTCGGTAAAGCCAATACTGACACCAAGTAATTTTCTGCTAGCATCGTAAAGGGGGGTAATTTGGATATCAAAAAAGTGAAAATCGTCATTAGCAATTGTCCAACCAATGTTAGTGAGATAAACTGCACGAAGATCCTTAATAACTTGGTCGATGTGCGATCGCAATTCTACCGGACGATAGGAAACTTCCAAGTCTTGCAAAGGGCGGTTAATATCTTGAGAACTGAGATTAAAAAACAGTCGCGCCTGTTCGTTGGCTAAGATCAACAATCCCTTAATATCTACAACTATTTGAGCAATAGAGCTAATATCAAAAGCAGCATCCCGTAAGAGGTTGTTATTAACTGGGTAGTTGTATTCTCGCTCTTTGCTATAATTGCTGCCCAAAAAATACTCCTTACTATTTTCTCGATCGATTTTTGTAAATATGCGTTGTTTTAAGTTTATGGGTGCAAAAAAATTACTATGATTGAGTAATAGCTCGGCTTTGCCTAAAACTAAAAAACTGCTGAAATTGAGTGCAAAGTGAAACCGAGAGATAATTTTTGCCTGAGTTTCAGCGTTGAAATACATTAATGTATTGCGACAAGATAATAAATCGATGCGAGAAATTGGCGGATCTTGTAGCAAGTCGTGACGACCAAAAATTACGGCGCGGCGCAAATCTTGGCAAAAGGTGTAATTTCCATTAGTTTGCTTAAAGTACCGCTCTAATAATGGTTCGGGGATTCCTTCTACTTCCTTAAGGCTGTAAGTAGCTTGGCGTGCTTGATTGAGGGCGGCTTCGTCTACATTTGTAGCGTAAATTTTTACCTTTTGATGAAACTCCTCAATCCCTAAAACTTCAGCAAGTACCATAGCTAGAGTATAAGCTTCTTGCCCTGAAGCGCAGCCAGCGCTCCATACACGGATGCGATCGCGCTTTAAGTCTTTTCGCGCCACAATTTGGGAGATAATTTCTGTTTGTATATATTCCCAAACTGTGCGATCGCGAAAAAATGAGGTGACATTAATTAAAATTGTATCGAAAAGGTGTAAAAATTCTTCGGGATGTACTTCTAAATAATCGGTATAGTCGCCATAGGTTTCCATTTCGGCTACCTGCATCCGAATTTGGACGCGGCGCATTAAGCTAGGGCGTTTGTAGCCTGTAAAATCAAACCCCCGATTGTTTTTAATGTAGTCGAGTAGGGCTTCAAATTCGGGGTCTATTTCTAGATTTTTCATACGGCTCGCACAGCAAAGGAGAAGAAATATTTTGGAGTTTTGCTTTGAAGTCTTGACTTCAAAGCAAAACTTTTTTTAATTTTTGCCATCTATTCCACTCTAGTTGCTAAATTGATTAAAGTTTGAGCAATTTCTGTAACCGGAATCACTTGGGCAATAGAAAGGTATTCTTGAAGCATATTTTCTTCTCCTTGAGCAACGATCGCATAACCTCCCGTTTCTCTAATCGCCCTCATCCCCATTATTCCATCGTTACTTGTGGGTGTTAGTATTAGTGCGATCGCCTTTTCCCTAAAGCTTCCGGCTACCGATTCAAATAATAAATCGGTGGAAGGACTGACAAAATGAACTAATTTAGATTGCAATAGCGTCAGCCTACCATCAGGATTAACTAACAAATGGCGACTACTTGGAGCAATATATACGGTTTGAACTCGCAATATATCTCCGTCTTCGGCTAGTTTAACGTTTAAGCTAGTACAACTATTAAGTTTATCTACTAACTCGTTAGGATATTCAGGATACAATTGCTGTGCCACAATAATCGCTGCTGGAAAGCTATCTAACGCCGCTAAAACTTCTTTTAAAGCCTTAGTATCGGTGGTAGATGCGATCGCTACTACGTGCAAATTATTTTGATTCGCATCAGATAAAATAGAATTGTCTAAATTTTGTTCTAATAGTTGACCGTTTACCGCAGATAAGTCATCACTACTGTCACTTAGAAGCATTTGACGAACTAAAGCGGCCTTTTGTTGGCTATCTTGGGCTTGCTCTTGAAACCGTTTTGCAGAAATGTTTTGACTGCGGGTGCGCGCGCTGGTTGCCATGCGCTCAGTTAGGGCGGCTTTTTCTTCTAACGCCCGGAGCGCGCTCCATAAAGCAACTTCTAAAGCATCGGTTTGTTCGGCAAGTAAGCTATTAATTGAGTAAGCATGACCTGTACGACAACGAAAGCGAATGAGCTTGCCATCCTGCAATTCCCATAACGCGCCGCGACACTCAGGACAAGCAAAACCCGATGGTATACCGGGACGTTGGCTGTTTTGCATAGTATTTAAGTCAAATTGGGCAATGTTTGCTTCCATATCCATTTGCTGGTGTACTTGCACCTTTGACTCTAAAACGGGTTCGGAAGCTAATTGAGCTAAGGTTTTACTAATATCGGCTACTTTTTGAATGTAATCAACTTCAACGTTTTCGATCGCACTGCGGGGCATTCCCGAATATAAGGCTTCTTCAGGATCTTGGGCGATCGTTATTCCTCCACACTGTTTAATGGCTGCAAGTCCCGCCGTACCATCATCTAGCAAGCCTGATAATACTACCCCTACAACTCTTGTGCCATAGGTACGGGCTGCTGTGCGAAATAAAGGATCGACGGCGGGGCGATGGCTGTTTTCGCGCGGCCCTCGTGCTAAATGAATGCAGCTATCTTTAATTAGTAAGTGTTTGTCGGGGGGAGCAACATAAATATGCCCTGGCTGAATTAATTCGCCGTCGATAGGATGACGAGCTTGTAATTTTAATTTCCCGTGCTGTTTTGCCATCACCCGATTTAAAATTTTTGGCAACACACTTTTGCCGTGCGCGGGGACGTGAAGTACAATAAACACTGCTGCTGGTAAGTCTGGGGGTAATCCACAGACCAATTGGCAAAGAGTTTCTACTCCTCCGGCGGAAGCGCCGACAACAATGATGTCATGTCCAAACATTTCAGTAATTTTTTCCTTGTAAGTAAATAATTTTAGGGTAATTTAGCTTACTTGATTTAGCCTAACTAACTTACTCTATAGTTTTGATATTTTTTGGTGAAGTTATCGGCGGTTGCACTTCTATTTTTCGAGGCAAACAGACATGAAAAGTCGAACCTTGCCCTAGCTTACTTTCGACACTAATCGAGCCTTTCATCATCTGTACGAGCGATCGCGTAATCGCCAGCCCCAAGCCCGTACCTCCATGCTGCCTTGTGGTAGTTTGATCGACTTGCCTAAATTCTTCAAAAATATGTTCTACTTCCGATTCGGGAATCCCAATCCCTGTATCTTTGACGCTAATTAATACTTGCGCGGGGTTAATTTCGCTGGCAGTTATTTCTACGCTGCCTGTATCGGTAAATTTGATCGCGTTGGAAAGTAAATTAACTAAAATTTGCCGCGATCTCGTACTATCGTTAACTACTATTGGGTTATCAAGCCTAGAGTAAAGTTGTAAAGGTAGCTGTTTTTGCTCGGCTAAGGGGCGAAGTTCGGCGATGGTAGTAGCAATTAATTGAGTCAAGTCAAATTCTTCGGGCTTTAATTCCAATCGTCCAGCTTCGATTTTAGATAAGTCGAGAATATCGTTAATTAGGGCTAAGAGATTTTTACCATTATTTAAGATCCTCTCTACCATATCGGCTTGAGCGAGACTTAGGTTAGCGGTGCGCTGACGTAACAATACTTGAGCAAAACCGATAACCGAATTCATGGGGGTACGGAGTTCGTGAGACATGGTAGCTAAAAACTGTGATTTTAGCCGCGCTGCTTCAATTAGTTGCAAATTCTGCTGGGCAATGCGATTATGGGTTGATTCTAGTTCGCGGTTTTGCGCGGCTAAGATGTCGTTTTGTAAGCCTAGACGTTCTTCGCGTTCTTCTAAAGTGTTAATCAGACGAGCATTGTTAATGGCGATCGCGGCTTGTTCTCCTACTGCTTCTAATAAGTTGCGATCTTCCACATCAAAAGCTTCAACATTTCGCCAATTGCCAATCAACAGCACTCCTAGTCTTCCCGATGCGGCAGATTCAATAGCTACAGCATAAATTGAGGCAGGATCGTGGAATGATTGGGGAGATGGTACTTTAGTTTTTTTAACTAATTGCGCCACTCCTGTAGAAAATACGCGATGAAGTAAATCAGCTTGAACGGAAAGCAGGTCTAAGTTTTCCGGTTTAATTCCCGCCGTAGCTGTTAATTGTAGCTGTTGGCTTTGGCGATCGTAAAGAGAAATTGCCGCAAATTCCGCCTCGCCAATTCCATCACAAACCGCCCCCACCATGACTTGCAATAATCCTGGCAAGTTAGTTAAGCGTTGGTTTAATAAGTTGGTGATGCGCTGCAATACTCTTAACTGTTGCTGCTGTTCGCCCAAAATAATAATTGCTCGCCGCAAATTTTCGCCAATATCGGTAGCTTGCTGGTAAAGTCGGGCATTATCGACGGCTAAAGCGGCGCGATGAGCTAAATCTTCTGCCCACAATAAATCTGTTTGATCGTACAGCCTTTGTCCTTTACCTCTCATCAAGCTAATTGCGCCTAAAGTTCGCCCGCGCACTTTCAAGGGTACGCACAAAAACGAATTAAAGCCTAAACTTTCCATCAACTGCCGTTGCTGGGCATCGGGAGAAATTGTACCAATAATTTCTGGAGTAACCTCTGTGTGTAGTTGGGCTTTTCCGCTTTTAATTACTTGAGATACACCAGCCGTAGCTTTTAGATTGACTCGATAACTCCGCCATTGTTCTAGCCATGACATTTTTGTACCGTCTTTGTGGGTTGAAGCAACGGGGCGCAAAGTTGAATTTTGATCGAGGACATCTATAGTACACCAATCGGCTTGACCGGAAACGATCGCCATTGCTAGGTTTGTGAGGGTAGTTTTGTAGTCTAAAGAAGTTGCCAAAATTGCGCTGGCTTCAGCTAAAAATCGCTCTTGTTCTTCCAGGCGCTTGCGCTCGGTGATATCCCAAAAAACCCCTACACTACCTCTAGTTTTGCCTTGTTCGTCAAACAACGGTACGGCATTAGCTAGTAACTTAAGCTTTTGTTTGCCTTCAGAAACTAGAATTTCAACTTCGTTATCGACTACCTCAACACCCTTAGTAGTGGCTTGCTGCATTGGTAATTCCTCTGCGGCTAATTCCTTTCCTTGGTGGTAAACTTTATAGTGCGGGCGATCGCTACTAGGCGCGCTTAAAGAAACATTGGCATCTACTGGTAAATCTAGGAGTTTTGCTAAAGCGGGATTAACGCGGATATTTTGACACTGAGGATCTTGGGAGATCGCAATTCCAATCGGGATCGCGTCTAGTAGAGTCTGCATTTCGCTCACTCTGCGCTCCAAGTCTCGATTGAGCTTGCCAATTTTGGCATCAGAGCGTTTGCGATCGCTAAGATCGATGACAAAGCAAATTGCTGTTTCGACAATTCCCTGCACCATCGCCCCACCAATCAATACAGGTACGCGGCTGCTATTCGGACGGATATATTCTTTTTCGTAGGGACTAAATACACCTTTTGCTTTTAGTTCGGCGGCGGCTTTTTTATCGGCTTTTTCGTATTCTTTTGGGGTAACAACCAATGATTGCAATCTCCCCAAATGCACATCTTCAGCACTGTAACCCACCATGTCTAAAAAAGCTGTATTGGCTTCTATTATTGTGCCAACATCATCAGTAACCACGATCCCGATGATGTTGGCATCTGCTAAACGTTTAAAGCGCAATTCACTAGCTTCTAGGGCTGATTCTAGTTGCTTTGCTTCGGTGAGGTCGCTAATAATTCCCGACATCCGCATCGGACAACCCGCGCGATCTCGTTGGGCTTTTCCTCTAGCTACACAATAACGGTATTCTCCCGACGAATGCAGCATCCGAAACTGGGCTTCGCATTTTTCCCCCCGTTGCAGATGGTTAAAAATGGCGCTCCGAATCTTTGACTCATCGTCGGGGTGCATTCGTGCCATTAGATTATGAGGAGTTAGGTTAAATTGACTTCGTTCTTCGCCAATAATTTCTAATAAGCGATCGTTGCAATAAACCTCGTTTGTCGAGCAATACCAGTCCCAAATTCCATCGTTTGCGCCTTCTAATACCAAACGGTAGCGTTCTTCACTTTCTCTAAGTTTTTCTCCAGCAATTATCGCCGCTTGTTCTGCCCGATACAAACGTATTGCCTGACTTAAAATTTGGTATAAATTTTCTGGAGTGATTCTCGACTTGGGTAAGTAGTCAAAAGCTCCGGCTTTCATGACTTCTACAGCGATTTGTTCGTCTCCAAATCCTGTAAGTACAACTATCGGCGCAGCAATTCCTAAAGCCCGGAATTGCTGCACTAATTCTAAACCGTTGCCATCGGGAAGTAAATAATCGAGAAAAATACAGTCAAAGGTTTGCTGTTGGACAATGGCAATCGCGCTTTCACATTCGCTAACTTCTGACCATTCCATAACTACACCAGCAGAAGTTAAACTTCGCTTTACCGCCATGCGGTCTATTTCATCATCATCTACTACCAGTATTTTGACTGTTTCTTCCATGCTTTTTAGCTATTAGCTATGAGCTTAGTTTATAACTTTTATTATTTATTTTTATGGTATTTCTACCAAAGTCCAATATTTATTCATGGTCGCTACGGTTTCAACGAAGCTAGAAAAAGTCACTGGCTTCAAAATATAGCCAGCCACATTAAGCTTGTAAGCTTCTACTTTATCTTTATCTTCGTTGGATGTAGTTAAAACAATTACTGGAATTGATTGCAATTGTTTATCGGCGCGTAGCTCTCGTAAAAATTCTATGCCATTCATTTTTGGCATATTTAGGTCGAGTAAAATTATTCTTCTGACTTGAGGAATATTTATTTTGCTATCGCTACCTCTTAATATAGATAGAGCTTCTAAGCCATTAGACGCAAGAAAAAGTGGATTTGTAATGTTATTTTTTTTAAACGCTCTTTGCACGTTCATTACATCCACTTCGTCATCTTCGACAAGCAGGATGTTAATCATTTTGTCTGTCATTGTTTGAGTATTATATTATTAATTATTGCCGTTGAAGAAATAGAAACCATCAATCATTAGATAGGTTAATAGATTTAGAAAATGTATGGTTGGTTATTGTTTATTTCAGCTATTTTTAAGGTTTTAATCGTTTGATTGGGCTGATCCTGTCATTTTTGCGGTTATTTATTCCAGGTAAAACTAAACTTTGCTCCTTTGCCTTCTGTAGACTCTATTTTAATTTTGCCGCCATAATTTTCGACAATTTTTTTGACAATAGCTAAACCAATCCCAGTATTTTCATTGCGATCGCGGGCTTCCAAAGTTTGAAAGATACCAAAAATTTTTTCATGATATTCGGGCGCGATCCCCTTACCGTCATCAGCCACCGCGAACTCATAACTGGTTCCCAAGTCTTGACAAGAAACTTGCACCTTACCATCTGGGCGGGGATGGTGCTTGATAGCATTGCTAATCAAGTTAGAAAAGACTTGCTCTAAAGACAGTCTTTCTGTCACTAAAGTCGGCATATTTGGAGCTATTTCGACGGTAAAAGCAGGCGGTGAAGCGATAGAGTCAACAATTTCAGCTAAAAGAGACGTAACAGAAACCGATGATTTGTCGGCAGTTATGCGCCCGCTACGGGAAAATTGCAGCAAGCCATTAATCAAAGCTTCCATGCGATGGACGCGCCCCCGCAATAAGTCCATTTGACGGCGAGTGTCATCGGTAAGCAAGTCGCTAATATCTTCTTCAATCCATTGGGAAAGATTGGCGATCGCTCTTAGTGGCGCTTTGAGGTCGTGAGAAGTGACGTAGGCAAACTGATCTAGTTCCTGATTGCGCTTTTCTAAAGCTGTATTAGTTTGGGTGAGAATCGTTGTCAAGTAAGCCAATTCATTAGCACGAGAAGTTAGCGCAGCTTCAATAGATTTTCGCTCTTGAATATCTGTACACACTCCCACCCACTCGCGAATAGTATCATCGGGCGCGATCACGGGAACACCCCGCACGGCAAAATAACGATAATTGCCATCGGTAGCGCGAATCCGGTATTCGGTATCGTAAAGGCTTTTGGTTTCTAATGCTTTCTGCCAAGCTGTAGCCGTGCGCTCTCGATCTTCTGGATGCACCGCCGCCAACCAACCCCAACCTTTAACTTCTACTTGGCTTTGACCTGTATAATCTCTCCAGTGGGGCATATCTACAACTTGCCCTTGAGCGTCGGTTGTCCAGACAATTTGCGAAGTAGCAATTACTAAAGAGCGATAACGTTCTTCGCTTTGTCGCAAAGCTTCTAGAGAGTCGTAGTGCGATTTCATACTAGCTTCTGCCTCAATTCTTGCGGCTTGTTCCCTAGCAGATAATTCATCTAATTGGGCTGTCCGTTTCAGCATTCGTTGCTCTAATTGAGTATTAACAGCGCTGATTTGGGCGATCGCATTTTGGCGCTCGGTAATGTCTGTTACCAGGGAAGTTACCCCAAATATTTCACCATTACTATCAATTAACAGTTGGTTGTACCATTCACAAACAATTACTTTCCCCTCTTTAGTGATATTTTCATTAATGCTGCGAGTACCGCCTCGACGTTGTACGAGTTCTTGCCAAACTTGGTTTACTTGCTCTAAGCTACTTGCGGTCACGATTAAGCCTGTACCATGACGACCAATAGCTTCGCTGTGGCTGTAGCCAAAAATTGTTTCGGCGGCGGTATCCCATTTAATTACCTCAAAATTTAGATTCCACTCAATTACACCTAAAGAAGTTTGTTGGGAAGTAGTAATTTGAGGTATTTGTCCTAACGGATTAAAGTTTTGCTGCGTGCAACCAACTACCCAGCTATTATTTGCAAATGTAGCTTGCTCCAAAAACGAGTTGTAGCTACCATCAACAGCTTGGAGACGATAGGTAATTTGATAGGGTTGACTTTGGCTAATGGCTTGTTGCCTAATTGCCATTAAGCGATCGCGGTCTTCGGGGTGCAAACTGCGCTCAAATCCCCAACTTAATAATTCTGCTGCCTTTAGTTTGTCAAAATTCATAAATAATGTATTATAGCGAACAAAAAACAATTGCGTTCTATAAATATTGCTACTTGGAAATTGCGATCGCCTACTCTATAGTCGATCTCTAGAAGACGTGATATTCTCTTAGAAGCTAAAGGAAATTATAATTTTTTGTATTATTAAAATACCAATAAGATTAAATGAAATAGGTTATACCGCTTGTACAGATATATAGATTGCCTTTAGTCATCTATAAAAATTCAATTGTTTTAAAAGTTAAGCACAGTAAATGGCGGACGTTGATAATGAGTAAAATTCGCGTTGCATTAATTGAAGACCACGATCTCACTCGTGTAGGGATTAGAACCGCATTGCAGCAGCGTCAAGAAATTGAAGTGGTGGGAGAAGCAGCTAATGCTAGTGATGGCCTAAGACTATTAGAAGCCGAACACCCAGATATTGCCATTGTTGATATTGGCTTACCCGATAAAGATGGAATTGAGCTAACACGGCAATTAAAAGCCAGTCAAGATCCTGGCGACGAATCAAGAACAAAGGTTTTGATTTTGACCCTCCGAGACAACAAAGAGGCAGTTTTGGCAGCTTTTGCGGCAGGTGCAGATTCCTATTGCATGAAAGATATTAGCTTCGATAATTTGCTAGAAGCCCTGCGCGTAACTCATAGCGGCAATGCCTGGATAGATCCGGCGATCGCCCGAATTGTATTGCAGCAAGCCCAGCAAACCCCCGAAGGAAGTACAGAAAACATGGTAGTAGACAGCAAAACCGTATCTATAAACGCCGCCGATGCAGAATACGACCAAATGATTGCTGCGTACCCGCTAACGGAGCGAGAATTAGAAGTTTTGCAACTAATTGTCGAAGGCTGTAGCAATGCGATCATTGCTGAAAAGCTCTACATTACTGTAGGAACAGTAAAAACTCACGTGAGAAATATCCTCAATAAATTGTGCGCTGATGACCGTACCCAAGCGGCAGTAAGGGCTTTGCGTTCTGGTTTAGTAGGGTAAATTTGTAGAGGCGTTCCGGTTGGGGGGAACGTCTCTTTATATCAACGCTGAAGATTAAGTAATTCTTGGGGAGAAGCAAGGAGTTTTATAGTTACAGAGACAATTTGTTGCTGAGAATTGAGGACAAATAGCCAAGATACATTGACACCAAATAAAGGCATTTGAACTTTGCCGTTGACGCGAAGAAGAACTAAATCGTTTTCTTGACTTTCAATAATTCCCTGATGTGGTTCGGCTTTGAGTCCTAGCGCCTCTTGCTGGAGGTACAAAGCGATCGCCTCTGCGCCTACAATACCCGATTCAAAGGGTGCATACATTACGCCATCGGTAGCAAATAAAGCCACTGTAGAGTTAAAATCGCCAGCATTTAAAGATTGAAAGTAGTGAGAAATAGTGGTGTTACTAATGCCTGCGATCGCTTGTATAGGTGTATCAGTTTGCATAAAATCTCCCCTAAGAGAACCAATCTAAGCTTTAGACTATCTACAAACTCAAGTTAAAACCTAGTTCCTAAAGAGAGATTGAAGGAATTTATGCAGTAGTAGTGTGTCCGCTCTACCGAGCAACCAAATCAGAAGCATCAGCAAAATCTAACAAAACCTTGCCCAATTCTAACTATTCAATAGATAAACGGCGAATATAAACTTCTAATTCAGGAGCAACGTTACCAAAAATAGGTAACGATAAATCCTGAAATCACCTTCATTCTTACTGCGTCTAACTTTAAGATCGCTAGTATCAGCAAACATTCATGTTATGACTTGAACAAGATTTTGTTGTGTCATCCTTACCTTAAAAGCTTTTTCCGTTCTTCCATAATAAAAAGGCGATCGCTACCTTTGTAACCAAAATCTTCACAATAAAAAACCTCTCTTGCTTTTGAGAGGTTTTTTAAAATCAACTTTTCCTAAACTTTAGAGCGACAAGTTAAAATCTCGTAGCCGTCATCAGTAACTAAAACGGTATGCTCAAATTGCGCCGATAAAGAATTATCTACAGTAACGGCTGTCCAGCGATCGGATAATATGCGCGTTAACTTTGAACCTGCGTTTAAAATTGGCTCAATAGCCAAAGTCATGCCTTTTTTGAGCTTGACATTAGGCATTTGTCGAGTACGGCAATTAAATACAGATGGTTCTTCGTGTAAGTTGCGCCCAACACCATGCCCGGTGAAGCTTTCAACTATTTTAAATTTGTTGGCTTCAACATGATCTTGAATTGCGCCAGCAATATCCATAAGGTAGTTTCCGGCTTTTACTTGCTCAATACCCCTGTAGAGAGCTTCTTCGGCTACTTTAATTAACCTAGCAGCTTCGGGGGTTACTGTTCCGACGGCGATCGTAATGCAAGAGTCGCCATGAAAGCCTTGATAAAATGCTCCGGTGTCTACCTTTAAAACATCTCCAGTGCGAATTACTTTTTTAGGGTTGGGAATGCCGTGTACAACTTCATTATTGATACTGGCACAAATAGAACCTGGGAAGCCATGATAGCCTTTAAAACTAGGAGTTGCGCCCATTTCTCGGATGCGCTTTTCGGCGTGAGCGTCCAAGTCTGCGGTGGTCATTCCTGGTTCTACTAGTTGGGATATTTCTTTTAATATAGTGGCGACAATCTTTGCAGACTGGCGCATAATTTCAATTTCCCGCTCGGACTTTATTTCAATTCCCTTCTGTTTTTTAGGGCGAGGAGCTTGAACAGGCTGAGAAAGTAGGTTGCTAAAAATATTCATGGATTAAATCGTAGAAAAGCGCATAAATCTATCGTACTTAGCAATCGAGCTTTGATAAAGCAAAAAGTTTTGGGTGTGGAGAAAAGCCACACCCAAAACCTTCAAGAAAGCGATCGCTTTAGCTTAGTAAAGCATTTTGCCTATACCACCCCAAAAAAGCTGTTATTTAGCGGTATTTCCTCCCGCCGTAATGATCGCTAATTTATCGGGTTGGATTAGTTCTTTGGCTGCTTGATTCACATCTTCTAGCGTCACAGCTTCGATTTTGGCAGAAAAAGAGCTTAATTCGCCCTTTCCTAAACCATAAACTTCATTGAGCCGAATGGTGTTAGCTAGTTCGTCAGGATTTGCCAAACCAACATTGTAGCCGCGAGTTAGAGAGCGTTTAGCCGCCGCTACTTCGTCCTTGGTGACACCTCGATCGTGAATTTGAGCTAAAAGAGCGCGAACGCTAGAGATAGCTTTGTTAGCGTCTTCGGGGTCGGTTTGCATAGAGACGACAAAGGGGCCCGCTTGTCTTCCGGCGCTAAAGTAGCTATAAATGCCGTAAGTCAAACCTTGGCGATCGCGCAACTCTGTACCCAAGCGACTAGATAAAGTATCGCCGCCAACAATCTGATTTAGTACCAAAGCAGCATAGAAACGCGGATCTTTGCGACTAATACCGCGATCGCCTAGATAAGTAACCGCTTGAGTTTTTCCGGGTAAAGAGGGGTTAAGTTGCACCACTTTTTCCGGGTTAGGCACATCAGGATAATTAACAACCGGGGCTTTTCCTTCAGCTTTCCAGTCCTTTAGCGCGTTTTCCAACAGACTCCGCACTTGTTTCGGCTCAAAATCGCCCACTAAAGTTAGTACCATTTGGTCGGGACGATATTGTTTTTGGTAGAAACTAACAACATCTTCGCGGCTAAGGCTTTTTAAACTTTCTTCAGTGGGGAAAGTATGGAAAGGATGATTGGCGGGATAAATCGCTTGCTGAAATACCCGTCGCGCCACGCGTGCGGGATCGTCTAATTCCAAATCGAGGCTTGTTATTGCTCTTTGACGACTAAGTTCGATTTCATCGCTGGGAAACGTAGAATTTTGCACCACATCCGCCAAAGTTTCTAGTACAACGGGCAAGTCTGTCTTTAAGCTATAGCCGTTAATGTCTACGCCTTCACGCAACGCTCTAAAATTTAAACTTGCACCGCGATCTTCTAAAGTTTTTGCAAGAGCGAGATCGTCTTTAGTTTGAGTTCCACTTAATAAATTTTCCGCCGTCAAAGCTGCAAGCCCTGCTTTGGGTTGCGTATCAAATTCTGCGCCAGCTTTGATAAAGCCGCTTAGAGTTACCGTCGGCGTACTAGCATCTGGGAGCAATAATACCTTTACGCCATTGGTTAGCGTAAATTGCTCTGGTAAGGCTTTGGGAGTTGGGACGGTAGCGTCTACTATTGGTAAATACTTCGCTACTTCTGCGGGGTCTACAGGTGCGCCAGGGCTAAAGTTTTCAGTCATTTGGGTAGGATTTCCCCCCGCGCTTGCTTCTCCGCTTTGTTTAGTTGGTTCAAACAAACCCACAGTCCGTTTATCGGGTGCGAAATAGGTTGCGGCTACTCGCTGCACATCTTTGGCGCTAACTTTATCAATGGCGGCTAAATAGCGGTCTGTAAAACGATAATCTCTGGCGGTAGTTTGGTCGTAGCCAATCTGCATTGCTTGGGAAACAATATCGCGGTTGTTGAGCAATACAGAAGCTTGCAATTGAGTTTTGGCGCGGTTTAATTCGTCAGGAGTTACGCCTTTTTCGGATAGAAGTGCGATCGCATTTAACAAAACCGCATCAATCTTTGCTAATTCTTGTCCTGGTGCGGCGGTGATTTCTAAGTTGTACCACCCGCCACCGGCCAAAGTAGCGGCGTAACCATTCATATTGCTAGCAAGTCCCGACTCAATCAAAGCTTGATAAAGTCTAGAGTTGCGTCCTTCAGCCAAAATCCCATTTAGCACATCCAAAACAGGCGCATCGGGATGATTGATATCTACTAAGGGATATACAGTTTGCAACAACGAAGCTGCACCTGGCTCTTTTAAGACAATCGGCTGTTTTGTTTGGGTTTGGGGCTTATTTGCAGTTGTTTGGGGTTTAACAATTTTTTCTTGAGCATTGGGTACTTTACCAAAAATCTCTTTAACCTTTGCCAAAGTAGCATCGGGTTCAAAATCTCCCACAATTATCAAAGTGGCATTTTTGGGGCTGTAATAGTTGCGGTAGTAACTTTTGACTTGTTCAACCGTAAACTTTTCTACATCTGCCTTACTGCCGCCGATAGTCAATCCATAGGGACTGTTTGGCAGCGCAGCACGCATAACGGCTCTACCCAAACGGTAGTCGGGGCTATTTTCGTAGCCTTGCAACTCAGAAATTACTACCCGCTTTTCGCTCGTTAGTTGTTCGGCGTTAATTAGAGCATTCTGCATTCTGTCAGCTTCTAGCTCTAAAAGACTTTCCATTAAGCCGCGCTCGACTGTACCAAAGTAAGCGGTTTGATCGTAGCTTGTAAAAGCATTAGAATCACTACCCAAAGCACTAAACAAGCGTCCAAACTGAATTGGGCGGCTACTCGTACCTTTAAACAACATATGTTCTAATTGGTGAGCAATACCGTTTACGCCGGGGGCTTCATCGCGCGAACCAATTTGATACCATACTTGAACGCTAACAACGGGAGCAGTTTTAACTTGTTTAGTTAGGACAGTCAGCCCATTTTCTAGGACAGTTTTGCGGACATTTTCAGTTACAGAAAGCGACATTGGTTTTTTAGTAGTTAATGGTGCAGATATAGCAAAAGAGTTATTAAACAACAGCGTTGCAGTTAAGCAGACGCTAAAAAGGACAAATAACAAACGATGTCGCCTTGAGGGAAATAACATACATTAATGCGTTTTAAATTCCGGTACTTTAGCAGTGGGCTTAAGCCGATCTTAGCTATAAGCAAGGAGTTTCAACCCAAAACGGCGGCAAATCATTTTAAATATGGGTGCATTGTCTAAAAGAATATACATAAAAATTCAGTACAATACCCTTATTTAGGCTATATATACGGAAAAATTCTATGTAATCTACAGATACGGGTGTTATGCAGAAAAATTCTATGTAATGTTCTAAAAAACGATCGGGCTGCTTGTATATCGTTTTTAAGTAAAAGATTATACAGAATATTTCGGTATAATAAACAGTTATACATTCACCAGGCAGCAGAATGTCTCGGCTAACACCTAAAACTGAAACGCTTAGAGCGCTTTTCGCTAGGTCAGGCAACCAATGCGCATTTCCTGGCTGCACTCAGTCGTTAGTGAATGAGAAGCATAAATTTGTAGGGCAAGTCTGCCATATAGAAGCCGCTATGCCGGGAGGCGAAAGGTATAACGCAAATAGTGATGACGAGAATCGCCGAAGTTACGGAAACTTGTTGCTCTTTTGCTACCCGCATCATATTGAGACAAATGATGTTGAGGAATACTCAGTCGAAAGGCTAACAAATATAAAGAATGATCATGAGCGCTTGTTTGAGAAAAGTAGTTTTAAAATTGATGAGTCTGAACTCTATAAGCTTTCAGCAGAGATGGAGAAATACTGGGGTGGCATAGAGCGAATCAATCAGATTGATCACATATTTGCTGATTCAGGCTTAGCAATAGAAGTTAGAGGAAGGTCTACATTCTTCGATATCATAAATAGTGCAAGAGAGACGATCAATGGAATTGAACACCTACTGAATACATTGCATGAAAGTGACAAAGCCCTTGAGCAAGACTTAGAGTCATTGTTAGCCATGAAAGGCTTACCGAAAGATATTTTTTCTAATCTACCCTATTGTCAGAATCCATTCATCAATAGGAATTGGGAGTTTCATAATTTGGGGACTCTGAATTGGCTGCAAAGAATTAGAGTTGACTTAGCACACATTGAAGTTAAGTATCTTGAGGAATATCTAAAGACCAACAGAGGCGACTTAGCTGCAAAATCCAGATTTGAGGATGTAAAAAAACAACTGGAAGAGTATGCACGAACATCCGTGCATATTGACTAGAAATGTATAACAAAGCGCTGCAAGCGGACAAAATCTCTACTCCGTTACAATTTGTCGCTGAGCGTGACGTTACACCGAAGCGAGCGCACCTGTTAAATTTGTCGATTTTTAGCCGGGATTAGGTAAACAAAGATAGTCGGTTTCGTTATTGAGTCTAGAGAAGTTAAGGCGCGATCGCACTGTGTTTAGTCCAAAGAAGTTAGAGCGCGATCGCATTGTGTGAAGTCCAAAAAACTGTAGGCGATCGCACAGCGCCTTCTAAAACAATAATCAAAACTTCTTTTCTAACTCAAAGAATAATATTTCACTACTGGAGAATGTTCAATTAGGCAATAAGGACGACTGTAACTAAGGGGTGATTCTAAAGCGTGTTGCTGGAGAAATTCAGGATCGCTCATTACTTGCTCAGTTTCCCCATCAAATACTACTTTTCCTTGACTGAGTACCACCGTGCGATCGCATATTTCTAAAGCTAAATCCAAATCATGGGTAGCAATTAGCTGTGTTAAAGGCAAAGTTTGCAATAATTCAATCAATTGACGGCGAGAACGAGGATCTAATTGCGCCGAAGGTTCGTCAAATACAAGGATTTGCGGCTGCATTGCTAATACACCCGCGATCGCAATCCGCTTTTTTTCTCCACCCGATAAATTCTCTGTACTTCTTTGTCCGTACCATTGGGGATCGATGTCTACGGCGTGCAGGGCGGCAAATACTCGCTTTTTTAACTCCGCACCGCGCAAGCCTAAATTCATCGGGCCAAAAGCCACATCTTCCCAAACTGTAGGCATAAATAGCTGATTGTCGGGGTTTTGAAACACTAATCCGACAAAATTACGAATAGATCGCAAGTTTTCAGGTTTTACCGCCCACTCACCGATAATTACTTCTCCTGCTTGGGGCAAAATAATTCCATTGAGATGCAATTGCAAAGTAGATTTTCCCGAACCATTAGCCCCAATTAATGCTACTCGTTCGCTGGCAGCAATATATAAATTAATTCCTTGTAGTGCTTGAGTTCCATCGGGGTAGATATAGCTAAGGTTTTGAATTGCGATTGGATTGTGGTGCATTGAGACAACAGATAAAAATTATTTTTGCCAGTATACGACCTGCCCTAGCAGAGTCAGTAATAGAGTTAAAGTCAAAGCTACAATATCTTGCTTCCCTCCTGGGGCTATTTTTTCCATTGGTGGTATGCCTTGATAACCTCGTGACAGCATCGCTTGATGCACTCGGTTTCCGCGCTCGTAGGTGCGGATAAATAACGCCCCGATTGTATTACCCACTACTAAACGGATAGAACGATTACTATTCATCAAGTTACGCGATAGTGCCGCCCGTCGCATTGCTTCAAATTCTCCAATTAACACGCTAATGTAACGATACATAGAGGCTAAAGTTGCAACTAACAAGGGCGGAATCCGTAATTCTTTCATGCCATGAAGTAGGGCCGGAACGGAGGTTGTCAGCGTTAGGAGATTTAACATTGTTAACGACAGCATGGCTTTGATGCTGACGCTGGCTAAAATGGTTAATCCTACTGTGGTAATTTTTAGGATTCCCCAAGACCAAATTACTTCTCCTCCTTCTCGAAATAGCGTACCGATTAGCACAACGCCCACAAAGGCAAATTCTACTGCTAATCGCTGCAACAAAATGGTAATAGTAATACGACTAAGCAAAATTAAACTAAATAAGCCTAAGCCGTAAACTGCCCAAGTTTGCCAATGTCCGTTTGGTGTTAAAACTACAGCAAATACAAATAGTACAGCGCACAGCAAGCGGGTACGAGGTGCGATCGCGTGCCAATAGGTGTAATGTTCGCTATCAATATCCAGCTTAAAAGCGCCAACGTGCAGTAGCATTTAGTGTATTTGCGAGTCTGAATCGTCGGAGTAAGGCAACTGCTCGTTTTCTGTGGAAGCTGAACCCCGTACGGCAATTTTGCCAATTCCCCAAGCTAAACCAAATACTGCTAAAGTTCCGACTAAACCAGCTAAGGGAGTCGCAATATTTTCCGGTACGCCTTTTAGAGCATATTCGTCAAATACTTGAGCAAAAGGTGTTTTACTAGCTGGAGTATCTTCTGCGGCTTTATCTTCAAATTTGAGGTCTTGGGCAACTCGATCTAAACCATCAGGATGTTGACTAGCCAAAGGGGAAAGGAAGACAGCAATTAGTAGGGCAATACTTAAGCCTGTAATAGTAAAAGCAAAATTGCGCGATCGCACATTATTAGTCATAAATTAATACCTAGAAACTGGACGAGATGTTGCAACCCTTGTTCTGCGGGGAGGATCGTAAAATAAATCTGGTCGAGTCCGCCAAATAGATGACAGTGCAACTACAGTAATCAACGCTTCACCAATGCCAATTAGTACGTGCCAAGTAGCCATAGCCGTTAAAGCAACAGACAAAGGTACAGTGCCAGATATTGCTAATTGTAGTGCGGCGATCGCGGAGGCTACTACAACGCTTGTCCAGGAAGCAACCGCTGCTCCTATTACTAATCCCGATAATTTATTTCTCCCAACAGCAAATCTAATTGCTTTATAGAGGTAATAACCGCCAAACGTACCAACTAACCCCATATTAAAAATATTGGCTCCCAAAACTGTCAAGCCGCCATCTTGAAACATGACACTTTGAACGATAAATACTACCGTCATCACCAAAGAACCCGCCCAAGGCCCTAACAAAGCCCCCGCTAAAGTTCCCCCTAGTAAGTGACCAGAAGTACCGCCAGGGATGGGAAAATTAATCATTTGTGCCGCAAATACAAACGCCGCGCACACTCCCATTAAAGGTACGGCTTTTTCCTGATATTCTGCCTGTACTTTGTTCAATGCTAAGGCTATTAGCCCAATTGATGCGATCGATGTGATAGCAATCGTTGGGAAGTTTAAGAACCCGTCAGGAATATGTAAGGCTAAGTGCGGCGAAGTTGTCCAATACAACAAGGTTGAAGCCAATAAACTGCCTGTAGCTATGGTTAACAAATTTACTTTCTAACCCTAATGTGAACTTTATTTAATCAAAACTATATTTTAGTGAAAATGCAATCCTGTGGGGGGGTATAATTCAACCCAATTTACGGATAAATTCTAAAGGTAAGTTATCAATATCGGCAATAAAGGCGACTTCGTAGACACAATTGCCGATTTGCTGCTGTTCTGGCGGTAATAATATCTTTAACGGCGAATGTTGTTCTGGCATTTCTTGGTAAGCTTTGGCAAAACGTTGTTGCAAAGACTCCAGCCAATCTGTTAAGTCTGGGACAGTCTCGGTAAGGTCAAAAGATAAATGATAATAACCAACATAATGCTCGTCATTAAAAGCATCGGGAGCGGGGTTTGGCTTAGGTATTTGGATTAATTCAATGCGTCCCTGCAAGCCTTCCATCCAGCAAGCCAGAGTGTAGCCTGTAGTAAAGCGATCGCACACATTAAAACCCAATAGTTCGTAAAAGGCGATCGCTTTATGAATATTAGCCGTACGAATCGAAACGTGGTGCATTATTCAAACAAGCGAAAGTAAGGATAACGTACCGGGACACCCGGCTCTTTTTCCAAGTCAAAATTAATTACTTCCCAGCGCGGTTCTACTTCGGGCTTAGGACTAAAAACTACAGGTAATCCGTAAAGTTTGGGAGATTGTTCTGCTTGTCCCCGCCAAGGGATGCTGCGTTCCAAGTAGCCGCTAATTAGTTCTTGATAACGCACGGCAATAATTACCTTTGTAGCCCGATAGCCCTGAGTATAAAGCCGATCTAAAGCTTCATGAATTTCAAATCTAATCCCGTCAGGATGGTTATGTTGCCTATACCATTCGTCACCCCATTGTTTCCAGTGACGACCAGATTGGAGATGTACTAATTCTCCCGTTTTGGGATCGGCTTCAAAAGCACCATGACGAGTACATAAATAAGTATCCGTAAGTGTCAGCGCCGGGACGGTTTGGCGACAATGGGGACACTGAATCTCTGGACCAAAAATTGGATATTGTAAGCTTGAGTTGATCATGAAGTGCTTATCAGCATATTTCTGTCACTAGCACCAGTGGTTTTGTGTTAATACTTTTGCTAACTCTACACTGCCCTACCTTATAGAAGGTTAGCACTATGTTATTGTGCTTAGAACAGTGCATCAGCTTGAGCATTTACAACTATTTTGCTGGAAATCTATTCGCTTCTGTTGTCTATTATGTCTTACTTAATTTATCCTGACCTCTCTCAGGCGGCTTTTGTTGCTGCTAATGCTGTAGTTATTGGTCGAGTTAAGATAGCTAAAGGAGTAAGTATTTGGTACGGCGCGGTAGTTCGCGGCGATGTAGAGCGAATTGAAATTGGGGAATGTACTAATATCCAAGATGGCGCAATTTTACATGCAGATCCGGGCAAACCAACGATTTTAGAAGATTTTGTTACTGTTGGACATCGGGCGGTAATTCACAGCGCTTATATCGAACGCGGTAGTTTAATAGGGATTGGGGCGATAATTTTGGACGGGGTGCGCGTTGGTACGGGTAGTATTATTGGGGCGGGGGCGGTTGTAAATAAGGATGTTTCGCCTTTTTCATTAATTGTTGGCGTACCAGGAAAGCGAATTAAAGAAAATTCTACCGACACCGCCACCGAACTTATAGAACACGCCCAGCGTTACAAAAAGTTAGCTTTAGTTCACTCTGGCAGAGGTACAGATATGGGGTTTGCGGTTACAACAGATTAATTAGGTAAAAGGTCTAGCTTATTTGCCTGTTTCAGCTAAAAATAAAAAATGAGAACTACTCTAAAAAACTTTAATCTCTAAATTAAGAGAGGACAACAATCAGATGGATATTGATTTTCGCGTAGCTATAGTCTTGTTACCAGTAATTGCCGCCGCGAGTTGGGCAGTTTTTAATATTGCGCCTGCAGCTATTAAGCAAATTCAAGGCTTTTTAGAGAAATAAGCCCAAAATCGCTGTACTTAAGCTAAAAACCGACTACGTAATAAAACAGTCGGTTTTTTATGGTTTTAAGAAGTAACTAGCCGTTTGCGGATAGATTCGGCGCGACGCTTGGCGGTAATATTGTTTGGCTCAGATTTTAAGACTTGTTCGTAAGTTTCTAACGCTGGAACAACTAAATTTTTCTTTTCGTAAGCATGACCTAAATTATTGAGCGCAAAAATATAATCAGGGTTTTGCTTTAAAGCTTCCTTGTAGTGACGAATTGCTAAGTCGTACTGTTCTTGAGCAAAAGCAGCGTAGCCTAAGCCATTGTAGATGGGAGCAATATTTTCTTCCTTCTCTTGTTCGGCGGCTTTGATGGCTTTTTGAAATAAAGCGATCGCCTGGGAGTACATTTTTTTCTCTAAATATATACTGCCCAACTCATAATTCTCTTGAACAGTTCCCTTTTCTTTATTGAGTTTTTTTTGCAGTCTTCCCAAAGCATTTTCAGTTTTGCGGGTTTTCAAAACTTGGCGCAACACAATTACACCACTACCCAGTAGCACAGTTATTAAAATTGAAAGATATAAAATCGGTAAGTTATCCATTGCTCTGATTAAAAAAGTATAGTTTTAGCCTGCACCTTGTTCTATATTGCCACCTCTAGTTCTAGAAGTGGGATTAGGCAAACCCCAATAACTAACTCTTGCTTCTAGCCAACCATCTGATACATAACGCGCGATCGCATCATTAACTTGTCGGCGTAACTGGTCGTACTGTAAACCTTTCGGCATTACGACCGCTAGGGGTTCTGCACCGATTAAAGTTGGTAGAAGTTTATAGCGCTCGCCAAATTGTTGTTTCCAGCCTGTCAAGACGCTGGCATCCCCCGCAAACGCCACTGCACCGTTGGCTTCTAATAATAACTTTGCCCCTTGATAACTATCAACTCCTACTAATTGAGCCTGTGGTAACAAGTAACGGACACTGGCAATAGTACTAGAACCATTGATAACGGCAATTTTGCTTCTAACAACATCGCCCAATTTTTGAATCGCGGCATCTTTAGTAATTAAAGCCGTACCGTCAAAATAGTAAGGCAAACTAAAGCTAACTAATCGGGCGCGAGACTCGGTAGCGGTATAGTTGGCGATCGCTATATCTACTCGATCTGCTACAACTTCTGTAAGTCTGTGCCTATTTTCGGTTGGTTGCAATTTTACAGATTCGGGCTTTCCTAACAAGTCTTGCGCCAAGCGCCTAGCTACATCAATTTCTAACCCTTGTAAATTTCCTTGAGCATCCCGAAAGCCTAAAGGACGCAAATTGTCTTTTACAGCCACCGTTAAGTAGCCCCGGCGTTTAATTTCTTTAAGTTCGGCGGCGCTACTTGCACCGCAAAAACTCAAAAAAACACAGTAAAAAGCAACAAGGAAAATTACGATCTTCTTGCCTTTTATCTGCATTTACTTAACTTGGCTTACCATTTCGGCAACTTTGCTAAAACCTGTAGGATCTAATATTGCCATTTGTGCCAGCATTTTGCGATTGATGCCAACATTAGCCTTTTTCAAGTTACCCATTAGTTGGCTATAGCTAACACCATGCTGTCTTGCGGCGGCGTTAATGCGGACAATCCACAAACGGCGGAAGTCGCGCTTGCGTTTTTTGCGATCGCGGTAAGCACTTCTTAGCGCCTTCATTACCTGCTGATTTGCTGTTCTAAACAGCGTGGAATGAGAACCGCGAAATCCTTTAGCTAATTTAAGAATTTTTTTGCGGCGTTTGCGGGCTACATTACCGCGTTTTACCCGTGTCATAGAATATTATCCTTAATTATTACAAATAGGGCATCATTAAGTGGACGTTTGGCGCGTCAGCTTCGTGTACCACTGCCATTTGGGAGAAGCGACGCTTCTTGTCAGAGGATTTATGTTGAAGCAAGTGGTTTTTGCCAGCTTTGCGGCGGACAATTTTACCAGTACCAGTGGCGCGAAAGCGCTTTGCTGCTGCTTTGCGGGTTTTTAGTTTAGGCATATTCAGACTGCAATAAGGACGCAACCTACAATTATAGACAACTTGCTGCTGTTTTTAACATCTATTTGCTCATCTCTAGCATTCGTTGCATGGGTTTGAGTGCTGCCAAACGAATTTCCTCAGACATGGTTATTTCTGGAGCGCGGTTTTTCATTGCCAAATAAAGTTTTTCTAGCGTATTTAATCGCATATAAGGACATTCGTTACAAGCACAGTTATTTAACGGCGGTGCAGGGATGAAGTATTTGCCAGGAGCTTCTTTTTGCATTTGGTGAATAATTCCTGGCTCGGTGGCGACGATAAAGGCATTTGCCGAGGATTTTGTACAGTAGTCGAGCAAAGCCGTAGTCGAACCAATATAGTCAGCGTGGCGCAGTACCGTTGATTCGCATTCGGGATGAGCAATTATTTCCGTTTCAGGATGAGCAATTTTTAGTTCAACAAGTTTTCTTTCGGAAAAAGTTTCGTGAACAATACAGCTACCTTGCCACAGTAACAAGTCTCGCCCGGTTTGTTCCATTACGTAACGCCCCAAATTGCGATCGGGGGCAAAAATAATCGGCTGAGTTTCGGGAATTTGGCGGACAATCTGCACCGCGTTGGAACTCGTACAAATAATATCGCTCATCGCCTTAATTTCGGCAGTGCAGTTAATGTAAGAAATAACTAAATGATTTGGGTGAGAAGCTTTAAAAGCTGCAAACTCTTGCGGCGGACAACTATCCGCCAAAGAACACCCGGCGGCTAAATCTGGCAATAATACTAATTTGTTCGGGTTGAGAATTTTTGCCGTCTCTGCCATAAAATGAACCCCAGCAAAGACAATTACATCCGCGTTTGTGCTGGCGGCTTGTCTTGAAAGTCCCAAAGAGTCGCCAATATAATCAGCTACATCTTGAATATCTGGTTCTTGGTAGTAGTGTGCCAAAATTACAGCATTCAACTTTTGTTTGAGTTCAGAAATTGCGGTAAATAAATTTACTGGTAACTCGTTAGGGGGACTTTTTTGAGCAAGGACAGTTGTAAACACAGGTTTTAAGCTATTTAATCGGTTCTAAATCTGATTATAGTAGTTTTTACCAAAATTAGTAGCTTGACCTTTTTCTGTCAAAATAAGCTGAGGTTTCCTATCCTAAGAAAAGACAGGGAAGGAAAAAGGGATGACCAGTCAGAGAACGCAGGAACAAAAGGATAATATTTTTTCTAGCAAATCGATCAAAATCGCTGTGGTCGGAGATGTACACGATCGCTGGGAAGCCGCCGATGAAGTTGCCCTTCAGCATTTGGGTGTAGATTTGGTGCTATTTGTGGGAGATTTTGGCAACGAGTCGGTACAAGTAGTAAGAGAAATTGCGGCGGTAAATATTCCCAAAGCGGCAGTATTTGGCAATCATGACGCATGGTACAGCGCCTCAGACTGGGGTAAGCAAAAATGCCCCTACGATCGCCAAAAAGAAGATTGGGTCCAAGACCAAATAGATTTATTAACAGAAACTCACGTTGGCTACAGCAAGCTAGATTTTCCCGAACTAAAACTTACTGTAGTTGGTAGCCGTCCCTTTAGCTGGGGTGGAGAAGTTTGGAAAAATGCTGAGTTTTATCAAGAGAGATTTGGTGTTAAAAGTTTTGCCGAATCTACAGAACGAATTGTAGCCGCTTCTAAAAGTGCAGCTTACGAAACAGTGATATTTCTCGGTCATAATGGCCCTGTAGGTTTAGGGAGTAACGCCGACGATCCTTGTGGAAAAGATTGGCAACCATTAGGCGGCGATTATGGCGATCCCGATTTGACAGAAGCGATCGCCCAAACTCGTAAATTAGGTAAAACTATTCCTTTAGTTACCTTCGGTCATATGCACCACGATCTGAGGTACACAAAAAAGCACCTAAGAAAGACCTTTTTAGTTAGTTCGGAAGGGACGATGTATCTAAATGCGGCGCGAGTTCCCCGAATTGTCAAAACGCCGCTTGGCGACGAGTTGCGAAACTTTTCTTTAGTATATTTGCAAGCCGGGGTAGTTACTCAAGCATCTTTAGTTTGGGTAGGCAAAGATTTTACAGTAGTATCAGAAGAAATTATTTATCAGCAACCTAGTCAAGTAGTGCAGCCAGCGCGATCGTGAGGTATGATAATTATCTGTCAGTTTTGACCCAAACTGACTAAATTGGAGAGGTGGCAGAGTGGTCGATTGCGTTCGACTTGAAATCGAATGAAGCGAAAGCTTCCGGGAGTTCGAATCTCCCCTTCTCCGTTGGTTTAAATACTCCAAATGTACTAGGCAAATTAAAATTAAGTATATTTGACTTAACTAGAATGTGATCGCTCCCTTTATTGGCTTAACAATGTGATCGCTTGCAACAATTATTCGCCAATTGTTTCCCTAACCGCCACATCTCCACTACTAATTACTTGCGCTACTACACCTGTTTCTTTGTGGTTAAAGTGCTGCTTTAATAAGGAAAATAGCTTAATATCTTGCTCCCCAGTATCAGGATTGACATCAATATTCAAGCAGCGAGTAATCAGCGCTGAGATTCTAATTCTTGCTTGTCCTATTTGAAATTCTTGTCCTACCCAGCTAAATTCTTCCCAAGCGGGTACGCCTTCTAACACAATATTAGGACGAAATCGCCGCGCATCTATTTCTTGCCCGGCGGCGCGAGAAAGTGCGTCTAAAGTAGCTTGACTAACTAAGGATATATGCACGGGTTGGCGATCGCTATAACGGGTTTTACCTGCGGAATCGCCTACTAATCGCAAAGTTCCTTTTTGAGGACGGTGCGTAGCTATATACTCGCTAAAAAAGCTACTGAGGCGATCGCGTCCTTCTTGAGTATTGGTTGCAGCGCTTAATAACTCTCTATTGCCTTGCTCGATCGTCATAATCGTAGTAGCGTTATCATACTGGCAATTCAAAGCTGCTAAAAAGGGTAAGTCGCACTGCATCGCAAAGTTTTTTTTCTGCATCCAAGGTACGGCAGTGTCAGGAACATCGGTAGCAACGCTTTGGTACATTAAGGCAAAAGCGCGATCGCCAGGAATCCCATGATCGCAAAGTAAAAATACGCGATCGCATTTTTGGGGAGTCAATCCTTTAACTGGATGCGTAAATAATTCTTTAACTAAAGACTTACTATTCATAAGCTTATTCGCGTCTAGTGCTTAACGGTAATTGAGGCGACGGCTCAATTTTTTTACTTACTTTACCGCCTAAGCTGCGAAAATAGATACTACCTAGGGTGAACAAAAACACCACATAAGCGACAGCTTGAACAATAAACAGGTTCTCTCTGTAACCAAATAAAGCCTTAAATACTATCCCTGGAAACTTATCATCGGGCAATATTTTTGATGTATCCCAAACTCGCGCACCTAAAATACAAGAGGGATTTTTAGTAAATCTTTCGTAGTAAAAACACAAGCCTTGCGAAGAACGATCCATCTGTGACAGAGTTGCAAAAGCTACGTCAAAATGTTCCAAGGCGGATACAACTAATCCGGCGACAATTAGCAACAGTAACACCCCCATAGTTTTAAAAAACAAGCGGATGTTAATTTTGATTCCCCATTGAAACAACATTACCCCTACAACGGCGGCGGTTATTACCCCCGCGATCGCCCCAAAAGCAGGTACTAAACCTTGTTGAAAGTTAGCAGCGATAAATAGTACCGTTTCAAAGCCTTCTCGCACTACAGCAATCAAAATCAAGCTAAAAACGCCCCAGCCAGCATTTTTGTCTTGCAAAGCCGCGCCAATTGTTCCCTCTACTTGCGCTTTCATAAACCTAGCTTGGCGAGTCATCCACACCAGCATCCAACTGAGCATTGCGATCGCAATTACACTAAATACACCTTCTAGTAAGGGTTCAACTACCGTAGTGTATTTTGGGTTAGCGGCACTGATAACTGGAATTGCGATGCTAAAAAGTATTCCTACTAAAGCACTAACAACAATTCCCACACCTACACCCGCATAAACCCAAGGATTTAAACGACTTTGCCCAGCTTTTTTTAAGCAAGCAAGAACAATTCCTACTACTAACGCCGCTTCTACGCCTTCGCGGAGAGTAATTACAAATGTAGGTATAGCTGCACTAGAATTCATAAGTTTATTTTTGGGTATTTTTAAGGCAGGAGGAATTAAGTATAGTTCCTCCTGCCTTTCTATTTTTGCTAGAAATTATGTGCTTTAAACTGCACTACCACTAAAATCGCGCAACATTTTTCTGATTTCTATAGTGTGCAATTCCTCGGTTCCAATCATTGTGCGCGCAAATTCTTCTAAATACACACTGGCATCATTGACGGTACTAAGTAAGCTTTTATACAAATCTAACGCTTTTTTTTCGTGATTTAAACTTTCTTCCAAGATATTCTTAACTGAATGCTGGAAAGTTTCTTCCATTGGCGCAATTTTCAAGCTGGGATGTCCTTCTAATCCTGTCAAAATTTCGCCTACTTGCTGGGCGTGAGTGAGAGACTCGGTTGCTTGCATTTTAAAAAATTCGACAATTGGGATGCGATTGGGTCCTGTTACCATCAAGGAATAGTGAGTATAGCGTACTACTCCAGCTAGTTCAAATTCCATGATGGCGTTGAGCAAAGCGATCGCTTTTTCTGTGTCAAGTTCGCGCATAATTTTTATTATTGGGCAGTGGTGTTACTGTCTACCACTTTTTGTGACTCTTGTTCAATAGTTTTAATCAACTGAGTAACTTGAGAAGGAGCATTTACGGGAGTTGCTGGGGGAATCGCTGAGGGCCAATTTTTACTTAGTGCGCTCATTTTGGTTGCGATAGATTTATCAGTTTCAGTATTTGATGCAGCTATCTGGCTTGAAATACCTTGGTATAATTCTTCTGCATAGTTGACAAAGCCGCGAGAGTCTTGATACTCAATTGCTGCGGTTATTTTGCCATTAGCGATCGCTGCGGTATATTCAGAATTAGCAGTATCTAGCAAGCCATTAATTACCTGTAAGACAAATTCTAGCGATGAGCGTTGATTTTCTGGCAAAGCTGCGATCGCATTATCTACCGATTTTACTGCTTCAGTAAAATTAGCGTCTACTTTATTAGATTTGGCTTTTACCAAGTCTTGTAAGCTAATTAAACTTGTTTTAAATTCGGGTACGTTGCGCTCGTTTAATTGATCTTCCACATCGACATAAATTTCTTCAACGGGATGTCCAATATGGGGTTCGGCTTGAGCAGGTTTTTGTAAGTCTAACAATTCTTTAGCAACTAACAAGTGTCCTTTCATTAATCCCAGCTTAGTCATGTAATCGACATCTTTGGCAACCCCGGTAAGTACGATATCCTCAATTGTTACCATGTCTTTAATTTGTTCGTACTGAGCTTGACTAATAACTTTTTTAGTTACTAATTCTTCTGGGCTTCCGTAAGGACGTTGGGCTTGAATTTGATTAGATAAAGCTGGAATACCTAACTTTGCTTCTAGTTTATCTAGTTCCGACAAAATAGCATTGTTGATATTGATTTTGTTTTTGCCTAGTCCTACTACTGTAGGGCTAGAAATGCTACTAGGGGCAACACTTGCGGGTGTTGTAACTGATGGAGTTTGATTATTGCAGCTAAATAAAACTGAAAGCATAGCCGCCGCAAAAGTGAGAAACAAAAATCGTAAAATAGACATGGCACTTATTTAGTATTAGTGAAAACTTTGTAAATTTATGCTGTGGCTGGGAGAACGTCAAATAAACCCATACAACCTGCTTGAGCGATCGCATCTTGATGAGGATGAAACATATATTTGCCTGGGTATTTGTAGGCAAATTCTAAAATATGTCGCTCCGCCGTACCGATCGTAATTACATCGCTTTCTTCTGTAGGTTTAAGAGTCCTACCCGTTCTATAAACTTGAAAAAAGTTAGCGTGGAGGTGAAAAGTAGCCGCCGGATCGAACTCAATCATGTTGAGTATATAAAGCCGTACTAGCTGGTTTTGATAGATAGGAATCGGATGATTTTTGTAATAATTTGGTAATCCGTTAAAAGCGTAAAACTCATTTTTGTTATCGTCGTTTGTATCAAATCCTCCCATTACCAATACCATCTCATCGGCTGGAGGGCGGGGTTTAGGCGGATCGATAATCAACATTCCATACAACCCTTTGCCAATATGTCGTGTCACAGGTTCAATATGGCAGTGGTATAGTTGAACGCCAAAAGGTTCAGCATCAAATTCATAAATTGCTGCGTTACCGTGACGTACCGGGCGCAAGCCATCCGCTTCCGCCGGATGAATGCCGTGAAAGTGCATTGAATGCGAATGTCCGCCGTTATTGTAAAATACTACTCGAATGCGATCGCCTTGAGTTGCCCGTAATGTTGGACCGGGAATACGATTATTAAAATTCCAAGTATTAAAACTAACAGCGCTATTTAAAGCAATTGTCGAATTGTCGGCAACTATTTTGTACTCTCTAACCGTTCTGCCTTTTTCTTGTTTTATCGTTCCATAATCGAAATCTCGCAGTATTGCCATCGGATTATTGCTATCTTTTGGCAAATCGCTAGATGGTAAATTTGGGATTTTAACAGATTCAGATTTTTGATTGAGAGTTTGATAAGCAAGGGCCGCACCCGTAACGCCTACTCCTGCTAAAGCAATTTCTAAAAATTGTCGGCGACTCAATAGTAGTCGTGCTTCAGCTTGTAGTGTATCTTTACCCATTTTGTGCGAGCGCCAATTTATTGCAAATTATTTGCAAGTATATTCGACAATCAGTATAGGCGATCGCGGTTCTTATCGTCAATTATTCTCAATAAATTAATGGTGAATATCTAAATTCAAGGTATAGCGACCCATTTGCACTTTTTCCGACCATAACTCGTATTCTAGGCACAAATTTTCGGGTAGAGGGCGACCCACCAAATTTAAACTACAGGTAAAGTTTCGCAATCGCAATTGTTCTTGAGGCTGGAATGACTGACTTTGCAACCAGTAGTAGCTATAGCCATAAAGCCCTGGTTGCCACGAATGACGATAACTTAGTTTGCCACTTGCCTGCATACTCATAGTTACCCGATAGGGGGAAATATCTAACCAAAGTAAGCGTGGGGTTGCAACTTCTAATTGTTGCAAAGGCGGTTCGTGTAAAACTATATGAAACTGTTCGCAGCTTTTTTGATACACTGTTGCGGCTGTCTCTACCACTGACCAAATAGGTAGGTCTGTAGAGACTAAAGACAGGCATACAGGCTTGCTGTGGTGAGTAAGCATAAAGAGTAAAAACTAGGCTTAAAAGCGCGAAATCCTATATTTTGGAGTTAGAAAGCGATCGCAATTTGAGGATACTGATTACTTAAAATTGAGTAAAATTCCCTTTGTGTTGAGAAGCCAACCTTTCCTCGTGCCTTTAGTGGTACTGAGAACTATTATAACTTCATCTTTGTGGATAACTTGGGTGCTGTTGATGATTTATTTATAGATTTACCCCTTAACAACTTTACTGCTGTATTTATTTTTCAAGTAAACTTAAATGTAAATTTGTCTAAGTTGCCGCTCTAAGTACAGGACAAAAAATGTAGAGCATTTAAGAAATCATCCATTTTCTGCTCCAAATTGAGAACAATATTTCGCAGATGGTCAAAGCCATAGCGAAAAATGCTCTTAGCTTTACGTCCATGCT
>JAESGR010000295.1_pt1 | contig 54244 bp, 51 predicted proteins | sample 9269771 | NCBI WGS metagenome assembly JAESGR01 (sample SAMN15739572, study PRJNA653492) | algae metagenome | isolation source: Chroococcus sp. CMT-3BRIN-NPC107 and co-occurring heterotrophs from well... | place: USA: Clark Mountains Wilderness, California | collected 2010-04-18 | reverse complement strand
AAAACGAATTATCTGTTGCTCGTCAGAGTGATGGCGCTGTTATTTACCAGAAGGGAGCGCTTACTACTGCTGCTAATTCTCATGACATCCTCAAGCTTAATGCCCTACCTACTGTTGTCAATCAAATCAAACAGAAGCAGAATTTGTCCACCCCAAAACAACAGATGGAGGTAGGCTCTTGACGAACATCGTCTTATATCAAATCCCCTCTAGTGAGATTGAATTTCTCTGCCACTGGCTTAATCATCCTTACTACTGGAATCCTGCCCACTCTCACTTAATGCGCTGGGACTTGTGTTTGACTACTACTGATATGGCGATCGCTTCTAACCCCTTAAGTGAGATAGCCGATCTGACTGGCGATATTATTCTTGATGGGCTACTGGATGATGGGATTAACTCAAAACTGTGTCATCAGATTGTTAATGCCTTCCGCGAACAACGCAATCAGACGCTTTACCTCATTGGCGATCGCTTTGATTGTCCGCATAAACTTTTTCCCTTCGTGAATATTTTACAGTGGCAGTTACCGGACTCGGTGACGATCGCCAACTTTCTCAAGCAGAAGAGTATCTATTGCGATGCCCTCTATCGTGCTTCATTGGGGCTTTATATTGGAGAGTTGAATAATGTACTCCAAATGTATGCAAACCTCCAAGGGGAAAGATTAGCATCAGCTATCTCTGACTATAAGATTCGGAAGCTACAAGGGCGTGGAATTACTGTAGTTCCTCAGCCTGACTGTCATGCGGCGGGGATGGATGTTCTCGATGGGATTTTGGCAGAGATTACCGACTTACTAGAGCCTGAAGCCTACGAAGCGGGTCTACAGTTCCCCAGAGGAACGATTCTCATCGGTCCACCAGGAACGGGTAAAAGTCTGTTTGCCAAAAGTGCTGCTTCTCGTTTAGGTTTACCCTTACTCTGTGCGGATTGGGCGGGGTTGATTTCTCCCATCCCTGGTGAAAGCGTGGCAAATCTAAGGGCGTTATTGCAGTCCGCCGAGGCATCCGCACCCTGCATCTTATTTTGGGACGATTACGATAAAGCGTTTGCCTCCGCAGACCTATCTAAGGACACTGGGGAAGAAAAGAAACTAGCAGGTATGTTGCTCACTTGGCTGCAAGACCGCACTGCTCCTGTTTACACAATAGTCACCCTAAATCGAATTAATCAAATTCCCCCAGAATTGAAAAGAAGATTCGACCGCACTATCTTTGTAGATTTACCCCATGAAGGAGCGCGTCATGATATTTTTGGTATCCATTTATTGAAGTATTGCGGGGCGATTCCCAACTGGAGCGACCGCGATTGGAAAATCCTAATTTCTGAGTACGGAGAATGCACGCCAGACGAGATTGGCAAAGCAGTGTACTTAGCCGCAGTGCGCTCGTACAGGCAAGGGCGAACTCGCCAAATCACTATTGACGACTTGCTTTACCAGCGTAAACAATTTACCCCAGCAAACATCGCCAATCCTGCTCAAATTCAGTCAATTCGCAACAATTCTAAGTTTGCGCTCAAAGCTTCCAGTAATGACCGCTCAAAGTGGCGCGTGGAACCTGACCCCATATTCAAAACAATGCTGGGACGGTAAAATCAAATCCAAAAGGCAGAAAATTATGAATGACCGCGATTCCCAAAACCTTAACCTCTTTAATGCAGTGATTGTCTTTAGCCTAATTACCCTGTTTTGGCGGCTGTTCATGGCGGTATGGCGGCGCTCCAAGCTGGCGGCGATTCTGTTAGTCACTGTGGGACCATATCTCCTTGCCGCTCTACATAGTTATGAGCAGGATTTGCAATACCGCGCATTGTGTCAGAGCAAGCCTGAGCAAGCTGCTTGTAAGCGTTAGAATTTAAAAGCTCAAAGATAGCTTTTATAGGCGTGAGAATAGTCTTCCAGCTAGTAAACTGAAAATGAGGCGCTATGACTTCGTTTGACATTAAGGTTTTAGCTGCGCTCCTGATGGTCATAGATCATGTTGGTCTAGTCTTTTTTCCCGATCAACTAATATTCAGGTACCTAGGTAGGCTAAGTTTTCCACTATTCGCTTGGCTACTGGGACAAGGAGAAAAGCATACAAGAGATGTTTATGCTTATCTTCTGCGAATAGTTATTTGGGGATTAGTCAGCCAACCTATTTATGTGCTGTTGTTTCACAATGGACAACTGAATATCCTCTTTACTTTAGCCCTTGGTTTAGTTGCCCTCTTCTTACCGAAGCTGACTGGCTCGAAATATTTAGTTTGGATAGCAACGGCAATCATCGCTCAAGCTATCAATGCTGAGTACGGAGCCTATGGAGTAGTGACTATCATCCTGATGGCTCGGTTTGGTTGCTCTAGTCTAGTTTGGTGGGCAGGGTGGGAAATACTCAACCTATCAGTTTTGTTCACTCGTCTCTCTGCGTCTTATCAAGGATTAGCATTACTTGCCCCAGCGATACTAATTTGCTGGAATGGCAAGCAGGGAAGGAAATTCAAGTCATTTTATCTATTCTATCCTGTTCATCTTTTCCTCCTGTGGCTCGTGGGTTTGTCTCTCAAGTTTGCTCCGGCTCTGTTTTAAACATCAACAAGAACATTGATAGTTTGGACTATCAGCTAAACAGCTTATACCGCTAGGATATTAGCAGTGGAAACTCGTGCTTTCAACTAACCAAAATGAACCATGTGCTGTCACTAAGACAACACCAACCCTGAGAAATTATCAAAAGCAGTTCATAGCAGACCTTTATACCCAAGTTCGTAATGGCAGTAAGCGCATCCTTGGCTTTTCTGCTACTGGCTCAGGGAAAACCGTTCTGGCTGCACAGGTAGCCGCCCACGCTGCTAGTAGAAACAAGCGATCACTCTTTGTAGTGCATCGGGAGACGTTGATTTCTCAGACGGCAGATAAATTATCCTCCTTCGGATTAAACGAGTGTGGCTTTATCAAGTCGGGGTGGCAGGAAAACCGGGAATCACTTGTACAAATTGCTTCAGTGCAAACTCTAGAACGGCGAGACTGGTGGCAAGAGTTGGAAGTTCATCTAATAATTTTGGACGAAGCTCACCTGACTGCTTTCTCTTCAATTGTCAAAAAAATGATGGCTGAGATTTTTCCCCACGCTATCTATCTGGGACTAACAGCAACACCCTGGCGACTGAGTAAGAAGGAAAGTTTAGGAGATATCTTTGACAGCTTATTAGCGGCTCCAATGCCTCACTCGTTAATCAGTTCTGGGTTTTTAGTTAAACCCGATTACTTCAGCCCCAATCAAGCTGATTTGGAAAAAGTAGGCACAGCAGTTAATGGAGATTTCAACGAAGGACAACTTGCTCTAGCTTGCGATCGCCCAGAATTAACCCAGCAAATAGTTCGAGACTGGCACAATCTAGCCTTTGCTAGTCGGACTATTGCTTTTACTGTAAATGTTGCCCACGCGCGCAACTTAGCTGCTGCTTTTACTGAAGCTGGAGTGCCGTCAGCCTATGTAGATGGCAAGATGCCCTACAAGAGTGTTGAGCGGATTTATCAGCAGTTAGCCAATGGGGAATTGATGATGCTAGCGAGTTGCATGAAACTAACGGAAGGCTTTGACTTACCGAGTACCAGCGCAATTATTTTAGCCCGTCCTACTAAGTCGAAGGCTCTGCATTTTCAGATGATTGGGCGTGGACTAAGACTTGCTCCTGAAATTAACAAGACTGATTGTGTCGTAATTGACATCGCTGGTAACGTCATGAGGCATGGGTTCGTCGAGGACATCAAAGAAATCAGTATGGAGCCTGGATACGAGGGCATGGGTGGTGATGAAGCGCCCAAGAAGATTTGTCCTACAGAAAAGGAAGGCTGTGGCAAAGTCCTCTACGCCTTCACAACGAAATGCCCCGAATGTGGTTATGTTTTTGAGCAACCCAAGAAGGTCTACTTAATCCCAGGGCTAGAACAACTACTTAGCGAATCAGATATCGAACGCTACGAGTTTTACAGGAAAAGCTTGCGATCAGCCTACGATAAGAACTTCGCCCCTGGCTGGGCTGCAATGAACTTCAAGGAGCGCTATGGCTACTGGTCGCCTAACAGTTGGTCGAAGGGCGCTATCTTCGGGACTAAACCGACACCGCAGCAACGCACTGAATATCTCAAGTATTTGCAGGCGATCGCCCAAAGGAAAGAAAAGCCTCTTGAGTGGGTGCAAAAGCACATAGAATTAGAGTTTGGCTTAGGACTGCTTGAAAAAAGCTAAATAGCTATTTGTTTCGGTGAGAATTAACGAAGAAGAATTAATTGTCGTTGCTGGCGCAACAGTAAACCCTCATACTCAAACTTCTGAAGTAGTCGCGTAACCGTCACTCGCGTTACATTAATTATTTCGGCTATTGCTTGATGGGTAAGGTTCAGGTTAATTAATACCCCTTGTTCAACATCAACTCCAAACTTCTGAGCTAAAAAAGTTAAGAATTGCCACAATCTTTGCTGTACAGGATTGTGATGAATGATACTCAAAAGCTGCTCTAATTCTTGGATATGTCTAAGCAAAGCGTTTATCTGTTGATTCCATTGTGCTTGTGGTAGTAGACTGACCTGAACCTCACTCAAACACTCAATTTGATAAGCTTCAAGCCGTGACATAGCGTATCCTACTACATCTCCCGTACCCCAGTAACCTAGGATAATCAGCACCCCATCTTCGGTTACTGTAGTAGTGCGAACAACGCCCCGCTCAATCTGCCAGAGTAGATCGCGGCACGAGGGGATCAACTGATGGCGTTTCAGGACTCGTGTGTGATTAGGTTGATGTAACTCTGTAGTTGCTGGTGGAGTGAGCAAAGATAATGACATATTGAGTTACTATGCAAATTTCTACTGTTGCCTGTGGGAGTTTTAAACCACTCATGCGATTAACAGCATTAAAACTTTCAGAAGAAAAAAAAGCAATGCCCTACCCAGGCATTAGACGTTAATATTTGACCGTGTTAGTTGCACCAATAGAATAAAAGCTACAACGCAAAATTAATAATTAGAACAGCGCTCTACGTGGTTAAGCTGTCCAGAAATAAAAGTAGTTGCGGCTTGAGCAGTTAGCGGCACAGAAAAAAGATAACCTTGTCCATATTGACAATGCAATGCAGTCATTTGAGCTTGCTGTGGGACTGTTTCTATGCCTTCAGCAACTATCTCGATGTCCATTGCTTGTGCCAGAGTAATAATTGCTTGGACAATCTTGGCGTTCTTGTCATCAAGGTTCATTTGGCTGACGAAAGAGCGATCGATCTTCAAACCATTAGGGGAAAACAGTGTAGATAACTTAGGGATGAATAATCTGTATTTTTTTAACAATTATTCATTATTTTGCACTACCTAGTAAGAGCTAATGTGGGCATCACGAAACTACTTTACGTTAGATTTTTCTACAAACTGTTTACCACAGCCCTTACAAAGATAGCACTGCTTCCCCCGCCGATACCCATTTCTAGATAACTGCGATGATTGACAATGAGGGCATTTCATTACTTTTATTACATTATTTGGTAATTGATCGCCTATATATGGCTCTAAATATGAAACTAATAAATTCTCTATTTGCTGCGTCAACTGTTGACGGTGCTGAATATCTGGGTTGCGAAGTGCAGACAACATTACAGCGTTGCTACTGTGAACACAAACTTCTGCTAAAAGGTTATGTTGCACCTCACCTAAGTTCGGGTTGCGTTGTTTTAAAATACTTGCCATAAAGTTGATTGCTTCTTGGGTCATGGTTTCATCAATGGATTGAAAAATATGGCGTGATATAAAGAACTGCACAAATACCACCCGTGAAACGGGTTGTTCAAATAACTGGGCAACAGATGCCGTTAGCGCTTGAATCATTTGACGCAGGGGTAGTTGCACAATGTCTGGAGTATTTGCCTGCGCCCACATTATTTTGACTCGTGCAATATGGCGCAATTCCATCGCATTAAAAATGGCAGCTTTATCGGGAAAAAACTGGTATAGAGAACCGATGGCTGTCCCCGCTTTGGCAGCAATTAAATGAGTAGTTGCTGCTTCGTAACCTAACTCGTCGAATACTGCTGCTGCCGCATCTAGGATTTTTTCTACCCGCTCTTTCCCCCGCTGCTGTTTGGGCTGACGGCGTAACTCTCTTGACAAATGCGAATATTTTGTCATATCTTACAAACACGACGATTTATTCACAATTTTAGAGCGAGTGGAGAATGTTATGCAGTCTATGCTTCCTGGTGCGCCTTGGTTATTAGCTCATAAGTCAATGCTAGTAACCAACCAACCTCGCAAAATCTCCTTGTATGGGATTGATTATGTAATGTGGAAAGATGTTGCTGGAAATATTCATGCTTTACCTAATGCTTGTCCCCACATGGGAGCGATGCTATCAGCAGGGTGGTGTGAAGTTGATAGCAATGGCAATACTACTGTAGTTTGTCCTTTTCATGCCCTGAAGTTCGACGCGAATGGTTGTACTGTTTTGCCAGGAACTAACAAGAAAACATTACCCCAACTAAAACCTTTACCGTTAATAGTTCAGGGAGATTTTATTTGGTCTTATGGTGAATACGAGCCAAAAGTGCCAATTCCTACCATCCTAGATGACATTACTAAAACTTATTACTTTGTCGGGCATACAGCAGATATGAGTGTAGAAACTCCTTTGCTGACTATGTTGCTGAATATGCACGACTACAACCATCAAAACGGCACTCACAAAGACTTGTTTCGGATTACTAATGTAGAGTTTCATCAATTTACAGATATTGGGCATCATTCCCATGCTTTTTACGATATGCCTACCGCTCCTTACAGCTTGGTAGAGAAACTCAAGCAACCCGATTTATTTTTACTGCCCAGTACAATCAAAGCCCATCTAGAAAATCACTTTCCATCGCTGGTAATTTTTCATGGAGAAATGCCTTTGGGGAAAGCCGCACAGTGTCATATATTCGTACCAGAAGCTGAGAACCGCACGCGGACTTATATTTTGTTATTTGGGCAAGCCAATCATCCTATGTTTAAAGTATTTGGCAACACTTATCTCAAGTTTGGCAAAGTTGTAGTAGAGCAAGATGCAGATATTTTAGGTAAGATTTATGCCGATACGCCTCAGAAAATTAAGCTTAACAATGAGGTAGGTATGAACTGGGTGCGACGCAACTTTGAGAATTTTCCTAACGTAGTAGAACCTAGTCTTTCTAAATGAAGGACTCAATGCTTTATTCATCTGCTCACAAAGAACAATCTAGTAACTGCTCGTACTCCTTCCCTTATTTACCGCATTTACCGCTATTGTTAATGATGCTGCCATAAGCCATGACTATATATGTAAAAACTTGTAAGTAGCAGGAAGTTTTCTTATGTATGGAAAAAGGCTTATTTCCCCTGCATCACCTAATTTTCATTAGGGCTAGATATTGCTACAAAATTTGCTAGATTTTATCACGGCTATAATTATTCTTGCTGTTTACAAGTGCCAACCTAACTCTCGTCGGGATTGCTGATAGTATTTACTAAGGCTGGCTCGTGTAACAATACTAACAGTGATCAAAATTGTCTGTTAAAGCTCAGCTTGCTCAATTATTTCCTTTTCCTTTATTGCCTCCAGCACCAGTGCAAACTTTTCTACATCTCTTTGAGTAACAGTGCCTTGAAGATTACCGTTAGATAACTCTAATATTGTTGCCTGCCGTTGGCTGCAATCTATTTTGATATTTGAACCAGTCTTGGTAAAGGTGTACCATCCACCAGTCCACGACACACGTTTGCCCTGCTGGTTCTTACCAAACACAGAAAGTAGCCTGATACTTAATTCTATTGCTCTAGTATTCAGATGCTGTTGCTGTATGCCATCTAAGCATTGAGCCGAGATTGGAGTACCGATCGCCTCAACCTGTTGTTCCTCCAACTGCTGCCACAATTTTGAATTTGACAATTGTTCGTGCTGTGCCAAGTCTTGCTGCATACTAGCGATAGCTTGTTCTGGCAGAGGCGTAGGCGTTTTGGGATGATGGAAGGCGATCGCAACTTCAGTAATCCGCCCCAGATAAGCTGCCGATTTACCAATATCTCTAGCTGCCTGATGCCATCGCCACAAGTCGCTAGAAGTTTGCTTGTAGGTGCTAAAGTCCAGCCGCATTGCTGCTGCTGCCTCGGTTGATAGTCCTTGACCAGAAGCTATAACCGCCTCAATCCGCTCTAAGTAAGCATCGGGCTTACCAATTGCCTGCGCTACCAGCTTCCACCCAGATACATCTGGTTGTGGCTCAATCCCCTTTAACTGTTCATTCCAGTCCTTACCGATAGTAGGGGTAGCCCTGGTGACTAATCCAAGTTCAATAGCTAATCGCCATGCCATCGCTTCTCCAGGGAGATCGCTGTCGTGAGCAGCAACGATTTCTACCCCTTGCTGTTGCTGTTGTCGTAACCAACCAACCGGGACAGAACCAGCGCCATCGGTGGACACAAACATTGCCTTTCCAGGTTGCTCTGCTAAAGCGGCGGCAGACAAAGCATCGATAGCTGACTCTACCAGTACAACTCGCTGTAGCTGTCCTTCACCTTGAACAAAGGAGAACCAACCACCTTCACGCTTGCTGCCCGTTGCTAGACCTTTGAAAGAGCTATCGTTGTATGTACCGCGCAAACTAGCTCCAGTAAGATTGCCCTCAATGTCCTGGCGCAAAAATACAGCATTTTGCTTGGCATCAGCGTAGATTTTGCCCTGGTTGTATAGTTCATCTACCAAAGCTACAGGTAGTTGACGTTTTTCGACTAGGTATTGGCGCACAGCCAACCACTTTGATTCGTCCGGGGCTGGCGGTTGGAAGGGCTGACGTTCCTCCTGAGCTTGCGGGTGTGGCGAAGATTGCCGGGGGACAGGTGGTGGTAGTTCAAGTGAGCTATCAGCTAACCATTGCAGCGCTTCCTTAAAATCACGCGCCTGGACGTGCATCACCAAATCGATTGCCCCGTATCCCCCTTTGAGGTTAGCGTGGTCGTAAAACTTCTGGTCGTTGATGCTGATAATTTGCCCTTCGCCGCGCCACTTGTGCTTATCGTACTTGTCTTGCGTTAGCCCCAAACGAGGTGCTATCTCATCAAGGGGAAGATCGCGCAACTGTTGGGCAAGAGTAATTACAGTTTCTTTTGTATGTGTAGCGATTACCGCGTGGACTTTTTTAAGTGCCTGGGTATTACTAGCTGTTTGGAGCATACTCAAATCCTCCCCAATTTGTTTACAGGCAGAAATAGCAGTTGTTGAACCAATCGCTGACAAATTGATCTGCTGGGAAATAGATGCGATCACAGTGTTAGTTATTTGCTGTTGTTTCTCCTTTAATAGAGGCTCGATTTGTTGCAGGTAGCCGGAAATCACATCGTCAAGTTGATTAATTGTTTCCGCAGCGTGAGCAGAACTAGATTTAAGCTGCTGCGTCAAATCCGTCAAAGCTTCAACTAAGGGCAGTGTTTCAACAGCCGATTGCTCAACGTGTTTTGATACGGTTTCACTGATGCCTGTAACTATCTGCTGCTCGTGCCGTGCCTTTCTTGCTTTGGCTTGTTCCAAATAGCTAGAAATTACAACGTCAAGCCTATTCAATGCTGCCAGCGAATTAACCTGCTCACCTTGGAGGTCAGTAGTTAAGCTTTTTAGCGCTGTGGAAATATTCTCGTGCTGGGTTACACTAGCGCGTTCGATATAGTCTGCAACAGTGCTAATAGTACGGTCACAAGTTAGCTTGTCAAGTAAATTATTAAGAGAATTGAGAGCAGTTTCCCCCTGGGCTAACTGCTGCCGATGTTGGGACAATTCTTCTATTAATGGTGATACTGTCTCAACCAAAGCTGAGGCGATAGCTTCATGTTCAGCACGGTTTGATGCTGCCAAAAGAGCTTGGTGATTGGTCTTTTGTTTGAGAGCCGCGACTGTTGCTTGGGTTTGGGCTAAATAGTCAGAAATTACTGTATCAAGCAGGTTGAGCGATTCAAACGATTGCGATTGTCCAACTGCTAGCTGCTGTGTGAGGTCAGTTAGCAGTTGAATTAGAGGTGAAGCGACTTCCTCAAGCTGGGTGTGCCTGATGACGGATTGTATCGATTGCTCGTTAAGTTGCTCCTGGTCTACTTGGGATTTGGGCTGTGATGCAATCGCCTCCTCAATCACTTCGGTTAGTTGATGTATGACGCTAGTCAGCCCTTGCCCGTGAAGTTTCTTTAGCTGTTGGCTCAAAGGCAAAAGCTCTTGGGCTAACGGCGCATCTTGAATGGTTCGTGCTGCTAGATAATTTGAGATGGCACGAGCAGCTTGAAGGGGGGTAACAACGCTTGGGGCTACCTCTGGGCTTGATTGCGATAGTTCGCTAGGCAGCGCGGATTCGAGCTGTCGCATTGCCGAGCTTAATACCTGGGACTGGTTGCCCAAGAAGTCTTGGCATAAATGATGTAAGTCTTGGGCAACCACCCGTGAGGCAATGGCTTCTACGCTCAGGTGATTAGCAATCGCTTCTATTAATTGTCCGTTTACTCGCCCGTCATTTCCACCTCGCTGTTCAACACTTTCATTACCTGCTGGGCGGTCAATAACTGTTGGATCTTGTCGGTCAATGCTACTTGTGAGGAACGCTGCTCCCTGACCTCGAACCCAACCATCTGCAAGGCTTCGGTTAAGCTCTGCAATGTTGGCTCCAAGTTGCTCGACGGTTTGGAGTTCAAGGTGTCGGCTAATTGCTGCAAGAACTCCTGGTAACTGGTTCTCACCTCGCCCAGATTTGCCGTCTGAGTAATTTCCAAGCGAGTAATTTGTTCGCTTAGTTGTGCGTTTAATTGGCTGTTGCTGCTGATTAATTGGTCGAGCTTCGCGCTCAGTTGGCTGTTGGTTTTCTCCAACTGAGCGATCTTTTTGGTCAACGGGGCTAAGGCTTTGGTCGATGCTAGGATGTCCATCTGCTGAGTATTCTCGGTTGATTTGGCGTTGTTGGCTGTCATGATTAGGTTCTTGTAATTGGTTTAAGTTAGGGTTGTTGATGGGGTGCTGACCCAAGGGCGGTTCTTTTAGCTGTTCTTTCCTCTCTTGAACGCTCAATTTTTTAGGCGGTGGCACAATGGCTAAATGCCGTTCCTGCTTGTTGTGTTCGCGCCACTGTCGTAGTGGCAGCGCTGAAGATGCCAGCCAGTCGTAGGCAAGTGGACTATGAGCCACAATCAAGTCATCTACCCCTTTTTCTGGTCCCGGTAGACTGACCACATTAACTTTTGCTCCCTGCTGCTGCAATAAGCTTCCAGTACGCGAAATAGCAATCTCAATGTTTCGCTTCGTTTCTGAGCGTGTTTCGTAATCGAAGCAGAAAGTAATCTCACGTCCTAGCGTGGCAAAGACTGCTAGTTCCTCATGCAGATGCGCTTTGATGGGATTGCCTTGTTCGTCTTTGCTGCGGTAGCCTGCATATATTCCTGGTAGCCCAATGGCAACGTGACCTTGGCTCAGTAAACTAGCTGCTTTCTTCGCTCCCTCCGCTAGGGTAATAGGTAAGTTATATTTCCACGCGCAGTACCAAAAACCACGTTGCCGATCTTCAGAAGTAGGCTCAATACCTGCTTTAGCGTAAATTTTCTGGGCAAGCTCATCAGGTACATGGAGTAAGAAGATTCCTAAATCAACTTTCGGTGGATGTTCGTACTTGATAACCTTCCCTGGTTTATCTGGATTACTCCTTGGCTCATTGGGTTTGTAACAGCCCCAAATTTTCTCTTGCGGCTCGTTGCCTGCTTCTAAGTTGGAAAAAGATAGCGCATTAACACCGGAATTGCACCACCAACCGCCAGCATCAATATGGGCGTATCGCTTGAGCATTCCAGTAGTTAGTTGCCCAATGTTGGTTCGCTCCAACTTGTGGGAGTACATCAGGTATTCCCAAAACTCATGTTCCTGCTCAATACTGCCCATTTGTAGGCTGCGGAAGTTAGCAGCAGCAATGTCTGAATGAATAGCGCTGCCCTTAACCAATTCATGCCAATGCTTCGTCTCGATATGTGGGGGAGCTTCAGTGGCGCTGATAGGATGCCAAAATACCTCTAACTGCTTGGGCGATTGAGGCTTGAGAATAGGGCTTGGTGTCGATTTTGCTATCTGCTGGTTTTGACGCTTGAGAGGTCGTTCGATATTAGAGACTGAGGATTCTTTCTCAAAGGTTATTTTTGGTGTTGCAGTAACACCTACCGATCGCTCAACTGATGAAGTGACAGCCCTTGCCTCTGCTGCTGCAACTTGTACTTTAGAGGAGGGTCGCAATAGTTCCAGCACCGTTTTTTGAGCCTTGCTTTCCTGGGCTTGCTCAAGCAGAAAATCTACATTTTCTGCGTAGATTTTTAGGTCATATTTAGCGCGGCTGATGGCAACATAAACGCTTTCGGAGCTTACTGTCGCATCAACTGTGGAGGAAACTAATACTCGATTTGCTGTTTTTCCTTGGGACGAGTAGGTAGTAGCAACTAGCGCATGATCCAAGTGCAGAGGTCCGTAAAGGTCAATAGTGTCGGTCTTGCCGCCTTGCAACTCAATCGTTGCTGTTTGCCCATCAATTCCAGTTACGGTAAACTCTTGCCCGTTACGGCGACCTAATTCTTTATCATTACGAGTCCAACGTAAGCGATCTCCTACAGCAATTTCGCTCTTTTCCTGTTGGTAGAGCGTCTTGCGAAACTTCATCGGGTCAACAACTAACTGATTTCCCGCCAAATCACTTAAATGTAGTTTATCGCCCCCTATTGCCTCCACCTTGTAAGGCTGAGACTTGTGCAGCCCTAATCGCTTGTACTCGCGGATAGGGACAACGACATCGCCAACGTTGTAGTTATGGGTGTATCTAGCCTGTACTGCTGTTAGATGTTGTCTAGCTCTTAGCTGAGTAACTTCCACCCCATAGCCTAGCGTCCCTTCCTCTTTCAGCGCAGTGCGGATTTGCTCTGTGATTGCACAGCGCTCCTGATGGGTTCCTGCAACAATTAGAGTTTCCTGGCGCTCCTTGGGTGGCAAGCTAATGTAGTCGGCAGCAATTTTAGCAGTCCGCTCTTGGGCATCGGCTACTTCTTCAATCCGCTCTAATTGCTGTAAGTGAGAAAGCGCCTCCCCAATTTGACCATTTGCTGCTAGACCTACAGCTTTCTGTAAATCTGGTGGCTTTTGACGCAAGGATTCATCTAGATGAGCCGTAGCAATTCCCGCGCTTTGTAAGCTCTTGAATGGATTTCCTGCTTCGATTGCCGATAGCTGCCGTGTATCACCTACAAGAATTACTCGCGCTCCTACTGCTGTTGCTCTTTGTAATAGGGCGATCGCATTTTTGGCACTCAATAACCCTGCTTCATCAACAATCCAAATTTGGTTGGGCGGGGGTTGTTCGCTCTGCTGGGAAACAAGTAACCGCGCTACTGTATTTGCTTCAATACCTAATTCTTCCCCCAGTACCTTCGCAGCTTCTGCACTAGGGGCAAAGCCTTTGATGATGTACCCTGGCGCTATCTGGCCCAGTGCTGTAGCCACCTGCTTTACTGCATTGAGGGCATAGGTCTTCCCCGCCCCTGCTACTCCTTGCCACGCGATGAATTGGTCATTAGTTGTAGCAGTTAGAGTGATCGCGCTGCGCTGTCCCGAAGTTAGCTTCTTATCTGCTAAATAGTTGTCTATAGTTTCTGCAAGAGCAATCGCGCTGCATAGCCCTTTGCCTTGCTGCATCAGCTTGATGGTAGCGAGTTCTGTTGCTAAAGCTGCTTGGGTTGTGTACTGCCGCTCATCATAAGTTTTGATTAGTTCGGGATGCTGGGCGATCGCCTGCTCTAACTGACTGATGTTAAATGGCTTGACTTCGGCTGTGACAAACTTTTCAATATCCTCGCCTGTAAATGCAACTTGACGCTCGGAGCAATGTTCAATTGCTGCATCTACTGCTAGCTTGATTTCCGCCGCAATTTGTTCATCTTGCTCCTTTGAGGTAGATTCCACAGCTTGCCCGTGAACAGGAATGGGGTGTGTGATGCCGTATAGGTCTGCTTCTTCTTGCCAATAAGGGAGTTTTTCTTCACGCCTAATCTCGTGATTCTTCTTTGCCCTGATCTTGCGCCATGCCCACGCCTTGTTTTCTGTTGTTAACTCTGCACCCATCTCTATCAGCTTGTCTTTTATCTGCTCGTGGCGCTTAGAGAACCCCTCAATCTGTTCCCTTGTATAACCCTTAATCTCAAATAACTTTTGAGGATGCACCTCTATTTCGTAGCCTAACTTACGGCACTCTAGCGCCAACTCGTTACGATAGATTTGCCCTAAAAGTATTTTGTTTTGATAAAAAACCTTATTGTTGATACTACGCCATTTCCCATCCGGTCCTTGGGTACAGTTCATCACCAGACAATGGGTGTGCAGATGCGGGTCTAGTTCACGGCTTGTATCGTGATGCCACTTGGCTACTATCAAATTATCTGTTTTAACTACTTGCCCATTTATCCGCGTCTGGGCATAACGTGACTCAATCAGGTCAATAGTTCTTGTCACTGCTTTGCGGTGCGCTTCTTCTAATCGCGTATCTCCGCCTACTAAGCAAGCTATGCTCACGCTCTTAGGAGCCGAGAAAGTTAAGTCAATGCCAGCACGTTCCTTTTTTTTGTCATGGCTCTGTTTCTGCCGCAGTTGTGTTTTTCCATCAGGACTTAGACCATTAACGATGTTGTCGTAGGCTGATAAATCGCTAATTGCCCCTGATAATTGATATCCCGATGCCCCCTGTCCTTGCCACTGCGAGTTAGCTTCAGCCTCCTCTTGACTATAATAATTTTCTTGTTTGTAGTAGTTCTTTGCTTGCAACGTATTACTGTTACCCAGGCTTAACATTCTTCAACTCCTCAATTGGGGGAAGTCCACCTCCTTGGGCACACTGCCGCCAATATTCATCCGTCGCATCTACTGGAACACGATTGCAGCTTTTTAAACCTCCTTTCGAGAACAGTGCTAATTGTTCTTTTGTATAACCACGTAGTTGAAATAACTCTATTTCATCAGGCTCTAGTTGATATCCTAGTTTTTGGCATCTCAACGCTAAATCACGGTGATAATATTCCCCTAGCAACTCTTGATGAAGCCAAATCTGTTGATAGCTTAAGTCCACCCATTGACCGTCAAGGCGTTGTGTTAAGTTCACGACTAGGCAATGGGTATGTAACTCTGGGTCTAATTCTCTGCTGACATCATGATGTTGCTTTAATACAACTAGATTTTTAGTTTGCACCCATTCCCCATCAACTTCTATTCCTGCATAATGCTCCTCCAGAAAATCTATCGTCCTACTTACGGATTGACGATGTGCTTCCTCTAACCGATTATCTCTGCCTACCAAGCAAGCTATGCTTACACTTTTAGGCGACCAAAACGTTAAGTCCACACCGTAGTTTTTCTTTACTTTTTTATTTACCATTTAAAATTTTCCCTCAACTTGAATAACTAAGTTGCTGGCGATCAAAAATTAAAAAGATGATTCTGCTTGAAATTAGCCTGCTTTTAAAAAGCTGGGAAAATTAAGTAATTTTGGTCGTCCAAAGTTGATACTAAAAATATAGCTTATAATCTGTTTATTGCAAGTATTTGATTTGTGTTTTTGCACCAAAAGGTGCGTCAGGTGCGGTCGCTTATGCGACTACATATTTTCTGGGGAGTTCAGAGGGGTCGCCCCTCTGAGAGCATTGATAGGTATTGGGAAGTGTCGGGAACTGTTGGGATTTATTGGGAAAAAGCAGGGAAATGAGGGAGTATTTTGGGAGGTTATTAGTTTAGTGAGAATAGTATCAATAGAGTAGGTTGCTAATAATAAAAGTAGGGATTTATTGGGAAGTATCGGACATCATCGGTTAAAATTAGTGAGCAATTGGGAAATATCAGAAAGCCTTGGGATTTATTGCCAAAAATATAGCAATTAAAAAAGTTTTAGTGTAGAGTGAAGTAGTTTAATCGAAGGAAATGGCTAGAAGCCTGGTAATTTCGATCTGTTTATGTTTGTTGAGAACTCTTACTAATTAACCTAGTTGAAACGAAGTTAGGCGAACTCTGAAAATTATCGCTAACTAAACTTTCGTGTTTATTGAAGTAAGTTGTACCTACAGGCATGTTCGCTAATAAGCATTTCTAGTTATTTAGAGTGGAAGCCAAAGGTGGCTAGCACTAATCGAACACCAACGTTCGCCCGTAGAGGTTTTTCAAAGTGGATTTACTACTGACCATAGATCCAGGATCATCGTTAACGAAAATGATTTACCGCATTTTAAGCGAGATTTCATTTCAGGCTGAATTGTTTTGTATGGAACCAGAGTTACTAGGAGTCACCCGTGAGTCAATCCAATCTTACGAATCAGGCAGGATTAATAGCCCAAGTCCAGAGAATGAGGCATGGGTACAGTTTAAAGATGAGTATTACGCTGTGGGGTTTTTAGCAAAGAAGCATTTTCAAGCTAGTGTCAAGTTGTCAGATTTAAAGTACGAGAATGCAATCCCTAAAGTGTTGGCAGCAGTGGGAGCGATCGCTGAACGAGAAGGTTTAGGAACCCAGTTCAAGTTAGGATTAGCTCTACTACTACCTTATGGAGAGTGGGAGGACAGGGAAAGGTTAGAGAAAGCATTAACTTCGGCATTGTCGGATTTTCACTTTCGCGGCAAACAGATGTCGGTGCAGTTAGGATGCTTTGAATGTATGCCAGAGGGTGGTGGGCTAGTGCTATCGCGCAGCAAAAAACTAGGGGCAGACTTCAACTCGATGGTGATAGCACTGGTGATGTTTGGTTATCGAGATATTTCTGTAGTGTTGTTTGAGCGTGGACTATCATCAGGAGCAACAGAGAATTTAGGATTGTCATGGATGATAGAAAGAGTAAAACGCCTAACATCAGGACAGAAAGACACCCAAGCAATGCTCGAAGCAATCCACCAGTCAGGAGCAACGGTTAAGCCAAAGTATTTCAAACCATTAGCTAGAAGTAAGAAAGCGGACTTTCGCATGGACGAAGTGGCTCAAATTACAGAAGCGGTAGCAATGGCAAGGAAGGAGTATTGGAGTCGAGTTGCTGACTGGCTCAGTAGTATGATTCCAGAGACAACGGACTCGGTAATAATTGGCGGTGGAACGGCGGAATATTTAGCTAGCGAACTAAAAAGCTTTTTTAGTTACACGCAAGTTTCCTGGGCAGCAGAGTTAGAAGGGGATGTCAGGCAAGCTTTTAACTTACTGACAAACAAAGATGCTATGTGCTTACGCTTGACAGATGTTTACGGGCTATCAAGATACTTGCAAAGCTCTGTAACATCTTTATCTACTGTAGTTAGATAGGACAAATTATGTCATCAGATTTTGAGTTTCGCCTGCGGATGAGAGTTGAGGCGAGTAGTCCAGAAGCAATCATCATAAATTACCTCAACTCTAAGCAAACACCTTATCCCTCTAAAGACATGGCAATGATTGCGCTAATGACTTACTGGCTACCGCTAGCTTGTCAAGATGAGGAGAGGCAATCACCGGAAAGTTTTAAGCGAACAATCCAAAATTCTATTTACCGCCTCAAACTTCATGTGCAATATCTGCAACAAATGTTGGGAGAAGAAGTGGTACTAGAAGAGATAGCATCACTAGCGCCAAAAGTTGTTGACGCTTCGCGGTCAGGAACGCCATTAGAAAATGCTGTAGCTCAGAGCGTTCCCGACCAGAATCCTAATGGCAACAGCATAGAATCACAACCAGCTGCAACTGAAAGTGAAGGGTGGTTTAATCCGCTCAAGTCAAACTCTAATAAACATTCCTAACTGATAGCAGAGCTATGTCGATCACAGTGACATTCACTGTTTTATTTACTAACACAAGGAATTAATCATGTACCAAAAACACGAACTATTTGGCGAACTATCATCTGTTGATATTGCCGAAACACTCAAAGCTTGCGCTCTAGAGCAAAAAGATGAATACATGGAAGATGAAGCTGATCGCTTCCGCGAATGCCGTGCGCTAATTGAGCAAGGCAAGACTTACAAGCAGGTGGCAGCGCAATTTCGTAAGCAAGACAAACTCAAGCAAACTGACGATGCCCAAGTGGATACCAATGCTTTAGAAATATCTGAACTATTAACTTTAGCTGGCGAACAGGTGGGGACGAGGATTTCTCTAATTGAGGCAGGCAAAATCTTATCAGCCTGCGGTTTATCAGACAAAGAGCAATACACAGGCACAGAATGCGATCGCTTCCTGGAGGCGTGTACCTTAGTCAAACAACAAAACAAGACTTACGAAGAAGTAGCAGCACATTTTGGAATTGCTCAACAGAGTAAGTCTAACGCCCATAGTATTTTGCTTGATGAAGTTAGACAATTGCTCAGTCAACCTGCTTTTAGTCAAGCAGAACAAATCCGCGAAGCCCTGCCCCAAATGGCAGTTGAGCAACTGGAGGAAATCAAAGCATTGTTCTGGCAAATGACCGCTCAAAGATTGCGACAATATGTTGACTCTGGACAACTAGAAGCAGAGATCCGCCAAGCATCTAAAAGCGTACTAGCAACTTCTTCGGGAAACTCACTGGGGCTGTTGAATCCAAGCAGCAGCCCGAATCAGAAGCGTTTGCCTGGTTAATTGACGAGTGTATCCAACAGCGCATTACAGTTATTTCAACCACAGATCGGCAGCTAATTGAGTTAAACAACTATAAGTTGCGGGAACAGGCTAAAGCGGTCGCGCAAGAACAACGTTTGAACAAAGCCAGGATGGAGCGGTGGCAGATGTGGCTAAAGTGGACGGTTGGTAACTTACACAAAGCATCCAATCGGACTACTTTCTTTTATCTAGTGTGGACACCACTAATAATCTTCTATTGCGCGATCGCATTTATGGGGATGCCCGTTGCCGTAGCTTGCCCCAAGGAGAACGGTGTCTGCTACAATCTTAGAGTGCTGGCGGTGGAGACTAAATTACTGCCGCAGGTGTTATGGAATAAGTTTACCAAAAAGTAAAATGGAGATTCTTGGTTTCCTACTTGGACTTGGTTGCCTGGTCTTAATTGTTTGGGCGATCGCCCGTGGCTCAAATCTTGCTCTAACCACAGCAATAGCTACACCCTAACTAAATAGGAGAAACTGCAATCTAATTTCCCCATCACCCTAATACCGCCAGCTTCAGGATTGCTAACGTGCTTCTGTCATAGGATATATTCTCTGTAAGTAAACTCTCCGGCAAACTATTCCACCTTTAGTTATATACGCTAGCTTACAAAAAGAGTAAGATAAGACCTTAGACAACAGCCTAGACAAAAGTTCAACTTGCAACAGAGCGCTCTCAGGAGAATAGCTCGGAGTGAGGACATTTACTCACGTTAGAGAAATCAGGTCAAGGTAATTTTATGTCATCTGAAGCAGAGAAAACTGAGGCGCAGTTAAAACAGTTATGGGTTGGAAAAGTACCGCCCCTGACCTCAGAGCAAATAGATGTAGCGCTACAACTGTGGCAAAAAATTAAGATTCGCAGAGAGCGAGAAAAAGGAGAAGATTGTTCTGATTATTTTATTGTTGTGTAGTTTTGCACTGGCAGCAAGTATCTGTTAAGCTAGAATTAGCATTAATTATTGGCTAACGAAAATATTATTTCATCCGTTAGAGGCTATTGGGATCTAAGGCAAGGGAAAACTAAAAACTTTTTTTCTGCAAACTGCCCCTTGTGATGAATTTCAGTAGCATTTACGGTTGTACAGTACACAGTACAATCGACTCATCCTGATAAAAGTACACTCGGACTTCATTCCTGGCGTTTCCTGCTCATGAAACCGAAGGATAGGTTTGGATAATCGCTGGAAAACCTTCGCTCAAAGGTAGTAGTACTTTGGACTATCAAAGCTTGAGGCTTTTGTCTAAAATACTGTTCTGTCAGAGCGATAAAAATATCAAGGATGCAAACGGACAGCCAATTTTAATCTAATTGTAAGTTTTGTCTATCCGCTAGCGTACTGCTATTACTTCTTAACTAAAAATTCAAATCAGCAAGAGTAAATCATTCATTCCATCCTTATTTTAGCTTTAAGGAAGTAATTGTTGAGGCTCAAGATGGGAATTAACATCAAGATAACTTTTTAGTTCTTGCTCTGGGATACCTGTTACCCTAGCCACCTCAGCCAGTGTAAATTTGCCTAACACCAGTAGCCTAATCAAGATTTTAGTTTGCTGTGAAATACCTTGATTTTGAATTTCTTGCATAATAGCTACCTTGCTAATACCCCACTACCTTTTGTGGATTGCTCTACATCTAAACAACAATAATATTCTTAACAAATCTTCGTCTGTCCGTTACCGTACTTTTTTACTGTTTGCCAAGCATCCAGAATAGATTAAATTATTTCTTGAATCTGCTTACAGTGCTGCTAGGGAAAGCGTTTGTACGCTAGCGTACCGAAAATTTTCAATTAGCTCTGTTACTATGTAAGAAAGCTTACAAAGCTTTTAACTAAAAAATTCACCCTGCGCCAGGAGTCCTCACCGATGCCGTTGGTTGTTTGCTTTTAGCAACACCAGTTCGATGAGGCTCCTAATGTCTGCATATTTAAGTTCCCGTAATCCGGTTGGCAACAACCTGATAGCTGCTCTGCCACAACAGGAGTATGAACGTCTCCTGCCTAAGTTTGAAGCTGTTTCTTTGTCCATCAAGCAAGTCCTTTACGAACCCAACGAACCGATTGAGTATGCCTATTTCCCTAACAGTGGTGCTTCCTCTATGCTCAACCTGATGCTTGATGGTCAAACCATTGAAGCAGCTACCGTAGGTAAAGAAGGAATGGTTGGCGTTCCCCTATTGCTGGGAACCAATCAAATTCCGCTTCAGGTGCTTGTACAGATTCCTGGCGATGCTCTGCGGATGAAGGCAGAAGTGTTCAAAGCCGAAGTCTACTGGGGCTGCCCGCTACATACGCTGCTGCTACGCTATATGCAAACGCTGATGAACCAAATCTCCCAAACGGCGGCTTGCAACCGTTTCCACTCCGTGGAAGGGCGATGCTGCCGTTGGCTGCTAATGACTCACGACCGGGTAGAGTGTGACTCTTTTCCCCTTACCCAGGAGTTCTTCTCCTATATGCTAGGCGTGCGCCGTGCTGGTGTAAGTGAGGTTGCTTTTACTCTGCAAAGGTCGGGGCTAATCGAGTACCATCGCGGTCAAATTACAATCCGAGACAGAAAAGGTTTGGAAGCATCTGCCTGTGAATGCTATCAAAGCACCAAACAGGAATTCAAGCGTTTGCTGGGCTGATACTCAATCTTCAGAAGTACCTATAGTACAGGGCAGATAAACAATTAGCAATGCCTGATAAAGTTAATAATTGTCCAGATAGAGCTAGAAGTCATATTTAGGCACGGCTAGGCACGGCAAATTTTGACTTATACCCAATGTCTCACCAGTACCAAGCATCGGATGCCAAATAAACTTTTATCCGCCTTATCTAAACAAGAATACGAACGCTTACTGCCGAATTTAGAGGCGGTTTCCCTACCTGTGAAGCAAATCATCTACGCGCCCAATCAACCCATTGAGTATGTCTATTTTCCCACTGATAGCATTATTTCCCTAGTCAACGTCACCCAAAACGGCGGCATTGTTGAAGCGGCAACGGTGGGTAATGAAGGGATGGTCGGTATCCCTATATTACTGGGAGAGGATGAAATGATCTCTCAGGCTATTGTGCAGGTCGCTGGGAATGCCGTGCGGATGAAGGCAGATGTATTCAAGCGTTCTGTGCCGAATGGTAGCCAGCTTCACAACCTGCTGTTGCGCTACACCCTAGCATTGATGAACTTGATCTCCCAATCGGTCGCCTGCAACTCCCTGCACTCGGTAGAACAGCGCTGCTGCCGCTGGTTGCTAATGTGTCAAGACCGCGTTAAGTCAAATTCTTTTGAGCTTACTCAAGAGTTACTCGCCCAAATGCTGGGTGTGCAGCGTCCAACGGTAAGTGGAGTTGCCACCATTTTGCAACAGGCAGGAGTAATCCGCTACAGCCGTGGCAAAATGATTATCTGTGATCGTTCCAGGTTAGAAGCTACCTCATGCGAATGTTATCGGATTGTTACACAGGAGTTTGAGCGCTTATTCAAAGATGGTGTTGCCCAAAAGTGGAATGAAGGTAATAGCAATGGCAATAGCCCTGAAGCTCAGATATTACTCTAATTGTCTCCCATACCCAAGCTCACTGCTGGCAGTTCCGGTTGATTAGCCTTGGCGGGGCGGTCTTTGGAGAGCGCAAAATCTACTACACTACTGAAGCTGGGCTGAAGGCGGGGCTGGAGTAGATTGCTTGGGGGAGTTAGCAATATCTTGTCACTTATCGATGCTTGTACATACAGACCTGAATCTCCTATGGCAAGCTTGAAGTAGTTGACGAATGAGATTTACAAAACTGATGCAAGACTGGTGGCACTCGACATTTCCTCAAGGGCGGCAGACCTTAACAATTATTGACGCTAATGGCTATCCTGTCCAAATTGCCTATGGCGAAAAAGGAGTAGGAACACCGCTATTTTTAGTTCATGGGCTTAGTAGTTGGAGTTACAACTGGCGGCACTGTGTTGAGCCATTATCACAATACTTTCGAGTAATTTGTTTTGATGCTAAAGGCTATGGATTCTCCTCTAAGCCCATGTATCAAGAAAGACCAGACCATCAAATTATTGAACTCCAACGAATTATTAGCGCCTTGTGCGATGAACCACCTGTGATTGTTGCCGAATCGCTAGGGGCGTTAGTTAGCCTAGGACTTGCTCAGGCATATCCAGACTTAATCGGACACTTAGTAGCGATCAATGTACCGATTTATCCTCAAGACTTGCCTCATTGGGGAATGTCAATACTCGCACAAATACCGTTAGAACTAGCGCAAACGATCGACTACTTGCGCCTGCCTTACTTGTTTGCTTCCTTATTTAAAGAAGTTATGGGCAGAGAACGGCGTAGCGTAATGTATGACCCGTCAATCCTGACTGCGGAAGATTTGCACTGGATCTGCTACCCATTTATTGAGTTGCCTGGTACTTTTGCTAAAGTTGCCCAAGAAGTGCAAATAGCAGCGCAGGAAATTGAGCATTTACAAGAAAATAAACCAAACCTGATTAGTAAGATTCAGAACGCTTTGGGTATGATTAAGTGTCCAACCTTAATTTTGTGGGGCAAACAAGATAGCTGGTATCCATCTAGCGATGGGGAAAAACTATGCGCTCGAATCCCCAACTCTAAATTAGAAATCATCCCTTATTGTGGTCATGATGCCTCATCTGGGGCTGCAAATGCAGTTACTACAGCCGTTATAAAGTTTATGCAAAATACACTTCCACTCTCTATTGATGATCAATCAGCCCCTGATCATTGAACATGGAAATCATGACCAACAGATTCATGTTGCGAGAATTTAATCAGGAAGATGAGTTAGCCTTTCTGGCGTATCATGCAGATCCAAGGTATGCCCAATTCTGCTTTCCAGAAGAACTAGAAGCTGAATACACAAGAGAGCTACTTCACAGCTTTATTCGATGGGGTAGTGAACAACCACGCTGTAACTATCAGTTTGCCATTGTTACATATCAGAATAGGAAAGAGTTAATCGGCTGCTGCGGACTACGCATCAAAGGCTATGACGCTAAGAAAGCAGAATTGGGTATAGAGTTAGCACCACAGTATTGGGGACGTTACCGCTACGCTATTGAGATTGTCAGTTCGCTGCTCGAATTCGGGTTTCAACAGTTGGGACTACAAGAGGTGAACGCCTTTTCAATTAGTGCTAACTCACGGGTAGTACGCCTGGCGCATCGATATGGATTTGTGGAGGTTAGGTCGTATGTTGGCTCAGATTGGATGGAAAAGCAAGGATGGAGCCAAACCGAATGGCTGCTTACTCGCTCACGGTGGGAAAGTATCTTAACAAGTTTACACAAGGACAAAGCTGCAAGATAGCGGGTTTAGAAGTATAAAAGACTAACTACCGATGATCGCATGAGTAAAACAACAGTCCATCAGGTGATCGGGATCGACGGTACAACCCTAATAGTTTTCGTTGCCGAAGCCCATTGCTGGCAGTTCCGATTAATCAGCCCTGGCGGGGCGGGATTTGGGGAGGGCAAAATCTACCGCAGTGCTGAAGCTGCATTCAAAGCGGGGCTGGAGTGGATTGCTCAGGGGAGTTAACAATCCGTTTGAACCCTAAAATTTAAGTCTACCCCGTGTTATCAACTGAAATCCTCCGACCAAAGCAGCAAAAGCAACAAAAAAGCTCCATAAGCTAGTTCGTTTCAAGATAACGCTGCCACTTAAAAATACTAGAACAGTACCAACACCTAATAACATCCAACCAAAGTTTCCAGTTTGCCTGGGGAAAATAATAAGCTGATAATCCCACCCATAATTGCTAAAACTGAACCAGCAGATGGGATGTCGCGCCAAAAGTAAGGAGAGTAACCAGTAGCGAGGATAATATCTTGCCCTAAAAAATGAATTCCGAGCATAAGTAAGGCTATTCCTAAAAGGCTACTGGCAACTTGTAAGTCGTTAGTCTGTCTAACATTAATCAAGAGTTTGGTCTTCAGTATTAATACGGCCAATTATAAGGATTAGATAAAAATCACCGTAAATTTACTATTTTCCTTTTTAGAGAAAAACTTTATTCTAAGCTCTAATCAAAAATCAGCAGTAGAGGCAAGCTTGGAAAAGTCTTTGACTACAGGTGGAATAAATTGAGTTTTTGGCTACAAGTCAGTAAAAGACGATATCTTGACTACCCTGGGTTAGAGGCAACGAAAAATAATCGCAGAAGCAGGAAATGGCACTATTTCAGATTGTCCCAATAAATATTCAACGCCGTTTAACCAAAGTAGTCATACTGCCAGTAGTGCTGATGCTAACCTTAGCAGGCGTTTTATCTTGGCAGATTAGCCGCTTGCTTGAGGTAACGCAGTGGGTGAATCATACTAATGTAGTGATTGCTCAAGCAAATTTGGTTCAGAAATTGTTGGTAGACATGGAGACAGGTCTACGCGGGTATCTAGTCACAGGAAACCTAGGCTTTCTTGAGCCTTACACGCAGGCGAGTTTGTTAATCGACCCAGCATTCAACGAGTTCGCACGTTTAACTTCGAACAACAGACAGCAACAACAGCGCCTTAAAGAGCTACGTCAGCATTACACTACGTGGAGAAATTATAGCACTTATATGCTAAAGCTGAAAAAAAGTGATAAAGACTATCAAACCTATTCTATTAATGCTGTAGGCAAAGAGCGTATGGATATAATACGACGTGGGGTCACGTCGGTTATCCAAACTGAAGAAAAACTACGGGAGGAGAGAACTCAAGCAGCTATCCAGACAACGCAACTGGTGTTTGCAAGTAGTACGAGCTTATTGCTTTTAGTAGGAAGCGGGCTGGCATTTTTTACCAAGCATCAACTCAATGTAGTGTCTAGGAACTACAAGTATGCGCTTGATGCCATCCAAGACCAAATTGAGGCACTGAGAGAAAACAAACAGCAGCTACAAGCTATTTTAGATGGGTTAACAGCAGCGATCTATGTCAAAGATATACAAGGCCGATATGTTACTGTTAACCGCCAATTTGAGACTCTGTTTCACCAGAGTAAAGAAGTGGTTAAAGGGAAGACAGACTACGACCTGTTTTCCCAGGAGATAGCTGATGTATTACGAGAAAACGACCAAAAGGTAATAGAAGGTGGAATTGCGTCGATATATGAAGAAGTTGTGCTTCAAGACGGAGAACTACGCACTTATCTATCTAGTAAATCTCCTTTGAAAGGCTATGGGGATGTTACCTATGCAGTCTGTGGTATTTTTACTGATATCAGCGATCGCCAGCAGGCAGATGAGGGAGTGCGTCAATCCCGCGACGAGTTAGGAGACCGGGTTAACGAACGAACTAAAGAATTGACCGTTGCAAATATACTTCTGCAAGAAGAAATTTTTGAGCGCCGACAAGCGGAAGAATCTTTACGGCAAAGTGAAGAACGGTATCGTTCTCTGATACTGGCAACTACACAAATTAATTGGACTAACAGCGCTGACGGTAGAATGATTGGAGAGCAGACTAGCTGGAGTTCCTTCACTGGTCAGTCCTATGAGGAGTATCAAAACTTTGGCTGGTCAAAGGCTATACATCCGGAGGACGTAGATCGTACCCTAGCTAGCTGGAATCGGGCGGTGTCAACTCAAAGCTTATGCGAAATGGAACACCGCGTGTGCCGCCACGATGGAGAATACAGGCATTTTTCTGTCCGTGCTACACCAGTTCTCAACGCTGATGGTAGCATCCGTGAGTGGGTGGGGGCGCACACCGATATCACTGAGCGTAGACAAGCAGAAATTGCGCTGCGGGAAAGTGAGCAACGTTTAGCTTGGCACAGTCGCCATGATATTTTGACAGGATTAATAAATCGATGGGAATTTGAGCAGCATTTAAAACAGGCACTCATTACTGCTAAAACTCATAATCAAAAACACTCATTGTGTTATCTGGATCTAGACCAGTTCAAGATTGTTAATGATACTTGCGGTCATGCCGCTGGAGATGAACTACTATGTCAAGTTACAGATTTGCTCAAAAAGCAGGTACGTGCTACCGACACTCTTGCCCGTTTAGGCGGCGATGAATTTGGTTTGTTGCTTGAACAATGTCCCCTAATCCAGTCAATGCGTATTGCCAATGAGTTGCGTCAAAGTCTCCAAGAATTTCGGTTTAGTTGGCAAGATAAAACTTTTACGATTGGGGTTAGCATTGGTTTAGTTGTCATTGATGCTGATACCTTAGACTTGTCTAACGTTTTGAGTGCTGCGGATATGGCTTGCTATGCGGCTAAGAATGCTGGGCGTAATCGCGTACACCTCTATCAAGCTGATGATCAAGATTTAGTAACTAACCACGGTCAAATGCAGTGGATATCGCGGCTGACTGAAGCTTTGCAGTCCAATTCTTTTTGCCTTTATTCTCAACCAATTGTCCCCTTAGCTCCATCACTATCACAAAAGAAGCATTACGAAATTCTGCTGCGTCTCCAGGATGAAACGGGCAAGATAGTGCCGCCAATGGCGTTTATTCCGGCTGCGGAACGTTATAACTTAATGCATCTCATTGACCGTTGGGTAATCAGTACATTCTTTGCTGGTCTTGACCAGCACTGTAAGGAAGCTAGGCAATGTTGCCTAGAACTATGCTGTTCAACTATGTACGCAATTAACTTATCCGGGGCAAGTATCAATGACGACTCTTTTATTGACTTTTTGGAGCAACAGTTTACCTTGTATTCCGTCCCGCCACAAGTAATCTGCTTTGAGATTACTGAAACTGTTGCTATTATCAATTTAAGCAAAGCTGGTAAGCTGATTCGGAAACTAAAGCAGCTTGGTTGTTGCTTCGCTCTAGATGACTTTGGTAGTGGGATGTCTTCTTTTGCTTATCTCAAAAATCTGCCAGTAGATTATTTAAAAATTGATGGCGAATTTATTAAGGATATTGTTGACGATCCAACGGATTTTGCGATGACGCAAGCTATCAACCAAGTTGGTCATGCAATGGGGATTCAAACTATTGCGGAATTCGTCGAGAATGATACTATCTTGGGCATCATCACAGCCCTTGGTATAGATTATGCCCAGGGTTACGGTATTGCGACACCACAGCCTCTTCAATTCAACTCTTGAAGGGTAGGGTGGTCAAAGCAGATTAAATCTCACATATTGCACCAAGCGCAAATTCATACAAAATAGGCGTTTAGGTTAAATTGCTTTCAGGTTGAGCCGTGCTTGAATTATACTTTTCACTTTCTCAATGCGGTCGCTTTAAAAATTAGGAGATATAGCAATCCTAAGTCAGTTGTGAGTTAACCATAGTGATGTAATTTGGGGAAATCAAATACTCGACCGTCGAGAAATTGCATAAATAACTGCTTGAGAGATTTGAATATCGCCAATCCAATTGCTCAATAGACTGAGCCTTCATATCTATTTATAAACAGTTTCTTAGACGGTAAGTTTATCTAGAATTTAGTCTATCAAACATGGAGCTATTTTTTATGTTGAGGTTTACAGGGTTTTGCTAATATCAACTGCTTTTGTGCCTAACCCACTTCCTGACGAGCAAAAAACTACCCCAGCAGGTCGCCGCCGAGGTATAAATAGTCATATTTTATGTATTCGTTACAACCAAAACGCAATCAAACCTGTACTATCGGTGCAAAAAGAATTTAACCTTGGTAGTGGAATTATTAGAGGATGCAGCGCTGGCGAACGCCTGAGTCTAGATCGTATTATTGATTCAAGGGGAAAACAATTATTTGGCGCTGATTTACGCACAGGTACTATTTCTGTTTGGGAACATCAAGTACGTTATTTATTAAATAAACAAATTAGTAAAAATCAAATTGCCAGTGTTATTACTAATGGTAATTTAACTCAGAATTCTTATTTTATTGCTTGGTTTAAACAAGATGGTTTATTAATTCGCTTAAAAGATGAGCCAATTGTAACGCGGAGTTATGATTGTATAGTTATTGATGAATATAATCAAGCCACTATAGAAAAAATTAGTTTTAAAAATCAAGATATTCAAGCTGAAGCTGGCTGGCAAGCTATTAATGCAATTACGAACAACCCCCTAGAACCATCTGTTCGATTTGTATTTTCTGGGCAAAGAGTTGTCAAAAATGGACAACCTATATCTCACCAAGAATTGTCAGCACAGATTATTTCTGGCTGCTATGCCGATTTACGTCACGTATTTAGATTTGCGGCTGTACCTAGTATAGGTTATTGGCTAGATTTGGGACTAGGACAGTTTTACGAGCGTGGAAAAATTAATATAGATACTGTTATAAAAGCTTTGAGACACGAGCCAATAAATATCCAATGGCGAGACTTATGCAATGATGCAAATGTTATCAAAAAAGCTTTAACTGATAAGGGATATCAAGAGTCTAAGAGTGGTAATCCTGGTACTTACTATTTATCGGGTAGTTCAGTTAATATTGTATTTTTACAGGCAATTTATTGTCACAGCATTTTAGGCATAGACAAACAAGGCGAATTATGCTCTATGTATATAACTGGATGGAGTAATAATGTCGGTACAACCTTACAAAGCTTGTCTCAACTAGCAGCTAATCTTTTTCAAGAGGCAATTTTAGTTAATAATGGCGGGGATGTTTTTCAACTAATTAACTATGACCAAAAGGAGCAAATGATTCCTTATAGTAAGCTGCAAGATCCGCATTGGACAGTAATCAAATCTTGCGAACAGCGTTACTATATTAGATCGGTACTACTTATGACAAGCGACCACGCAGTTAACGAAGGAGATATTCAGGTTTTGCAACCTAATTTTATCCTACCTAATCAAGGCTAAAAAATCCTATCCATCTTCTGTCACTTCCCAGATTAAGGTTTGTTGTGAGAGAGTTGTAGCCATTTCTTCAGGGGGCTAATTGTTATTATTAAAAAATCGAGCTATTACACTCTCTAGAAAGCTTCTAGGATTCAGAAATGACAAAGTTTTCGGAGTCTGACAGGAGAGGGGTAGCTTTCTCGCGGGAGCCTTAGATAAACATTGTGATCCAAAAAAGGCTGCCTGGAAAGCAATTATGCTCCTTCAAAATACAAATATCCAGAAAATAAGTGTTGCGAAAAGTTAAGCCCAGTTGACTTAACTTTGAGTACAGTGCAAAGATCCACCTAACCGCAAGTTATGCCTTGTGATTGCTTCCAGCACTGCCGTAGGCAATCACCCAAACAATACCAAAACCACCCGTGAATAGTCAACCGCGAACCGTCCAAATGTTTTTTGACGGAGTTGAAGTGCTACGAATTGAGGATGGCAACAAGTGTCATGAAATCTTATTTCCACCTGGTCATCAACCGGATTTGATGGAGATGAGATGGGACGGAGAGTTAGTTTACGCTATTTCCAACGCTGCTTCCAAAGTTCTAGTCAACCGTCTGCCCAAATAGTCGAACCTATTGCCAACTTAATTTCTTAAGGTGGAAATTACTTTGCACCAGCAATTAGTGACAGCTTTCGCCAACGGATTTACCAAAGGCGATAATTTTGCCTCAATTACCTCAGCCCGAAAGCTGGCTCAATCGGTCTTGAACCAAAAGATTGAGCCGGGGACACCTGCGGCGAAGATTGTAGACGAATCCGTAGAACAGGGCTTAATCCTAGCAGCGCGTCAGTTAGTCCAGCAATCTAACAATCCCATCGAAACGTGGGAGCAATGCCTAGACTTATACGATCGCCAGCCAGCATTAAACACCCGTACCAGCACAAGCATTCTCCAGCAGGCATACAGCACCCCTGTACCCATGGCTTACCTGGCGGGAACTGGCCCAGATTAATAGGGCAACAACAGTCTACGAGCCAACCGCAGGCAATGGAGCGTTGCTACAACTTGCTAATCTAGAACTAGCGATCTTTCTATTGTTACTTTCCGGCTCTGTAAATCCCTTGTGCTACTTCATGTCTGTCAGCATTGTCAGACATGAAGTAGAGTTTGATTACTAAACTAATTTATAAAGGAGCAGTTATGAACGTATCATTTCAAGGAAAACGCGCCCTTGTAACGGGAGGTAACAAAGGCATTGGATTTGCAATTGTTCAAGGTTTACTAGCTAAGGGATTTGATGTAATTCTAGCCGCGCGCTCAGAGGACAAAGCCAAAGCTGCAATCGAGCAGTTACAGTCGTCAAATATTAGTTCCCTTGAATTAGACGTTAGCGATGACAATAGCATTGATTTAGCCGCCAAGAAGTTAAGTCAGGAAATTGATTCACTCGATGTCTTAATCAATAACGCAGGTATTTATCCCGATCAAAGAGTTAATATTCTCACAGTTTCGCGGGAATTACTTAATCAAACGATGAATGTTAATGCCTTTGGTGCGGTTCGCGTCACTCAAGCATTTCTGCCACTACTGATGAAATCCGTAGCAGCGCGGGTGATCAATACTTCCAGTGGCTATGGTCAACTGTCTGGTCTTTCAGCAGAGGCCCCGACTTATTGCTTGTCAAAACTAACGTTGAATGGCGTAACAATCATGCTGGCGAAAGCGTTGCAAACTAAAGGAATTGTTGTTAATGCGCTCGATCCAGGGTGGGTCAAAACTGATATGGGTAGTGGTGTTGCGCCGCGAACGCCTGAACAAGGTGCAGATACAGCAATTTGGTTAGCTACTGAAGCTCCGTCAAACTTAAGTGGAAAACTATTTCATGAACGCCGCGAAGTGTCCTACTAAGTTCTTAAGCTACGGCATTGTGTTTGGGCATACATAACAACCCAAAAGTGATTATAGCTATGGACTAAGTAACAGTTCGGGTAATATTAGTCGTTGGCAAGAGAGAGCAGACGAGTCAGAATTTTTAAAATAAGTTTATAAGAATTTTAGGTTTATAGCGCCTTCTCTATTAATAGAAAAGCAAGGGCTGTTTTCCCTCAAGTTTTAGTCAGGACTATGATTAAAGCCTGTTTGAGGAGATTGGGGTAAGCACAACAACGGCATGATTCCACGATTAACACGACGACACCTATTAAGAATTTGGGTAGCAGGCATAACTGCGCTAATGGGAACAGCGTGTACTAGCAAGTGGATAGAGAATATTGCATCAACAATAGTAGTAATAGGCAGACAAAAAGTGCAAGATAAACAAGCAGCAAAATCAGGGGTTCTGCTCACACAACCGAAGCTGAGACAATCAATGGGGGTGACAGCACGAGGTCTGCAAGCATTGGGGTTGACAACTAAACGAGATCCTTTACTTTACGTACCGCCAACTTATCAGCAGGAGCAACCAGCACCGTTAGTGGTGATATTGCATGGCGCTGGCGGTGACGCTGCTGGGGGCTTGAAGCTGTTAAAGCACCTAGCTGATACTGCTGGAGTAATTTTGCTTGCACCTGCTTCGCGTCAAAAGACATGGGATGTAATTTCTGGTCAATATGGTCCTGATATTGCCTTGATTGATACTGCATTGGATACGGTATTTAGCCGCTACGCTATAGATCCTCAACGCATCGCAGTTGGCGGCTTTTCCGATGGTGCTTCCTATGCGCTTAGTGTCGGTATTAATAACGGCAACCTGTTCAACCATATCATAGCTTTCTCACCAGGATTTATGGCTCCATCGCGTCAGCAGGGCTTGCCACGTATCTTTATCTCTCATGGCACTCAAGACACTGTACTACCAATTGACTCATGCAGTCGTAAGCTAGTACCGCAATTGCAGCGTGCGCTCTACGATGTCCTTTATCACGAGTTCAATGGTTCTCATACGGTTCCATCACCAATTACTCAAGAAGCAATAAGCTGGTTTACCGCGAAGTAGTCAGCTTTCCTGCTTCCAGGATAGAAAAAGCTCGTTCTGCAATAACTCGGTGTGCTGCACTTGTGGGATGAATACCGTCCCAAAACAAAAACTGGTCTGGCTTGCTACAACTCCCAGCACCCGACAAACACGCACTGGTAACATTGCTAAAGCCAAACGCGGCTGGATTAGCGCTCGCTTCCCGATAAAGTGCGTTGGCATCTAAGGTAACAATCTGGAGTTGAGAATACTGCTGACTCAATAGCTTCAGCGCTCGTCTCAACCCTTGATTATGTGCTGTAGTTAATGCACTCAGGCGTGCAGAATTAGCACCACTTCGCGTTGCTGGTAATTGTCCTAAATCTGGCAGATTTGCTACTAATAGGGTTGAGGCACCGCTATTAGCAAGGGATGAGATTGCCTGAGTGATGTTTTTAACGGGTACAGTTGCATTACTTACTCCTTGTAAATAGTCATTCGCTCCTGTCCACAAAACATATAGCGCATTAGGCTTTGTCTGTCGCTGTGTCTGCACAAACAACTGTACTTGTGTCAGCAATCCCGGGACAAGGGTGTTACCTTCACTGCCAGTAGCCGCTCCTCCACGAGCAAAATTATTGATTTGACTTGCGGCGAGGTGGAGGTCGGATGCCAGATAATCAATCCAGACTGGACCATTGGAGTAACGCCCTTGGGAGTAACCCTGCTTAAGTAGATATGTTTCTATTGTTGCCTGGGATAACGTTCCTGTAGCTGACAGGCTATCTCCAAATATATACATTTGATTAATCGGTTCAAGGCGTTTAGTTGCCAATACAAGTGATGTCATAAAAGTTAGAAATACCAGAACAAACACTAACAGGATTCTTTTCACGGATTTAAAGCAGAGCTAGTAACTATCAATTCAAAGAATTGAAAGCCCTACTGCCTAAATTAAGGAATAGAGCAGAGGGAAATTAACCATTACTTCTCTAAGGGCTTTTTCCTATACTCTTTTCAGCATAACGAATCTTATTTGATACTTTTTAAGTAGGCTTACCGCCTTGCCTCTACCCTCGCAATCTCCACCCCTGGGTAATAAGTCCCCAAGATTTGCCGATAATCATCCCCCTGATTGGCATAGTCATAAGCCCCCGTCTGGCTCATCCCCGCTCCCTTGTGCGCTTTGTCTACAATCGCCTGCGTTGCCGCATAGAGCGATTCGACTACCCCACCCTGATAGCTAAGGATTTGTCCTGATGTCTCCCTAATCGCCTGGTGGATCGTATTGTACTCGGTAGCAATGCCTTTGTATGCCTGATGCCGCTCCTCATTGCCTAAATCCTATTCGATGGTTAGATGCTATCAAATATGACAGTTTCTGAGTTGGCAGCATGATTCCACCCGTGATTTGCTGTATCAACCAGACTTTGTTTTTATTAAATTTACTTAGGGGCAGTTTCTGAAAATTCCTGCCACCAACTATTACGATTCTTGACTAATTTAACGTACTCTCTTATGGCTTCAAGATGCGAGTTGAGCGTCAGCAGAAGCTAAACTCCTGCTAATATGTATTCCTGCATGGAATTGGGAGCATTTTTTTGAGCAGCTAAGGCATGAGATTGTGCAGCTATGGCATGGGACTTTGCAGCTAGTGCGTACTGTCGAATTAATTCTGCCGATGATGCTGCATTTTCACCTTGTTTACTAAGGCTTGCAGCAAGCTGCTCTTCTTTTATTGCCTGGAGTTCTGAACTTTTAGCATGGTTAAAAGCAAGTTTTGCTTGTTGCTCCAAATTCAAATACACAAGTTAACCTCAAAACTATAAATTAGGGATACTGTAATTAAATTATTTTGCTAACAACAATAGTTAAAGATGTACTACTTCTAGAAAAATAGTTTTAGTTACCTAATAACAATACTTTGACTTACTGATTAGCTACTAACTAACCTTAAATATTATGCTGATGACTATAATCGCTCTTGAGAAAGAGATAAACTCCAGTTTAGTTAGGGCGTGTCTGCAAACTAGATATTCTAGAAAAGGAGTGTTAGGAGAAACAAATTGAGAAAACGTAGAGATGATGGCGGCAGAGGTGATTTAACTAATGAGCAGTGGCAGAGGCTTCAACCACTATTACCACCTCAAAAAGCTCATACAGGTAAGCCAGCCCATGACCACCGCCGCATTCTCAATGGGATTCTTTGGCTACATCGAACTGGTGCGCCGTGGAGAGATATTCCAGAGCGTTATGGCAAACACAGCACAATTTCAAGTCGGTTTTATCGATGGCGAGTGCAAGGGTTATGGCAACGGATGTGGGAAAATCTCATTCAACAAGCTGATGCTGTTGGAGATATTGATTGGGAAGTACATTTTGTAGATAGCACTGTAGTTCGCGCCCATCAACATGCAGCAGGCGCAAAAAGGGGGAGCCAGTTACCCAGGCTTTAGGACGTAGTGTTGGTGGCTTCAGCACTAAAGTACACATCAAAGCAGAAGGCTTTGGTAAACCAATACACTTTGTCCTTACTTCAGGCGAACGGCATGATATCGTTGCTTTTCCAGCGTTACTCAAAGGAGGGAAGGTCAAGCGTCTTCTTCAAGGTAGACCCAAGCATCGCAGCCGCTATTTGGTAGGAGATAAAGCTTATAGTAGTGATGAAATTCGGCGACAGCTACGTCGCCAAGGAACCACACCAGTGATTCCCAAACGGAGTAACCAGAAGCGACGAGGGCGGTTCAACCAGGGACTCTATCGAGAGCGCAATCAGGTAGAGCGACTAATCAACCGACTCAAGCAGTATCGACGTATAGCAACCCGTTACGAGAAGTATGCTGTTAACTATGTGGCGATGTTGATGATTGGTGCCATTCGTATCTGGTTATGAAGCAAGCCTCAAAGTTGTAAAACCTTAATTTCTATGTATAGATAGCTATGCTTAGTAATAGAGTTTTGAACTTGTAACTTGAGCAAACCTATTGTTTAGCAATATTTATTGAAGCAAAAATTGGAAGTAAGGTTTTTAAGTAGCTACTGAATGTAGTTACTGCACTGAAGCAAAAATTTTGCCTGCTAAACACGAACATTACTTGTGTTCAATATGGCTAACAGTATCTAGTTAATGCCATAATACTATTTGAGGATTATTAACAAAGATTGCCACATTAAGGTAACACGACGTGACTCCCCAACGCTCCACACTCAATGTATCACTAACACCTGAGCTAAACAGCTTTATTGCTGCGCTTGTACAGTCAGGCAAGTATAAGTCGGCAAGCGAAGTCGTTCGCGAAGGGCTTCGCCTACTTCAGCAGCAGGTATCAAGCCCAACTCCTATCAGCAAGAAACGTTAGCTCAGGAAGCTGAAGGAGAAAGGGGATTTATGAAGAACGGGGATGAGTTAAGTCCAGCTTTCTTTTCTGGACCTGGTGAGATGAGGACACTTATGCGTGTGTTTGATTGGGCAAGCACACCTATTGGTCCTGTGGAAAAGTGGTCGCAAAGCCTTAAAAGTACAGTCAAAACTCTTTTAGCATCACGGTATCCGATGATTTTGGTTTGGGGAACTGATCTGATTCAGTTCTATAACGATGCTTACTCAAAACTTATAGGTGACAAACATCCTGCTGCCCTCGGTATTGATATTAGAATCACCCTGGCGGAGGCTTGGGATACGCTTGGTCCAATGATTAACGAGGTGATGAAAACTGGCATAGCCAACTGGGTTCCCACACAAATGCTTCTATTAGAAAGATCGGGCTATCGTGAGGAGTCCTACTTTAGCCTATCTCACGCTCCAGCCGAAAACGATTTGGGGCAGGTTGTGGGGATGTTTGCCGTTTGCAGCGAAGTTACTCAGCAGGTTTTAGGCGAGCGTCGGCTACGACTGCTACGCGATCTAGCTTCTAAAGCAAGCGAGACGAAAAGCGTAGAGACAACGTGTTGTGACATAGCAAGGACAATATCGGCACATCCCCTTGATGTGCCATTTGCATTAATCTACCTGCGCGAACCGAACGGAAAAACTCTGAAATTGCATAATTCAGTGCGGGTGTCAAGGGAAGGTATTCTTAACCCAGGTTCTGTAGATTTGACTAAACCTGGAGAAGATATATGGTCGTTAGCGCAAGCGGCGGCTGGTGAAACTATCTTGATTGAGGACGTAGAGCGCTATGAAGTGATATCAGGTGGACCTTGGAACGAGCCTACTAATGCAGCGCTTGTTATGCCAATCGCTTCCTCAAGTCAGACGGCGACACTGGGCGTGTTAGTTGCCGGAGTCAGTCCTAACCGAGCGCTTGATGAAGGCTATAAATCTTTTTATGAGATCTTTGCAGGTCAAGTATCCGTCGCTGTGCGTAACGCCCAGGCATATCAGGAGGAACGACAAAGAGCAGAGATGCTTGCTGAACTAGATCGTGCAAAGACCGCTTTCTTCTCAAACATAAGTCATGAGTTTCGCACCCCGTTAACATTGATGCTAGGGCCATTGGAAGATGCTCTTCACGACCGACAGCTTTCGCCACCTCAACAAGAGCAGATTACTGTTGCTCACCGTAATAGTCTGCGGCTACTAAAACTTGTGAATACAATGCTTGACTTTTCACGCATTGAAGCGGGTCGAATGCAAGCGCTATATGAACCTACAGATTTGGCGGCACTGACTGCGGATCTTGCTAGCGTGTTCCGGTCTGCAATTGAAAAAGCCAAACTACAATTGGTGGTTGATTGTTCAATTTTACCTGAGCCAATCTATGTAGATAAGGATATGTGGGAGAAGGTTGTTCTTAACTTGCTCTCGAACGCTTTTAAATTCACGCAACATGGTTGTATTACAGTCCGCCAGCACATAGTTGGAGAGAACATTGAGCTTGAGGTTGAGGATACAGGTAGCGGTATTCCTGAGTCTGAGCTTAGTAAAGTATTTAAGCGGTTCTACCGCATCGCCAGTACGCAAGGTAGGAGTCACGAAGGTACTGGGATTGGTCTAGCGCTCGTGCAAGAACTGGTTAAACTTCACGGTGGCAGCGTACAGGTACGAAGCGTTTACGGCTCTGGCAGTACGTTTACTGTCTTGCTCCCACGAGGCAAGCATCACCTCCCGGCTAGTCATATTAAGAGCGAGCAGACTTCTACTTCCACAAATATTCGTGCCGACGCATTTGTTGAAGAAGCAATGCGGTGGTTGCCAGAAGATGCTGCAACTGCCGTAGAACCTTTGGAGAATGACGAAACTTTTGATGGACTGCGCGAACGCGTACTTTTGGTAGATGACAATGCCGATATGCGTGAGTATGTGCAGAAGCTTTTAAAAGCTCAATATGAAGTTATTGCGGTAGCGGACGGCGAAGCAGCCCTAGCCGCAGTACGGGAGAAAGTACCGGACTTGGTACTAAGCGATGTCATGATGCCGAAACTTAACGGCTTTGGTCTTCTTACCCAACTGCGTAACGATGAACGTACGCGCTCTATACCGATTGTGCTGCTTTCCGCAAGAGCAGGTGAAGAATCGCGTCTTGAGGGTCTAGAAGCTGGAGCGGATGACTATCTAGTCAAACCATTTAGCGCCCGCGAACTCTTAGCTCGTGTTAAAGCAATGCTGGAGATAGCTAGGCTGCGACAGGAAACTACTCGCTCCCAAGTAGAGATAGAAGCAGCAAAGGCACAGGCAACCATCCTTGAACGGGTAACAGATGCTTTCTATGGTCTGGACTACCAGTGGCGCTTTACCTATATCAATCAGCGATGCGAACAGTACCTAGGTAAAAGTCGGGATGAGTTGCTAGGTAAAGTAGTTTGGGATGAGTTTCCAATGGTAAGAGGTAGTGCTTTTGAACAGCAGTATCATAAAGCCATGCACGAACAAATAGCGGTGGACTTTGAAGTATTATCTCCCTTCTCCAACCGATGGATAGAAGTGCATGCATATCCCTCGGTTGATGGACTGTCAGTTAACTTCCGCGATATCACTGACCGGAAAGAATTGGAGGAGCGCCGAGAAGAGCTTTTAGAGAGCGAGCGGGCAGCCCGCACAGAAGCTGAGCGCATTGGTCGTCTTAAAGATGAATTTTTAGCAACTCTCTCCCACGAACTGAGAACACCGCTGAATGCTATCCTTGGTTGGACTCAGCTTTTGCGTAGAGAGACAATCGGAGCTACTGATTTAAGGAAGGGACTTGAAACGATTGAGCGGAACTCGCGAGCGCAAGCGCAGATTATTGAAGACCTGCTCGACATGAGCCGGATAATTTCTGGCAAAGTTCGACTTGAGATTAGAAACGTCAATCTTACCGCAGTAATTCAAGCTGCAATTGAATCTCTCCTGCCCGCGCTCCAAGCCAAGGACATCAGATTGCAAACAGTTTTGGATGCCCTTCCTGCTCATATCACTGGTGACTCAGGGCGGCTCCAACAAGTAGTGTGGAATCTTCTCTCTAATGCGATTAAGTTTACTCCCCCTGGTGGAAAGGTGCAGATATCACTTGAGAAGGTGGATACACACATCGAATTAAAGGTCAGCGATACGGGTCAGGGGATCAAGCCAGAGTTTTTACCCCACGCCTTCGACCGTTTTCGACAAGCAGATTCTTCTACTACACGGCAGTTTGGTGGTTTGGGGTTAGGGCTTTCTATTGTCAAGCAGCTAGTTGAGCTTCATGGAGGAACTGTACAGGCAGCAAGCCCTGGAGAGGGACAAGGGGCTACGTTTATTGTAGTGCTGCCACTTGCTCGCGGGGAAAGTGGTAGTAATGCTCAAGTAATTGCACATAATTTGGCTTTGGATCGGCTGACGACAACGGAACATGGAGAAACGAACCTTAAATCTGTAAAGGTTCTCATTGTTGATGATGAAATCGATGTTCAAGAGTTAGTAGAGAGGGTTCTTGAAGAATACGGGGCAAACGTACTTTCCGCTTCTTCAGTAGATGAAGCACTTAAACTTGTACAAATCTACAAGCCGGATGTGGTAGTAAGTGATATTGGGATGCCCGGAAAAGATGGGTATGAATTCATCCGTGCATTACGAGGGCTGCCTTCGGAGATGGGAGGAGATATTCCGGCAGCAGCAGTAACTGCCTTTGCTCGTTCTGAGGATAAAATTCGTGCCTTGCGTTCTGGATACCAAACTTACCTTGCCAAGCCTGTCGAGGCAGCAGAGCTGATTGCGCTTGTAGCGTCCCTTGCAAACCGTCATGACTTTCATGCTTAGACTTGAAACAGTGAGGTCTTATTGCTCCAATTTCAGCTTGAGTGTTAGGAGTCGCGCTACCAGTGTAAATAGAAGTATGTCTACATGACACTTTCGTACTCCCACGACACAGTCCTAATAAAGTATTAAAAAATTGCGAATTATAGTTTGCAGACACGCCCTAGTGATTTTAAAGACAATGCAACTTAATAAATGTCTAATACTTAAATGTAAATATACCCTTATCCCTCTTCTGTTAGACTCTAAAAACTTCGTTATTTCTAAATTACCGAATATCTACCTAGAGAGGGTTATGTCAGTTTTTTAATGAGAAAATGAAAAGTTATAGCTTAAAAGCTGAGATTATCTCTCCGTAAGGGTTCATCCAGAAAGCGGCAGAAAAGGGTTGTTTACCAACTAACTGGAGTTCTAGGAGTAGTAAAAAGAGCAGGCTTCTGACATTGAGGGCATCCCAGACAAGATTTGATAACTACGCAGCAGAATTTGAACAAACTAACCTAATAAACATTTCAATTGTTGTTAGGTGCTTGGCTCTTACTCACAAGTAAGAACTTCCCTAGGCGTTCGCGTGTACTTGCTAAGGTTGCCCGTCGCTAGTAGTTCATACCCTATTACAAGGAATCATTATTGATTTAGAACTAACCTTAACTGATAATAATCAAGTGATTTTTAGCATCGAATCTGATTTTACCTTGCTTTTGTAACGTGCCTATTAGCCGCGTGATGGTTACCCTAGTAGTACAACAGGCATCAGCAAAATCTTGATGGGTGAAACGAACGCTTAAACGAGTGCCTAGTTCTATGGGCTGACCAATTTCCTGTTTCATTAGTTGGAGTAACTGGTAGAAACGTTCTGGGACTCGCCGCTGTCCTGAGATAGCTAATAACATTTCTGTTTGTCGTAAACGCTGAGTAATTTGAGTGAAAACACTCCCAGGTAAGTAAGGAGCAGTCGCCATATCTATGGACGAAAAAGACAATAGCTGAACCTCTGCGAGGGCTGTAGCTTGATAAGTTGGTAACGCCGTCAAATCTGCACCAAACACCATTCCCGAATTTATCAATCCCACAAGCACCTCCGAGCCATCTTCACACATGGTAGATAGCTTAATTACACCCTTGCAGACTTGCCAATAAGTCTGAGGTATAATCGGGATAATTTCACCTTTGAGATAAGTTTGTTTTGGGCGCTCTGCAACGGAGTTCAGGTCGTCTTTTAGTGTATTTAGTTCTGGTAACGATGAGTGTAGCTGACAGTCAACATTATTAATAGGACGTAGGCACATCCGTAGTCCGGCTAAATTACCTTGCCCATCACTGACTTTAGCTACTGTCAAGGCAACGTCTAATGGCGAAAGATTTCGCCGTAAAAGGCGTAACGTCCATCTTTGCTGTAGCTGCTCTCCTTGTTGCAGTTGAGTAACTTGGTGATGAAAATTTTCCCGTTGTTCTTGTGTAACAAAAACAACTAATGGTTTCCCCACTAGCAAGTGTGGGGAGACGTTAAGTAGGTCAGCCGCCGCAAAATTAACTTCAGTAATTGTACCTTCAGTGTCTGTGACTATGTAACTAACCGGGGAAAAATCAAACAGTTCTTGGTAGCGTTGACATTGAGTCTCTAAAGCTAATTTTGTTATCTGTAATTCTTCATTTTGCTGCTGTAACGCTTCTAAAGCCAACTGCAACTGTTCCGAGGCAATGCCAAGTTCTTTGAGGACAGTAGGCATGATTTCCAATGGTGGTTGCTCCGCAGTATCGACGTTCCTGTATAAAACATCTAACCGCTTGTGCATCCCAGCTATCTGATTAGTAAAGGTATTCATCTTTAATTTTTATGTTTAGAATAATTTGAGTATTGGCTGAATTTCAAATTTAAATTTTAGTTAGTTGAACTAAAATTTAATCAGGACAGAGCGCTAGAAATCACCAATGAATAAAATGCACGTTAAATCAAAATTATTAATTGATAATTAATAACTGGAAAAAGATTAGTTAGTTTGATTTATACTTTGCTCTATTGATTTACATCAATTTGCTTTCTTAATATTTAGCTTAAACATCATCTAACGTACGAAGGCTAAAAATCTCAACCAGTAACTATCTTTGTTTAGGAGTAAGTCTGTTGAGGTTATTACTCTATTGTTTTGCTAGTATCCTTTCGTTAAGTTTGTCATTATTTCCATAGACTATAGTTGGTAAACGTTTCATTTTTACTTATTAATTTCTTAACTATAACCAGTCAAGTTGCTTACTAAATTGAGTGTAAAAAATAACATAAACGTAAGGACCTATTTATGCGTTCTATCTGTTTCTCAATGTAGTATTAATATTTATTTGCTAAACCCTGAAATCAGCATAGGTTAATAAATAACTTGGTCTTATTTTATCTTCAAAAACTCACTTGTTGATACTCACTGATACACTTGATACTGAGATAATTTTGTAGTATTTGCTCGGAGATACCTGTCACCGTAGCAACCTCGGCTAAGTTAAACTTTCCTAACAGCAGTGATTTAATTAATACCTCAGTTCGCCAGGAAATATGTTGGTTTTGAATATCTTCCTTCATAATCGCTTTCATTAGTCAATACCCAACTATCGTTTCCACATTGCTTCTACTTTGACAACAGTAATGCTCTTAACAAGTATTCGTCTATCCGCTAACGTACCTTATCCATTTCTTGTCAATCCTCCGCAATAATTATTTACATTAAATGATTGTACAAGATTGTAAACAAAAGTTTCTGTACGTTAGCGTGCAAATAATCTTTTGGACTGTTTTCAATTAGGCGTGTTATTATGTAAGAAAGCTTACATAGCTTTGTACTAAAAAATTCACCCTGCGCCAAGAGTCCTCACCGATGCCGTTGGTTGTTTGCTTTTAGCAACACCAGTTCGATGAGGCTCGTTATGTCTGTATATTCAAGTTCCCGTAATCCGGTTGGCAATGAGCTAATAGCTGCTTTGCCCCAACAGGAGTATGAACGTCTCCTGCCTAAGTTTGAAGCTGTCTCTCTGTCTATCAAGCAAGTTCTTTACGAAGCCAACGAGCCGATTGAGTATGCCTATTTCCATAATAGTGGTGCTTCCTCTATGCTCAACCTGATGGCGGATGGTCAAACCATTGAAGCGGCTACCATAGGTAAAGAAGGAATGGTTGGCGTTCCCCTATTGCTAGGAACAACTCAAATTCCGCTTCAGGTTATTGTCCAAATTCCTGGCGATGGTCTGCGGATGAAGGCAGAAGTGTTCAAAGCCGAAGTCTACTGGGGTTGCCCACTGCATACCTTGCTTCTACGCTATATGCAAACGCTGATGAACCAAATCTTCCAAACGGCGGCTTGCAACCGTTTTCACTCCGTAGAAGGGCGATGCTGTCGTTGGCTGCTGATGACCCATGACCGCGTGGAGAGTGACTCCTTTCCCCTTACACAGGAGTTTCTCTCCTATATGCTTGGTGTACGCCGTGCTGGTGTAAGTGAAGTTGCCGCTACTCTGCAGAGGTCGGGGCTAATCGAGTACCATCGTGGTCAAATTACTATCCGAGACAGAAAAGGTTTGGAAGCATCGGCTTGTGAATGCTATCAAAGCACCAAGCGAGAGTTCGAGCGCTTGCTGGGCTGACCCTTGAGTGTCAGCAGTAGCTATAGTTCAGGGCAGATAAACTATTAGCAACCTTGATAAAGTTAATAATTGTCCTTATAAAGCTAGAAGTCATGTTTAAGCAAGCGCAAAGTTTGATTCCTACACCCAATGTCTCACCAGTGCCAAGCATCTGATGAAAAACAAACTTTTATCCGCCTTATCTAAAGAAGAGTACAAACGCTTGCTGCCGAATTTAGAGGCGGTTTCCTTACCTGTGAGGCAAATCATCTACGCGCCCAACCAACTCATTGAGTACGTCTATTTTCCCACCGATGTCGTTATTTCCCTAGTCAACGTCACCCAAAATGGCGGCCTAGTTGAAGCGGCGGCGGTGGGTAATGAAGGGATGGTTGGTATCCCTATATTATTGGGAGGCGATGAAATGAGCGGTCAGGCGGTTGTGCAGGTCGCTGGGGATGCAGTGCGGATGAAGGCAGATGTATTTATCCGTGCTGTCCCGAATGGTAGCCAGTTTCATAACCTGCTGCTACGTTACACCCTAGCATTGATGAATTCAATCTCCCAAACGGTCGCCTGCAACTCCTTGCACTCGGCAGAACAGCGATGTTGTCGCTGGTTGTTAATGTGCCAAGACCGCATGCAGTCAGATTCTTTTGAGCTTACTCAAGAGTTCCTCGCCCAAATGCTGGGTGTGCAACGTCCAACGGTAAGTGGGGTTGCAACCATTCTGCAACAGGCGGGACTAATTCGCTACAGCCGTGGCAAAATGACTATCTGCGATCGCTCTAGGTTAGAAGCTACCTCCTGTGAATGTTATGGGATTGTCACTCAAGAGTTTGAGCGCTTACTCAAAGATACCGCCCAAAAGTCGAAGGATAGTGACAGTAACGGTTTATTTACTCAGGTAGTTCAGCCGCAGGTGAATGGACAACTTGAGCATCTGCATTGACTTGAAATAGCGTTCATGTTTTGTGGTGCAACTCTTACTTCTCTTGTGCCAGAGTCAAATAGTACGCTTAACAAACTCCTTTCGCTACTTGCAAGCGATAGAAGCAAAAGTCTTCTTAGTGCTGTAGAACAGGAGCTTAGTTATAGATACTTTTAATGACTTCCTGCCCTATCTCCAACGGAGTAACAATACTTACTGCACGTTAATGGAATAGGCTCAAGTTTACCAAATGTTGAAACTCGACACACTTAGGTTAAGAGTGAGTTAAATTGAAATTAAATCACTTATTTATGGTCGGTCCTATAAATTGTAACCTGATAAAGGAGATCGCCTAAGATGATGTTACGCACACTAAATAAAATGGATACCTTTGGAGATTGGGCAGTTCTAGCTATTAATAAACATCTCGAAAAAGTTCTGAAGCACGAAGACAACGTAGCCCAAGACCGCTCTCCAGAAGATTTGCACCAAATGCGCGTCGGAATGCGCCGCCTCCGTAGTGCGATAACTGGTTTTGCTCCAGCTATCTCATTACCAAAGCCAGCCCAAGAAAAGAAAATTGGTAAGATTGCACACACTTTGGGAAGCCTGCGCGATCTAGATGTTTTAAAGGAATCACTTGAAAATCAATACCAACCAATTTTACCTTTGAAAGAACAAAAGCATTTAAAAACTGGGTAGTGCCAAATATGTAAGGATAAGTGTAAGCATTATGTAGAGGGAGTTGTATGAGTGAGGAGAAGTTAAGCTGTCCAAAATGCGGGTCAGAGAGAATAGTAAAGAATGGCTTCATTCATAACGGCAACCAAAATCATAAATGCCGAGACTGCAATAGACAATTTGTGTTAAACCCCCGCAATCGTCCAGTTACAGAGGAGAGTAAAAAGCTGATTGATCGTCTATTGCTAGAACGCTTGTCGATTGCCGCTATTTGTAGAGTTAGCGGTATCTCTGAAACCTGGATTCAAACCTACGCTGAGGGAAAATACAGCACCGTACCTCAACAAGTTACAGTTAGCTCAAAAAAAAAGGGGGCTTAACAATTCAGTGTGATGAGATGTGGTCGTTCGTGGGGAAAAAAAGCTTGAAGCAATGGATTTGGTTGGCAATGGATGTAGAAACTAAAGAAATTGTCGGATTGTATGTCGGCAGTCGTTCCCGAAAGGCAGCAAAACGTTTGTGGCTTTCTTTACCTGGGGTTTATAGACAATGTGCGGTCGCGTATACTGACTTTTGGCAAGCGTATCAGCAGACTTTGCCCAGCAAGAGGCATAAAGCGGTAGGCAAAGAAACAGGCAAGACTAACTATATTGAGCGCTTCAACTGTACTATGCGTCAACGTATTGCTCGGTTAGTCAGAAAGACGCTCTCATTTTCAAAAAAACTAGAGAATCATATTGGCGCTATTTGGCTTTTTATCCATCACTATAATGAATCCTTACATATTTAGGACTACCAAAAACTGCTATTGCCCACCTCGATAAACAGCGACGGCAAGTTTTAGTAAAGGTAAAAGATACCCTAACAGGAGAGCGCTATAAATCTTTAAAGCACTCTCTCAAGAAGTGGCTGAAGCAGCCGAATTATACAGAAATTGCTCAAATACCAATTTGTCAGGTTTTGCCAGATTTACTCTTGCCGGAAGTGAGCAGATTATTACTGCATCCAGGCTGGCTAGTGGGAACTACAGTAAAAGGGGGAAATATTGACATTATTAAGGAGATTCCACCTGGAATGGTAGAACAACAACTGGCACAAGGCGATGTTTTACATAGTCTACGCAAAGAAACTAAGCGCATCCGCTACCAAATGGAAGTATTTAGCGACTTTTATGGTTCTACCTATAATGCTTATCTCGAAGATATGAAGACTATCCAAGCACTTTTAGGTCAAATACAAGACAGTGCTGTTCTACATGAGTTTCTCAATCATGCAATGGGCTGTGAAATTAAAAGTGTAGTTCCTACATTGGCAAACCAATTAACACAAAAAAGTTCTCAAGCTTGGCACCAGTGGCAAACTTTACAGCAGAGGTACTTAAATCTGGAAATTAGGAAAGGTTTCCACTTAACTATCCTTCATCCTACTTTTGAAGTGGAGGAGCAAAATTCGCTAGTGCTAAATAAATAATGGGGAATTGGAATAGTAGGCAAAATACCGAATAGCATCAATATGATTCTCTAATGACGCGCAAATAAGTTCTGCCAAAACCTCAAACAAGGTAGGGCTAAGGGCAAGGTATTGCTTTTGCGTGAAGTTCAGCTTGATTGACAAGCATCCCTTGTATTGGCCGCCGTTCATCTTGATTGGGGATGGGCGTTAGATCCGGCAGTTATCTTTTTGCCCCAACAGTCCTTTTGCTACCCCTTTCCTTACTACCGTTTCCCTTACCAAGGTTCTTCTTAAAAATATTTCGCTCAAGATGATTCGGATTCATTCGCGCCCTTCACACCAGCCGCGTCTTCGGTTTTCCCAGTTCAGCGCAATCGCACTTTGGGGACGCGCTAGTTCTAACAAATGCCATCTTAACTCACCTTGAGATAGAAGGAAATTGCAATATAGGTAACTATTATTCTGTAACATTCTATCTTTGACTGTATGAATTCAAGCAATTTTGAGCGACGTAGAGAAATTTTGCGAGTTATCCTTTCAATTTCTCTAATAGTCGTGGCTATCACTCATTTTCTCAGACCAGAGCAGTATGCCCGAATTGTTCCACCCGTCTTTCCAAAATTTGCTTCTGTCTACGTTAGTGGAGTATTCGAGATTTTAGGCGGGATTGGCTTATTGATTCCATCAGTTAGCATAGCAGCAGCATGGGGTTTAATTGCTCTATTTATCGCCGTGTTTCCTGCTAATATTTACCTGGCTTTGCATAATATTAAACTTGATGGCATTCCTCAAAACCAACTGCTTTATTGGGGAAGGCTACCCTTACAGGCAGTGTTAATTGCTTGGGCTTGGTGGTACACCAAATATCCAAAGCAGGCTCAAGCTAGGGCTGGAGCGGGTGAAACACAATCCTCTATCAACCTTTACAAGTGAGCGTCCAGGATGTCCAAGCCACTATTGATTGTCGATGTACAGTGCGGTTTTATCAACTCTTTTACACACCACATTCCACAACGGGTCGCCCGTCTAATCGAGACTGATGAATATGCACCACTTTTATTTACTCGTTTTGTGAATCTGCCTGATGGGCCATACCAACAATTTCTTGATTGGCATAGCTGTTCTGGCGAACCGGAGACAAATATTGTTCCAGAGCTAGAACAATTTGTTTGCACAGATTGCGTATTTTCAAAATTAGGACTGTGCGGTATGCCAGACGACTTAAGCTCCTACTTAACAGAGCAAGGAATTAAACAAATTTTCCTTGTTGGCATTGATACAGATATGTGCGTATTGAAAATTGCCTTAGATATCTTTGACCTAGGGATTGAACCAATTGTGCTTACCGATTGCTGTGCTAGTACCGCAGGTTTACAAGCTCACTTAGCAGGTTTGGCAGTATTAAGCAGAAACATTGGTGCGTTACGATTGCGCGATGCTGGTCTTAGTGAGGGGTTTTTAGCTGCACCACAATAAATTTCCTTATTAGTATCAGATAGCAGATGATTATCGGTCGAACTCGCTTGAATTAAAGTGGCTAATATCTGTTTGCGGAGTACAATCACTTATCTAGAGCAATCAACAAGGCGATGGTTATAAAACTTAGAGAAATTGCTTTAAATAAAAAAGTGAATAACTTTTGTGCAGACCTAACTAAAATCTCTTTGTTATAGTCTGGCGTGTAGAGATTGGCTTCTTATTTTTGAGCTAAAATTTGGATTGAAAGTATCAATTTATTAAGCGACTTGATATTCTTAATAGCTTGACTCTACAGCCTGTCTATTCAGCAGCCAAGACTCTAATACCACTGCAATACTTAATTATTTTTTGGCCATCAATAATTAGTAAAACTTGATTACTCCCTCGAAGCATTCTTCTGGCAACGCTCCTTACGTAATTTATTTGGATTTACCTCTGTCGGAAAAACCAATCTCGCCTTTGGATTTTCTCGCGCCAGAGCAATTGCCCTTTGAGGACGAGCTAGTTCTAACAAGTGCCATTTCCTGCCATCTTTTTCCCACACGGCTAGTAAGTCAAATCCATCACAGGGAGTTATAGCAATTAGTTTGTACTTCATATCATCCTCCTCAGCAATGAATTGTTATTTTCGTTTTGATGCTCCGCCGACTTCTAGTAAAAACCTCAACACAGGCGATCGCCCTTTGGCATTGCCGGATATTAAACATGGCTACATGGGTTCTTTCTAAAGGTAATTTCATAGCTTTCGATAGCCATTTGTAAGCAGATTGGCGACTAGAGAAAACACCAGACTGCCACAGGGGGTCGAACTTGCGATGAGCCAAACTTCGCCATCTCCGCAATTCTTTGTTGGCTAATGTTCCCAACGGAATAATTGTTTTGGGATGACATCTCACCCTGGCATCACAATCGGGGTAGGCATCGCATAGGTAGATAAACCCGTAACTATGGCCATAGACCCTGGCACTATCAATCAACGAAACGCGGCTGCGACAAAAAGGACACCTTTGAGGCTTCATCTGCCTGCCCCCTGCAACTGCTCTAATACTGCTAATTCTTCCGTTATCGCTCTAACAACTGCTAGGAGTCCTGGTTTTGATAGGTCTTGGAGTAAGGCGATCGCTTTGTTGAACTTGGGACAGTGATCGCAAACATGGTCGAAGTCAACGGCGCTAGGTTCAGTTGCCTCGTAGATAGCCGCCATAGCGATCGCTGCTTTTTTATCCTGGCTTAGGTGTTCCAGATGGTTTTGTAGCTGCTGCAAAGTTGGCTCGTCTTTTGGATTAAGCGAGTGGCTTGTGAGAAGGGGCATTGTTGGTTTCCCTATGGGTAAAAGAACCCGCTAGTAGTAAATAACGGGTGTGAATGTTGTTTATTTCGGCTGCTGGGGAAAAGATTTGTTGCCTGTTCGATTGTTTAGTCCGACTAGAAAATACTTTACTAAGCTCCCGGCAATTTTACGTGTTAGTAGAACTATCCGTTACCTAACACAAGAGGACGAAGAATTGAAGTAGACGTTAAGCTGAAAATGTCTAAATACTGAATAAGTTGAGCGCTACCGTGAACCTTTCCCCTGCAATACAACAAGAAATCGAACAAATTGCTGCGCTGCAAGGCATTTCTTCAGAGCAATTTATCCTCCAAACTCTAATGGAGAAAATCAATGCTCTCAAACAGCAACTCCCAAATCCATCAAGCGCAAAATCGCTTTCCAGTTCGCCGGATTCTCATCTTAGAGATCAAGATGGGATTTTGGTATTCGACACAGAATCTCTAGATCACATCGACTTTAACCAGTTGATCGAGCAAAGCCGTGAAAGAAACTGGGAGCAACTAGGTTTGTGAACGTTCTATTCGATACATCGGTCATTGTTGCCGCTTCACTGCCCCAACATCAGTGCCATCCTCCCTGCTTTATTCAGCTACAAGCGGCGAAATTAGCCCAAATAAAAGGCTATCTCGTAACCCACAGTTTGGCAGAACTCTATTCTGTTCTGACGCGGATGCCCAGTCAACCACGTATTTCTCCAAAAGATGCTAAACGGCTAATCGAAAACAACCTCAAATACCTAGAAACTGTTGTTTTAGAACAGGCAGATTATCAAGCTGCGATCGCACAGATGACAGCGCTTAATCTTCCCGGTGGAGGGATTTTTGATGCCTTGATTGCTCAAGCGGCATTGAAATCAGCAGCAGAGAGACTTTTGACACTCAACCCAAAACACTTCTCTCGTCTTGGTACAGAGTTAGCACAAATTGTTTATGTTCCTCAATGACGCAAGCAATAATTTTGCCCATAGTCTCATTTCTTAGTCTTAGACGATTTTGTTCAAGCGGCTATTGGATTTATACCAACAGCGCTAATATTCTGCTGCACGGGCAACTGCCACCGCACAGTAACAAAGCTACCATCCGATATTTGGTAGGACAAAAAGTTAGGATGACTTCGCTTCCAACCTTTGCCGCTAGAGTTTCGACAATACGCAGATTCGTTTGTGTTGGGCTGTGGTTTGCCGCGCTCCCAATAGAGCCGCCAGAGCGGACCCGAAATCACCCGATAACGAAAGCTGCCGCCGGGGGAAACGATGACTTCGCCCAAATACTCGGCGCTCATTTGGCGCAAATCCTCCTCAGCAAACAGCCCCAACGGAGCATAGAATCGCGTCGGGGCGGGTTCTAAAGCACTACATTTGCTCATCTCTAAGACTTTAGTAGTAACAAATTCTGCTCAACCGTTTTCAACTTTATTCGTGCCTCATTTTTTTCCTGAGCGCTAATTCTAACAGAGTTAATCCTGTTGAGGTTGAGTAGTCTTGCTTGCTCTACTTCTATCATTGCCGCCTCTGGTTAGAATGGGACGCGCGTTAAGCCACGACGAATTTTCTGATTAAAATCTAGGATCATCTTATTTTCAAGTCATTTTTGGATACATTTCCCGTTGCCCACCAACGCCAGTCTACCTATCTTGCGGCAGAACATTTCTGGTGTTAATTCTGCTGCAATATACATTAACGTTTTACAACTCTACATTAGAGCAAGCAATTTGTGATCGAAGCCGTAATTTTTGACATCGATGGAACACTGGTTGATACGGTTGACTTTCATGCCCAGTCCTGGGAGAGAACCTTTACTCACTTTGGTCATCAGATTCCTTATGAGCAGATCCGCTCCCAAATCGGTAAAGGGAGTGACAAGTTAATGCCAGTCTTTTTCTCCCTAGAAGAACTTAACCAATCCGATGATGGTCAAAGCTCCACTAAAGGTGAACGTATGCGAGATTACCGCAGGGAACTGTACAAAAACGAATATCATCCCCGAATAAAAGCTTTTCCTCAAGTGCGTGAGTTGTTCATGGCAATCAAAGCAGACGGCAAACGCATTGCTCTAGCTTCCTCGGCTACAAAGGACGATGTGGCAGCCTACATAAAGATTCTGAATGTTGAAGAACTGATCGATGCTGCAACCACTACCACAGAGGTGAAATCGTCTAAGCCAGATCCGGATCTGTTCTTTGTTACGCTGAATAAGTTAGGTAACGTTGCTCCTAATAATGTCATTGTTGTGGGCGATACACCCTATGACGCAGAAGCAGCAGGGGGTGCGAACCTACGCACAATTGGTGTACTTTCTGGTGGTTTCTCCGAGGAAAACCTACGTCAGGCAGGGTGCATTGCCATCTACCAAGATATAGCCGACCTGCTGGCACACTACGATGAATCTCCGCTCAAGTAGGACTGGAACGATTATTTTCATGTTTCTATGGCTAATACTTGTGGTCATACATTTGAAAAGAAGGAAACATTACGAACTATTAAGCGTCTGAAGTTTCATTTAGAGTTAAAGGAAAAATAATGGGACGATTGTTACTGAGGGGATTGCTTGTAAGCTTGGCGCTTTGGACGCTGCCTGCCCAAGCACAGCAGTTAAGCAAGCCTCAAATTGAAGCAATGGTTGATGCGCTGCGCCTAGCTGCACCAAAAACTAGCATTCAAGACGATGGACTATACAGCCAGTGGCAAATTACACCGGGTATTATTCCTAGCTGGTCTAAGCAATGCCTTGGGCGTGAAGTTACACCCAAACAACTAGAAAGCAGCCCAGGAGTAGCAAGGAGTATAGTTAGCTGTGTTGTGCGTCGAGAGTTACCAAAGCAGTATGCAGTTAGCGATAAGAATGAGACTACGGCAGTGCGTCGTACAGCTTGTTGGTGGATGACAGGTAATCCTACAAGCTGTACTAGCGGTCAAACTGCCAAATATGTTCAGAATGTTGAACGTTTTTATCAGCAAGCACGGGGCAAATAAGTAGTCATGCCAGCAGCGTCTAAATGGCGTTAAATTTTCCTGCTAGAACTCTGCTCTATCTGCCTTAAACCATTATTTAAGGCAGATAGATTAAGACAATTGCTTTGTTTTAAATTGAGTCTCTAATCTAGTCTTCCTTGTAGGTCAGCCTAATGGGGAGCCAGAAAAAATTAAAGTGTATTGTAACCTTGTAACTGTTTTACTCATAAGTACTCTGCGAGGTGTCACCAGTCATTAGCGGATCATATTTAGCATAATCGCTATCACCTACATGAACAAACCCATGTTCCAACAGCCATGCTTCTGCGGCTTTGAGATTAGTTTGGTAATCCTCAGCAGCGACAAATTCTTTCAGCACTTGTCCACTGCTTGTATTAATTTGAGAACCAGTTTTATTTGAATGAATAACAAGACTTACTGTTGATTCTGTCTTTTTGGTAGCCATAAATACTTTTCACCTCAAACAGCCATTTTAACGTTCATTCATTGATGTTTTTGCCATAAAATCAAATAGCTATTTATCCTTTTACTGCACTAGAGCCTGGTAGGTTGACACCATTGAGTACCAGGCTCTAATGCCTTAAAACTAGATTTTGCTTGATGCAACAATTGCTCTGCTACTTTTTCCAAGCTTTCATTTGCCTTGGGAACGAAATTGTAGATGGTGGATTTGGTAGTTCACTTTCTTGAAGTATTGCCGCAACACAATCTTCCCCTGTAGCTTTGCTTGCGGATATATCTGTTGATAATGCTTGAGAAGATACTGTAGTTGAGCTAAACTTTTTTGCTTGGTAAAGGCTATTTCTTTCATTGTTAATTCCCCTTTTCTTATCACAAGGTAGAGGGCTAGAAATGTTATCTAGCCCTCTAGTTGTTTTACTGATCTATCAACACTTGTTCAAAACCCAATCTCCGAGTCCTCATAACTTGTAGTAACTGTCGTCGCTCCAGCAAACGCTCTGCCATGGGACTTTCCCTCTGGGTGATAACTCTCCTCAAATTTATTTGACTCATCACTAGGCAACAGTGCTGCTACCGCACGGGTTTCCCCCTCTAATGCTGGAATTGACAGTACATCAATCTTCTGTCCTGGCTCTAGCGCTGACCAAGCATATTCCTTGAGGTGCGTGTACCCGACAAAGTAATCTTTCCAGTTCTCTGTAGTGGGTGCTTCATGACTAACTACTCGACAGCACCACGATTTGTTCTGTTTCTCTCCTACTAATTCTGCGTTAGTCGTAAAACAAAACACGCCCAAAGCATGGAACAAATCATTTTTTGGTTTCGCTGGAACTTGGTTTGTTAGTGCATGACAAGTTTCTAACTGAGCTTTAAAAGCACGTCTTTCTACTTCAAAGGTTGCCCCATTGACTCCTCGTGCTGCATACTTGAGCGGTAATGAATGCAATGGGTTATTGTTTTCGTCTAGGAAAAATACCAGATACAATCGCTCAGTTCTGATGTTCTTATCGTCTTTGAATGTTGCATCATACAGTCCTACAATCGCTCTTTTTTGTTGTTGTTCTGAGGCTTCGACATCGTACTGATAAAGCTCTGTCTTTGGACAAACAAGCATTCTTGGATTGGGGATTAGTACGCCTTGTTCCGTTTCTCCAGAACGAAAAGTGTGACTGATTAGCTGGGATTCATCAAAATCAATCCAGCCGCATTTTGCCATCGTGCTGACGGGGATGAAATAACCGCAGTGCAATTGGGCGTTTAAGACAATTACTGTGGGCAATGTGGCATTCTTATCGATAAATTCATCGCTGGTAAATTGGTCACGTTCAATGTCCTGTGTCATTGTTTTAATTCCTTGTTGGTTGGATTGTAAAATTGCACGTTTGTTGACTGCTGCTTATAGTTGAAAACTGTTTGATTTGGAGCGCGTTATTAAAAAGCCTCAATAGCATCAGCCACCTGGAAAAAGAATTTATCTTTCTAAGTAGCCGATGCCATGCGCTATTAATTCCTAGTCATGGCTAAACTAACTACCCTTGGAATTCCTGGCTTTACAGCTTAAAAAAAACTATGCAGACATCAGTTACAGCAATAGCTGCAACTAAATACTGTGGGATTAGGCGTTGCTGAAACTGTAATGTTAGATTTGACATAATGGAAAGATGAAATGTCCTCAATGTGATTCAAATCAAACAGCTAAAAACGGGCATCGTCGAGGCAGGCAATGCTACAGGTGCAAGCAGTGT
>JAESGR010000294.1_pt1 | contig 54717 bp, 47 predicted proteins | sample 9269771 | NCBI WGS metagenome assembly JAESGR01 (sample SAMN15739572, study PRJNA653492) | algae metagenome | isolation source: Chroococcus sp. CMT-3BRIN-NPC107 and co-occurring heterotrophs from well... | place: USA: Clark Mountains Wilderness, California | collected 2010-04-18 | reverse complement strand
GCCCGGTCGGCGTCGGCGAGATAGCGCAGGATGGTGGACAGCGAGGTGCGCTGCTTGTCCTGGTCATAGGCGAGGATGCGGATCAGGGGGTGGGGCACGTCCAGCGGGACGTCCGGCGGGTAGAGGCACCAGAACGAGCGCTCCAGCTGCTGGGCGCGCTCGGCGCGCCAAAGGGCGCGGACCATGCGGGCGCAGATCGCGGCCTCCAGGACGCAGGCGGGCTGGAAGCGGTCGTGGATGGCCTCTTCCAGTTGCTCGAAGCTCGCCTTGTCCTCGTTGCCGATGAAGGCGAGCCTGGCGGAGCGCAGGCCGAAGGTGCGGGCGTTCTGGGACGAGCGGGCCTTGCCCTCGGGTGTGGTGGGGCCGGTGGAGCGGCGGCCGTTGGTGCGGGACGCTTCGGCCTGGGCTGGGGTGGGGGAGCGGGGCATGGTGGGGCATCCGGCAAAGGACGATGATCCTGCCACAGGAATACTTGGGATCATGGTCCTTGACAACCGTCATGCGTGCATTAGGAGGTTGGGCATCAACCCATGCGTGATGAGGATCATGCCAAGATGCCCTGCCAGGTCAGCAAGCTGAGCCATGCCTTCTGCGTGCAAGGCGGCAACGAGTGGGCCATGTGGGCCTATGGCGACAACTGCCCGGTGGAGGAGATGCTGATGCCGGGGTTCTTCAGCCCGGCGCATACGCTGCTGCGGGTGGGCGACCTGCTGCTGATGGGCAGCGTGCCGTTGCCGAAGCGCTCGGAGGAGCAGTGCCGGTCGGATGGCGGGCGGAAGCTCTTGGCGATGGTGACGGGGATCGAGAAGGGGATCGTCAGACTCAGGGTGCTGATCGACCTGGGTGGGCCGAAGGACGCGGACCTGGTGCAGGGCGCGGGGCTGGCGGCGATGGTGCAGGGGATGATGGGGATGGGCGGGACGGTGGCGGGGCGGTAATAGCGGGCTTCACCGGCCGTGAGGCGGTAGCAGTGTGCACGCGCAAGCGACCATCGCTGATATGATCGAGCGTGTACGGGCTAACCCACGCACAATCCGAGTGGTGGCGCTACCGTACCCGCCGAAGCCATCGTGCATGCTTTCGACGAGGTGGGGCTGTCGGGTCGTATTTGGCACAAGGTAGTGGTTGGTCACATCAGGCATCAGGCATCAGGCAGACAGGCGCCGGCCATGCCGCAGCACCGTCTCCGCCACGGTTGCTACCCAGTGCTGCCGGTCCTCATCGCCAAGAACGATGGCGGCCTACGCGCTGTCGCGACCAGTGACGTGGTAGAAGGTGTCAGGAAGCTACAGGCGAAGCGGACAGACCGCGCCTTGTATCTTCCAAAGGTGATTGATTCGGCCACATAGGTGTACGGAGCTAAAAGAGGCCACGCCGAAGTCCGTTGATGTGCCATGCAGATCTGGACCAGTTCTACTCAGACGGACGGCAGAGCTGCGGCGGTTTTGGTCGGAATGAACTCCGTTCCGGACAGCGGAAGGTTGGGAATGCAAGATCTGACCTCGTCCTCGCGGAAGATTTGCCCTCAGGCAGCCTGACTAGCTGGGCGCAGAATGAACAACGATCATCGTCCCTGGGGATGTAAGGTGCTGGAATGCAAGACTTGGCCCTCAGGACCTGACTTCTGAATAAACATCAGCAGTACACTCTTCATGATGTCGGGCGCCAGTCTTTGATATGAATCAATCAAACTGAAGAGGATCCTTGATCCTCCATGATAGGCTGGAGAAGGGCTTGAGTAATACAAATAGGTCTTCCACAGGTCTTGCCGAAAGGCGTTCCTAATCGCACGCTCGGTATTCATCCGATAGAACTTGGGAAAGACATCAACTTCCTTGCGAGCAGGCTGTAACTTTGAGAGTACCGTTCCCTCGGCCCTAGAGGGAAGTAATCTTGTCCCCACTGCGAAGTATCCCCACTTATTCGGTGTTCGCGCGCAAAACCAACCACGCGGCTTAAGAATTCGATGAACCTCTGCGGCAAAGGCAGTGGGATCGGCAATGTGTTCAAGAACCCAATCGCTTAGCACAAGATCAAATTGCCCCTCGTCAAATGGTAATGCTTCGGAGGGATCGAACACGACTGCTTCATCGATCAGTGGGTTCTCCAACACGGCCTTGTCGACGTCAGCTCCAATAAATCGAGCTACATTTCCGCGGACCCGCAAAATTTTTGACCGAAAGTCATCTTCAAGCGCGTCAGCCATCTGTCCTCGGCCTGCTCCGAGATCAAGCACAGTCCAATGTGGCATTAGCAACGCCTGGATTCTCAAATAGAACTCCAGTGTACCATCGTCTCGAGCGAAACCTCCGGCACTTACCTCAGGCCGAACACGCTGTAGAAAAGTCTCGGTCTCACTCGCCATTGTTTCATGTGCTCCCGTAGGTTCTTGTTCGAAAACCAAATCAGAAAGAACCTGTCACGTTACTTTCTACATTCGGATCGGACGACTTTGCAGGCGCGGAGCGCGGCCTTACTGGCTCCGCGGGAGTTCCCTTGTGGAGCCAGCCGGCCCGCGCATCTCGCGTCACTGTGCTTCTAGCTGACACGACGGCGCCACGACCAATCGTTACCCCTGGCATAACTGTTACATCAAGCGCCAACCATGCCTCATCTTCTACAACGATAGGCTGCTCTTTGATCGGAAAAGCCAAATCGTGGTAGTCATGACTACCTGTGCAAAGATAGGATCGCTGCGATATCACCGCGTTTCGACCGACTGAGATCATACCGAGATTATACAGTACGACGTCATCTCCAATCCAGGAATGGTCACCAATTACTAGCTTCCAAGGATATGTGACCCTAACGGATGGCCGAAGAAGTACGTTCCGGCCGACCTTCGCGCCGAACGCGCGAAGCAAAAATCGTCTCCATCCATAGAAAACCTGTGGGCTAGGATGAAAAAGGAATGTCTCTATAAACCACCAGAGTTGAACAACCCAGCTCGGACGCCCGCGGAATCCTCTAGGCAACTTGAAGATCTGGAGATTCTGAACTTCGTTCTGCATTACATAACCTAGTAGATTAGGTTTGATCGGCAGTTTGTCTAACTAGGGTGTAATTTATTTACACAAACACCTTAGTTTATAAGGAACAGAAGCGTCAACACTTACTTATAAACCAGGAGAAGCTTGGCAGAATGCGAGCTAGGGCATTCTGTCAGTCCGAACAACGGGTGACCACTGAAGTCTACACGTTGATCTGCTGCTAGTGCCTGTTCCCTGCCGTGCGTACTGCTACCGCCTCGGTGATGACGCGTAGAAGATCATGTGCAGATGCCTCAACGTTGAATTTTTCAAGGAAACACTGACGGGCTCGGCGGGACATGTGGAGCTTCTCCTGCGCAGGAAGGTCGACAAACCGCCGAATCAGCCGTTCCACGCCCTCCAGATCATCATTTTCAACAAAGCCACTTCCTGAGGCATCAACCTCGCGCCAGGTATTGACTTTGTTGGTCACAAGCACTGGAAGCCCACACGACATTGCCTCGGCTACGACGATGCCGAAATTCTCTTGGTGGGAAGGTAAAACAAAAGCACTAGCCCCCCGAAAGGCCCCCCATTTGGCAGGACCTGTAAGCATGCCCGGCCAATGAACCCGTTCCGCTATTCCTAAACTGGATGCAAGTAGCTGCAGCTCCTTCTTCCATCCTACTTGATCTGGACCCGCGATCACTAGATCTACGTTCGCCATCCCGGCAGCACATGCCGCAAACGCACGAACTAGTAAATCACACCCCTTCTTTGGATGGATGCGGCTTAAGAAGAGCAGATAACTTCGCCCGCCGAGATTAGGCAGAAGAGCATGGATCGCACCGCGCTGTAGATCCTCGTCGGTGGGAACGTCAGCAGTGCCATATGCTATCGTCCTCCCGTTATACTGATATCCCCAGAAGGACCCTCGCGCTCTCCGTTGCTCTTCTTCAGTAGTAAACAGCACGGCCTCGGCATCCCGCAGAACGCGACCTTCACACGCGAGCCAAAACGCTTGCTTTACCCACCTTTTGAGAGGGTATGCCCTGTTAAACCACGGGTCCAACATCCCGTGAGTGAATACGAAATAGGGCGTCCGAGCCCCGGCGAGTCCTAGCCATGAACCGACAGAAGCAAAATTCCACAGCCCGTGCACGATTACAGCATCAAACTTAGCTGCCTCCACCCTAAGCCACCTTACAAGTGCCGGGGAAAAACGATACAGGCGCGTCCCAGGCCCTAGCGGATGAACACGGAATGGCTGGTTCTCAACCCAAGGGACGCCAGGCCTGTCGAGAGAAGCTATTTGCGTCTCATGTCCAAGATCCCGAAGGACCACGGAACTCCTAAGCATCCCTTCAACCGGACCACCTTCCGCAGGGTCTAGACTTCGTATTACCCGGAGAATGCGCATCAGGACCTGAACCCCACAGAAGGCTGCACTTGAGACTCACTCGTCGAGCAGACTTAAGTCGACGTCGAGAACCGTTTCGCCAGCTTTCAAAAATATCCTTCCACCTCCGAGCCGCGCGAAGCCTGAGTCCAAATAGAACGAACTCTGATCCAAAGAAATCGGAACTCCATCTGCTGAAACATCTGGAACAAACTCGACCCACCCATCGAACAACTCTACAAGCTTATAGCGCGTTTCTATCTTCGCACCCGTCGTAGCATCGAAAGAAGCAGTGCTAGTTTCTGGATCATAATTCAACCGACGAAGATCTAGTTGATCGCAATACCTAGCAAAATCTTCTTCTAGAGACATTTTCTGTACCTCAAAATAAAGCATAGCGCGGGCCGCGTGGATCTGAACGATCCTAAAATCGTCATCTGACATTGACCAGTCTCCCGATGTCAATGCATCGTCAGGTCCTAGCACCCTAACTCCAACAAATGAGGTTCCCTCCCGCAAACATGCAGTGCCGCCCCGAACAACTGCTTCGTCTACCGACCTCGGAAAACGGCATTTGACGAGCTTTAATAGTTTCGAAGCGTTATGGCTGCGCCTAGCAAAGAAGACATTACTTTTAGGATATCTCCAAGGATCACGATCGGGTATCTCAATCAACATAATCGCCTGATTGGCGACCTGAAAGGTTTCTTGGAACGGTGAGGATCTATCGAAACCCCACAGTCCACTCTCATAGTTCGAGTTCCAATACGGCGAATAGCATTCTACCGAGTTATATTCATCAGATGTACGATAAAATATCCCGAACGTCTGATTATGAAGATTGTAGCCGGTAGGATCAAATTTGCCAGCGCCGCTGCCGATTGCATACCCCTTCGTGACATGCATTCGCCCAAAGAGCTCAGTGAATGTGGACTCACCCCACACAGAGAATGCAGGAATTGATTTCGACACTTCATAGTCATTCTCAGGATAATGAGCAAGCGAAAGTACTGAATGGGGAGGAATCCAAGTCGAAAGCATGACTGGTATCAAATGTGAATGGACTGCCGGCATACTTTGTCCACGTCTCGGTAAACCAAAGTAATACCACAAAACTGCATTGCTTGCGGTTAGGCTGGAGCCATTCATTTGTTCTTCGCGGATTCTGGTGATAGGAGGAAGAATTGTTCCTTCGAACGAGGTGACTTTAAGGCCAATCAACCATGCTATAGCGGAGGCCTGAGTGATGCGCCTTAAGGAACGATCTATAGCAAAATCAATCAAGTTTAACATAGGGTTAAAGTTGAGCATTATGTAACTGGGGGAGAACATTTCGTAGCTCCCTCGCTCCGCGAAGGAACGGTACATTTGCTTAAGACGATCACCCACCAGATTCATGACTTCTTCGGAACTAAAGGTCGAGCCCGACTCGCTATCGTGCCATTCCATATCGGAGAACTTCTGTGCCAGTAGATACAGAGAAGTTCCCTGCATTGCTGCGTGATTGACCGTACCATGCCCAAAGAGCCTGCGGGGTACCGAAAGCCCCTTTTTGAGATTTCTGACGTGCCGTTCATCCAGGCAGTGGGGGAACTGGTAAACGTAACGAACCAAGGGCGGCAGGGCGAAAAACTCCACCGTGTCAAAGCCCTCGGTCCCCTGTCGCCCTGGATCAAGAAGATGCGACATGTAGTCCGGATAGGCCCGTGGTCCGCAGCCATGTAGCGCCGTGTACTTCAGTATCTCGTATGGAGTGACGCGATCGTCAGGGCTATCGACAGCAGGCGCTGCACCGTCGGCGGCGAGACGCTGACGGCGTTCTGTTAGCGCTCGTACTTCAGATTTGTCCCGATCTGCGGGATCTAGTTCAAGGAGATAAGTCATAACGGGCTGTCGTGGCTCGGAGGTTATGGCCATAGCATTAGCTGAACCTGCTAGTCCACAGACAAATAAGGAGGTGCAGACAAAGATTATTATGGGCCTTCGCATTAGACCTGTCTCACATGACGCGGCTGAAACGCAAGTAACAGCATGAACAGAACGGAACCAAGGAACCCGATATTAAAATTGTCCGGTTCGCTAAATTGCATCAGCAAGCTAGCAGCCGCCAGACAGCCCGCCAACGAACCTAGATTATCGTGATGTAGAACCGATTTGCGGATTACATAAACGATCTTTGTTGCAACAGCCGAAACTACCACGAGCCCCATGGGAAGCCCGAAGTCTACAAAATACGTCAGAAAGCCATTGTGTATGACGTAGTCCTGGTAGCGGACACTTCTGAATCCTGCTCCGAAAGCTACGAACTCAGGGAGGCGATCGAAGAACGAGGACCAGACCTCCGTCCGACCGGTGAAGCCGGAAGTCACACCGCGTACAGAGGAAGTAAGCTCAAGAGCATCTGTGAACCAAGTAATGATGTAAGTTGAGTAGCCGCTGAAGAGCACGATCAAGATGCCGATAGCAACCACGCCAGACACAAGAACAGCGGACAGAACGGCTACTCGTCGCTGTCGTGCATTGGTAACAGCAACCATGAAGTATAGGAGGAGAAAGAACACCTCACCGACCAAGATTGTTCTTGTAGAGACGATGAATGAAGCGATAGTGCAACCTAACAGGCCGATTCGCGAAATGCGACGAAGACTCAGTGAGTGAAGTGCAAAAGCAACCCAGGCGAACCGAGCGAAGAAGTTAGGATGTATCCCACCGACCCATCGGTTTTCTGGTAGCCCATTGAGAAGGAGCGCGCCGATCAGGCATCCTGCGACCACGTACGAAACGAGTGCCAGCCCCTTCAGTATCTTTGCCCGTGGCAGGTACCAAGCACATACGAACCCCAAATACACGAACATAGTCAGAACAAGCTGGGCCAGTTGCATTGGGGCGGTCGGAACACTGATGTAGATAAAAAGCCAAGCGACTGAATAGAGAATGATACCTATCACAAAGAGGAATTCGCCATAGGCTTGTCCAAAGAGGCGCGATGATCGACTTGCTATTGTCCCAACGCTGCCAAGAAGCAGAGCGACAGTCCCAGCAAGGGTATAGATCATAGAGATCCGCTCACTGCCGCCAAACACAATCGAGCCTAGCTCGGCATCATATTCAGCAGGAGTGATTGCCGACGGCCATATAATCGCAATACTGTATATTGCTAGCATCAAGCTGAAAGTAACAGCGGGCCAGTTGACCCCACGCGCTGAGCCGACGTGACCGTCAGTTTGGTCCGGGCGGCTAGTACTGATGCCGCAGTTAGCTTGTGGGCCGTGCTTATGCCAGGTCGTCGTAGCTCTCAAGACAGGTTTTCCCAGACGTTTGCTACCAGCTCTGCCAGATCGTTAAAGACGCAGCGCAGTTATTGCTTTGATGTGCTAGAATCCAAGGTAGTCAGATGAGGTTGCGTAACGGGCTTAAGGTAATACTCGCCGAAGTCTGTGTTAGTCGCTCATCCCCTTCTCCCTGACAAAAAATGAAAGAGTGCGGTCAAGCTTCTTAACTGCTGCAGCTGGACATCCACTGTAAAGCCAACCGGGCTCTTGGTGAGCTTTATGTAGAACGGATCCTGCAGCGAGAACACTGTAGTCGGGGAGTCGCGAGCCTTTTAGCAGAATGGCCCCGGTCCCAATAAAGCAGTATCTACCGATCGTTATCGGAGCGGCAGACTGATTGGAGGTACGAAGGTCAATACTGTGGGTAAGTAACTGATGCCACCATCCAGCAACTAAGCTGAATTCCCCGATTGTTATACTATCAGTGCAATCGATTAGGTTTCGATTTAGAACTGCTGCGTGAGCGTTGATGATGAGTGACGGAGACCGCCCCGGCTGGCTGCTGAAGTAGTCTGCCCGCGTCTTTGGGAAACCTGTAACCCAATTCAGGCTGCCAAGCCTCGCATGAGATCCGAGTCGAAGTTCCTCTAATCCCTTCACGATGGTCAGATGCCCAATGTAGCTATGGGGTCCCATCTGTAGCCGTTCTGGCAGAACCAGCGAGAAGCCGATCTTGGCCGTGGGATGAAGACGGTAATGAAAAGCAAACTCCAGCAACATCCGCCGGAGGCTCCATGGTAGCAGGAGAGCGAACACGCCGATAAGGACCCTCACCGTGCCACCATCCTTGTGCAGTCGGAACCTCGGGTCAGCCGCAATGATGCAATCGCTGCTGCAGCGGCGTGCCCCAACACGTCGCCGATCATGATGCCAAGCAGGCCTAGGTGCCCAATGAACATATAGCTTGAGATCATCGTTATCGCAGCGGAGGCTAGTGCGCTGGCAGCAGCTGTCTTGTAGGCCCCAACTGCGAGGAGACCCTGCGTAAGGGTCAGAGGGATAGCGCTAGAGAAGACGATTAGAGAGAAGATGGTAAGGACGACGGCACTTTGTTGTAAATCCCCCTCGAAATAGAAAATCGCGACAGCGCCAGAAGCCGCTAAGCACAAAGAACTAGCCGCGGCAAATAAAAGTCCAGTTCGTTGTGTGATTAATACTTCACGAAGGGGATTGAGCGTTCCGCGCAGACGCCGCATCAGATCTGGAAACTCAGCTCTGCGAATGAACGCAAGGATCTGCGCAAGTGCGATTATGACCTGCTTTACATAGATAAACTGGCCAGTAGCTACCGGCCCAAGGAAGGCGCTCGCCAGTAAAAGCTGCAAACGGTACGTGGCTTGACCCGGAAGAGTGGTCACCAGAACTGCTATACCTTCACGAAACGCACGCCCTATGCCTGCCGTCGTTGGCCTTACGAACTGGATGCGGCAGGCAGCAAGATTGACCGCCAGTAACTGAGCCAACGTTGCTGCGCAGTATCCAGCTAGAAGACCAAATCCGAGTATGTACGGCGCCTGATCTGAAGGCTCGTCCGTGGCTAGCAGCAGCGCGATAGCAGAGGAGAGGTATGCCACAGCCACACTTGCGCCACTAAGGCCGCTAAGACGGAGACCGTCCAGTAGGCCAGCGAAATTAAATGACCAAATAATGAGAGTTGGTGGAAGGAACATTAGATAGGATCTTGTAAACGCGTTTCCGAACTGCAGAGCGTATGTACAGGATACAACAGATAGCGCTAATGCCACACACAGTCGAAGAACGGTTGTCTCCCAATAGACCTGCCAAATACGGCGGTTGTTGTGTTTGTCTCGTGAGACGTTTGCAGCAACTCGAGCAAGTGTCACCAGCGAGCCTGACTCCACAACAATCAAAGCGAAGAGAGCGAGAGAGAACGTGACTCCGAACGCAGCAAGTAGATCAATCTTGTTTGAGATAATGAGCCACGTCTGGGCAAGAAAGATTGACCCTTGACCGAGTACAAAGCTGATAACCAGAATGGTCGCATTGAACTTACTGCTTCGCCCCATGCGTGATACTAGTACATTTGTGGGACTGAAAGCCGCAGTATTCGTCAGTGATGTCGGAGGCAGGGGCATGTAGCTCTTTATGCTTTCGAATAAATATCAGCTGCATTAAGAATATCCTGACAGCGTGAAGCCATGGTGTGGTCGCGAACGTTCCGTTTGCCTGAGCCAAAAGGTAAAGCGTTGCGAGGCATTGATTTACATACTGTCCTTGTGTGACCGCTACCTTTAATAATGCGACGGTGACAACCCCTTTGGCGACTAGCACTGTTGTCGAAGTAGTTCATGTGTCGTTGGGTCTGTCTGACGTTACCTAATAAATTCATGTTGCGCCTCCACCAGCTAGAGCATGTGCGTCAACGTTCTAAGTGCGTTTGATCAAACGGAACAATCTTTGTTTCCAAGAGATGTTTGGGTATCCGTCGCGGAGCTTATGTGCTCATCCGGGAGATCTGCAGCTGACAAGCGGTAGAATGTTGGTGTGTCGCGCCTTGTTGCTCAGTTGGAGGGGGCGCTAGACTGTGGGTAAACATTAGCTTGGACAGAACAATTGCTGCCTGCATCCGCTTCCCGTGATTGGTATAGTAATCTACGAATAGCTTTCGCCATAGAGTGGGTGTCCTCAGGCGGAACGACTTGATGTCTCCCGACAGCAGTTGCAACCTCACAGTCCTCTTCAGCCTGTGCTACAACTGGCTTGCCGGTTGCCAGTATTGGACCGAGTTTACTTGGCATTACAAAGTGTGTAACGCCATGTTTTTGTGGCAGCACATGACAGTCGGCCATTGTGAGTAGTTGGATGAACCGAGCTTCGGGCTGTGGGTCTAGCAGCATGACGTTGTGATGCTCCTGGTGTCTCGCCTCGATGCGAGATCTAGCGGGACCGGCGCCGCACAAGATGAAGCGGACGCGTCTCTCATTCTCAAGTAAACGTGCTACGTCGAGGAGACTTTCAACACCTTGCTTCTCGCCCATCGCGCCTGAATACAGGACGATGAAGGCGTCTAGTGCAAGGCCTAGTTCAGCTCGGAGGTCAGAACTATCGACGGCTTTGTATTTTTCTACCTGAATCCAGTTTGGAAAGATTGCGATACAGCGTTCGTCGCGCCCGAAGGATGACAATGCCTTCCGCATGCGATTGCTGAGAGTTGTCACTCGGTCGAATCTGCTAAGGGTCCATCTGTAGAGGGATGCGGCCAAGCGGGCGGTCCTACCATGGCCAATTAAGCCGACGTTAAGCGCTGCGCCGAGCTCAAGGTCCTGAACATGAAGCCAAGCCTCGGCACCAGCGAGACGCGCTGCAAGAAGACCCGCCGGCGCGGCAAGCGAGGTCGGCTCTACCACGAACAGTGTCTCTGGCCGGTGGCGCAGGGCTGCATACAGAACGGCAGGTGCGCTGGAGAGGGTGAAGGATAAAAGGTGGAGGATGCGGGTTTTTGCGGTCGGCTGGTTGGGAACCCAGATTGGACAGCGGATGATGCGGACTCCCTTCCACAATTCGGTCGACCAGCGCCAGTTCGGGCGGGCCGGATCCAGCTTCCAGTGAGGGTAATAGGGATAAGCTGTTACCACCGTCACATCATGGCCACGAGCGGCAAGGCGTGCCGCCATTTCGCCCGTGTACTTGCCGATGCCGGTCAATTCGGGTGCCATGTTGATGCCGTAAATCAGCCACCGGCCGGACGACTTGGCGGCAGCTCGTGCTTCCACACTAGACAAGACGGCATCGATGGTAGGCACGGTGTTCGAAACCGCGTTCATTCACCCTCATTCTTCGATGACTTGAGGCAGACACGCCGCGCCGTGGCGGCGGCCGGCGTTCAGTAGGCCTTGGTGTCTCGCGTAACCAAGCCAACGGTGCGGAGCATGATCCAAAGATCAAACCCCAACGACCACCGCTCGATATACTCCAGATCGTACCTGATCCGCTGCTCCATCTGGTGGAGATCCTTGATCTCCCCCCGTGCGCCGTTCACCTGGGCCCAGCCGGTGATGCCGGGCTTCACCCGGTGCCGCGCCAGGTACTCGTTCACGACCGCGCCGTAGTGGTCGTCATGGGCCACCGCATGGGGCCGTGGGCCGACGAGGCTCATGTCGCCCAGGACGACGTTGATGAGCTGGGGGAGCTCGTCCAGGGAGGACTTGCGCAGGAAGCGGCCGAGCGGGGTGATGCGGGGGTCGTCCTTGGTGGTGTGGGCGACGAAACCCTGGCCAGGGCGGTCGCAGAGGTCGGTGTACATGGAGCGGAACTTGAAGACGCGGAAGCGCTCGCCGTGGAAGCCCACGCGGTCCTGGCGGAAGAAGACGGGGCCCCTGGAGGACAGCTTCACGGCGATCGCGATCATCGCCAGGAGGGGGGCTACCCCGACGAGGAGGAGGGAGCCGAGGATGCGGTCCTCCAGGGACTTCAGGAGGTATTTGCGCTCGTCCAGCGGGCGTTCCTGCAGGCGCAGGGCGGGGCTGCCGCCGAACCAGGCGACGCCGCGCAAGGGGAGGCCGGCGCCGCCGGCTTCGTCCATGCCGGGGAGGAAGTTGACGGCCACCGGGTGGGTGCGAAGCTTGCCCAGGAGGCCGGCCGTGCGCACGGTGGCGGACCAGGGCAGGGCGAGCACGACCTCCTCGATGCGCGTGGTGCGCAAGAAGCCGTCCAGCCAGGCGGTCTGGTCGCGGCGCAGCGGCTCGTCGAGCGAGACTTCCAGGTAGCCCAGGACATGGACGTCCTGGTCGCCGCCGCGCAGGCGCTCCAGCACGGCCTGGCCGTGGGGACCGTGGCCGATCACCAGGACGCGGCGGAGGAGGAAGCCCACGTCGCGCAGGGCGGCGGCGGCCCGGGCCAAGCCCAAGCGCAGGGCCACCAGCATGGCGGCGGTCATGAGGAACCAGCCGAGCGTCCAGACGCGGGACACGTCGCTGGAGACCTTGGTCAGGAAGAGGACGACCAGGCCCAGCGCCACCGCGCCGGCCCACAAGGCCACGACATAGCGGATCTGGCGGCCGGTGCGGCGGAGCTGGCTCTCCTCGTAGAGGCCGGCCAGGGAGAAGGCGTTGGTGGCGAGCAGGGCCACGCCCAGGATCAGGTAGGTCTCGGTCTCGACGAAGCGGACGACGTCGTGGCGGATGAGCGGGACGATCGAGGCGCCCAGGAAGATGGCCAACAGGTCGCCAAAGCGCAGGACCTGGGTGAGAAGGCTCGGGGAGAGGAGGCGGCGGCCAAGGCGGCGCCGCAGCTTGATGTCCTGCAAAACCCGAAAGCCCTCGGGAACCATTGTATCCATCGCACGTTGAGCCATTGTGTGTTTCCGGACAAGCAGGCCATTGCGCCGAACCACGCCGAAAATCCCGAACACAACAGTATGGCCACGCCCTGTGACGTGAAGGGCGAGGGAACAAGACCTATCGGGGCCACTGGCCACGGACCGGCAAAACAGGCCGATGAACCGTCGCAGCTGCCAGTGGATACCCCATTGCAACTTCCAGTAGTCTACCGGGCGGGCGGCGGATGGCAATATCGCGTCGCAGCAAAAGCCGCGTCGTCAATGTCGCAGGTGTAGAGCTGCTACAGAATGTGCAGCCTGCCCGGAAAATGATGACATTCCGTTCATTGTGACTGTGTGATGACCGGTTCGGGAGACAAGACCAGGGTCAGTCGCCGGCTGGAACAGTTCCAGATTGACCGATAAGCTATTGTAAATTTGCTACCGAGGATTTAGTTGGCCGCCCTGATGAAACCGTGGAGGCTTGAGCGGAACTCGGCGGTGTAGCGGCCGCGGTCGATGGCCTTCGGGGTGATCTCGACCAGACGTGCCTGCGGGATGAGCAGGGCCAGGTCGGCGGCGTGCGCCATGGGATGGATGGCGTCCTGGCCGTGGCCGATCACGAGGGTCGGCATGCTGAGGGTGCCGAGATCGGAGGGCGTGATGCCGGGGCCGTCGGCGGAGATGCGGGTGAGCAGCGCGCTGGTGACGTCCAGGGGCTCGCGCGCGAAGAAGCCGCGCAAGGAGGCCAGGTTGTCCGGGGCGTGGGCGGCGAGGTCGCTGGCGGTGGCGCTGGCTTCGAAGAGGCGGCGGGCCTCGGCCGGGTCGTGCTCGGCCAGGAGGCGGCCTACCAGGGCGTTGGGTGCCATGTTGGCGGGGGCCGAGGCGGTGACCCAGGCGGGGCGGGCCAGGACCAGGGCACGGACGAGGTCCGGGCGGGTGACGGCCAGGCGGCTGGCGATGGCCGCACCCATGGAGATGCCGCCCAGGATGACGGGGCGGCCGACCCGCTCCTCGATGAAGGCGGCGAGGTCGTCGGCGAAGGTGGCGATGGAGAGACGGTCCAGCGGGCCGGGCTCGGAGCGGCCGTGGCCGCGGCATTCCAGGGTCAGGCGGCGGTAGGCGGGGAAGTCTCCCTGGGATCTACCGGCCTCCGGCCTGCTTGAGACGGGCGGGAGCACCTCGGCGACCTGGGGCTCGGCACCGCACAGGCCGTGCTGAAAGACGACGGGCAGGCCTGGACCGCCGTCGTCCCAGCAGTTCAGGGCCAGGCCGTCATGGTCGAAGGTCGTGAAGCTCATGCGGCGAGCCGAGCCTGGAGGAAGGCGGCGACGGCAGGGGCTTCGTGGGCGGCGAGCCCGTGGGTGACCAGCGGGCCGTCGAAGCGGATCCGGCGCAGGCCGGCCAGGTAATGGTCGTAGTCGAGGACGCCGGTGCCGGCGGTGGCGAACGCGCCATCGGGCGTGCGGTCCTTGGCATGCGCCATGGCGATGGCGGGGGCCAGCAGCTCGATGGCCTGGTCGACCAGGCGGTGCTGCTCGGGCAACGGCGCTGTCTCGAACAGGTTGGCCGGGTCCAGGACGATCGCCAGGTGCTGGGAACGGAGCTCGTCCAGGAGGCGGCGGGCCTTGGGCGCGCTGTCGACGACGTTGGCCAGCTCCGGCTCGATGCCCACGGTCAGGCCGAACTCGTCGGCGACCGCGACGGCCGCACGCATGCTGTCCAGGAGGTCGGTCCAGGCGGCAGGCAGGGCGTTGTCCGGGTGGTGGCGCCACTGGTCGTCGGGGTCGCGCGTGCCGGTGCACAGGGTGAGCAGGGGGATGGCCAGCTGGCGGGACGCGTCGGCCAGAACGCGCAGGCGGCGGAGGCCGTCCAGGCGGACCTGCGGGTTGGGGTGGATCATGTTGAAGGTGGCCGACATGGCGCACAAGGCGACGCCGGTGCTGCGGCTGGCCTCGGCGATGGCGGCCACGGTGGCAGCGTCGATCCGGTCGGGCAACGAGGGCAGGCCGCAGCAGGCCATGTTGAACTGGGTGGTGGCGAAGCCCGCGTCCTTCACCTGCTGCAGCACCTGGCGAGGGTCGGTGCCGGGGAAGGTCTTGGCGAAGATGCCGAGCTGCATCAGACGGCTCCGGTCGTGTCGGCGAGGCGAACGGGCTTGCCGGTCTCGACGCTGCGGGCGATGGCGACCATGCCCTGGACGGAGGCCAGGCCGTCGATCACGTCGGCGCCGGTCTGAGGCTTCCCGTGGAGGATCACGTCGGCGAAGCCTTCGAGCTGGCGGCGGTAGAAGTGACCGTCCGCACCCAGCACGCGGCGGGTGGTGGCGTCCTTCTCGTGGAAGATCTCGACGTCGGAGGACTTGTAGTACCAGGGGTTCAAGGTCCTGGCGAAGATCGAGCCGTGCTCGCCATAGATGGTGAAACCCTCGTGCCAGTCGCCGCGGATGGCGACGGTCAGGTCCAGGTGACCGAGCGTGCCGTTGGCGAAGGACACGTCGACGAACCAGCAATAGGCGCCGAAGCGCTCGGACAGGCGGGCACTCACCTCGGTGATCTCGCCGGCGAAGTAGCGGGCGGTGTCGAGCAGGTGGCTGCCATGGGCCAGCATGTAGTAGCGGCGCTTGTCGGCCTTGGGGTCGCCCGAGGGCTTCCTGACGTTCCTGCTGGTGACCATGAGCGGCTGGACGGCGTCGGTCATGGCGTAGCGGTGCGTGCTGTCGCAGTACCAGGCCTTGAGCGCCTGGAGCTCGCCCATCTCGGTGTCGATGAAGGCCTTGGCGGCTTCAAGCCCGGGGTCGAAGCGCTTCATGTGGCCGACCTGGAGGGTCAGGCCGGTTTGCTTCACGAGGTCGGCGAGTTCCCGGGTCTCCTCGATGGTGACGCCCAGCGGCTTTTCGCAGAGGACGTGCTTGCCGGCTTCCAGCGCACGGCGGGCGGCGGGGACGTGGAAGGCGTCGGAGGTGGCAATGATGACGGCTTCCAGCTCGGGGTCGGCCAGCATCCGGTCGTAGTCGTCGTACGAGGTGCGCGGAGCGTAGGTCGCGGCCATGCGCTCGCGCAGGTCGTCGGCGACGTCGCAGATGGCGTAGAGCTCGGCGTTGCGGGCCTTCGTGCAGCTTTCGAAATGGGCGGCCTGGGCGATGGGGCCGCAGCCGAGCACACCCACGCGGAGCAGGCGGTCTTCCTTCTTGGGCATGGTCGGATCCGATCAGGCGGCGCGGGAAAGGGCGGGGGCGGCGTAGATGGCGGTGCCGGTCTGGCGGTCGAACAGGACGGCCTTGCCATAGTCGACGTCGAGGATGCGGGTCTCGCCCTCGCGGACCTGCGCGTCGGCGGGCAGGCGGCCCATGATCTCGACGGTGCCGAGACGCAGGGCCAGGAAGATGTCGGGGCCGGTCGGCTCCAGCACGTCGATGGTGAAGGGCAGGGACTGGACGTCGCGGGCGCGGCCGGTGCCGGGCTCGGCGATCCATTCGGGGCGAAGGCCGAGCGTGACCTTCTGGCCGGGCGTGAGCGCGGACGGATCGGCCGTGGCCGGGATCGGCAGGATGGCGGCGTCGCCCTGCACGCCGTCCAGGCGCAGCGCCGTGCTGTTGCCACGGGCGACGATCTCGCCGTCCAGCAGGTTCATGGCGGGCGAGCCCATGAAGGTCGCGACGAAGCTGTTGGCCGGGCGGTCGTAGATGTCGGCGGGCGTGCCGAACTGCTGGAGGATGCCGTCCTTCATCACCGCGATCCGGGTGGCCATGGTCATGGCCTCGATCTGGTCGTGGGTGACGTAGACGATGGTGGCGCCTAAGCGCGCGTGGAGCTTCTTGATCTCGGTGCGCATCTCGACGCGCAGCTTGGCGTCGAGGTTGGAGAGCGGTTCGTCGAACAGGAAGATCTTGGGCTCGCGCACCAATGCGCGGCCCATGGCGACGCGCTGGCGCTGCCCGCCCGAGAGCTGGGAAGGGCGGCGGTCGAGCAGGTGGCCGATCTTGAGGAGATCGGCCACGCCCGCGATGCGCTTCCTGCGCTCCTCCTTGGGCATGCCGGCCATCTCGAGGGAGAAGCCGATGTTCTCGCCGACCGTCATCGACGGGTAGAGGGCGTAGGACTGGAACACCATGGCGATGTCCCGCTCCTTCGGCTCCAGGTGGTTGACCGCCTTGCCGTCGATCTTGATGGCGCCCGAGGTCGAGGTGTCGAGGCCGGCGATGATGTTGAGCAGGGTGGACTTGCCGCATCCCGAGGGGCCGACCAGGACCAGGAAGTCGCCATGGCCGATGCCGATATGGATGTCCTTCAGGACCTCCACGGTGCCGAAGCGCTTGCCGATATGCTCGATGTCCAGGCTTGCCACGTGCCTTATCCCTTGACCGCGCCAGCCATCAGGCCGCGCAGGAAGAAGCGTCCGAGGAAGAGATAGATCAGGATGGTGGGGGCGGCCGTGATCATCGCCGCGGCCATGTCGACATTGTAGAGCTTCACGCCGGTGGACGTGTTGACGAGGTTGTTCAGCGCCACGGTGATCGGCTGGCTCTGGCCGCCCGCGAACGAGGCACCGAACAGGAAGTCGTTCCAGATGCCGGTGAACTGCCAGATCACCGCGACCACCACGATCGGCCAGGAGACCGGCAGCAGCACGCGGAAGAAGATCTGCCAAAAGCCGGCACCGTCCATGCGCGCGGCCTTCACCAACTCGTCCGGCACCGCCACGTAGAAGTTGCGGAAGAACAGGGTGGTGAAGCAGACGCCGTAGACGACATGGACCAGCACCAGGCCCGCGGTGCTGCCGGCCAGGCCGATCTTGCCCAGCGTGAAGGCCATGGGGATCAGCACGATCTGGAACGGGATGAAGCAGCCGAACATCATGGCACCGAACAGGAGGTCGTCGCCACGGAAGCGCCACTTGGTGAGCACGTAGCCGTTGAGCGCGCCCAGCATCACCGAGATCAGCACGGCCGGTACGACCAGCTTGATCGAGTTGTAGAAATAGCCCTTCAGGCCCGAGCAATCGACGCTGATGCAGGCGCTGCCCCAGGCGGAATACCAGGCGTCCAGCGTCACCGCCATGGGCGGGGCCAGGAGGTTGCCGCCGCGGATCTCGTCCATGGACTTCAAGGAGGTGAAGGCCATGGAGACCAGCGGCATGAGGAACACCGCGGCCATGACGATCAGGATGGCGTAGACGGCGAAGCGGGCGATGTCGAATGCGGCGCCGGAGCGCAGTCGCGGCTCGGCCACGGTGTGCTCAGCCACGGCGCTCATTGCGCAGCTCCGAATAAAGGTAGGGGACGATGATGATCGCAAGCGCGATCAGCATGACCACCGCACTGGCGGCGCCCAGGCCCATCTCGTTGCGGGTGAAGGTGGTCGTGTACATGAAGGTGGAGGGAAGCTCGGTGGCATAGCCCGGCCCGCCCTTGGTCAGCGCCACCACCAGGTCGTAGGACTTGATCGCCAGGTGGGACTCGATGACGAAGGCGGTCAGGAACACCGGGCGCAGGGCCGGGATGATGATGCGTGTATAGATCTTGCGGGTGGGTGCCCCGTCCATGCGGGCGGCACTCAGGATCTCCCCATTGATCCCGCGCAGGCCCGCCAGGAACATCGCCATGACAAAGCCCGTCACCTGCCAGACGCCGGCAATCACCACGGTGTAGATCGCCATGTCGGGCTCGACGAGCCATTTGAAGCTGAAGCTTTCCCAGCCCCAGGACTGCATGACCCGCTCGATGCCCAGGCCCGGGTTGAGCAGCCACTGCCAGATGACGCCAGTCACGATGAAGGACAGCGCCATCGGGTAGAGGAAGACCGTGCGGAACACGGATTCCGCGCGGATCTTCTGGTCGATTAGGATCGCCAGCAAGAGGCCCAGCGCCGTCGCAAGAACGATGTAGAGGCTGGCGAAGATGAAGATGTTCTGGACCGCCACGCTCCAGCGGGGGTTCGAGAACAACCGCTCGTACTGGTCCAGCCCGCTGAAGGCGAAGCGCGGGAACATCTTCGAGCTGGTGAACGACAGGATCACCGAGAACAGCATGAAGCCGTAGACGCCGACCAGCACCATCAGCACGCTGGGTGCCAGCACGAACTTGGGCAGGAGCGACCGCCTGCCCGCGGGATTCTCGGTGGATGCCATCGAAGGCGGCCCGTCTCGTCAAAAAGGCACCAGCCCGGATGCTGGGAGCATCCGGGCTGGCCGGTCAAGTCCGCTTACTGGGCGGCCGCGACTGCGTCGACCAGCGCCTTGGCGGCATCCGCCGAGGACTGGTCGGAGTTGAAGTGGTTGGTCACCACGTCGAAGATCGCACCCTGGATCGCCGGGGGCTGGGCGTGGCCGTGGGCCAGCGAGCCCATCAGCGTGCCCTTTTCCTGGGCAGCCTTGATGTCGGCCATCGACTGCTTGCCGCAGGCGTCGAACTTGTCGCCGGGCACGTCGGTGCGGGCGGGGATCGAGCCCTTGGCCAGGTTGAAGGTCTCCTGGAACGACGGCGACATGGCGGCGGACGCCATGATCAGCTGCGCGGGCTTGCGCTCCTCGCCGACGTCGAACATCGCGAAGAAGTCGGTGTTGAACAGGAACGAGCCTTCGGTGCCCGGTGCGGTCGTGCAGAGGATGTCGACGCCCGGCACCTTGCCGGCCGCGATGATCTCGCCCTTGGCCCAGTCGCCCATGAGCTGCATGGCCGCCTCGCCGTTGATCACCATGGCGGTGGCAAGGTTCCAGTCGCGGCCGGAGAAGTTCGGGTCGACATAGCCGCGGATCTTCCGCATCTGGTCGAACACCTGGACCATGGTGTCCGAGCCCAGCGCTTCCGGATCGGCCTCGATGATGGCCTTCTGGTAGAATTCCGGCCCGCCGATGCCGAGCACGACGTCGTCGAAGATGGTGGTGTCCTGCCAGTTCTGGCCGCCATGGGCGAGCGGCTGGATGCCCTTGGCCTTCAGCGCATCGGCGACCTGGTTGAACTCCTCCCAGGTCTTGGGCGGGGTCAGGCCGTTGTCCTGGAAGATCTTGGCGTTCGACCACAGCCAGTTCGGGCGGTGGATGTTGACCGGCGCGGCGACATAGTGGCCGTCATACTTGGCGAAGGCCTGAAGCGGCTCGGGGATGACGCTGTCCCAGCCTTCCGGCTCCGCGACCTCGGAGAGATCGCCCAGGAAGCCCTCTTCGGCCCAGGCGCGCAGCGACATGCCGAGCAACTGCGCGGCGGTCGGCGGGTTGCCGGAGGTGACGCGGGCACGCAGCGCCGTCATGGCGGCTTCGCCGGCACCACCGGCCACCGGCATGTCCTGCCAGGTGACGCCCTTGCTCTCGAGGTCCTGCTTCAGGACGCCCACCGCCGCGGCCTCGCCGCCGGAAGTCCACCAGTGCATGACCTCGACCGAGCCCTTCGACTGGGCATGGGCAGGCACAACGGCCGCAGCGGACGCCATGACGGCGGCGCAAACCGTGCCGAGCAATAGTTTCTTCATGTGGATCATCTCCCCGAACCAGATGTTCCCGCCCATCGTCCGACCATCAGGCGTGGCATCGGCGGCGGCAACTTGGTTTGTTCTCTGTCCAAACAAAACAGCCATGAACGGCGGCGGGCCGTCAAGGAAAATACGGTCACGAGACCTTCCAGCGTTCGCGGCGCCGGCTGATCAAGTCAAGTGATAGCATTTCCTGATGAAGAAGGCATGCGGCCCCGATGGCCGGCCCGTCCTTCGTGTGCCGCGCCAAGGCCAGGCTCGGCACCTGATAGTCCTCGAAGACATGGCGCCGCAGCGCCTCGTGGACCAGATCGGCCACGAACGGGTAGAGCCTGGCCACCGAACCGCCCAGCACGACATGGCCGGGGTCGATCACGTTCGCCACCGATGCGAGTCCGCGGCCCAGCCAGTAGGCCCAGTGCTCGGCGGCTTCCCAGGCGGCGCGCTGGTTGTCCTGGAGGGCCTGGACGAGGCTGCCGATCGTGGCGCCGCTGCCGCCCGCCTGCCGCCAGCGCTCCAGCACGGCCTCGGCACCGACCAGGTTCTCCCAGCGGCCGGGCGGGTCCAGCCGGTGGATGACGCCCGTCTCGGCCACGACCATGTGGCCGACCTCGCCGGAATAGCCATGGCGGCCGCGGAACAGGCGGCCGCCCGCCACGATGCCGGCACCGATGCCGTAGTCCATGAACAGGCAGAGCAGGTCCTTGGTCTCGTCGGACGGACTGGCATAGATCTCCGCGATGGCGAACGCGTTGGCGTCGTTCTCCGAAAGGACCGGCATCCTATCGCCGAACTCCCCGCGCACCAGCTCGGCGACCGGCACGTTGCGCCACCCGAGGAACGGGCCGGTCAGCAGCACGCCGCGATGATCGTGCAGGCCCGGCACGGTCACGCACAGGCCGCGGATCCGGCTGGCGTCCGGCAGGTCGGCGATCACGGCGCGCACGAGCTGGCAGGCCAGCCGGATCACCTCGTCCGGGCGGTTGCCCTCGATGGCGAAGGTGACGCGGCGGCGGGCGACGATCCTGGCCGACAGGTCCATCCCGACCACGATGACATAGCCGACGCCGATCTCCGCCCCCAGGAAGAAGGCACCCTCCGGCCTGATCGAGATGGCGATCCCCGGACGGCCGGTGCGAACGACCTCGCCACGCTCCGCATCCAGGCGCTCGACCACCAGGCCATCGGCCAGGAGCTGCGAGATCAGGCTGCTCGCGGTGGAGCGGGTCATGTCCAGGGCACGGGCGAGATCGGCCCGGCTCATCGTGCCGTTGTGGTAGAGGACCGAAAGGGCGCGTGCTTCGTTGAGGACCCGGACCGCCTGGGGCGTGGTCACGGCAGCTTGGTTCCCGCAGCAGCAAAGGCCAGCGTCGCGGCACCGGCCAACCCGGCATCGCCACCCAGGGCTGCCGGCACCACCGGCACGGCGCGGAAAGGAGCCATGGCCCGGGCCTGGATTTCCGCGGCGATGCCGCCGGCCATCAGGTCCAGCGCAGAACTGACACCGCCGCCCATGATGACTCGCTCGGGCGAGAACAAATGGAGCAGGGAGACGACGCCGATGCCGAGCCAGCGGGCCTCGCCCGCCAAGATCTCGGTGCCCAGCGGGTCGCCGGCACGGGCGGCCAGCGCCACGTCCTCGGCGGTGACCGGCCGGTCGGTGATGGACTGCATGGAGGAAGCGGCGCCAGCGGCCAGGCGCTCGCGCACGATCCGGCCGAGGGCCGTGCCGGACGCCAGGGCTTCCCAGCAGCCATGGTTGCCGCAGCCGCAGCGCGGCCCGTCGGGCAGCAGCGTCATGTGGCCGACATGGCCGGCCATGCCCATGCGGCCATGCATGATGCGGCCATCCACGATCACACCACCGCCGATCCCGGTGGACACCGTCACGTAGGCCAGGCTCTGGACGCCCCGGCCCGCGCCGAAGCGCCATTCGCCGACGGCGGCGGAGATTGCGTCATTCTCCAGGGTGACGGGCAGGCCGGTCCGCTCGGCCACCAGGTCGCGCAGCGGCACGTTGTTCCAGCCGTCCAGGGTCGGCAGGGTGAACACGGTGCCGGTGAAGGGATCGAGGGGACCGGTGGAGGACAGGCCGATGCCGAGGATGGGCGTGGATCCCGCCGCTGCCCGCACGTCGGCCACGAGCTCGACGATCTGCGCCACGACCTTGTCGGGCCCGCCCCTGGCATCGGTCCTGATCCGCCGGATCTGGCCGAGCCTGCCGTCGGGTCCGGCGAGGGTGGCGCGCAGCGAGGTTCCGCCGAGGTCGACCGCAATGACCTGGGGCGCGGTCATGGCCGCCTCAGAGCCCGCGCGACCAGCGCATGCGCTGGCCCAGGTCCAAAGCGCCGAAGGCGAGCGAGCCCATGACCACGGTGTCGGCACCGGCGGCCCTGAGCTTGGGGACGGTATGCTCGCGGATGCCGCCATCGGCGGCGAGCAGGACCTGATCGCGCCGGCCGACGTCGCGCAGCATCGAGGCTGCCTGCTCCAGCCGGGCGCAGGCGTCGGGGTCGAGATCCTGGCCCTTCACGCCGATGCGGGTGCCCAGCAGGGTCACCATGTCGACAACCGGCAGGAAGGGGGCCAGGGCCGTCAGCTCCGTCTCGACCTTGGCGACCACGCCGGTACGCACGCCCACGGCCTTCATGCGTTCCAGCACGTCCAGGCCCGTCCGGCCGTTCTCCGCATGAACCGAGACCAGGTCGGCACCGGCCTCGGCGAACTGGTCCGCCTGCGACGCCAGCACGTCGTCGGTGGTCATCAGGTGGACGTGGAACGGCGTGTCCGTCAGCTTGCGCAGGCGCGCCACGAGGTCGGGGAAGAACAGCAGGGCCGGCGCGAAGTGACCGTCCGCCACGTCCAGGTGATGGAGGTCGGCATGGCCCTCGGCGCGCTTCACGTCCGCCTCGAGGTTGGCCAGATCGGCGGACCAGAGGGAGAACTCGGCCAGGAGCCGGTTCCTGGGCAGGCCCGCATAGCGTGCCGAACCGATCGTTCCTTGTGCCATCCTGGCCTCCCCAGCGGGCCGGCATGGCCCCGTCTGTTTGTTCGGTTACACTACAAACTCGCCGCCTGTCCAGGTCGATCAGCGGCCGGAAAAGCTGGCGGCGCGCTTGGCCTTGAAGGCAGCAATACCTTCCCGGACGTCGTCGGTTCCGGCAGCGAGCGAACCGGCCAGGCTGTCCAGCGTGCCCGACGCGTCCTCGCCCTCGGCGGCGTTGACGAGCTGCTTGGCGATCCGCAGTGCCAGGGGTGCCCGCTCGGCCATGCCGGCTGCCAGCGCCTGTGCCCGTGCCAGGGACTGGCCGGTCGGCACCAGCTCGTCCACAAGGCCGACGCGCAGCGCTTCGGTGGCGTCGATCGGCTCGGCCGTCAGCACCAGGCGGCGCACGGCCTGAGAACCCGCACGGCGGACGAGGCGCTGGGTCCCGGACCAGCCGGGGATCACGCCGATCCTGGCCTCGGGCAGACCGAACCTGGCATGTGCCTCGGCAATGCGGAGGTCGGCACAGGCGGCCAGTTCCAGCCCGCCGCCCAGCGTAGCACCGTTCAGCGCGGCGATCACCGGCGGGCGCAGCCTTGCCCAGCGATCGAAGATCCGGTTGCCGGCGCGGATCCATCGGTGCCCGAAGGCGTGCGGGTCGAGGCTGCCCCAGTCGGCGATGTCGGCCCCGGCGCAAAACGCCCGCTCGCCCGTGCCGGTCAGGATGACGGCGCGAATGGCGTCCTCCGCATCCAGCTGGTCGGCGATCGTGTGGAGCCGGTCCAGCATGGCGGCGGTGAGCGCGTTCAGCTTGTCCGGCCGGACCAGGGTGACGAGGGCGATGGGGCCGTCGATGGCGAGAGTGATGTCGCCGGTGCTCATGGGGCCGGGCTCCGTCATGGGAGGAGGGTGCGGATGTGGGGAGGCAACCGGTTGAGCGAGCGCTCGATCGCGTCGCGCCAGCTCGGGCCACGTGCACGGGCCTGATCCAGGACGTCCAGCAGGATGTCGATCTGACGTGTCACGGCATGGGCCTCGATCAGGGCTGCCGCTTGCGCCAGGTCCTTCGCCGCCTTCAGCCGGCCCTCTGCCGAGCGGCGAGCGGCGACGATCAGCTTGTGGACGGCATAGCGCTCCGGGGCCGGCACGTTCACGCGGATGCCGGGCCCATGCAGCAGCGTGGTCGGAATCTCCTGGTAGATCAGGAAGTCCAGGAAGCGCAGGGGCTGTCCCTGGGCACCGTTCAGGTCCGGCAGGCGCGTCAGCCGGTCCGCATGCTCCTCAGCACCCTGATGGGGGCTGAGAAACTCGACGCGGAAGCCGCGCTTGTCGACGAAGGCGAAGCTGTCGAGCGGGCTCTTCAGGGACGGTACCGGACGAAAGCTCTTGTCGACCCGCCCGAGCGCCTCGTCGATCGGCGCCGACATGTCCTCGACGGCAATCGCGATCCCGTGGAACTGGGCGATGTCGACGTCCTGCGTAGTCATGTTCGCCGACGGGAGCCGGACGCCCAGGATCGCCGCATAGGCAGGATAGGCTGCCGTTCCGACGAGCACCGCCCGCAGGCGGAACAGGCCGGCTTCGGTCAGGGAGGCCACGATGTCGCCGGTATAGGCATCGACCGACGGCAGGCCGGCGCGCTTGAGCAGGCTGACCAGGCGACGGCGGTCCGCCCGCATCGGTGCAAGCTCGCGGTAGCGTTCGATCCGGGCGTCCAGCTTTTCGTCGGATGGACCCACGTAGCGCGCAACCGGCTTGCCGGCGGCTCGGTCGTAGGAACGGTGATACCAGTAGCGCCGGCCCTTGACCTCGTGCTGGTAGAAGCTGCCGTCCTGCGGCAGGCCCTCGACGAGGCTCGCCTGCGCGGTGCGCTCATCGAGCTCGGCAAACATGGTGACGAGGGCGGGGTCGATCCTATCCATGGCACCAGTTATAGATAGATCTGCAAAACTGTCTATAACTCCTGCTTCCCACGTGCCCTTGTGTATGCGCCGCGCAAGCGGCTTGACCCGAACCGGCGCCAGAAGTAACTCACTGGTTACTTACCGATCAGGGGCTGTCCGATGCAAGCCGTGATGCTTCCCACTGCCGATGGGCGGGCCGAGCCGTTCATGCCGAAGGAAGGCTGCCCCTTCCCGGCGACCGTACAGGGCGGCTTCCCCCGCGTGGCCTATGCGGCGGCGCATGTGGTGGCGGATCCGCGTGCGGCGATCGCTCCGTTCGAAACGGCGGCCGTCGACTGGGAGGCCACGCTGCGCTTTCGTCAGCATCTGTGGGGGCTGGGCTTCAAGATCGCCGAGGCGATGGACACCTCGCAGCGCGGCATGGGGCTGGACTGGAAGCTGGCAGCCGAGCTGATCCGCCGCTCCGTGGCGCTGGCCAAGACCGTGCCGGCAGCGGACCTGGCCTGCGGGGTGGGCACCGACCAGCTGTCGCCCCAGCCGGGCGTGACGCTGGACCAGGTGCGCACGGCCTATCTCGAGCAGCTTGGCGTGGTGGAGCAGGCCAGCGGGCGCGCGATCCTGATGGCGAGCCGAGCGCTGGTGAAGGCGGCGCGTGGGAGGGAGGATTATCTGCGGCTCTATGGCGAGCTGATCGGCCAGGCGACGGACAAGGTCGTCCTCCATTGGCTGGGGCCGATGTTCGACCCGCAACTGGAGGGCTACTGGGGAAGCCACGACCTGGACGAGGCCCAGGACACGCTCCTGGAGCTGATCCATGCCCATGCGGCGCGGATCGACGGCGTGAAGATGTCGCTGCTCGACAAGGAACGCGAAGTCCGCTTTCGCGCGGCCCTGCCGGACGGGGTGAAGTGCTTCACCGGCGACGACTTCAACTATGCCGAGCTGATCGAAGGCGACGCGGCCCGGCACAGCCATGCGCTGCTCGGCATCTTCGACCCGATCGCCAGGCATGCGTCGGCGGCGCTGACTGCCCTTGGCGAGGGTCGCGTCGAGGACTACCGGCGCATTCTCACCCCGACGGTCGCCCTGTCGCGAAGGATCTTCGAGGCGCCGACCCGTTTCTACAAGTCGGGCGTGGTGTTCCTAGCTTGGCTGGACGGGCACCAGGACCATTTCGCGATGGTCGGCGGGCAGCAGGCCGCCCGTTCGGCCATCCACTATGCCGACGTGTTCCGCCTGGCATCCGAGGCGCGCGTGCTGGCCGACCCGGAGATGGCGGCACGGCGCATGCGGACGCTGATGGCAACGTTCGGCGTGAGCTAGGCCGGCTCGACCTTGCCGCCGCTCTCGGCCCAGTCCTTGAACCCGCCCAGGTTACGCACGTCCCGGTAGCCCATGTCCTTCAGCGCCTTGCCGGCCAGTGCCGCGCGACCGCCTGAAGCGCAGTAGAGGATGACCGTCTTGTCGCGGTCGAAGGCCGGGTCGTGGTAGGGCGATTCCGGGTCGGCGCGAAACTCCAGCATCCCTCGTGAGACATGCTTGGCACCGGCGACCTTGCCGCTCGCCTGGACCTCCGGCGCGTCCCGTACGTCGACTACCAGCGCGTTGCCCTTCGCGATAACGGCAGCAGCATCGTCCGGCGTGATCTTCGGCACGGCGGCCTGCGCGCCTGCCAGCATTTCCTTGACCGATGTCGGCATGGTCGTTCTCCCGTGAACTCGTGGATATCAGCACCGTATAGGTGCGCCTGCGGCCGTAGCCGGTCAACACGACCGCCTGTGACGGACGTCACAGGTCATGGATTTCTCCGGCGAGAGGAGCGGCCTGCCGGTCTATCCGTCGCAAGCGTAGCAGCGCAGGAGCGGCGACCGTTCAGGCAGCCCGCGCGATCATCTGAATCGGCGCGATCGTGCCCTGCTGCAGCACCGTCATGACATTGCCCAGCCGTTCGCGCGAGGCGGGTCCGATCAGCGTGTGCAGGCTGAGCGGCTGCGGGCCATGGGCGGCGGCCTGCTCCTGCATCTGGCGCCAGCGCTCGAGCGTGAACGCCCGGCGGTTCGCCTCCTGCTCGACGGTGAAGCCGGCAGCCGTCAGCAGCGTGCGGTAGGTGTCGGGCGTCTCGACGAAGCTCGTGTCCGGCGTCTGGGCCCACGGCATCGGGTAGGGGATCTCGTCGCCGGTCATCCGCATGACGTCGTAGATGCCGAAGCATGCCCCGGACTTGAGGACCCGCCGGACCTCGCCGAACAGCCCGGCCTTGTCGGCGATGTTCATGCCGACATGGATCAGGGTGGCGGCGTCGAAGCTGCCGTCCTGGAACGGCAGGTCGAGGGCGCTGGCCTGCCGGAACCGGACGCGGCCGGACAGTCCGCATCGATGGGTCAGGCTGCTGGCGACCCGCACATACTCCTCGCTGAGGTCGATGCCGGTGACATGCGTCCCGTGCGCGTCGGCGAAGAAACGGGCGGGCCCGCCGATGCCGGCGCCGATGTCGAGCAACTGGAGGTCGGCCGTCAGGTCCATGTCCACGGCTAGTGCGGCGGTCGCCGCCCGCCAACCCAGATGGAACTCGTCCGCCCCGGAAAGATCCGACGGGGCCAGCTTCTCGATGGCCTTGCCGCCGGCCTTCAGGGCGTCGAGGATCGCCTGCTCTAGGTTCCCGTGGCTGTAGTGCCGCGCCACCTCGTGTTCCACGTCCATTGCGATGCTCCCGGCCGTCCATGACGGACACCATCGGCGGAGGATAAGCGATTGAGGGACAAGGCAACAGGTAGTCGGTTCGGACGAGGCCGAAGGCGGGTCAGGCGGCCGGGGAGGTCTGCCCCGCCAGCCGCAGCACGTGGGCGAGCAGCCCCGGAAAGCGGTCCTCCAGTTCCGGCCGCAGTGTCAAAAAGCAGCGCGTGCCGTCCATCCGGCTGGCGATGATCCCTGCCTCGCGCAGCACCTTGAGATGATGGCTGAGGGTGGACTTCACGACCGGCAGCTCGAAGGCGCCGCAACTGCGCGGCTCGCCGTCCGCCAGCGTCGCCACGATCGACAGCCGCACAGGGTCCGACAGCGCCCCCAGCACTTCCGTCAGGCCGATCCCATCGATCGGCGGGTGGTGTGGTTGTTTCATGCCTCCCAGCCTATTATGTTCGTTATTCATCGAAAATCGAATTATCAGATCCGGTTCCGCGCGAACCGATTAGCATCATGGAGTCGTCGATGCCGAGCCTGTTCGACCCGATCACGATCGGTGATCTCAGCCTTCCCAACCGGGTCTTCATGGCGCCGCTCACCCGTTCGCGGTCGAGCGAGGGCCGGGTGCCGAATGCGCTGATGCGCGACTACTATGTGCAGCGGGCCTCCGCCGGCCTGATCCTGACCGAGGCGACCTCGGTCACACCCGCCGGCGTCGGCTACGTGGACACGCCCGGCATCTGGTCCAGCGAGCAGGTCGAGGGGTGGAAGCAGATCACCGCCGCGGTCCATGCCGCAGGCGGCCATATCTTCCTGCAGCTCTGGCATGTCGGCCGGATCTCCGACCCGATCTTCCTGGACGGCCAGCTGCCGGTGGCACCCAGTGCCGTGACTCCCAAGGGCCATGTCAGCCTGGTGCGGCCGCAGCGTCCCTACGTGACCCCGCGCGCGCTTCAGACGGACGAGATCCCCGGCATCATCGAGGCCTATCGCCGGGGTGCCGAGAACGCGCAGGCGGCCGGTTTCGACGGCGTCGAACTCCACGGTGCCAATGGCTATCTGCTCGACCAGTTCCTGCAGGACAGCACCAACCATCGCACCGACCAGTATGGCGGCAGCCGGGAGAACCGCGCGCGGCTGATGCTGGAAGCCACCGATGCCGTCATCTCGGTCTGGGGTGCCGACCGGGTGGGCATGCACCTGGCCCCGCGCGGCGACAGCCACGACATGGGCGACAGCGACTTGGCTGCCACGTTCGGCTATGTCGCGAAGGAACTGGGCCGGCGCGGCCTGGCCTTCATCTGTGCCCGCGAATCGCTGGGCGAGCGGCGTCTCGGGCCAGAGCTGAAGGCGGCGTTCGGCGGCGTCTATGTCGCCAACGAGAATTTCGACCAGGCGGCCGCGGAGGACGTGCTGGCCAAGGGCGAGGCGGATGCGGTGGCCTTCGGCAAGGCCTTCATCGCCAATCCCGACCTGCCCAGGCGCCTTGCCGAGCGGGTGGCCCTCAATGCCTGGGACAGCAGCACGTTCTATGCGGGTGGCGCCAAGGGCTACACCGACTACCCGGCCCTCTGAGACAGCCGTCACGGTGGGCCGATCAGACCGCTCTTCGCCAGGATGGCGGCGATCCGGTCGTGGGTGGCGGCCGTGAAGTGGTGGTCGCAGGGAAATGACAGGGCAGCCAGGTCCGCGCCATCGGCCAACAGCGCCGTCGGCAGCACCAGGCTGTCCAGCCCCAGCCTGTTCGTCCGGCGCGTCCATTCCTCGAACAGGAGCGGGTCGCGATACCAGACCAGGGGCAGGTAGCTGCCGCCATGCTGCTCCACCAGTCGGCGTGTCTGATGGACGGCCCCCAGCAGGTTCGTCCATGCCGATTCCTGCGGCTGCCCGACCTCGCTCTCTTCCGGCTCCTCCGCTCCGTCCGCCCGGGCCTCGGTGGCTGCAGCGGGTGCGCCCGCCATCAGGTTGCGCAGCCTGCGCAGCGCACGCCGGATGGGCACGAGGGCGCGGCGGGTATAGGAATAGAGCTGGAAGCTCGAGAACAGTTCGCGGAACTGCTCGCCCCAGCCGAAGGGCCCGGGCGGGATCAGGCGATAATGGTCGAGATCGTTCCCATCGGGAAAGACCAGGCGGGCGCGGGGCCGCTGGCCCGGTTGCGCCTGGCGCGGGTTGGCCTCGTACACGTCACTGTCGAGGTTGATCAGCTGAACGACCCAGCCGACCTCGTCCATGTCCACGAGATTCTTCAGGACCAGGAACTGCAGGTCGGTGCCGCTGCCGCCCAGGCCATAGTTCAGGACCTCGACCCGGTCGCCCAGCAGCGCCTGCAGGCGCTGGTGGAGCACCAGGTCGTCCTGGACCATGATGGCCTCGATCTGGCTGTCGCCGATGACGATCGCCTTCCTGCCTGTGACCTTCTTTCGCGACGGGCGCAGGCCCTGCGCGTCGAAACTGTAGGGAACGGAGTAGCAGGGCGAAAAGGCTTCCCCTTGATAGTTGGGCTTGTGCCAGAAGCCGAGCGCAGGGTGGTAGGTGACCGGCGAGACGCCAACCCTGAAGGGCGGCAGCCGCAGGAAGCCCTCGAACAGCAGCAGGGCCATGACGACCACCAGTGGGAGGCGCCACAGCCATGCCAGCATGGTGCGCAGCCGCGACCGTCCCGGCATCGGGGCGGGCTCAGAAGTTGAAGTAGAGGAAGGCGGCATCGAGATTGAACAATTGCTGGTGGTGCATGACGAGGAGCGCCCAGACGGCGGCGACGGGGCGTGCGAGTGGCAAGGACAGCCAGCGGACCTTGATCAGGTCCTTCGCTTCGGCGCCATAGAGGCAGAGCGCGTAGGCGGCCAGGATGGCCATGAGCAGGAACGGCTCGAACTCGGCGACACTGCCGGCGGACGGGTCCGTCATGCCCTTGAGCATAAGCCAGGCGCCGTCGAGGGTGGTGGCACGGAAGAAGACCCGGACCACGACCACCGCGAGCATGGTGAGCAGGTGGCCTGCCACCCGTCCCCAAGGCGCCAGGGGATGGGCCTTCAGGTTCATGCCGCCGGTCGATGCACGCCAGGCATGGGCAATCAGCAGGTAGACGCCGTTAAGGCCGCCCCAGATCACGAAGTTCCATGATGCCCCGTGCCAGAGGCCGCCCAGCAGCATGGTGATCATCAGGTTGACGTAGCGGCGGACCTTGCCGTGCCGGTTGCCGCCCAGCGGGATGTAGAGGTAGTTGCGCAGGAAGCTGGACAGCGACATGTGCCAGCGCTGCCAGAAATCGATGATGCTGGTGGACCGGTAGGGATTGTCGAAATTGTCGGGGATTCGGATTCCGAACAACAGGCCGAGGCCGATCGCCATGTCGGAATAGCCGGAGAAGTCGAAGTAGAGCTGGAATGTATAGGCAATGGCGCTCTGCCAGCTCTCGATGAACCCGACGGCCTGCTGGCCGTCCGCCACGTCGAACGCCGGGTCGACATAATAGGACAGCGTGTCGGCGATGCCGATCTTCTTGATCAGCCCGATCAGGAAGATGCCGAACCCGAGGTTGAGGTCGCTCGCAGTCGGGCGGGCGAAGGACCAGCGGTCGAACTGCGGGCCGATCTGCCGGTAGAGGATGATCGGCCCGGCGATCAGATGCGGGAAGAAGGTCACCGACAGCGCGAAGCGCGGCAGGTTCCGCTCCGCCTCGACATCACCGCGCCAGACATCGACCACATAGGCGATCTGCTGGAAGGTGAAGAAGGAAATGCCGAGCGGCAGCAGGATGCCTTCGAGGCGGATCCAGTCGCCGGCCACGAGCGCCGCGTTCTCAGTGACGAACATGCCGTACTTGAAGAAGCCGATCGATGCGAGATCGACCGCGACGGTCAGGGCCAGGATCCATTTCCTGGCTGGCTTCCGGTCGGCGATGAGCAGGCCCATCGACCAGTTGAACAGGACCGAGCCAACCAGCAGAAGCAGGCTGGGCGGGTGCCAGTAGGCATAGAAGACCAGGGACGCGCCCAGGACGAGCCAGATGCGTGCCTTGACCCGCTGATGCGCCGGCGCGTCGAACCTTCCAAGCAGAAGGAAGAATGCTAGCGTGACCGGCAGGAATCCGAGCGTGAATGGAAGTGAGCTAAACAGCAAAGGGAAACTCCCTCTGCGCCATAGCATGAATTGTGTGCAGAATAGCACATATAAATGTTCGCAAAGCACCTTCGAATGTACCGGCCTCAAGGCCGTGTGAATCGATATTATTTTTGCGGGTGCTGAGGGTTCGTGGAAGCTAGAGCTTCGTTATTGGTTGCGTCAAGCTGACGGGTACAGCGGCTGGCGAACGCGACCGACATTTTTTCGCGCCGGTGTCAGTGCACCAGTGAGTGGACCCTTCCGTTCCAAAGGCTGACGCACCCGGAACATGGACGACCGGTAATCTGTCTGCAATATGTCGTTTGGGCATATTGATGATCCGGGCAGCCGGTGTGACCGGTCTGCCGCGCATGTTTCTCGACTGGCCGGTCCGGGCCCGTCCCAAGGAGATCGGCTCCGCTCAGGCGACCGCCTCGCTGAACCATGCCGAAATCTCGGCCGCCGCGCGGTCCGGGTCCTCGCGGTGCGGGAAGTGGCCCAGGCCGTCCAGCGGTGCTACGTCCAGGTCGGCGAACGTCTCGTGCAGCCGGTCGGTCCACTCGACCTCGAGGACCGGGTCGAGCGCGCCCCAGCGCACGCAGGCCGGGACCGTGATCGGGGGCAGGCCCGGCGCTTCGCCCCGCATGGCGGCGAGGCGGGCGGCATTGGCGCTGAGATACCAGTCGAAACCGCCCTGCAGGTTGCCAGGCTTGAGAAAATTGTCGACCCAGGTCTCCAGCACATCGCCGTCGAAGGCGGCCGGATTGCCGGCGGCCCAGTGGCGGAGCATGTGGCCGAGATAGATCCGGCAGGCCTCGCGCGAGGAGCCGATCAGCTCGGCGGCCCAGGGCTTCTGGTGGAAGGATTGGTACCAGATCTCCCTGAGATGCCCAGGCTCGGCCCAGCGGGCGCCGATGCCGGGGTAGGGGCAGTCGAAGAAGAACAGGCTGGTCAGCCGCTCGCGATGCCGCCGGGCGAAGGACTGGGTGACGACGGCGCCGACATCGTGGCTCACGATCCCGACGTGATCGAGGGTCAGATGGTCCAGCAGCGCCAGCAGGTCTGCCGCATGCAGATCAGGGCCGACCTGATCGGACGGTCCCTCATCCGTCTTCGGACTCTCGCCGAAGCCGCGCAGGTCAGGGGCGATCAGGTCGAACCGGTCCGCCAGGCGTTCCATGACCGGCTCCCAGGTGAGCCAGAACTCCGGCCAGCCATGGAGCAGCACGAGCGGCTGGCCCGTGCCGGTTCGGGCGTAGTGCAGCTTCGCCCCGTTCGCCTCGTGCACGCCGTGCCAGATATGGTGAGCCACCGCCGTCCCTCCGATCGCGTGGCCCATGGCGGTCCGGCCATCGGCGCCCGGTCGCGACAGCGACACTATGGCGGCCGGTCATCCCGTTGGCGACAGGGGCCTGGCACCTGATGGGCCGGCGGCGCGGAAGGCCCGCTGGCCCGGTCGTTTCTGCCTGCTCCTGCGCAGGTCCCCGATCACGGCCAGCAGCGCAGTGCCCAAGCCAGTCGCCAGCACCCACCAGGCCGACCTGATGGAGTAGGCGAACTTCAGGTTGGCCGCCAGCACGGCGCCGGCAGGGGCGCCGCGGTACAGGCCATACCAGGCAGCCTCGATCAGGGCGCAGAGCAGTGCGGAAGCGACTGCCAGGACGACGAGGCGCCAGACCACGGGCTCGTAGCGGCGGATCATCAGGCGGTAGCCCATCAGGAACAGGAAGAAGCCGGTCAGCAGGACCGGCTCGGTGACGTCGACCTTCGACTGGATGAAGAAGTGGACCAGGGCCAGCACGGCCAGGACATACACGGACTGATGCAGCTTGGGCCACCACCGTCCCATCCGCCTGACCATCGCATCCGTCGAGGTGACGCCCAGCGCCGTCAGCCCCAGCAGGGCGACGAAGCCGATCGTCAGGTAGAAGCGCAGGATGATCTCGGAAGCCACCTTGCCGAGGTCGAGGTTCTGGTCGGCCACGTAGAGCAGGAGATGGACCAGCGCATAGACCAGTGCTGCGACCCCGATCGTCCGCCGGACCAGCATCAGCCGCGGCCAGTTCAGGATCCGGCGCAGCGGGCTGATGCAGAGCGAGACCAGCAGCAGGCGGACCGCCCAGTTGCCGCTCTGGTGGATCGCCTCCTCGAGCGGCCGGGGCTGGAGCCCCGTGGTCGCCCAGAGCCAGACCACCCAGGCGGCCGGCAGGCAGACCAGCGCCAGGGTGGCGAGCTTGAGGGAGGACAGCTGCCCGGAGCGATCCAGCCAGGGCAGCTTCAGCGTCGGTTGCTTGGCCATGCCGGACAATACGCTACGTCCACCGCCAGGGTTTCAAGAGCTCGCCATCTCGGCGTGCATGATTTCGCCATGCGCCATGCCATGATAATATCAGAAAAAGGGTGTTGATCAGGATCAATGACGCAGGTTGCGCCTGCGCCTAGCTCGACGTGAATGGCGCAGGCAGGACGTGCACGCGGCCGGCGAGGAGACCTCACCGAAGCGGGCAGGACCAGCTTCGTCGGGGACCATACATGACTTGGCCCGTCACCGGCACAGTCTTGCGCGCGGGCGGACAAGGAGAGTGGGGGAACATGTCCGAACAAGCGGCCGCAACGCGCCAGGGCCAGCCACGCGACCCGTGGGCCGACCTTGTCGACTACTGGATCGATCGGTGCGAGCGGGGCGTCCTGTTCGCCGACGTGCTGCGCCAGCGCGGCAACCAGTACCACGAGCACATGGCCGAGCAGGTGCCGCATGTGCTGTCGTTCGAGGCGGCCCTGGTCGCCGACGGCCGCAAGCTGGAGCGCCCCGTCAATTACGGGCTGGTGCGGATCGAGCCGCCTCAAGGGACGGTGATCGACCCGAAGAAGCGCCCGTTCGTGGTGGCCGACCCGCGCGCCGGCCACGGACCCGGGATCGGCGGCTTCAAGGCGGACAGCGAGATCGGCGTGGCGCTGCGCGCCGGCCATCCCTGCTACTTCATCGGCTTCCTGCCGAACCCGATGCCGGGCCAGACCGTCGAAGACGTGATGAAGGCCGAAGCGTCGTTCCTGGAAAAGGTGATCGAGCTTCACCCCGAGGCAGACGGCAAGCCGGCAGTGGTCGGCAACTGCCAGGCGGGCTGGCAGATCATGATGACGGCTGCCATCCGGCCAGACCTGTTCGGGCCGATTATCATCGCCGGCGCACCGCTGTCCTACTGGGCGGGCAGGCGCGGCCAGAACCCGATGCGCTATACGGGCGGGATGCTCGGCGGCAGCTGGCTGACGGCCCTGGCCGGCGATCTCGGGCATGGCATCTTCGACGGCGCCTGGCTGGTCCAGAACTTCGAGAGCCTGAACCCGGCCAATACCTGGTGGGGCAAGTCGTACAACCTGTATGCCAAGATCGATACCGAGGCGCAGCGCTACCTGGGCTTCGAGAAATGGTGGGGCGGCCATGTCCTGCTGAACGCCCAGGAGATGCAGTACATCGCCGACAAGCTGTTCGTCGGCAACAGGCTGGCGACGGCCGAACTGGTCACCAGCGACAATGACCGGATCGACCTGCGCAAGATCCGCTCGCCGATCATCGTGTTCTGCTCGAAGGGCGACAACATCACGCCGCCGCCGCAGGCGCTTGGCTGGATCACCGACCTGTATCGGGACGTGAACGACATCCGGGCGCACGGCCAGACGATCGTCTACTGCGTCCACGAGAGCATCGGCCATCTCGGCATCTTCGTGTCCGGCAGCGTCGCGAAGAAGGAGCATGACGAGTTCGCCTCCAATATCGACTTCATCGACGTGCTGCCGCCCGGCCTCTACGAGGCGGTGCTGACGCCGCGCAGCGAGGCGGGCAGCGACGAGGCCGGGCTGATCGCCGGGGATTATCTGGTCCGGTTCGTCGCGCGCAGCATCGACGACGTGAAGAGCATCGTGGCTCCCGATCCCGAGGACGAGCGCCGCTTTGCGGCGGTCGACCGGATCTCGCAGATCAATCTCGGCCTTTACCGCACGTTCATGCAGCCATGGGTCCAGGCCATGGTCAGCGCGCCGGCCGCCGACTGGATGCGGCAGATGCACCCTCAGCGGCTGAAGTACGAGCTGTTCTCGGACAATAATCCCTGGCTGGCTCTTCTCGAGGACACAGCCGAGCAGATCAGGCAGAACCGGCATCCGGCAGCGCCGGGCAACCCGTTCATCCAGGCAGAGTGCAAGGTGAGCGAGAACATCGAATCGGCGCTGAACGCGGCGGGGAAGCTGCGCGACAGGCTGGTCGAGGAGAGCTTCCTGGCGATCTACGGCTCGCCGTTCCTGCAGTCCCTGGTCGGGCTGGGCGACAAGGACACGCCGCCCCGGCAGCGGCCGGGGGAAGACCCGGAAGACCGTGCCTTCGTGCAGGCCAGGATCGCGGATCTTCGCGGCCGCATCGCCCAGGGCGGGCCGCGCGAAGCCTGGGTGCGTGCGCTGATCTTCATCCGCCTGCCCGGCGCGGCTGCGGACGAGCGCGCGTTCAATCTGCTGCGGCGGATCCGCGAAGAGCGTGGCGGCAACATGACGGTGAGCCAGTTCAAGGCCTTGGTCCGCGACCAGTTCCTGATGCTGCTGATCGCACAGGACGAGGCGATCGCCGCCTTGCCGACGCTGCTGGCAGGCGTGCCTGCGGAGCAGCGGGACGAAGCGCTGGCCGAGCTGCGGCGGACCATCCTGGCAACCGGGCTGCTCGACGAGGAGGGACAGCGGCGGCTGGCCAGGGTCGAGAGCATCTTCGGCAAGACGATCCCGCGATCCGCCGTTCAGGCCGCCAACGCTTCGAGCGCCGGCCCGGCAGAGGCCACGCCGCTTCGGCCGCGCGCCAGGCGGCGCGCTTCTTGATCTTTGGTCGAGGGAGAGAAGAATGACGAGCATGATGAGCGCGAAGGACCTTCGCCAGATCGCCGACGATATCGAGACGAAACGGATGCAGGAGATCCTGGAGCGGAAGAAGAAGACGGAGCAGCACGAGCGGGAGCTGCATGACAGCTTCATGAAGTTCGAGGAGATCCCGCCGGACGCCCTGGACCGGCTGAAGCGGGCCGTGCGCAACGCGGCCGAGCAGGAGAAGTCGGAGATCCTCGTGCTGCGGTTTCCGTCCGACTTCTGCCTGGACAGCGGCCGTGCCATCAATAATTTCGACGACAATTGGCCGGCGACACTGCAGGGCAAGGCCAAGATCGCCATGGAATTCTACCAGGAGCACCTCAAGCCCCTCGGCTACACCATGCGCGCCGAGATCCTGTCGTTCCCGAACGGTATGCCGGGCGATGTCGGGCTCTATCTCTGCTGGTAACCGGTAGAGGAGGAGAGCGGCCGATGATCGAACCAGGCGCACGGGCGGAGCGGACGCATGAGAAGTACGATGCGCTGATCGAGGTTGCCGCGAAGATCCCGCCGATCCCGTGCGCAGTCGTGCATCCCTGCGATGCGACGTCGCTGGCTGCCGCGGTGGAGGCGGCGGATGCGGGCATCATCTGGCCGACCCTGGTCGGGCCGGAGCGGAAGATCAGGGCGGCCGCCGCGGCATGCCGCCTCGATCTCGGCCGGTTCAGGCTGGTGGATGTCCCGCACAGCCATGCCGCGGCGGCCAAGGGCGTCGAGCTGGTCCGCGACGGCAGCGTGCAACTGCTGATGAAGGGGAGCCTTCACACCGACGAGCTGATGCACGAGGTGGTCGCCAAGGAAGGCGGGATCCGGACCGAGCGGCGGATCAGCCACGTGTTCATCATGGACGTGCCGACCTACCCGGAACCTCTGTTCATCACCGATGCGGCGATCAACATCTTCCCGGACCTGGAGACCAAGGCGGATATCGTCCGCAACGTCATCGACCTTCATCTGGCGCTGGGGCTCGGGACCCCGCGCGTCGCGATCCTCTCGGCGGTCGAGACGGTAAACGGCAAGATACCCAGCACGATCGATGCAGCGGCCTTGTGCAAGATGGCTGACCGCGGACAGATCGTAGGCGGGCTGCTCGACGGTCCGCTGGCGCTGGACAATGCGATCGGTCCCGAGGCCGCGAGGATCAAGGGCATCGGCGGCAGCGTCGCCGGCCGCGCACAGGTCCTGGTCGTGCCGGACCTCGAGGCAGGAAACATGCTGGCCAAGAACCTGTCGTTCCTGGCGGATGCCGACGCGGCGGGGATCGTGCTGGGGGCCAGGGTACCGATCATCCTCAACAGCCGGGCCGACAGCCTGCGCACCCGGATGGCCTCCTGCGCCATCGCCGCGCTCTATGCGAACCATCTGGCACGCGTCCGGCCGGTCGGCGGATGAGGGATACCATCCTGGTCATCAATGCCGGCAGCTCGAGCATCAAGTTCCAGCTGTTCGGCCTGGGATCCGGCGACGCGCTGGACCGGCGCTTCAAGGGCCAGATCGAAGGCATCGGCGGCAGCCGGCCGCGCCTGGAGGTCAAGGACGCCAGCGGCAAGGTCACCTGCGATCAGGTCTACGGGCCAGAGCAGGCTGCGGACGTGAAGGGCGCCCAGGACCTGCTGGGCGGCTGGCTGGTGCAGCAGATCGACGAACTCCCGATCGCGGTCGGCCACCGGGTCGTCCATGGCGGGCCGGACTTCGTCCAGCCGATGCTGGTCGACGACACGCTGCTCGACCGGCTGGAGGCGCTGGTCCCGCTGGCCCCGCTGCACCAGCCGAACAACCTGGCGCCGATCCGCTCCATCCGGGACAGGCGGCCGGAGCTGCCGCAGGTGGCCTGCTTCGATACCGCGTTTCACCGCAGCCATCCGGCGGTGGCGGATCACTTCGCCGTCCCGGAGGAACTCTATCGGGAAGGCGTGCGTCGCTACGGCTTCCACGGGCTCTCCTACGAGTACATCGCAACGCGCCTGCCGGCGGTGGCGCCGGCCATCGCGCGCGGGCGGGTGGTCGTGGCGCATCTGGGCTCGGGCTGCTCGGCCTGTGCGATGGCAGGCGGCCGGAGCATCGACAGCACCATGGGGTTCACGGCCCTGGATGGCCTGCCGATGGGCACGCGCCCCGGCCAGCTGGACGCGGGCGTCGTGCTCTATCTGATGCAGCAGGGGAAGGATGCGCGGGCGATCGAGCATTTCCTCTATCATGAATGCGGGCTGAAGGGGCTCTCAGGGCTCAGCAACGACGTGCGGGACCTGCTGGCCAGCGACGATCCGCGGGCGAAGCTGGCGCTCGACTATTTCGGCTACCGGACGGCCCAGGCGATCGCGGCGCTGGCATCGAGCATGGGCGGCCTGGACGGCATCGTGTTCACGGCGGGCATCGGCGAGCATGCCGCGCCCGTCCGTGCCGACATTTGCCGCCGCTGCCGGTGGATGGGCGTGGATCTCGACGAAGAACGCAAGGCCGACACCCTGCCACGTATCACCACAGAGGCCAGTGCCGTGCCCGTCTTCGTCGTCCCGACCAACGAGGAATGGATGATCGCGCGCCACACCCTCGCCGTCGTCCGGGCGAAGCAGGCGTGAGCCGCCCTCGTTCCAGCGGGCCTGAAGACCGGGAAAGGACGTGCGCATGATCACCAACCCGATCATCAGTCTTCAGGGCCGTCATGGCCTCGTCACCGGCATCGCGAACGACAGCTCGATCGCCTGGGGCTGTGCCAAGGCCTTCCGAGCGCTGGGGGCGGATCTTGCCGTGACCTACCTGAACGAGAAGGCTCGGCCCCATGTCGAGCCGCTGGCCCGCGAGCTCGACGCGGCGATCCTGATGCCGCTGGATGTCCGCGTCGACGGACAGGTCGAGGCCGTGTTCGACCGGATGGCGGCCGAGTGGGGGCAGCTGGATTTCCTCCTGCACTCGATCGCGTTCGCGCCCAAGGACGACCTGCACGGCCGCGTCGTCGACTGTTCGAAGGAAGGCTTCCTCGCGGCGATGGACGTTTCCTGCTGGTCATTCATCCGCATGGCCAAGCTGGCCGAGCCGATGATGAAGAACGGCGGCAGCCTGTTCTGTATGACCTATTACGGCTCGCAGATGGTGGTCGAGAACTACAACCTGATGGGCCCGGTCAAGGCCGCGCTGGAGGCGTCGACCCGCTACCTCGCGGCCGAGCTTGGCCCCAAGGGGATCCGGGTGCATGCGATCTCGCCAGGGCCGCTGAAAACCCGGGCGGCATCGGGGATCGCCGAGTTCGACGAGCTCCTGGACAAGGCGCAGGAGAAGGCGCCGATGCGGTCGCGGGTCTCGATCGAGGATGTCGGGCGCGCCACCGCCTACCTCGCCACCGATGCAGCCCGGCTGATCACAGGCGAGACGCTTTACATCGACGGGGGATACCACATCATCGACTGAGGCCAGGTCGGGCGGCGGATCGAGGGATGGGGGCGGCATGAGGAGTTTGCAGGCCGAGGATGCCGGGCCGGCCGTGGCGACTGCGTCCGGTCCTGCCGCCGCCGTTCCGACCACCGTGACGGTCGAGACGTCACCGTCCGCGGTGCATGCAGCCGACCTGTCGCTGGCACGGGCGGCCGTCGAGACGGTCGTGCGGGTCGGGCTGATGCTGGCCCTGGCCGGCTGGTGTCTGTGGATCACCCGGCCGTTCATCTTCGCGCTGATCTGGGGAATCATCATCGCGGTCGCGATCAACCCGGGCTTCCAGCGGTTGAAGGCGCTCCTGGGCGGCCGTGGCGGCTTGGCGGCCGCGTTGATGGCGTCATCGATCCTGGTCGTGCTGGTCTGGCCGGTGAGCATGCTCACCAGTTCCCTGATTGCCAACCTGAGCGAGCTGGCGATCCGGCTGATGGATGGCAGCCTCCGCCTGCCGCCGCCGCCCGCAGGCGCCGAGCAATGGCCGTTGATCGGGCCGAAGATCGAGCAGCTCTGGACGATGGGGTCGGCTGGCCTCGGCTCGGTCGTGGAGGAGATCCAGCCGCAGTTGCGCGTCGCCGCCGGATGGCTCCTCTCGGTGGTGGCTGACCTGGGCCTGGGCCTGCTCCACTTCGTGGCCGCCATGATCATCGCCGGCATCCTGCTGGCCCACGCCGAGGGAGGCCATCGGCTGGCCTCGGACCTGGCGACCCGGCTGGTGGGCGCGCGCGGCCCGGGACTGGCGGCCTTGGCGGAGCGCACCATCCGCGGCGTCGCCCGCGGCGTCATCGGCACCGCCCTGGTCCAGTCGGCCGCGGCCGGCGTGGGCTTCATGGTGGCCGGCGTGCCATGGGCTGCCTTGCTGGTCCTGCTCTGCTTCCTGCTTTGCCTCGTCCAGATCGGGCCGGCGCCGGTGCTGCTCGGCACCGTGATCTGGATGTACTCCACTGCCGACACGGCCACCGCCAGCCTGTTCCTTGCCTGGTGCCTGCTCGTGGGCATGATCGACAATGTGCTGAGGCCGCTGCTGATCGGCCGCGGCAGCGACGTGCCCCTCGCGGTCATCCTGCTGGGCGTGCTGGGCGGGCTGCTGGCCCATGGGCTGATCGGCCTGTTCGTGGGGCCGATCGTGCTGGCCCTGGGCCACCAGCTGTTCCGGGCCTGGCTCGGTCAAACGGACGAGCCGGCCGGCAGGCCCCCGGACTGACGTCGTCAGCTCAGGCGTGGTCGGCCGCCGCGGCGCTGGCCGACGCATGCGCGCGCGCCGTCTCCTTGCCTGCCAGACCGTTGAAGAACGCGTTCAGCGCGACGGCGGCGATCGCCGCCAGCAGGATCCCCGATTCCAGCAGCGGGTGCAGACCGTGGGGAAGGTTCCTGAAGAAGGCCGGGGCCACCAGCGGGATCATGCCGAAGCCGACCGCGATGGCGACGATGAACAGGTTGAAGCGGTTGGTACGGAAGTCGACGGCGCCGAGGATGCGTGCCCCGGTCGCGGCCACCATGCCGAACATGACGAGGCCGGCCCCGCCCAGCACAACCTGCGGTACGGCCTCCACCAGGGCCGACATCTTGGGCAGGAGGCCCAGGCAGAGCATGATGACGCCAGCGGCCACCGTGACCCAACGCGAGCGCACGCCGGTGACCCCGACCAAGCCCACGTTCTGGGAGAAGGAGGTGTAGGGGAAGGTATTGAAGATGCCGCCCAGCAGCGTGCCCACGCCATCGGCCCGCAGGCCCCTGGTCAGCGCGTTCTGGTCGACCTCCCTATGGGTAATGTCGCCGAGCGCCAGGAACATGCCGAGTGATTCGATCATCACCACGATCATCACGATGCACATGGTGAGGATCGGGACCAGGTGGAACTCGGGGATCCCGAAGTGGAAGGGCAGAACGACGCCGAGCCATGGAGCGGTGTCGACCTTGTCGAACTGCATGCGGCCGAGCAGGGCCGCCAGGACGGTGCCGGCCAGGATGCCGAGGAGCACGGCCACGTTGGCGACAAAGCCCTTGCCCCACTTGATCAGGGCCAGGATCACCAGCAGGACGAAGGCGGCGATGGCGAGGCCGTCAAGGGCTCCATAGGCCGGGTTTGGGACCTGCACCGTCTGCCCATCGATGACCCGGGTGAGCATCGGCAGGCCGCCGCCCGCCCAGTTGATGCCGACCCGCATCAGCGAGATGCCGATCACCAGGATGATCGTGCCGGTCACCACCGGCGGGAAGAGCGGCAGCAGGCGGCTGACGAAGGGTGCGATGACCGTGCCGAAGATGCCGGCCGCGATCACCGAACCGTAAATGCCGAGCAGACCCACCTGCGGATCGGCGGCCATGGACAGCATGGGACCCACGGCTGCGAAGGTGACGCCCATCATCACGGGCAACCGGATGCCGATGCCTGGCAGGCCCAGGCTCTGGATGATGGTGACGAGGCCGCAGGCGAACAGGTCGGCGCTGATCAGGAACGCGACGTCCTCGGGCGAGAGCTGCAGCGCGCGGCCGACGATCAACGGAACGGCCACGGCACCGGCATACATGACGAGCACATGCTGCAGGGCCAGCGGCAGAAGCTTGGGGACGGGCAGCCGCTCGTCGACAGGATAGACGGAAGACGTCACGGCATCGCTCCTTCGCCAGGTCGCCAGGAGTTGGCAGCGGCTCCCCCGGACGAAGCAATATCCGTGCAAGGACGACGTGGTGCGTCAGTGGCTGGTCGTGGCCGTCTCGGCATCCATGATCAGGCGCACGGCGGCCAGCGCTACCGGATCCAGCCCCTCACCGCCCGCCTCCACATGCGCCTTGATGTCCTTGCGCATGCGCGGGTCCCAAAACGCGCGGATGTGCTCGGCCGTCGCCTTCGCCTGGTCGCCCGGCTGGGTGGCGAAGAAGGTGGCGATCTGGTTGGCCATCTTGACCAGGCGGTCGTGGTTCATCAGCCGGTGATCCGGTAGTCGTGGGTATAGATGTTGAAGCCGGACGGGCGGGCGAACCCGATTAGCGTCAGGCCTGCCGCGTCGGCGAGTTCCACGGCAAGCGTGGTGGGGGCGGAAATCGCGACAAGAATGGGGAAGCCGGCGATGGCAGCCTTTTGGACCATCTCAGTGGAGCAGCGGCTGGTGAGGAGAAGAAAGCCGTTGGCGGGCTCGAGCGCTGCACGCGCCATGGCCCCTGTCAGCTTGTCCAGCGCGTTATGGCGGCCGACATCCTCGCGAACCAGGACGATCTCGCCGTCGTTCGCGACGAACGCGGCGGCATGCGCGGCACCGGTCTCGTGGTTGATCGACTGGCGCGCGGGCAGGGCCGCCAGGACCTCCTGCACGACGCGGGCACGGATCGGCGGCGAGGGCGGCAGGACCGGCAGGGTCCGCAGCGCCCGCTCGATGCTGAGGATGCCGCACATGCCGCAGGACGTGCCGGCGATCACCATGCGGCGGCGCTCCAAAAGCTTGTCCATGCGGCCTTGCGGGATGGACAGGCGGATCTCCACGCCGAGCACGACATCCTCGATCTCGATGCCGGTGATCTCGCCCACGTGCTGGACGATCTGCTCGGCCAGCGTGAAGCCGATCGCGAACTCGTCCAGGTGCTGGGGCGTGGTCATCATGACCGAGAAGGACACGCCGTTATAGACGATCGCCGTGGCGCACTCACCGGCGATGGTTTCGCTCCGCTCGACGAAATGGCCGTCCTGGAAGCGGCGCACCATCCGCGACGGCATGACCGGATGGCCACGCCGCCGCTTGCGCACCGGTCGATCCAGGACAGCCTCGCTCACTCGGCGGCGACCGTGGCGATCCTCCGCGTGTCCTGGCGGAACTGCTCGTACTCTTCCTGCCAATGCGACTGATGGTTGGTCTGGCGCACCTCCACCGCCGTCACCTTGTATTCCGGACAGTTGGTGGCCCAGTCGGAATTGTCGGTGGTGACGACGTTGGCCCCGCTCAAGGGATGGTGGAAGGTCGTGTAGACGACACCCGGCTGCATCCGCTCGGAGATCCGGGCGGTGAGCGCGGTCTCGCCGGAGCGGCTGGCCAGCATGACCACGTCGCCGTCGCGGATGCCGCGATGCTCGGCATCGTGCGGATGGATCTCCAGGACGTCCTGGTCGTGCCAGACCGAGTTGGCGGTACGCCTGGTCTGGGCGCCCACGTTGTACTGGCTGAGGATGCGGCCGGTCGTGAGCAGGAGCGGGAAGCGCGGGCCGGTGCGCTCGTCGGTCGGCACATAGGCCGTGACGACGAACTTGCCCTTGCCTCTGGCAAAGCCGTTCACGTGCATGGTGGGCGTGCCCTGCGGAGCCGCGTCGTTGCAGGGCCACTGGATCGAGCCCATCGCGTCCAGCTTGTCGTAGGACACGCCGGCAAAGCCGGGGGTGAGCGCCGCGATCTCGTCCATGATCTCGGACGGATGCTTGTAGGGCATCGGGTAGCCCAGCGCCTCGGCCAGGGCCACGGTCACTTCCCAGTCGGCCTTGCCGGCCATCGGCGGGATCGCCTTGCGGACGCGGGAGATGCGGCGCTCGGCGTTGGTGAAGGTGCCGTCCTTCTCCAGGAAGGAGGAGCCGGGCAGGAAGACATGAGCGTAGTTCGCGGTCTCGTTCAGGAAGATGTCCTGGATGACCACGCATTCCATGGCCGCCAGCGCCGCCGTCACATGCTGGGTGTTGGGATCGGACTGCGCGATGTCCTCGCCCTGGATGTAGATGCCCATGAACGAACCGTCGACCGCGGCATCCAGCATGTTGGGGATGCGCAGGCCAGGCTCCTTGTCCAGGGTGACCCCCCAGACCTGGTCGAACATGTGCCGGGTGGCGTCGTCGGATACGTGCCGGTAGCCCGAGAGCTCGTGCGGGAACGAGCCCATGTCGCAGGCGCCCTGCACGTTGTTCTGGCCACGCAGCGGGTTCACGCCCACGCCGTCGCGACCCAGATTGCCGGTCGCCATGGCGAGGTTCGCCATGCCCATCACCATGGTCGAGCCCTGGCTGTGCTCGGTGACGCCCAGTCCGTAATAGATGGCCCCGTTGCCGCCCATCGCGTAGAGGCGCGCGGCACCACGGATCTGCGCGGCCGGCACGCCGGTCATGGCCTCGACGGCCTCCGGTGCGTTCTCGGGCCGCTTGATGAAGTCCAGCCAGACCGCGAAGTCGGCGGGATCGCACCGCTCGGCGACGAACGCCTCGTCGATCATGCCCTCGGTCGCGATGACATGCGCGATCGCATTGACGACGGCGACATTCGTGCCGGGGCGGAGCTGCAGGTGGTACTCGGCCTGGACGTGCGGCGTGCGCACGAGGTCGATCCGGCGCGGATCGATCACGATCAGCCTGGCGCCCTCGCGCAGCCGCTTCTTCAGCCGCGAGCCGAAGACCGGGTGGCCGTCGGTCGGGTTGGCGCCGATCACCATGATGACGTCGGACTTCATGACCGAATCGAAGTCCTGGGTGCCGGCCGAGGTGCCGAACGCCGTCTTGAGGCCATAGCCGGTCGGCGAGTGACAGACGCGGGCGCAGGTATCGACGTTGTTGTTGCCGAAGCCGGCGCGGATCAGCTTCTGGACGAGGAAGGTTTCCTCGTTGGTGCAGCGCGAGCTGGTGATGCCGCCGATCGCGTTGCGGCCATACTTGCCCTGGATGCGGCGGAACTCCGAGGCCGCATGGTTGATGGCAGTCTCCCAGGAGACTTCCTGCCAGGGCTCGTGGATGGACGAGCGGATCATCGGCTTGGTGATGCGGTCCCGGTGGGTCGTGTAGCCCCAGGCGAACCGGCCCTTGACGCAGCTATGGCCGTGATTGGCCTTGCCGTCCTTGTGCGGGCTCATCCGGACCACGGTATTGCCCTGCATCTCCGCCTTGAACGAGCAGCCGACGCCGCAATAGGCGCAGGTGGTGATCACGCTGCGATTGGGCTGGCCGTGATCGATGACGCTCTTCTCCATGAGCGTGGCGGTCGGGCAGGCGTCGACGCAGGCGCCGCAGGAGACGCATTCGCTGTCCAAGAACAGCTCGCCGGCACTGGCGGACACCTTGGAATCGAAGCCGCGCGCCTGGATCGTCAGCGCGAAGGTGCCCTGGACCTCCTCGCAGGCGCGCACGCAGCGCGAGCAGACGATGCACTTGGACGGTTCGAAGGTGAAGTAGGGGTTGCTCTGGTCCTTGGTCTCGCGGAGGTGGTTCGCCCCGTCATAGCCGTAGCGGACCTCCCGCAGGCCCACGGCACCCGCCATGTCCTGCAGCTCGCAGTCGCCGTTCGCCGAGCAGGTCAGACAGTCCAGCGGATGATCGGAGATGTAGAGCTCCATCACGCCGCGGCGCAGCTTGGCGAGCCGGTCGTTCTGGGTCGTCACCTTCATGCCCGGCTCGACCAGGGTCGTGCAGGACGCAGGCGTGCCGCGACGGCCCTCGATCTCGACCAGGCACAGCCGGCAGGAGCCGAAGGCTTCCAGCGTGTCGGTGGCGCAGAGCTTGGGGACGGACACGCCGGCCACGGCCGCCGCATGCATGACCGAGGTGCCCATCGGCACCAGCACTTCCTTGCCGTCGATCTCCAGGCTGATGAGCTCGCCGCCGATCTTCTCCAGGGGAACGGCGGGGGTGCCGAAATCCTGCTCCTTGATGAGGCTCATGATGTCGGTCCTTCTACTCGGCAGCCTGCGCCAGGGGCGCACGGTCGAAGTCTTCGGGGAAGTGGGTGAGCGCGCTCATGACCGGCATCGGCGTGAGGCCGCCCAGCGCGCAGAGCGAGCCGTCGCGCATCAGCTCGGTCAGGTCCTGGAGCAGGGTGATCTGGTTCACCACGTCCTGCCCGGCCATGATCCGGTCCATCACCTCGACGCCACGGGTCGAGCCGATCCGGCAGGGCGTGCACTTGCCGCAGGACTCGATGGCGCAGAACTCCAGCGCGAACCGCGCCTGCCTGGCCAGATCCACGGTATCGTCGAACACGACGATCCCGCCATGGCCGATCATCCCGCCCTTGGCGGCGAAGGCCTCGTACTCGAAGCAGGTGTCGAACAGATGGGTCGGCCAATACGCGCCCAAGGGACCGCCGACCTGGACCGCGCGGATCGGCCGGCCGGTCAGCGTGCCGCCACCTAGATCCTCGACCAGCTCGCGCAGGGTCAGGCCGAAGGCGCGCTCGATCAGGCCGCCATGCTTGATGTTGCCGGCCAGCTGGATCGGCATGGTGCCGCGCGAGCGGCCGACGCCATAGGCCTGATAGAAATCCGCGCCCTCGGCCAGGATGGTCGGGACAGCGGCCAGCGACAGGAGGTTGTTGATGACGGTGGGCTTGTTGAACAGGCCCTCGATGGCCGGGAGCGGCGGCTTCTTGCGGACCTGGCCGCGCTTGCCTTCCAGGCTCTCCAGCAGCGAGGTTTCCTCGCCGCAGATATAGGCGCCAGCGCCCAGCCGCGCTTCCAGGTGGAACGCCTTGCCGCTGCCCAGGATGTCGGATCCCAGGACCCCGGCCTCCTCCGCTATCCGGATCGCCTCGTAGAAGGTCTTGAAGGCGTGCGGGTATTCGGAGCGGATATAGACGAAGCCCTTTTCCGCGCCGACCGCCAGGCCGGCGATCGCCATGCCCTCGATCAGGAGGAAGGGGTCGCCCTCCAGCAGCATCCGGTCGGCGAAGGTGCCGCTGTCGCCCTCGTCCGCGTTGCAGACGATGTAGCGGCGGTCGGCTTCGGCGGCAGCGGCCGTGCGCCACTTGATGCCGGTCGGAAAGCCGGCGCCGCCGCGGCCACGCAGGCCGGATTTCGTCACTTCCTCGACGATGGCAGCAGGCGCCATGGCCAGCGCCGCCTTCAGCCCGACCAGGCCGCCATGGGCCTGGTAGTCCTCGAGCGAGAGCGGCGCGGTGATCCCGCAGCGGGCGAAGGTCAGGCGCTGCTGGCAGATGAGCCAGGGCAGGTCGGCGACGATGCCGACGGAGAGCGGGTGCTTGCCACCCTGGAGGAAGCCGGCGTCGAACAGGCCCGGCACGTCCTTGGGCGTCACCTTGCCATAGCCGATGCGGCCAGCCGGCAGGTCGACCTCGACCAGCGGCTCCAGCCAGAACATGCCGCGGCTGCCGGTACGCACGATCTCGATGGCGAGCCCGCGGCTCAGCGCCTCGGCCCGGATGGCGGACACGACACGTCCCGCACCCACGGCAAGGGCGGCGGCGTCCTGGGGAACGAAGATGCGTACGGCCGTCACGCGCGTGCCTCCGAAGCGAGCGCCATGGCGGCGGCCTGATCCAGCCGACCATGCACCTCGCCATCCACGAGGGCGGCAGGGGCGGTCGCGCACAGGCCCAGGCAATAGACCGGCTCCAGGGTCACCCTTCCGTCCGGTGTCGTTTCGCCAAGGCGGATGCCCAGCGCCGTTTCCAGCGACTCCAGGATGCGGTCGGAGCCCATGGACTGGCAGGCCTCGGCACGGCAGAGCTTGATGACGTGGTTGCCGGCCGGCTCGTGGCGGAAGTCGTGGTAGAAGGTCACGACCCCGTGCACGTCCGCGCGCGACAGGTTCAGGACATCGGCGACGATCGGGATCGCACGGGCATCGACATGGCCGAACCGGTCGTTCAGCGCGTGAAGGATCGGCAGGAGCGGGCCTTCCAGATCCTTGTGTTCCAGTGCCACGGTGCGGACCAGGTCCGTGTCGAAATCAAGATAGCGACGCTGCGCGACCAAACGCATCGCCTCCCCGCGATGTCCAGGTTTGAACGGTTCTATCTGCCCATCCATCGGAATGTTCAAACGGGATAATTCGATGGCCTGATCGAAGGAAGCGATCACGCCGGCATGGCCTGATCCACGACATCCTGTAGCCTCAGGCCCAATGCCGCTTTTCGAAGAGCCTCGACCAGCGGCGGCAGGGGAGTCTGGTTGCGGAATACGAGGCCGATCTCGTGGCTGCGGGCCGGCTGGACCAGGGGGAGCGTGATCATGCCGGGGGGCGTGCCGGACACCCACAGGAAGGAGTGCGGAAGGACGCTCGACCAGGCGCCGGTGCGCATCTGCGAGTAGAGCGCCATGACGGAGTTGGTCTCGAGTCGCGGCTCGGGCTTCAGGCCGGCCTCGCTGAAGATGCCGTTCAGGATCCGCCGGTTCTGCATGTCGGGTGTCAGCAGGCACATCGGCACGATCGCCGTTTCGGCCCAAGTGACGTCCCGGCGCCCGGCGAACGGCCCGTCGGCAGGCGTGACCAGCAGGTATCGCTCGCGATAGAGCGGCACCGAGCTGACGCCGTGGAGCGGCTCGTTGTCGAGATAGGTGAGGCCCGCCTCGAACAGGAACTCGTCCAGGCCGCGCTGGATCTCGATCGAGGTGCGCGATGCCACGCTGAAGCGCACGCCCGGGTAGTTTTCCAGGATCGGCGTGGTGACCAGGCCCACGATCGGCAGCGCCATCGGAATGGCGCCGATCCGCAGATGGCCGGAGAGGCCCTTGCGCAGCGCGCTCATGTCCTGGTCGAGCGCTTCCCGCTCGGCCAGCATCCGGCGCGCCCAGTCCAGGAGGACGCGCCCTTCCGCCGTGAAGTCGCGAAATCGCCGGTCGCGCTCCACCAGCGGGGCGCCCACCTCCTCCTCCAGCTGACGGATCGCGGCGGACAGGGTCGACTGGGTGATGTTGCAGGCCTGTGCGGCGCGACCGAAGTGGAGCTCGCGGCCGAGCGCTGCGAAATAGGCGAGGTGGCGAATCTGCATGCACGCCGTTCCAGGATGTCCGGACGACGCAATCTGCCTTCGCTCGCGCTTGTCCGCTCGTCACGATGCGGCGGCTTCCTGGCAAGGACAAGCAAGCGGCACCCTAAGAGGACGCGAGCCGGATCAGGCCATGATCAGGTCGGTCCGGTAGCTGCGGTGGCCGCCGATCCGGACTCCCAGCCACATCAGCCGGGCCTTCCAGCGGGCAACGCCGCTGTCGAGCAGCGCGTCTTGGAAGATCTCGTCGGCGACTTCGCGCGAGACGTTCGCACCGAGAGGCCGCCGATAACAGAAATCATGCACGGTCGCGGCTTCATGGCCGACATTACCGAACAAGGCATAGGTGGCGTACAGGCGGGGAACAGAACCGAAGTCGGTCTTGAACCCGGCCGGCACGACGATCGTCAGATCATATCGTGTAATATACACGAACGGTTCGAAAAGCTCCCAGTCGACGCCATTCGGCTGCAGAACGACAGCCAGACGTCGGGGCATCCGATCAATGCATGAACCGTGCTCCACCTTGATCTCGGCCTGGTACATCTGGCACCTCGACGGACTACCGATCAGCAGGGCAATGCTCCCGCTGACCTGTTGACAGACGAGGATATCAGAGTTCGCGGCCATGCCTGTGATCCACCTCACAGGTTCGGTGTGATCAAGCTCACAAAGTAGGCGACCATGTGGGGGTAGCTCGGCTGACGGGCTGCCGAAATCGCCGACAAGGCCACGCCCGGAGACAACTGCAGACCAGCTTCCCACACCGCCTCGTCGTTACTGGTGACTCCCCGGATCGACTTGTCCATGATCGCCAGGACAAGCTGCGTGCGCGGGGTGGGGTTTTGGCGGTCGAGCTGCAGATCCACGAGCGGATCCTGAAGGACCTCCAGGACGGGGTCATCACGCTCGACCTCGAAGGCCGGATCATCACGATGAACCCGGCAGCAGGGCGCCTGCTCGGGCAGGTGCCGGACGAGGCAGTCGGCTCTTCCTATGCCGAGCTGTTCCTGCTCGACGAGGCGTTCGAGCCACTGAACGAGGTGCTGCTGGAGGCGATCTACGAGCCGGCGGTCACCCACGAGCGCGAGGTGGCGCTGATCCTGCCGCAGGGTATCCGCGATCTGATGGTGCGCACGACCGTCCTGCACGGGGAAGCAGAGAGCCCGGGCGGCGTCATCGCGGTGCTGTCCGATATTTCTGGCGAGCGAAAGCGCCGCAAGCTGAAGCGGCTGTTCGGCTCCTATATCGATCCCCGGATCGTCGAGCGGCTGCTGGACCAGGCCGACCAGATCGACGAGGGCAGCCGGCAGATCGCCACGATCGCCTTTTTGGACCTGCAGGGGTTCACCCGGCTGTCCGAGCTCCTGCCGCCGTCCGGCATCGTCGCGTTCCTGAACGCTTATCTGGAGGAAATGTCGGCCCCGATCGGCGCTAACCAGGGGGTGACGGACAAGTATATCGGCGACGGCATCATGGCGTTCTGGTCGCCCGTGTTCACGCCGCAGGGCGAGCCGGCGGTGCTGGCCTGCCGCGCGGCACTGGCGCAGCGGGCCCAGCTCGGCAGCCTGCGCGAGCGGATCCGGCAGGAGTTCAAGCTCCTGTCCGAGGCCGACGTGATCGAGATTCGCTGCGGCATCGCGACGGGCGAGGTGATCGCCGGCAGCCTGGGCCCACAGCAGTCGCGCACCTACACGGTGATCGGCGACGCCGTGAACCTGGCGGCCAGGCTGGAGGCGGCCAACAAGCGGCTGGGCACGCGCATCCTGGTGTCCGAGGCGACCCATGAGCGGGCGGCCGATGCGTTCACCTTCCGTCCGCACGGCACGATCGAGCTGCCCGGCAGGGTGCGGACGGAGACGGTGTTCGAGCTGCTGGGCGAGCGCTAGCCGGGTCAGCCTGCCATGCTGCCGATCCAGCCATGGCGTGCCGCGAATGGCAGGATCATGTCGTCCAGGACGTTCCAGCGGTGGTCTGGCTCCGGCCGGGGATGGCCACGGATCCAATAGTCGACCTGGTCGGCGAGCAGGCCCTGCGCCTGTTCCAGCGCCAGCCAGAGATTGACGTAGCGGACGAAGTCGTCGGACCCGCGGGGCAGCAGGTAGGCCAGTGGCAACGGCGCCCCGATGTTCTGCGGCACGACGGCGGTATAGCCGCTGCGGGCACTGGTCCAGGCGGCCGCCTGGTCTGCCGTCCACAAGGCCCCGTCGATCGACGGATCGTCCGGCAGCACGTCGTAGGACGGCAGGATCCGGATATCGGCGCGCGGGAACATGTCGCGGACCAGCGGCTCCAGCACCGGGTCCTTGAAGATGGCGAGGCGCAGGCCGTCGCGGGCGGCGATGAGATCATAGGCCAGGAATCGCGGTGCTGCGGCCGACGGCACGATGAAGGCTAGCGGGCTGGTCAGGTAGAAGCTCGACACGTCCATCGTGCGCAGCCGTTCCGACGTCGCATAGGCGCCGGCCATGACGATGTCGTACAGGCCGCGGTCGACGTCCGCTTCCAGCGTGTGCCAGGTGACCGGCACGAACTCGATGCCGACATGCAGCGCGCGGGCCAGCCGGTAGGCGGCGGCGACGTCATAGCCGACCAGGTCGCCCTGGCCATTGACGTAGCTGAACGGGACGATGTCGGCGCCATAGCCGACCCGCAACTGGCCGCGCCGTCGGATCGCCTCGAGGTCGGCAGCCCCATCGAGCGTGGCGAGGGCGGCCGGACGCTCGCGATGGACGACCGCCGTGACGCCGTCAGTCGTTCCTGGGGCCAGGGTGCGTGCCAGGATGGCGGCGTCGCTTGGCGAGGGGAACAGGCGGCTTTCGATCATCCGGCCGCCCAGCACGATCGCGCCGAACAGGACGAGGCCCCCGGCGAGGGCGGGCAGGAAGCCACGGGTCCGGCAACGTTCGCAGCCGAAATAGATCATCGGCACGGCGAGCGTGACGAAGGAGAAGCCCATGACCGAGAGGGCAACCTGGCCGTAACGGGTGACGGTCATCGTCTCGATGTAGAGGTTGGGCGCGTCCGCCGGCAGGTTCAGCCACTGCGCCAGGAAGGCCACCGCTTCCACCGAGGCGCTGGGCGAGCCGATGCCGGCCAGCAGGGTCATGAAGGGGAGCAGCACCATATCGCCCAGCGAGAGCGGGGCACGGTAATGATAGCTCAGGTAGAGCACGAACAGGGCGATGAAGTAGTTGCCGAGCTGGCAGAGCACGTAGCTCAAGGACAGGGTCGCCCGCACGACGTCCTTGGCTTCCTCGCCGGTGACGCCCCGCTCGGCCAGGAGGCGTTCGGCGACCTTCTGGACCTGCGGCAGGGCCGCCGCCGAGAGGGTCGTGACCAGGGCGAGCGTTAGGGCCGGGCGCAACTCGGCCAGGATCTCGCGGGCGCCGCGCGACACGAACGGGCGGAGTGCCAGCGGGATCACCACGAACGCTAGGAGGAAGGTGCCCAGGAGGTAGAGGGCCATGTAGGCCAGGAGGCTGTCGGCTACCTTGGGGTCGACCGTGCCGGCGGTGCTGGCGAACAGAGCGAACACGCCCACGGGCGCGAAATAGACGACCCAGGTCCAGATCGTGACGCTCGCCTTGCGCAGCACCTCCATCGCGTCAAGGAAGCTGGTCTTCTGCGGATTGGACTGGATGGCGATGCCGAAGAGGATGGCGAACACCACGATGGCCGGCACGGCGTTCTGGTAGAGCGACGAGGCGAGATTGGCCGGGATCAGCAGGTCGATGAGGTTGGCCGCGGTGGCGGGCTGGCTCCCCGGCGTCAGGAGATTCGGCAAGGGCGGGCTCGGAATGACCAGGCCCAGCAGGAAGAGGGTCGCGAGCGTCGTGGCCCAGACGATCAGGTAGATCGGCCAGCTCGACCGCAGCAGGCGCGGTGCGCGCTCGGGTGCGAGACCCCCAAGGCCGAGGAGCAGGGAGCAGATCAGGTAGGGAAAGACCGAGATCTCCAGCATCTTCGCATAGGCCAGGCCCAGCGGCTGGAGGAGGCTGGCGCGTTCGCCGATCAGGATGCCGACCAGCAGGCCCAGGACGGCACTGCCGAGGATCCAGGTGGCGAGGCCGGCCGAGGTCGGCTGCGTGGGCTTGTCGTCCGCCGCGGCCCTGACGGCCGAGCGATGTCCGCGCCACCAGGCCAGGAACGTCGAGCCTGGATGGTGGGGCGGATCCGGTAGCTCAACGTTCGACCCGGCCATCCGCACCGTCTCTGCCTCGACCCTGCTGGCGGCGCATCTTGGTGGGATGCAGGCGCCTCACCAAGCTGTTTCCAGGAAGGTGCAACGCAGGCGCCAATGGGTATGGCAAGGGACGTTGCCGTCCGTGCCGGTGCCCCGCGGTCAGGCCAGGAACTCGTCCCGCCTCGGCGTGAACACGTCGATGAGCGCTCCCTCCTCCAGGGCAACGCAGCCATGCACCGCGTCGGATGGCACATGATAGATGTCGCCCTGGTGAAGCCGTCGCGTCTCGCCGGCGATGGTGACGTCGAACACGCCGCGTTCGACCACGCTCACCTGGGTGTGGACGTGCTGGTGCATGGCACCCACCGCCCCCTTCTCGAACGCCACGCGGACGGTCATCATC